>ENA-OQBU01000009-OQBU01000009.1-human-gut-metagenome-genome-assembly--contig:-NODE-9-length-80383-cov-12.841719_pt1 | contig 80383 bp, 81 predicted proteins | sample MGYA00242492_ERZ504566 | MGnify/ENA primary metagenome ERZ504566 (study PRJEB26092, sample SAMD00036261) | human gut metagenome | host: Homo sapiens | study: EMG produced TPA metagenomics assembly of...
GATCTCCAACGCCGGAGCCTACCAGTACGTCCACTACTGACGTTCCGTTCCAGACATGAAACCACGGCAAGCGCGCCGTCCGCATCGTCGGGCGACGCGCTTTCGTGATATGGTCGACGGAGTCGCGTTGCATACACTGATCGAAAGAACCGGGAAGGAGGTCCGACATGGCCAAGGAACAGGGAACCAAACCGATCGCGCAGAACAAGAAGGCGCGTCACGACTACGCCATCGAAGACAAGTATGAGGCCGGTCTCGTGTTGACCGGCACCGAAGTGAAGTCGCTTCGTGAAGGACGGGCGTCGCTGGCCGAATCGTTCATCACCATCGACCGTCGTGGGGAGATGTGGCTTGAGGGAGCCAACATTCCCGAATATCTCAACGGCACGTGGAACAACCACGCACCCAAACGCAAGCGCAAGCTGCTGCTGCATGCGGCGCAGATCGACAAGCTGGCCCGCCAAACCCAGGCCAAGGGATTCACCATCATTCCGCTGAGCCTGTATTTCAAAGACGGCCGCGTCAAGGTCGAGATCGCGCTCGCCCGAGGCAAGAAGGAATTCGACAAGCGCCAGTCGCTTCGCGAGGAGCAGGACAAGCGTGAGGCGCTGCGAGCCATGCGATACGCCAACAAGCAGGTGCGATAAATCGGAAAAATTCCGGTTTCACATAGTGAAAGAACGCCGATTCAGGAAAATTTTTGTAACACACCCTCTTTACGCTAGGATACGGTTCGGCTGAACAGGCCGATATGAATCCATAGGAGAGGGAACATGCAAGCAGGAAAAGCCCTGAAAACCGCCGCCGCGTTCATGTTGAGCGTGGCCATGCTCGCCACCGGCGCGGCATGCGGCACCAGCGACGACAGCGACGCCTCGGCGTCGAAATCCAGTTCGAAGTCCAGCGAACTGACCGGTTACGATGTTTCCGGCGTGAAGAAGGACGACGCGATCGCCAAAATGCTGCCGGATTATGTGACCAAGGACGGCAAGCTCACCATCGGCATGGATACGTCGTACGCGCCGGCCGAATTCCTGGCCGCGGACGGCAAGACGCCGGTCGGCTTCGACGTGGACATCGCCAAGGCGCTGGCCGGAGTGTTCGGTCTTGAGGCCGATCCGGAAACCGCGAACTTCGATTCGATTATTCCGGCCGTCGCGCCAAGTACGACATCGGCATCTCGTCGTTCACCGTCACCAAGGAACGCCTCGAGGCGGTCGACTTCGTCAGCCACTTCACGCCGGCTCCGCATGGGCCGTGAAGAAGGGCAACCCGAACAAGGTCGACACGTCCGATCTGTGCGGCAAGAAGGTGGCCGTGCAGACCGCCACCATGCAGGAGACCGCCGCCAACAAGATGGCCAAGCAATGCAAGGCAGACGGCAAGGCGGAGATGGACGTCATCTCCAGCAAGCTGCAGACCGATGTGACCACCAACGTCGTCACCGGCAAGGCCGACGTGTTCTACGCCGATTCGCCGGTCGCCGGCTACGCGATCGCGCAGACCGACGGCGAACTCGAAACGCTTGGCAAGACCGAAGGCATCGCCTCGGAAGGCATCGTCGTCAAGAAGGGCGACCAGCAGATGGACGAGGCCCTGCAGAAGGCCCTGCAGAAGCTCATCGACGACGGCACCTACATGAAGATCCTCAAGTACTGGGGTGTTCAGGACGGTGCCATCAGCAAGCCGGAGATCAACACCCCCGGCGCCAACGAGTGAATGTTTCGGAACTTTTGCGCCCGTTAATACGCTCGTAGCAATCCGCTCTTAGGTTATGCCATAGCCACGTTTGGCTGGTTGATTTGGCTGGGTTGAAGAGAGGACTTGCCATGATGAGGAACCTGAAAGGTTGGGCGGCGCTCGCGTTGAGCGCGGCGATGGTCGTCTCGATGGGAGCCTGCGGAACCTCCGACAAAACGGATTCCCAAGCTTCCGATGATTCGAATTCGTCGTCGACCACCGGTTACGACGTGTCCGGCGTGAAGAAGGACGAGAAGATCGCCAAGATGCTGCCGTCCTCCGTCACCAAGGACGGCAAGCTGACCGTCGGCATGGATACGTCGTACGCGCCGGCCGAGTTCCTGGCCGCGGACGGCAAGACGCCGGTCGGCTTCGACGTGGACATCGTCAAGGCGTTGGCGAAAACGTTCGGCCTCGAGGCGGATCCGCAGACGTCGAATTTCGATTCGATCATTCCATCAATCGGTTCGAAGTACGATATCGGCGTCTCGTCGTTCACCATTACCCCGGAACGCATGAAGGCCGTCGACTTCGTCAGCATGTTCAAGGCCGGTTCCACGTGGGTGGTCAAGAAGGGCAACCCGGGCAAGATCGACACGTCCGACCTGTGCGGATTGAAGATCGCGGTGCAGACCGGCACCACACAGGAGGAGGGAGTCAACAAGGGCGCCGAACAGTGCAAGGCGGACAACAAGCTTGACATCCAGATCCTGTCCAACAAGCTGCAGACCGATGTGACCACCAACGTCGTCACCGGCAAGGCCGACGTGTTTTACGCCGATTCGCCGGTCGCGGGTTATGCGATCTCCCAGACCGACGACCAGCTTGAGACCCTCGGTGAGGACGTCGGCGTGACCAAGGAGGCCGTGGCCATCAAGAAGGGTGATTCCGATACGGCCAAGGCGGTGCAGGCGGCCATGCAGAAGCTGATGGATGACGGCACGTACATGAAGATCCTCAAGCATTGGGGCGTCGAATCCGGCGCCGTCGACAAGGCCGAGATCAACCCGACCGATTTGGGCTGATCGGCGCACTGACGCTGCGGGCGTAGGGGCATCGGATGTATATAGATTGATGCCCTACGCTTTTGCCGATTAACGTCAGCGTAGCATTGCGGTTTTATCGTGTGCCTTTGGAATACTGGACGTCTGATTGGCAAATGGACGATTACCGTTCAGTGGATGGGAAGAGAATAGAAGGAGAACCCACTATGTCGTTGAAATTCAAATCGTTTGCCGCTCTCGCGCTGAGCGCGGCCATGATGTTCTCCGTCGCCGCATGCGGCACCACGGATTCCGGTGACGCCAAAAGCGACTCGAAGGCGAAGAACACCACCGTTGGTTACGATGTGAGCACCATCAAGAAGGATGACGAGCTGGCCAAGCTGGCCGCCTCTGCGAAGACCGTCAAGGACGGCGAGCTGTCCGTCGGCATGGAACTGTCCTATGCTCCGGCCGAATTCTACGCCGAAGACGGCAAGACCCCGGTCGGCTACGATGTGGACATGTCCAAGGCCATCGCCCAGACGCTGGGCCTGAAGCCGAAGATCGTCTCCTCCATGTTCGACACCATCGTCCCGTCCATCGGCTCCAAGTACGATCTGGGCATCACCGCCATGACCATCACCGAAGAGCGTCTGCAGTCCGTCGACTTCGTGAGCTACTACCGCGCCGGCTCCACGTGGGCCGTGCAGAAGGGCAACCCGAAGAAGCTCGACACCTCCGACATGTGCGGCGCGAAGATCGCAGTGCAGACCGGCACCGTCCAGGAGGACGAGGCCAACAAGATCGCCAAGGGCTGCAAGGCCGACAAGAAGGCCGAAGTGATGTCTTACAAGCGTCAGGCCGAAGCCGCCACCGCAGTGGCCACCGGTAAGGCCGACGTGTTCTACGCCGATTCGCCGGTCGCGGGTTATGCGATCTCCCAGACCGACGGCCAGCTTGAGGCGCTCGGCGACGTTGAAGGCGTGGCCAAGCAGGGCATCGCCATCAAGAAGGGCGACCAGCAGCTCGACGAGGCCGTGCAGAAGGCCGTGCAGAAGCTGATGGATGACGGCACGTACATGAAGATCCTCAAGCATTGGGGCGTCGAGTCCGGCGCTCTCGACAAGGCTGAGATCAATCCGACCGACCTCAACTGATCTCATCAGATAGATAGAAAAAGGAAACAGCATCATGGCGAAGAAACAAGTCGACGGCGACGGCCTCGATATTCCCAATCGCATTAAAGCCTTGCCTGTCAAGCGTACGGGTCCGATCGTGGCGGCCATCATCGTCGCGCTCTTCGCCGCGATGCTGGTGCAGGCTTTGGTCACCAATCCGCGTTTCGAATGGAATGTGGTCTGGAAATACCTGTTCAACGAGAACGTACTGGAAGGCATCAAGTACACGCTGCTGCTGACCGTCATCTCGATGGTCATCGCCATCATTCTGGCGGTCATTCTGGCGGTCATGCGCAAATCCATCAACCCGGTGCTGCGCGGCGTGAGCTGGTTCTACATCTGGTTCTTCCGCGGAACCCTGTGTACACGCAGCTGGTCTTCTGGGGTCTGTTCGCGGTGCTGGTGCCGCGTATCGGCGTGGGCATCCCGTTCACCTCAATCGAATTCTGGAGCATTGACTCCCAGTCTGTCATCACCGCGTTCAACGCCGCATGGCTGGGCTTGGCCCTGAACGAAGCCGCCTACCTGGCCGAAATCGTGCGCGCCGGCCTCGAGGCCGTCGATCCGGGGCAGACGGAAGCCGCAAAGGCCCTCGGCATGAAGCGCACGCTCATCATGCGCCGCATCGTGCTGCCGCAGGCCATGCGCATCATCATCCCGCCGACCGGCAACGAGTTCATCGGCATGCTGAAGACCACGTCGCTTGTCAACGCCGTGCCGTTCACGCTGGAACTGCAGTTCGCCACCACGGCGATCGCGACCCGTCTGTACAAGCCGATTCCGCTGCTGATCGTGGCCTGCATCTGGTACCTGGTCATCACCTCCATCCTGATGGTCATCCAGTCGCGACTCGAAAAGCACTTCGGCAAGGGCTTCGACGCCCGTCCCGCCGGAGCCCGCGGCAAGCGCACGCCGCTGCCGGGCAAGACCTTCGGCGAACCCAAGGATGACGTCGACAAGCAGAACGAAGCCACGTTCGCGGGAATGACCGCGTGAGGGGAATGACCATGAGCGAAATCACAACCAACGAAATCGTTCCCGCCGTCAAGGCGACCCAGGTGCACAAGCCTCGGCAACCTGCACGTGCTCAAAGGCATCGACATGACCGTCATGCCCGGCACCGTCACCGTGATTCTCGGACCGTCCGGTTCCGGCAAATCCACGTTCCTGCGTCTGATCAACCAGCTGGAAACCCTGACCGGCGGCGAAATCGACGTCGACGGCGAAATGATCGGCTACAAGTACGTCGACAAGGGCGGCGAACGTGTGCTGCAGACCCTGAACGACAAGGAAGTGGCCGAACAGCGTTCCAAACTCGGCATGGTGTTCCAGCGCTTCAACCTGTTCCCGCACATGACGGCTCTTGAAAACGTCATGGAGGCTCCGGTCCACGTCAAGCACATGGACAAGAAGGAAGCCCGCGAACTCGCCATTCAGGAGCTGAACCGCGTCGGCATGGGGGAGCGTCTCGACTACTATCCGGCACAGCTGTCCGGCGGCCAGCAGCAGCGCGTGGCCATCGCCCGCGCGCTTGCCATGAAGCCGGAGATCATGCTGTTCGACGAACCGACATCCGCGCTCGATCCGGAACTCGTCGGCGAAGTGCTCAACGTCATGCTCGACCTCGCCAAGGAAGGCATGACCATGGTGGTCGTCACCCATGAGATCGGCTTCGCGCGCGAGGTCGCCGACCAGGTGGTGTTCATGGATGGCGGCGTGGTCGTCGAACAAGGCGGTCCGGAAATCATCGACCATCCGAGCGAGCCGCGCTTCAAGGACTTCCTGCAGCACGTGCTGTGACACGTGTCAAGATGAACGAACAGGTGGTGTTGATGATGCGAATCGTTCGTGGGGTTGCAATCCGCAACCATGACAGTCGTGCGGCATTGGCGATGTGCCTTGCCATCGCCGTCGGTGTCTGCGGGCTGTCCACGGGAATCACCGGTGCCCGGTATGATGATGCGCTTGCGACGCCGGCTCCCGCAAGTATCAGCGTCTTGTTGGGGACATGCCCCAAGTGGCTTCCATGGTGCGTCGCCTGACAGGAGCATTTTGAACGACGCTCGGGCGCAGCGGCCTTGCTGTGCCCGAGCAGCCTACTGTGCCTAGGCTTTGGGGTTAGACGTTGGGGTGCAGGGGGATACGCGCGTAGAGCGTCCACGTCTCGTCCTCGCTGTTGAAGCGCAGTTCGCCGCCCAGCGACTCGATGACGCCACGGTGGAGGAGCAGTCCGCTCTGTGATCGCGACAGGGCGTCACCGCTCGCGGCCGGGCCTTGCGAGGCTTCAGGCGATTGCCGGCCTGTGCCGTGTCTGCGCGTGTTCTTGTGCGTCAGCGCGTTCGTCTGCATGAGCGACATGTTGTCGTCATCGTAGCTGATGGTGAGCATGGGCGCGCTGTCAGGGGACGCGTGCCGCAGCAGATTCGTGAAGATCTCCCCGATGAGGGTCATCGCCTCGTCGCCTGACCGTGTGCAGGCGGGAGATGATATCTGCCCTGACGTATGCACATCGACATGCATATGGTGCGGGACCAGCAGATGCTGCCCCTGCTCGATCGCGATGCCGATGCGCTGCGGTAGCGGAAGGTTGTGTAAAGCGCCATCCAGATGATCCTCAGGGCGTTCATCCGAGGCGTTCATGGTCCTGATGACCGAGCGGATACTGGCAAGGGCGCTCTCGCTGAGCTGCCGGACGGTCCGCCAATCCTCGTCTGACGCATCCGCCGTCTTGCCGGCCGTGTCCAACGTGTCAATATGCTGTTGCGCGAGCAGGAATATACTCGACAGGCTTGCCGTGACCGCGTCATGGGTCATTTGCGCGAATCTGGTGACTTCCCGCTGATGTGCCTGCTGTGTTTGCAACAGCTCCAGCTCGGCGTCGCGGTGCCGTTGCCGATCGTCGATGGCGATGGTGCGGATGGACGCGCACATCGCATACGTGACGATGTACAAGGCGAGCAGCACGAAGAAGGAGAGCGCGTCCCCCTGCGAGAGCGCTTCGCGGGGGTCGAAAGCCAGCAGCAAGGTGACGATCGAAGTGACAAGACCCCAGATCGACCATTGGGTGGGTGTCGAATACGCGAGCGTGCCTATGGCCAGCGGTGTGAGCATGTGAATGATGGAGCCGGCATCCGATAGCGATATCCCGGGGGTGAACATCAGTAGCAGTACCACGGCGAATGAGATGACGGACATCGGTACCGGTGCGAAGGCGATGCCCAGCGGGCAGCAGCAGGCGATGATGCAGATGATCCACTGTGTGGGTGTCGTTGCGGGGAGGAACGTCAGTACTGCGGCCATGAGTATCGTGGCCACCAGGCATAGGGCGATATGCATCTTATGGTGATGCAGCCGCTGCGTGGCCCGGGGCGCGATCATGGTCTTGATGTTCGCCATTGGCGAGCCGCCTACAGTCCGATGGTTTTCGTCCATAACGCCACTGCCTCCCGTTTGCTGGCCACGCCCATCTTGCGCGACGCGCGTGTGATGTAGGTGTTGATGGTCGACGGGCTAACGTCGAGCACCTGCGCGATATCGGCGTTGCTATATCCGTGCGAACACATGGTGAGCACCTGCTTTTCCTGCTGACTCAGCGAGAGGATGTACGGCAGGCCTTCCTGCCGGATGCGCAGATGCGCCCGCCCCGGTACCTCGAAGGGCGGTCGGACGGCGAGAGCGCCGGTGTCCGCGACCTCCATGATGATGCTTTTGAGGGCCGACAGCTCGTTCTTGCCGATAACCGCCTGCATGCCGGCGTCGGCGGCATCATGGTAGAACTGGGTCGGCTCGTATGAAGTGATGCCGAGTATCGGCATCGTGCCGTTGGTGTAGCGGATGGCTCGGCTCATATCGACGCCCGACAGGCCGTGCATCGAGATGTCGGTGATGAACAGGTCCGGCAGATCGCGGATGCCGGATTCGCATTGTCGGTAGTGGTCGAAGGCGTCCGAGCCGTTATGTTCGGTCCAGGTGATGGCGACGCGCGGCCACGCGGACATGATCTCGCGCAGCATCTTCAGCGCCAGGATGTCGTTGTCGACGAGCACGACCTGCACGGTGCCCGTCGTCTGGTCGCTGCCGGTCGCGGATGGTGTCTGCTGTTGGCTCATGATGGTGCCTGGCTCTGTGCTTGTTCGAATACGGTATTCATACACCAGCATAGCTCTGTGTCGGCGCCGCCGGATTGGCGTCAAACGATGGGTTTTACGGAAACCGTTCCGCAGGATATTCCAAAAAAGCGCCAAAATGTGAGATGCGCAATCATGATTTGCTTGGGAGATGAGGTGCCGTATCGGCGGAAAGTCAACGAAAAACGGGTAATCGTACCGCAAAGCCATGTTTGTCGTGAGTGCCAGTATCGCGACCGTGTAGGTATTTGCACGACAAGGATTTGCCTGCGGATTCCTCCCCGCCGATAATGACAACGTTTCGATTCTGCACGAAGGAGCACAGAATGCGGATGCATCACCAAAAACCGGTGGAAACCGGAACGCTGGCCGCAACACGGTGTCAGTCTCCGTGGCCGTGCTGCTCGCGCTCGTCATGCTGGCGGCCGGCGTGTGCGGCGGATTCCTGCTCACCCGTGAGCCCGAACCTGCCGCGTTCGAGTCGACTACGCGCGCGGGCACGCTCGTCGTGCAATCGGAACCATATGATGACGAGCGTTCCGTCACCGTCACGGTGGAACGCAGCGAATCCGGTTCCGTAGCCGCTCCGGTTGGGGGAGTAGTTACGGAGTTGAGACAGTGCGCGTCCGGGAGCAGCATCGAATCAGGCTCCGCGTTCATTGCCGTTGACGGACAACCCCAACTCGCGCTGTATCTGAGGACACCACCGTATCGGACGATGACCAGTGGCATGAAGGGCGGCGATATCGCGGCGCTCAATGCGGAGCTCAGACGGCTCGGATATACGGCCCCGGATTCGGACGTGATGACGTGGGATACAGTGAAAGCCTTCAATGCACTTGCCGCACACGCTGGGACGCAGAGCGCCACGCAGGAGCGCCAGTGGAGCATCGATACGTCGTTGTTTGCATGGTTGCCCCAACAGAAGGTGACTGTCAAGGAGTGCCAGGCCCGATATGGCGGGCATGTCGAGCAGGGAGCCGATGTGCTGACGACTACCAGCCAACCGGTTCGTGCGACGTTCCGGCGCAATGACTCCTCGATGTTGCGAGGTGATCGGGTCATGGAAGTCAATGGAGCGACGTTCACCATCACCGATCGGACAGCGGACAGCACCGACGCCTCCCTGCTCTCCGCCATCGGTGCGAGCAACGAATACCGTGCCGCTCAACAGCCGTCAGCCTCCGGGCAGGCTCCGATACCGCAGGATCTCAGAGCGACACGGGACAAGACACTGCTTCGAACACCATCAACGTTACGTACCGCTGGAAGCTCGCCAAAACGCTGAACGTGGTCTCGGTGCCGCCGGCGGCGATGTACGATGTCTCTGCGGATTCGGCATGCGTGGTTTCGCGCGGCAAGCCGGTCGCCGTCCATGTGGTCGCCTCCCAGCTTGGCAAATCGATGGTCAGCGTGGAATCCGGCGCATCCTTGACTTCCGTCAATGTTCCCGCCAGCACGGGCAAGGCGTGCCGATGAGCGTGCAAGACCAGCTCGAGTCCATACGACCCGCGGTTGCAGGATTGGCGGGAACCAGTACGGTTCAGGACGATTCCTGTGATGAGCGGTCTGCCCATGTCCAGCTTGACGATGTCGGGCACAGTTTCGACGGGGACGACTGGCTGTTCAGACATATCACCATGACGCTGTATCCCCGGCGCGTCTATGCGTTGGTTGGTCCTTCTGGTTCGGGCAAATCCACGCTATTGTCCATTGTCGCAGGCTGGCAGCAGCCAGCGCAGGGCAAGGTCATACGCGTCTCATGCGGTCGGGTGTGCTGGGTATTGCAGAATCCTCATGGAGTAGCGCGTAGGAAAGTCATCGACCATGTGGCACTGCCCTATATTTCTCGCGGGGACCGCAGGAACGAAGCCGAAGAGCACGCTTTGTCACTGTTACGCGTGTTCGGGCTTGACCATCTTGCCGCCAAACAGTTCCGTGACCTGTCCGGTGGCGAAGCTCAGCGGCTGATGCTTGCGCGCGCGGTCGCCTCCCACGCGGGACTGCTTCTTGTGGATGAGCCGACAGCACAACTTGATTTGGCGACTGCGGCGAGCGTGAACCGAACCTTGCACGGGTTGTCGATATCAGGGGCGATTGTCGTGGTCGCCACACATGATCCGCGCACCCGCGACGCGTGCACGGACATCATCGATTTGAGGGACTACCAGTGAGCCGGGAACAAGATACCGTTGCGCCTGCCATTGACCGGGATACGGCTGAGACAGGGCGTATGCGTCTGCGTGGTGTCGTGGACGAAGCATGGCGGGATATCGTGTCCGGAACCTCGCATGCGTTCATGCTTATGTTGATTCTCGCCGCGTTGGTCGGCGGGTTGTCTGCTGCCGACCTGTTCAGCATTCGGTCAATAGCGCAGCAGGTTGACCGGTATATCGCATCGGGCGCGTCGACGTACGTCATCGAGTTCAAAGGCAGGATTAGCGGTGAAGCATGCGAACGGTTGTCCAGTGTGGACGGGGTGCTCGCATCCGGCGCGTTACGGTCGAGGAACGACAAGGTCACATCCGCCGTCCTGCCATCTGCGGGCATCCCCTCGCTCGATGCCACCACGGGGGCGCTTGGCGTCTTCGCCTCCTCGACACGGTCCAGTGGGGCGACGTTGACTGCACGGGACTACGACGGCATCTGGCTGTCTTCGCAAGCCGCGCGGTCTGTGCACGCTCGGGCGGGGAACCGGCTCGCATTGCGTGCTGGCGGCAGGGTGCGCGTCGCCGGGGTGTTCCAATACCCGGATGACGGCAGATCAACCAGCTACGACTATGTGGCGCTTAGCCAAGTTCCCGCAGCTGCGGACGATTTCGACCAATGCCTGGTCAAAGCCTGGCCGGTGCCTGACGCCATGCAGTCATTGCTCCAATCCACGGTATCCTCGTGGTCATCGGACGCCTCGCAGCAACCTACGATCAGCCAGCTCAACAGCACACAAGGCACGCAGCTCGATGCCGTCAAGACATTCCGGGAGAGGCAAAGCGCGCTCGCTCCCGTTGTGATGTTCGTCTCCGCGTTGTTCGCAGGATATGCCGCGGTGCGTGCCCGGCGGCTCGAACTGGCGTCAGCCATGCATTGCGGGGAGCCGAAAATCGCGCTCTGGCTGCAAATGCTGCTTGAAACATTGATGTGGTGCTGTTCAGCGATAATCGTGACGGCACCGTTGATCGTGTGGGCGCTGACACATATGGAAACAGGCATCATCATCTCGTCTACGACGCTTGTCGGCATTCTCTCCCGGATTCTGGCGGCAGCACTCGTCGGCGTACTGGCCGGAGCCTCGATGGCGATGCTGATCACCCGTGAACGTGACTTGTTCCGGTATTTCAAGAACCGATAACCAACAAGCTGGGCCTTGTAGCAATTTTAACGACAAGGATTTGCATTGTCTGCTGAAGCACGAAACAATGCGAGCATGACGTCAACGGGGCGTCACCTAGATACAAGAAGAAGTATCCACAATGAAGAAAAAGGCTAAAACGGCATTGGCGGCGGTTACCGCGTCGTTGTTGCTCGCTACCGGGCTTGCAGGTACTGCGAACGCAAAAGATGTATGGAATCGCGGGGTAATGTACTGGACATATTCCATGGCTACAGCACAGGGGGTGTATTCGCAGCATGTGCTGACGTACTCATTAAACGGTGGAACACTGAAGAAAACTTACGGCAAGTGGGCTCCAACATATCAAAAGTCATACGCAAACGCGCACGGGCAACCGCTGAAGTTCTACACGGCGAATTGGCGTGTGTACAAGTGATTGGCAACCGATGCTGACTGATATTGTCGTCCGTGTTCGCTGCATAGTGTCGATTTTCGGCATCATTGTTGCATGTCTGGCATGCGTCGCGTGCGGTACGGAACGTCAGGACGCGGTTCCGAGCCCGTCGCAAACCACCGCGAAAGCCGAGGACGGGACTGAGTTCACGGGCGCTACGCCCGCAGGTTCGCGGACACGTACGACAATCTTCAGACTGGTTTCGCCCGCAACCTCATCAAAGACGGCAAAATCAGCGAGAAGGACATCGCAGCGTTGGAAAGTAAAGTCATGGATTGTATCTGCGCACAGGCTCAAAGCGAAGATGATTTCCCTACCTTCGATCTGACCGACGGTGCACTGACACCGGTCCCGTACACGGGGGCGAACGCGCAGAAGGACAACAGGGTCGCAAAGGAATGCATGGAACGCTACGACGGGTACAAGCTCAGTGACCTGTCGCAGTATGTGTACCGGCATGAGCACCCAGATGACACCCATCTGTCGAACTGACACCCCGGCGTCGGTAGTGGGTGTGTGTCGTAACTAGCGTGGCACGCACCTACTGCCGCGGGCCGGCTGAATGGAAGAGACAAGGATTCGCAAGGAGAAGAGCACATGGGAACTTCGAATATCGCGCGGCATCGTCACACCGGTGTGACGACCTTCGTGTGCGTGGCGGCATGCTGCCTGATGTTGCTGTCCGGTTGTGGGGGAGCGACGCATATCGATTCATCTGCCGGTACCGCTACCGGCGCATCAAGCAGCGCCACGGCCCAGGATGGCACGGTGTTTACCGGGCCATACGCGCAGCAAATCAAACGCACCTACGATAACGCACACCAATCCTTGACTAAGAAGATACTCAAGGACAGCAAGATCACCGACCAGGAGTTCCTTGAACTCAGCCAGCATTTCAGCGATTGTGCGCAACAGCAAAATGTCGAAGTCACCGTCGATTCACAAGGCGGCATGTCAACCTCGTATCCGTCGGGAATGAGCGAGGCCGACGGTGATGCCATTGTCAAGCAATGCGATGCGGACAATGATTTCACGGATATGAATATGCTGCGCGGCGACATGAGTAGCAACCCCAACAACGAGGATCCCGTGGTGCCGTTGCTCAAGTGCCTGAAGCAATACGGACTCGCCGAGCAATCCATGACCGTGGAGGATTACAAGGCGATTGTCAGCGACGAGAGCAAGGACAGGGACGTGTTTGGCAAGTATTTCGATGAATCAGTACCCGGGTACGATGCTGCAAAGGCGAAACAGTACATTGCGTGCCAAACAGAAGCCTGAAGTCTTGCACCACCGTTCTCCCGCTGGCGGGTTGTGTGAAAGTGGTTTTTGCCGTGAGCAGGTGACATATACGTCCGATACACTGGTGAGCTATGTGTGGAATCGTAGGATATGCAGGAAATGTTCGGACCGCGTGCGGCAAGCCTTTGGAGGTGTGTCTCCAAGGACTTCAGCGATTGGAATACCGCGGATATGATTCGGCCGGCGTGGCGCTGACGGCGCCTGGCATGGAGCGTGTGGCCGTCCGTAAGAAGGCCGGACGTCTGGCCAACCTGGTGCAGGACATCGAACGTGATCCGATGCCGGACGCCACCGTGGGCATCGGCCATACGCGTTGGGCTACGAACGGCGTGCCGAACGACACTAACGCGCATCCGCACACGTCGCGTGACGGCAAGGTCGCCATCATCCACAACGGCATCATCGAAAACGCTTCCCAGCTTCGTCTCGACCTGCAGACGGAGGGCTATCGTTTCGTCTCCGAAACCGATACCGAGGTCGCGGCGAAGCTGCTGGGCAAGATCAGCGACAAGATCATCGAAGAGACCGGCAAGCCTGACCTGTTCAAGGCCGTCCGCCGTCTCGCACGCATGCTGGAAGGCGCGTTCACCATCCTCGCCACCGATGTGCGCCAGCCGGACATCGTGGTCGGCGCCCGTCACGATTCGCCGCTGGTGGTCGGTCTTGGCGAAGGCGAGAACTTCCTCGGCTCCGACGTGGCCGCGTTCGTGGCCTACACCAAGCGCGCCATGGAAATCGACCAGGACCAGGCCGTGATGGTGTCCGCAGACAAGGTCGTCGTCTCCGACTTCATGGGCAACATCGTGGAACATCCGAAGACCTACACCGTGGATTGGGATGCCTCGGCTACCGAAAAAGGCGGCTGGGACTCCTTCATGGACAAGGAGATCCACGAGGATCCGGCCGCCGTGCAGCGCACCCTGCTGGGGCGTCTCGACGAGAACGGCAACATCAACCTCGATGAGGTGCGCATCGACGAGCATGATTTCAAAGCCATCGACAAGATCATCGTCATCGCCTGCGGCACGGCCGCGTACGCGGGCATGGTGGCCAAATACGCCATCGAGCATTGGGTGCGCATTCCGGTAGAAGTGGAACTCGCCCACGAATTCCGCTACCGTGACCCGATCCTCACCCCCCGAACGTTGGTGGTGGCCATTTCGCAGTCCGGCGAGACCATGGACACGCTGATGGCGTTGCGCCACGCGCGTGAACAGGGCTCCAAGGTATTGGCCATCTGCAACACGCAGGGCGCGTCCATCCCACGCGAATCCGACGCGGTGCTCTACACCCACGCCGGTCCGGAAGTGGCGGTCGCCTCCACCAAGGCGTTCGTGGCGCAGATCACCGCCGCATACGTGCTCGGCCTGTATCTGGCCCAAGTCAAGGGTGCCATGTATCGAGACGAAATCGCCCAGACTTTGGAATCTCTGAAGGACATGCCCCGCAAGATCCAGTGGGTCCTCGACACCCAGACCAAGACCGTGCAGGAGGCCGCCAAGCAGATGGTGGACGCGAAGTCCTTCCTGTTCCTCGGACGTCATGTGGGGTATCCGGTCGCCATGGAAGGCGCGCTGAAGCTCAAGGAGATCGCCTACACCTTCACCGAGGGCTTCGCCGCGGGAGAGCTCAAGCATGGTCCGATCGCGCTGGTCGACGAGGGCGAGCCGGTCGTGTTCATCGTGCCGCCCGCGCGCGGACGCAACGTGCTGCACGCCAAAGTCATCTCCGGTATCGAGGAGGTCAGGCCCGCGGCGCCTACATCATCGCCGTGGCCGAGGAGAACGATCCGGATGTGGAGCGTTACGCCGACGTGGTGTTCTGGCGTCCCGCATGCCCGACGCTGATGAGCCCGCTGGTGGACGTGGTGCCGCTGCAGCTGTTCGCCATGGACATGGCCAAGCTCAAGAACTACGACGTGGACAAGCCGCGCAACCTCGCCAAGTCAGTCACCGTTGAATAGCGCACTGGGCAACGGATCAAAGGACGGACCGAATGCCGGGCGCGGGCACAGGTATGTGACCGAGGAGCCTCACATTCCCTTCGAATATGAGGTTCTGTATGAGGATGAGCGCATCATCGTCATCGACAAGCCGCATTTCCTGGCCACGACACCACGTGGCATGTGGTATCGGGAAACTGCGCTGATCCGCCTGCGTGAGCGGTGCGGCGAGCCGGACATCGTGCCCGCGCACCGGCTGGATCGTCCGACCGCGGGCGTCGTCGTCTTCGTGCGCGATCCGGCCGTGCGCGGCGCGTACCAGATGCTCTTCCAGAATCACATGGCGGTCAAAACCTACGAATGTATGGCGCCGCTCGCCCCGCCGCAGCGTCCGCGCTACGGAACAGTCGAACAGGTCGACCGGCATCGGCCGTTCCCAACGGTACGCAGGTCGCGCATCAACAAGGACCGCGGCCGATTACAGGCGTACGAAAGCGCCGATATGCCGAACGCGGAGACGCTGATCGAACGTGGAGACGATGTGTGGCATATCGATGGAAAACCATTCGTGAACTACACATTGCATCCGAGAACCGGCAAGACGCATCAGCTCCGCGTCCATATGAATTCGCTCGGTCTGCCGATTCTTGGCGACGATTTCTACCCGGACATCGTGCAGCGCGCTTACGACGACTTCTCGCAACCCTTGGAATTGGTGGCGCGCGAACTGCGATTCGATGACCCGCTCAACGGCGAGCCACGTCGATTCGTATCGCACGTGCCGTTGGGCGCGGGCTTATAGAAACCCACGATTTTGGACATTCCCCTATCTCGTCCGACACGCCCGATTATCATGGCGTTCTGTTGACTTGCCGGAGCGTTTCCGGCATCACGAGAGTAAGAGAGAACCATGGGTAAAATCTCGAAAGCCGTCCGCGGCGTCGCCGACATCTACAACGGCGCATCGCTGATCGTCCGTATCATCGTCGGCCTGATCATCGGCACCGTGCTGGCATTGGCCATGCCCCACGTGACCTGGATCGGCGAATTCGGCACCCTGTTCGTGGCCGCGTTGAAGGCCGTGGCACCGATTCTGGTGTTCGTACTGGTGGCCAGCGCCCTTGCGCAGGGCACGTCGAAACTCGACCGCCGTTTCGGCACCGTGCTGTTCCTGTACCTGTTCACCACGTTCCTGGCAGCGGTCGTGGCCGTGCTGACCTCCCGTCTATTCCCGCAGACCCTGTCCTTGGGCAAGGCCGCCAAAGCCGACGTGGTGCCGCAAGGCCTTTCCGAAGTCATCCAGACGCTGCTGACCAACATCGTGGCCAATCCGATCCAGGCCATCATCGATGGCAACTACATCTGCATCCTGATGTGGGCCTGCCTGTTCGGACTCGCCATGAAGTCCATCGCCAACGAAAGCTCCAAAGCGTTCATGGCCAACGTGGCCGACGCCGTGTCCCAGGTGATCCGCTGGGTCATCAACCTCGCCCCGTTCGGCATCATGGGCCTCGTGTTCACCAACGTGGCCGACAACGGCCTGTCCGCATTCACCAAGTACGGCAGCCTGCTGCTCCTGCTCGTCGGCACCATGCTGCTCATGGTGCTCGTGTTCGGCCCGCTCGTCATCTTCATCTTCCTGCGCCGCAACCCGTACCCGCTGGTCTACCGTTGCTTCAAGGAATCCGGCCTGACCGCGTTCTTCACCCGCTCCTCCGCTGCGAACATCCCCGTCAACATGCAGCTGTGCGAGAAGCTCGGGCTTGACAAGGACATGTACTCCGTGTCCATTCCGCTGGGCGCCACCATCAACATGAACGGCGCGGCCATCACCATCACCATCATGGCCATGGCTGCCGCCAACACGCTCGGCATCCAGATCTCCCTGCCGGCGGCCATCCTGCTGTCCGTGGTCTCCGCGCTCGGCGCATGCGGCGCGTCCGGCGTGGCAGGCGGCTCGCTGCTGCTCATCCCGATGGCCTGCTCGCTGTTCGGCATCAGCAACGACATCGCCATGCAGGTGGTGGGCGTCGGCTTCATCATCGGCGTCATCCAGGATTCCGTGGAAACCTGCCTGAACTCCGCGTCCGATGTGGAGTTCGCGGCCACCGCCGAATACCATGCCTGGCTCAAGCAGGGCCGTCAGCTGCCGGCCTCATGTATTCCAAGAAGGAACGCGCCAAGCTCGGCATCGAAGCTTGATTGCGTACCGGCTTAGCCGCCGATGCGATATCGCAGGGAACCGCTTTGGAAGTTCGCTTCCGGAGCGGTTCTTCCGCATTCGGCGTATTTGGGTGGATATGGGGAGTCTTTCCAGGCTTGTGCGTGGCTTCCGCATGACCCGTATAATCTTATGGTGGTAATCGCAGGCGAAATACAAAACGGAGGTCCGTGGGCGTGGTGCTGAAATCGGCGAAACTGGTGAAGCAGCTCACCGCCATCTGCTGCGCGGGCGTCATGGCGGCCAGCGCCGCCGCATGCGGGGCCAATACGGACACACGCACACAGATCACCGTATGGTCGTGGGAGCCGAGCATGAAACAGGTCATCGCCGGCTTCGAAAAAGACAATCCCGACATCCACGTGGTTTGGAAGAACACCAGCGGTTACGACAAACTCAACAACGCCATCCAAGACGGTTACGGCATTCCCGACGTGGTGCAGCTGGAATATTACGCATTGCGCCAGTACGCGGTCAGCAGCCAGCTCGTGCCCATCACCGGCAGAACCGAAGGCTATGCCGATTTCTACACGCCCGGCACCTGGGCGTCGGTGCAGCTCAACGGACGGGTGTACGGGCTTCCCATGGACTCCGGCCCGATGGCCTTCTTCTATAACAACAGCGTGTTCGAACAGGTTGGCGTGGACGCGTCCAAGATCCGCACATGGGACGACTACTACGAGGCCGCCAAAAAACTCAAGAAAATCGGCGTGTACATCACCGCCGATTCCGGCGACGCCAGCTTCTACGACACGATGATCTGGCTCGCGGCGGACGCCCGTTCTCCACGTCCAACGATGGCAAGAACGTGACCATCAGACTCACCGAAGATAAAGGCACCCGCGAATTCACCGAATTCTGGCAGAAGATGATCGATGAGGGTTTGGTGGCAACAAACCTCACGTCATGGTCGGATCGATGGAAATCGGCCGTGGGACAAGGCAAAGTCGCCTCGCTGTTCTCCGGCGCATGGCTGCCTTCGCTGCTCATGTCCGACATTCCCGGCGCGGCCGGCCTGTGGCGCGTGGCCCAGATGCCGACGCCCGACGGCAAGGCCACCACATCGGAAAACGGCGGTTCGGCCCTTGCCGTGCTGCAACGTTCCCGCAAACCCGAAGCCTCATACCGTTTCATCGAATACGCCTGCCACAATGCCAAAGGCATCACAACCCGCGTGGATGGCGGCGCGTTCCCAGCCGACAAAAACACCCTATCCGACTCGAAATTCCTCAGCAAGACCACGGTGACCGACGACCGTGGCATCGAAGTGCCCTATTTCGGCGGGCAGGAATACAACCGCGTGCTGTCCCAGGCCGCGGAGAACGTGTCGACCGGATACCAGTATCTGCCGTTCGAAGTGTATGCGCGCAGCGACTTCCGGTCCACGGTGGGCAAGGCCTACAAATGGTCGAGCCTGCTGCGCAAAGAGCAGAACAGGCTCAACATCATCGCCGCAGGCGGTCAGGTCTCCGACACCTCCAACATCGGCGATGCGTTGAAGAACACCGAATCGTCCGACCGCATCAAACTTAAGGGCGGCATAGCCCTATGGCAGAAGGACCTGAAAGAATACGGAGCCAACCAGGGCTTCACCATCCAATAGCGTCTGTGTAATTGGTTTAATCGATTGCGGCCTGCGGATAGCGCATTATCCGCAGGCGTCGGTTTTCAGATTGCCGGGCTATGATCGCCGGTTCCCGTCGCTGGCTCTTGAATCAGCGGACGTTGCGGTCGTAGATGTGCCGCATGCCCTTGAAAATCAGGTCCGGATCGTAAATGTCGATCATGTTCGTGTCGTCGGCGAACACGCGGCTCAATCCGCCCGTCGCCACCACACGGAAATCCTCGTCGATCTCCTTATGGAACTGCGCGATCGTGCGTTCGATGCCGCCGAGGAAGTTGTAGTACAGGCCCGCCTGCATGGCCGGTTTCGTGGACTTCGCCAGAATCGACTTCGGACGGGTGATCTCCACTTCCGGCAGCTGCGCGGTTCCCTCCCACACGCGGCCGCCGCGGTTCGTATGCCGGTGGTGATCAGTCCCGAAATCACCGCCGCGTCCCCGGTGACGTAATTGAACGTGGTGGCCGTGCCGAAATCGGCGACCAAAATGGGCCCGCCGTATTCGTAGTACGCGCCGGCGCAGTCGGCGATGCAGTCCGCGCCCATGTTCTGCGGATTGTCCATGCGGATGTTGAGCCCCGTTTTGACCCCGGGCCCCACGATCATCGGATCGATGCCAAGGAACTTCACGATGCTCGCACGGAACGAATGCATGACCTTCGGCACCACGGACGAGATGATCACGTCATCGACGTCGTGTGGGCCGTAGCCGCTCAACCCCAGGAACTGCGTGATCATCAGCCCGTATTCGTCGGAGGTGTGGTTCGCCTTCGTGGTGATGCGGTACGTGCCCGCGATGCGCCCATCGTCGATGAAACCGATCACGACGTTCGTGTTGCCGATATCCACAGCCATCAGAAGCATGTTGCGTTCTCCTTCGCGTTTTGCGGAAGTTCCGTTGAAATATTGCGATTATTGCGATTGATACGGTTATTGCGATTCGAAAATGCTGCGGTTAGCGCCGTTCGCCGTCCGCACGCATGGCTGCGAGCTTGACAAGAATACGTTTCGCAAGTGCGTCCTTGCCCATCTTGCTCCATCGTTCGATGCTTGGCCTGTCTGCGGTTTCGCCCGGCGTCAGCACCGTCACCACGTTCGTGTCCGTCGCGAAACCGGCGCCGGGGGTGCGCAGATTGTTGGCCACCAGCATGTCGCAATGCTTGCCGTTAAGCTTCTTCGCCGCGTTGGCCTCAAGGTCGCGCGTCTCCATGGCGAATCCGCACAATGTCTGGTCCGGCCGCTTATGTTCGCCGGCCCAAGCCAGAATGTCCGGATTGAGGTGAGCTCGAGTTCGATGCCGCTGCGCCCGTTCTTCTTGATCTTGTCCCGGGCCTGCTCGACCGGACGGAAATCGCCGACGGCCGCGGCCATGACGGTGATGTCCGTGTCCGCGAACCGGTTCGTCACCGCGTCGAACATATCCTGCGCGGTCGTGACATTGACCACATCCACACCATACAGGGCGTCCAACGCCACCGGACCGGACACAAGCGTCACCTGTGCGCCCAGATCGCGTGCTGTTCGGCCAAGGCATACCCCATCTTGCCGGTGGAATGGTTGGTGAGGAACCGCACCGGATCAAGCGGCTCCTGCGTCGGGCCGGCGGTGACGAGCACGGCAAGTCCCTTAAGCGGCAGCTCGCCGTCCGGACGATTCGCAAGCAGCAGCGCTTCCACCGCCGTTTCGATGCGTGCCGGCTCCTCCATACGCCCTTTGCCGGCGTCGCCGCAGGCCAGCATGCCGCTTTCCGGCTCCACAATCGTCCAACCGAGCTCACGGCAGGTATTGAGATTGCGTTGCGTCACGGCGTTTTCATACATATGCACGTTCATGGCGGGGCACAGGATCTTCGGTCCCTTGTCGTACGCGAGTATGGTGCTGGTCAGCTGGTCATCGGCGATGCGCCGGCGATTTTCGCGATGATATCGGCGCTCGCCGGAGCGACTGCCAGCAGATTCGCCCACTTCGCGTCGGCCACGTGGCTGATCTGCAGCGGACCGTCCGGTCCGGGCGTCACGTCGGCCGTAGCGCCGGGACGATGTCCGGCGGCGAACATGGACGTGCGTGTCGGCGTGTGGGTGAGGGAACTGAACGTCAGGGGAGTGATGAACTCCTGTGCGGCGGCGGTCATCACCACACGCACCTCATGCCCCTGCTTGCTCCAATCGGAGGCGAGATGGCAGGCCTTGAACGCGGCGATGCTGCCGGTGACCCCCAAAAGAATATGCGCCATGGATCAACCGTCCTTCTCGTTGTGACCTGCCGCGACTGCGTCAAGTATATAACCGGGCCGAAGCCTCCGCGCGCTTTGCAGGCGAATCCGAACGGGCCGCGGGTATGGCGGACAGTAGAATCAGGCCGTGGTGATCGACCTCACGCAGGCGGTCAACCGCAATCACAACACATAATCGAAAATACGAAGAGGAGAAATCCCATGTCGTCACCTACCGGTGCGCACGGCGAAGCCGACGCAACCAAACAGGAGAACGAACAGCAGCCGCAGTCCACGGCAAGCACCGACGCCACTCTGAACGCGCGTGCGAAATCGTCGAACGGCGCGAAATCGCAAGGCCCGAAGAAGTGGCTTATCGCGTTGATCGCCATCATCGCCGCCGTCGCGGTGATCGTCGCTATTGCAGTGACGCGCGGCAAAAACGATGACGCGAACACTTCCGGCGTAACTAAAGCCGACACCGTCACCATCGGGCTCAAACTCGCCCCGGTCAGCCTCGACATCCGCCACCAGTCCGGATCGGCCATCGAACAGGTGCTGATCGGCAACGTCTACGAAGCGCTGCTGTCGCGCGACTCCGACAACAAAGTGCAGCCGGGCCTCGCGAAATCCTGGGACATTTCCAAGGACGGCAAGACCTACACCTTCCATCTCAACCAGAACATGACCTTCTCCAACGGCGACAAGCTCGACGCTGACGACGTGGCCTGGTCCATCAACCAGCTCAAGGAGAAGCAGTACTACAACGCCAACCAGGTGGCCAGCCTCGACAAGGCCGAAGCGGTGGACGCCAACACGGTCAAGCTCACCCTTTCCACCCCCGACTCCAACCTGCTGTGGTATCTGACCGGACGTCCTGGCCTCGTGTTCGACAAAAACGCCAAATACAACGCGAAAACCGAAGCGGTCGGCTCCGGCCCGTATACCGTCGAATCCTTCGACTCGGCCAGCAAAATGGTGCTCAAAGCCAATCCGAAATATTGGGGAACCGCGCACAAGCCCGCCACCCAGAACGTGGTGATCCGCTTCCTCACCGACGACAACGCAGCCGTCAACGCGCTGAAAAGCGGTGACGTCGACGTGCTTTCCCCGGTGAACGCCACGCTCGCCAAATCATTGGATGCCAGCACATACACGGTGTCCGCGGCCGACGGCAGCGACAAGTTCGTCCTCGCCTTCAACTGCACGAACGCCAAACTCAAGGACAAGCGCGTCCGCCAGGCCATCCGCTACGCCATCAACCACAAGGAGATCATCGCCTCCCGAGGCAACGTCGACTACGCGCTCGGCGGTCCGATCCCGTCCGTCGACCCCGGTTACGAGGACCTGACCGGCCTGTACCCGTACAACGTGGACAAGGCCAAGGAACTCATGAAGGAAGCCGGTTATACCACTGACAAGCCGTTGCGGCTCACCCTCACCTACGCCAACACGTACGGCACCGAACTGGGCGACCAGCTTAAAAGCCAGCTCGCCAAAATCGGCATCGATTTGAAGATCGACTATGTGGAATTCTCCACATGGCTGCAGAACGTGCACGCCAACGGCGACTACGAGCTGTCATTGGTGGACCACGCCGAAAGCCACGACTTTTACAAGTGGACCACGCCGGACTACTACTACCATTACGACGGCAAGCAGGCGCAGGAACTGTACGCCAAGGCTTTGGAAGCCACCGACGAGGCCGACAGCGCGAAATACCTGAAGCAGGCGGCGAAGGCCGTAAGCGAGGACGCGCCGGCGGACTGGCTGTTCGGCTACCGCGTGACGGTGGCCGTCGACAAGCACGTGCAGGGCTTCCCCAGCAAGCTCAGCCAGACGGTGCTGCCGTTGTGGCAGATCTCCAAGAATAAGTAAGGGAACGGTATTTCCATGCGATTCGTGGGAAAGCGGCTGGCGCTGTTCGTAGCGGCTTTGGTGGGCCTGTCCGCGCTGGTGTTCGTGATGCTGCGCGTATTGCCGGGAGACGTCGCCGCGGTCATCGCCGGCACGAACGCCACCCCCGAACGCATTGCGTCGCTGCGCGCCGAATTCGGCTTGGACAAGCCGCTCGTCGCACAATATGGCGATTGGATGGCGGGCCTGCTGCATGGCGACCTCGGCGTGTCCGCAGTCGGCGGACGGCCGGTCGCGCGGCAGGTCGCCATGCGCGCCGCCGTAACGTTCCCTCTGATTGTGCTGAGCCTGCTGATCGCGCTGGCGATCGGCCTGCCGCTTGGCTGCGCGGCCGTCCTGACACGCAATCCGCGGCTGCGCGGCCTGTTCCACGGCATTGCGATCGTGGGCGGCGCGGTGCCCGCATTGTGGGGCGGCCTACTGCTGATCCTGCTGTTCTCCCGTGGCAGGGGACTGTTGGGATTGCTGCCCGCGCAAGGCTTCCCCGACACCGGCTGGGCCACGCCGGGAAAGGCCCTGTCCTGTCTGCTGCTGCCGGCGCTCACCACCGGCATCACAGCCGGCGCGTCCATCATGCGCTACACGCGTGCCGCAGTGGGGGATATGGCCTCATCGCAGGCGGTGGACATGGCCATGGCCTGCGGCATGACCCGCAAACAGGCGGTATTGCGCGTGGCGTTGCGTCTGGCCACTGCGCAACTGGTGTCGGTGGTCGGCCTGACCTTCGCGCAAATGATCACCGGCGTGATGGTGGTGGAAAACCTGTTCGCCCTGCCGGGTCTTGGCGCCATGCTGGTCACCGACGTCGGCAACCGCGACTTGGTCGCGGTGCAAAGCGAACTGTTTCTATTGGCCGCATTCTTCCTGCTGTTGGGACTCGTGGTCGATATGACGCATCGCGCGCTGGATCCACGGCTGAAGGCCTCCGGCGTCGTTTCGGGGAAGGTGAACGCATGAGCAGATCGAATCCTACGCAAACTCCGAACGCTACGGATGGTGAAGAATCAGCGTCCACAACGCCAGCGGAAGCTACTATGAGCACGACGGGTGCGGTCGTCTCGTCCATCTGGGCCAAGGCGAGCGGCAGATACGCGACGATCGTCATCGGACTATGGCTGCTGACCGCTGCGGTGTCCTTGGTCTGGACGCCGTATTCGCTGCTCGACACCAACGGTTTCAACGCGTGGGCCTCGCCATCCGCCGCGCATCCGTTGGGCACCGATGGTACCGGAGCGGATGTGCTGAGCTGGCTGATGGCCGGCTCCCGCACGAATCTCATGATCGCCGTGCTCACCGTCGTCGTCGCGGCCGCGATCGGACTGCTGTTGGTGGCAGCCATGGTATCGCGTTCCGGTGCGCTCGCGTCCACATCGGTGGTGGTGGTCGACGCGCTGATCTCCATTCCGACGGTGCTCATCGCATTGATTCTTTCCGTGCCGTTCGCGCGTCCGCCGCGGTGGTCATCGCCGCCTGCGGTTGCGCGTACGGGCTGAACCTGGCACGCATCCTACGGCCCTCCGCACTGCTCGCCGCATGTTCGGCATACGTCGAATCGGCATTATGGTCGGGGGCAAGCTCCGTGCGCGTGTTCTTCACACATATCGTGCCGAACACGCTGCCGGTATTGTGCGTGCAGCTGTCCATGAGCGCCGGCACCTCGCTGCTGGCGGAGGCGGGACTCACGTATCTGGGCGTCGGCGTCGGAGCCGGCGTGCCCAGTTGGGGGCATTCGCTGTCCACGTCCGTGAAATTCATCAGCATCTATCCCATGGCCGTCCTATGGCCCGGCCTGGTCGTCACCATGGTGGTGGTCGCGTGAACCTGTTCGGCGACGCGTTGCGCGACGCGCTCGATCCGCTAACCAATCCCGCGTGAGGGAGGCCGCATGAGCGCCGTCATACGCCATCTGAACATCGCCATCAACGGCAAGCCGATCGTCGATGATGTCGATTTGGACATCGCCGACGGCGAACGTGTCGGCTTGGTCGGCTCGTCCGGTTCCGGCAAATCGATGATCGCCCGCGCATGATGGGTCTGCTGCCGGCGACCGCACAGGTGACGGGCAGCGTCGAATTGGGTGGTACGCAGATTGTCGGCGCGTCGGACGCAGCGGTCGCCGACCTGCGCGGACGGTACGTGGGCATGGTGTTCCAGAATCCGTCCGCCGCGTTGAATCCGGTGATGACCGTGGCGCAACAGGTCGGTCTTCCGCTGTACCTGCATTACGATCTGTCGCTTACCGAACGGTCGGAACGCGTCACAGCGATGCTTGCCAAGGTCGGCCTCGGCGAGGACGTGCTGGCGAAATACCCGCATGAACTGTCGGGCGCCAACGCCAACGCGTCGGCATCGCCACGGCGCTCGTCACCTCGCCACGGCTGATCATCGCCGACGAACCGACCACCGCATTGGATTCGATCACGCAACGGCAGATCGTGGACCTGCTCACGTCGCTGGTGGACGAGTCGGGCGCGTCGATGCTGTTCATCACGCACGATTTCGCGGTGCTGAACAGGGCCACCACGCGCTGTTACGTGCTTGAAAACGGGCGGATTGAGGAATCCGGCGATACGACCGCGCTTCTGGACCATCCGCACACCGACGCGGGACACAGGCTGGTCCAGTCGGCACGCGCATTGTCGTTGCACGCAGGGCAGGATGTCGGGCAGAAACCCGTGCGGAATCCCATGCACAAGGAGGTGGACCATGACTGACACAGATGAGGACATGGTGCTGTGCGGCCGCGGCCTCGACAAATGGTATGGCGCGAAACATGAGCGCCGTCAGGTGCTGTTCGGCGTGGATGTGGACGTGCGTGCGGGGGAGTGCCTCGCCGTGATCGGCGGCTCCGGATCGGGCAAGACCACGCTGACCCGCGTGCTGCTGGGACTTGAATCCGCGGACGGCGGCAGCGTCGAATACTGCGGCGAGCCGGTTCGTGGCGATGTGGCGCGCAAGTTGCGCATGCAGTCCGGATTGGTGTTCCAAAGCCCGTTCGATTCGTTGGATCCGCGATGGCGCATCGGCCGATCCATAGGCGAGCCATTGCGAATGCATCATCCGGATTGGCCACGGGAACGCGTCGCGGAACGCGTGGCCGAAGTGCTGGAAATGGTGAGCCTCGATCCGGAAACGTATCTCAACCGTTTCCCCGTCGACCTGTCCGGCGGGCAGGCGCAGCGCGCGGCGATCGCCCGCGCCATCGTGGACGGGCCGAAGGTGTTGCTCGCCGACGAGCCGATGAGCGCCATCGACGTGGCCGCAAGAGTCCGGATCCTTGAATCCTTCGAAGCCATCCGCAACGCTGAACCCGATATGGCGATCATCATGGTGTCCCACGATCTGGGCGTGGTGCAACACATCGCGGACCGCATTTTGGTCCTGCATGACGGGCGCGCGGTCGAAGTCGGCCCGACGGACCAGGTGCTGGGCCATCCGCGGGATGAATACACGAAACGCCTGGTGGAAGCCGCTTCGCTGTAATTTCGCCATCTCCTGCCGCACATGGCGTCAAACGATTGACGTCGTTATGTGCCGGACGTCGGGCGTTCCATATCGTGGACGGGCGCGACATGCCGGTGTCCACGTCCGTGCTATCGTATGAGCCATGTTCAATTTCTCATGTTGTTGCTGTCGCTGACCAACCGCCCGAGGGGCGCGTGGTTCATCGACGCATAGCTTGAGATAGGACATTCCAACAAGCGGTCGCGCATATCGCAGGCCGTATGCGAATCGCCAAACGATCATTCGAAATAGCGCATCAGCCGAGGTTGGCGCACGCGACGCACGCGAATGAGCAAGGCAGCATCGCAACAGGTCCCGTTTCAACAACTGCACGCGACGGACGCGAGCTTCTCGAACATACGAAATCAAAACCATTCGAAAAGCCCACGAACCGCACCGTGCAAAGGAAACGTCATGACCATCCACAATTCCCTGTCTGAACTCATCGGCAACACCCCGCTCGTCAAACTCAACCACGTGACCGACGGCATCAAAGCCACCATCGCGGTGAAGGTTGAATACCTGAACCCGGGCGGCTCGTCCAAGGACCGCATCGCCGAACGCATCATCGACGCGGCCGAACGCAGCGGCGAACTGAAGCCCGGTGGTGTGATTGTGGAACCGACTTCCGGCAATACCGGTGTCGGACTCGCGCTCGTGGCTTTGCAGCGCGGATACCGTGCGATCTTCACCCTGCCGGACAAGGTGTCCGAAGCCAAGCGTGCGGTATTGCGCGCCTATGGCGCCGAAGTGGTCGTGACTCCCACCGACGCCGGTCCGGACGACCCGCGCTCCTACTACCAGGTGGCGGACCGTCTCGCCAAGGCGATTCCCGGCGGCTACCGTCCCAACCAGTACGACAATCCGAACGGTCCCGAAAGCCACTATCACACCACTGGTCCGGAAATCTGGGAGGCCACCGACCACAAGGTCACGCATTTCGTGGCGGGCGTCGGCACCGGCGGCACCATCTCCGGCACCGGACACTATCTGAAGGACGTGTCCAACGGCGCGGTGCAGGTCATCGGCGCCGATCCGGAAGGCTCCATCTACTCCGACCCGAACGACGTGCACCAATACCAGATCGAAGGCGTCGGCGAGGACTTCTACCCGAAGGCCTTCGACCGGAGCCTTCCCGACGAGATAGTGCAGGTCACCGACGCGGAAGCCTTCGAAATGACCCGACGCCTCGCCAACGAGGAAGGACTGCTCGTCGGCGGCTCATCCGGCATGGCCGTGTTCTCCGCGTTGAAATACGCCCGCGAGCACGACCTCGACGAAAACCAGCTCGTCGTGGTGCTGATGCCCGATTCCGGCCGCAGCTACATGGAGAAGATCTTCAACGACGACTGGATGCGCGCCAACGGATTCGCCGACGTCGTGGAACGCACCACCAAGCCCAGCCTCGCCGAACGGTACCTGTAAAAGACCGTCAAACGACTGTCCGGCAGCCCGATCGCACCTTTGAAACCAATGCCAATCATCCGAACAACCCAAACCATCCGATACTTCCAAGGAGTTCCCATCATGACCATCTCGACCAACACCGAAGCCCTCAACGCCACCGCTCTCGCCACCCGCGCCATCCACGCAGGCCAGGAACCCGATCCAACTACCGGAGCCGTGGTCACCCCCATCTACATGACCTCCACCTTCAAGCAGGATGGTGTCGGCGGTCTGCGCCACGGCTACGACTACAGCCGTTCCATCAACCCGACCCGCAACAGCTTCGACGAGCAGCTCGCCGCTGTGGAAGGCGCGAAATACGCGTTGAGCTTCTCCTCCGGACTTGCCGCCATCGACGTGCTGCTGCGCTCCACTTTGAAGCCCGGCGACAACATCCTGCTCGGCAACGACGTGTACGGCGGCACCTACCGTCTGCTGTCCAAGGTGTTCGTGCCGTGGGGCATCGGCCTCGACGTGGTGGACATCACCGACACGGCCGCCGTCTCAGCCGCGCTCGCCAAGAAGCAGTACGCGTACATCTGGGTGGAAACCCCGTCCAACCCGCTGCTCAACATCACCGACATCGCCGCCACCGCGGCCGTGGCGCACGCGCACGGCACCAAAGTGGTCGTGGACAACACCTTCGCATCCCCGGTATTGCAGCATCCGCTCGCAGACGGCGCCGACGTGGTCGTCTACTCCACCACCAAGTACATCGGCGGCCACTCTGACGTGGTCGGCGGCGCGGTGGTCCTGAACGACAAGGAAACACGCGACTCGGTGGCCTTCCTGCAGAACGCGGCCGGCGCGGTTCCGTCCCCGTTCGACTCCTGGCTTGACATCCGAGGCCTCAAAACCCTCGACCTGCGCGTCAAGCAGCACAGCCGCAATGCCATGAAGGTGGCCCAGTGGCTGGAGACCCGTCCCGAAGTGGAACGCGTATGGTACCCGGGCCTCGAATCCCACCCGGGCCACGAGATCGCCGCGCGCCAGATGCGCGGCGGTTTCGGCGGCATGATCTCCATCCAGATCGCCGCCGGTTTCGAAGCGGCCAAGAAGTTCGCCGGAGCCACCGAAGTGTTCACCCTGGCCGAATCCCTGGGCGGCGTGGAATCCCTGATCGAGCATCCGGGCGCCATGACCCACGCCTCCGTGGCCGGCACCACGCTCGAAGTGCCCGCCAACCTGATCCGCCTGTCCGTCGGCCTTGAGGACGCGGACGATCTGATCGCTGACCTGGAGCAGGCGTTCCGCCAGATCTGAATTCCCTATTTCCGATAGAAGCATGAAACGGCCGGCATGGGCAAGACCCGCGCCGGCCGTTTCGCTCTCCGCGGTCAACGCACGGCATTGCTACACTTGGAAACCATGACGCAAGCTGTTGATTCCGCCGATTCCGTAGACCCCCGCGCATTGGAGGCGCTGAACCGCTATTTCGGCTACGATTCGTTCCGTCCTGGACAATCCGGCATCGTCTCGGCCATCCTCACCGGACACGACGTGCTTGGCGTCATGCCCACCGCGCCGGCAAATCCATCTGCTATCAGATTCCCGCAGCGATCCTGCCGGGCGTCGCCATCGTCATCTCGCCGCTGATCTCACTCATGCGCGACCAGGTCGACGCCCTGAACGACGTGGGCCTTCCGGCCGCGTCATCAACACCACTCAGACGCCGGACGAACAGGATCTCGTCTTCGCGCAGGCGCTCTCCGGCCAGATCAAACTGCTGTACGTGGCGCCGGAACGTTTGGAAACCGAACGATTCCGCAACTTCGCCGTCCGTGTGCCGATCTCGCTCGTCGCCGTCGACGAAGCGCACTGCGTCTCCCAATGGGGGCAGGACTTCCGTTCCTCATATCTTGGCATCGGCGAATTCATCGCCGGACTGCCCACACGTCCAACGGTCGCCGCGTTCACCGCCACCGCCACCGAACGCGTGCGCCGCGACATCGTTTCGATTCTGGGCCTGCACACACCGTCCATCACCGTCACCGGTTTCGACCGGCCGAACCTGTATTTCGACGTCATCAGCATGCCACGCAAAGACAAAGCATCCTGGGTGGCGTCCTACATCGCCAGCCATCCGGACGAATCCGGCATCGTCTACTGCGCCACGCGCAAGGAAACGGAAGCGCTCGCCGAATCGCTTAACAGCGCCGTCGCCGAATTGCGTGCCGCAGGGGGTGCGGATGTGTCGGATATCGGCACCATCGCCGTTGCCTACCATGGCGGTATGAGCGCCGACGCACGAGAGAAGGCGCAACGCGATTTCGTCACCGACCGTGTGCCCGTGGTCGTGGCCACCAACGCGTTCGGCATGGGCATCGACAAATCCAACGTGCGGTTCGTCATCCACCACAACATGCCCGAATCCATCGAAGCGTACTACCAGGAGGCGGGTCGCGCCGGACGAGACGGCGAACCAAGCCGCTGCACGCTGTTGTGGAACGAATCGGACATCGTCACCCGCCGCCGGCTGCTCGACTCGGACTACGAAAACGAACGACTGACACCCGAAGAGCAGGAGGCCGTACGCGCGTCGAAACGCCGGCTGCTCGACGCGATGGTCGGCTACTGCCGTACCACGGACTGCCTGCACGCGTACATGACCCGGTATTTCGGCGAAACCGCGGGCGCGGCGGCGAAAACGGACGGCAAATGCGTGGGCGGTTGCGCCAACTGCGAGCACACATTCGAAACCATCGACGTCACCGACATCGCCCGAGCCATCAGCCGTTGCGTGCACGATGTGAACCAGCATGTCGGCAGCGGCAAAATCGTCAAGGTGCTGCGCGGCTCGAAGGCGCAGGATCTAAGCTATCTCAACCCCGAAAGCCTGCCGTCGTTCGGCATGCTCGACGAAGTGCCGGAAGCGCGCATCCGCGACGTGCTGAGCCAGATGGCCACCGACGGCTTCCTGACGATCGCGGAAGGACGCCTGCCGATCGTCGGCTTCGGACCCCGTGCGGCGGAAACGGTCGCACCCGAATTCCATTACGACATCAAGAAGATCAAACGTGCTGACGCCCGTGCGCGTCGAACGCCCGACGTGTCCACTCCCGCTGTCGGATCGTACGTGCCGGATGACGGCGACGAGGCGCTATTCCAGAAGCTGCGTGCGCTGCGACTGGACATCGCGCGCGAACTCGGCAAACCGCCGTACATCGTGTTCTCCGACAAGACGTTGCGTGACATGGTACGGGTCAAGCCGATCACTGACGACCAGTTCCTTGCCGTCAACGGTGTGGGGGAAAGCAAGCTCAAACAGTACGGCGAACGGTTCATGGCCGCGATTCGGGAGGATTCCGGCGACGAGGCTTGAACCGGCCATAACCGACACGCATGGCACGACGGTTGACGTTGAGCCTGCGAACCGTGAATAGTGGAATGTGAACACAACAACGAAAGGACAGAACATGGCGGAAGACAAGCCGGTGGTGGAAAGCTTCCAATTGGACCACACCAAAGTAAAGGCGCCGTATGTGCGCTACATCGATACGGAAACCGGCCCCCACGGCGACGTGATCTCGAACTACGACCTGCGATTGGTGCAGCCGAACGAGAACGCCATTCCGACCGGCGGACTGCACACCATCGAACATACCATCGCGGTGCTGCTGCGCGAACGCATCCCCGGTTACATCGACTGCTCGCCGTTCGGATGCCGCACAGGCTTCCACCTGCTGACGTGGGGCGAGCATTCCACCGAGGATGTGGCTCGCGCATTGAAGGAATCGTTGGAATTCATCGCCTACGAGGCCACATGGGACGACGTGCCGGCAACCACCATCGAAAGCTGCGGCAACTACCGCGACCACAGCCTGTTCACCGCCAAGGAATGGTGCAAGGACATCCTCGCCAAGGGCATCAGCTCCGACCCGTTCGAACGCCGCCTTGTGTGAGCGTTACCATGCCTGTGCGGTGGGCGTGGTAGTTTGGACGGCTGGAATGCTTGAGAGAGGTACACAGTCGAATTGAGGTGAAAGGGTTGAACGAAACCACTTCCGAACGTCGGTTCCGTCGTGCCACCATGGATGATCTGCCTGTCATGCTGAAAATCTACCAGCATGCGCGTGAGCTTATGGCGGCCAACGGGAATCCCACGCAATGGGGAAACACGTTCCCACGTGAGGAAGTGATCCTTGACGACATTCGCCAGCAGCGCACCATGCTGCTGGTGGACGAGGCTGACGGCAAGGAGCGTGTGCTCGCCCAGTTCGCCCTGTGCACGGGCGAGGATCCCACCTACGCGCATATCGACGGCGCCTGGCTGGACGACGACTCGTATGTGACCATCCACCGCATCGCCTCGTCGGGAATCGTCAAAGGCGCGGCCAAGGACTGCATCAACTGGTGCATCGAACATTACGGCAACGTGCGCGCCGACACGCATCCGAACAACAAGGCCATGCAGCACGTGCTCGAATCGAACGGATTCGCCCGCTGCGGCCTGATCCAACTGCTTGACCGCCCCACCGATACCACGCGTATCGCCTACCAGCGTCACGAATGGTGATTGCGCATACATAGAAACATAGAAAAAAGGACGTCTCCCGTAAAACTGCGGGAAACGTCCTTTTCCATATGAAGGGATGATTAGAACAGTCCCGGCTCGTTAAGCTGAGAATGCTTGCGGCTGTACGTGAAATACACGACCAGTCCAAGCGCGAACCACACGGCGAAACGCACCCACGTCTCCCAATTCAAACCGAAGATCAGAATCAGGCAGAAGATGATGGCGCAGATTGGCGTGAACGGCACGCCCGGCGCACGGAAGCCACGATGCGCGTCCGGCTGGGTCTTGCGCATCCACAGGATGCCGGCCGACACGATGATGAACGCGGACAGCGTACCGATGTTCACCAGCTCGAACAGCACGTTGATGTTGATGAAACCGCCGGCGATGGCCGTCAGAATGCCGAAGAACCACGTGCCCTTGAACGGTGTGCGGTACTTCGGATGCACTTCGCCGAAGAACTTCGGGAACAGTCCGTCGCGGCTCATCGCATAGCAGATGCGGGACTGGCCGTACAGCTGCACCAGCATGACGGTGGTCATGCCGATCAACGCGCCGAGGTTCACGATGAACGCCAGCCAGTTGAGGCCGGTCTCGAGAATCACGCCCGCCACCGGAGCGTCAATGAACTTCGCGAACTCCTTGTACGGCACCACGCCGGTCATGATGAGCGTCATGATGATGTACAGCACGGTGGACACGGCCAGCGAAATCAGGATGCGCGCGGCAGCGTCTTGTTCGGATTGATGGTCTCCTCGGCGGAGGAGGACACGGCGTCGAAGCCGATGAAGCTGAAGAACACGATCGACGCGGCCGGCACGATGCCGTACGGTTGCGTCGAACCCGGCTGGAACGTGTAGATGCCATACGGGGAGAACGGTTTCCAGTTGGCGGGATTGATGTACCAGACGGTGCACACGATGAACAGCACGATGATGGCCAGCTTGATCATCACCATGATGTCGTTGGTCTTCTTCGTCTGGTTGATGCCGATGGACAGCACCCACGTGATGATAAGCACGATCACGAAGCCCGGCAGATTGAAATACGTGGTGACTCCCGGCGTGGTGCCGTACGCGGCGGTCAGTTCGACCGGCAGATGCAGGCCGAAGCCTTCCAACAGCTTGTTGAAATAGCCCGACCAGCCGGCGGACACGGTCGCCGCCTGCAACGCGTACTCCAGAATCAGATCCCAACCGATCACGAAGGCGATCAACTCGCCGAACGCCAGATACGCGTACGAATAGGCGGAGCCGGAAACCGGTGCCATCGCGGCGAACTCCGCATAGCACAGGCCCGCAAAGCCGCAGCAGACGGCGGCGAGCAGGAAGGACACGCACAATGCCGGTCCCGCGGTGAGCGCGCCTTTGCCGGTGAGCACGAAGATGCCGGTGCCGATGATGGCGCCGATGCCCAGCATGGTCAGGTCGAAGGTTTTCAGTGTTCGCTTCAGCGGAGTCGATTCGGAGACAAGTTGGTCCACCGACTTCTTGCGAAATAGATCCATGGTCGTCAGATTCCCTGTGATTGTTTCAAAAATGGGCTGGACCGGACGGATTTCCGGGACTCTGGCACGCCTTAACGCCAGAAATCAGAAAGGCCGCGGCGATATGCGCAACAGCCTTGTGTATGGAAAGTGTAAAAAACACTGCCGGACAAAATCGTGAAAACATCGTGAATCGTCTCACCATATGTCCCTGATGTTCCATACCTGTCACATAGCGGCGCGACAATGGGAGCCATGACTTTGAGCGCAACACGTGAATGGGATTTCTCCTCCGAACAAGGCAAAGCGAACTACAAGGCCGCCCAGCGGCGGTATCCGGCGCAGGCCATCGTCGACTTCGCCGCACTGCGCGACAACATGCGCCACCTGGTGAGTGTCGTCGGCGGACCGCATTCCGGCACCGCCGTCATGGGCATCGTCAAAGCCGACGCGTACGGACACGGCCTGATCCCCGCCGCGCTTGCCGCGCTCGCAGGCGGCGCCACGTGGCTCGGCACCGCGCAATCGCATGAAGCGCTGTTGTTGCGCAAGGCGGGCATCGGCCCCGATCGCTGCCATATTCTGACATGGGTCTACAGCGGCGCCGAAGTGCCGTTCGACGAGCTGATCGACAACGACATCGACATTTCCGTCGGCTCGCTCGCCGGCATCGACGGTGTCGCCGCGGCCGCACGCAGGCTTGGCAAGACGGCGCGCGTGCATGTGAAGGTCGATTCCGGCTTCGGCCGTAACGGCTTCACGCCCGCCGGTTTCGACGCGGCGCTCGCCAAACTGGTGCCGCTCGCCAAGGAAGGCGTGCTGCACATCGTCGGCCAGTGGAGCCATCTGGCGGTCGCCGACGCACCGGACGTTCCGGAATTCGTTGCCTCCACCGACATGCAGGTCGAAACGTTCAAGGACTTCACCCGTCGTATGGAGGCGGCCGGCATTCCGCCGGAAATCCGCCACCTCGCCAACACCGCGGCGACGCTGTCCCGTCCGGAAATCCACTTCGAACTGACCCGTCCGGGCATCGGCCTGTACGGTTACGAAGCCGATCCGGCCATGGGCACGCCGTCCACGTATAGCCTGAAGCCCGCCATGACCCTGCAGGCGCAGCTCGGCACCGTCAAGGACGTGGAAGCCGGCCATGGCATCTCCTACGGCCGTACGTATCTGACCCCGTCCGACACCTCCACCGCGATCGTGCCGCTTGGTTACGCGGACGGCATCCACCGCTCCGCCTCCGGTTTCGACATGGAAGGCGCCAAGCATGTGACCAAGCCCGGTGGTCCGGTGCGCGTGATGACCTCGGAAGGCCCGCGCCTGTACCGTGTGTCCGGCCGCGTGTGCATGGACCAGTTCATTCTCGACCTGCACGGTTCCGCTGCCGAACTCGGCATCCACGAAGGCGACAATGTGGAACTGTTCGGTCCAGGCCGTGGCGAGGATTACGCCGAACCGACCGCGGACGATTGGGGTCGTGCCGCCGACACCATCAGCTACGAGATCTTCACCTGCCTGCGCAACCGCATTCCGCGCCTGTACGAGCATGCCACGGACGTATTGTCCGCCGAGGACCTCGCCAAGCTCGACCCGGCAAGCATCCTGTAATCCCGTAAAAAGCGGCGGCAGCCGCCGCACCCATAGGAAGGCGGTGCATCATGACGAGCGAAGGATACAGCGCGTTCGACGAGGAGCGTTGGGCTCCGGAACCACCCAAATCCAGCTCCCGCACCGCCTTCCAACGCGACCGCGCCCGACTCATCCACTCGTCCGCATTGCGCAGGCTCGGCGCGAAAACGCAGATTCTGGTAGCCGGCACGGACGATTTCGCACGTACACGGCTTACACACACGTTGGAGGTCGCGCAAATCGGTCGACAGATCGGCACTTCGCTCGGTTGCGATCCCGACGTGGTCGACTGCGCCTGCCTTGCGCACGACCTCGGCCACCCGCCGTTCGGCCATAATGGGGAACGCGCGCTTGCCGAAATCGCCGGCAATATCGGTGGTTTCGAAGGCAATGCGCAAACCTTGCGATTATTGACGCGCCTCGAACCGAAAATACTGTTTCCCGACGGACGTTCCGCAGGCGTGAATCTGACGCGTGCCGCGCTCGATGCGGCCGTCAAATACCCGTGGACGCTTGCCGAAGCCGCCGCGCATCCGAAAGGGGAGCGCAGCGCGAAATTCTGCGTCTATCCGGATGATACGGACGTGTTCGCCTGGCTCAAACAACACGCGCCCGACACCACCCGCCGTCCCGTCGAATGCCAGGTGATGGACCTGTCCGATGACATCGCCTACAGCGTGCATGATGTGGAGGACGCCATCGCCACCGGCGCGTTCAATCCGGGCGTGCTGCATGAAAGCGGCGTGATCGACGCGGTCGTCGAGGACGCGCGCGCCTGGTACGGACCGCAATGGGACACAGACAAGCTGGTGGCCGCGTTCGCACGCATGCACCGGCGCGACACGTTCCCCGGCTATTTCGACGGTTCGCGACGCGCGCTCGCCGCATTGAAGAACATGACCAGCAATCTGATCGGCCGATTCGCCGGTTCCGTGGAACAAGCCACGCGGGACACGTACGGCAACGAGCCGCTGACCCGATACAACGGCGATCTGGTGATTCCCGAGGAAACCAGTTACGAAATCGTGGTGCTGAAAGGCATCGCCGTGCATTTCGTCATGGCGCCCGGCGAACGCGAGCCGATGCACGGCGAGGAACAGCGGATCGTCGGCGATCTGGTGGACGTGTTCATGGCGGACAATCCCAAACCGTCCAGCGCGTTGGAGAACGTGTTCCTCGACGATTGGCGCGAGGCCGGCAGCGACGGCGAACGCCTGCGCGTGGCCATAGACCAGGTGGCGAGCCTGACCGACACGTCCGCCCTGACCCTCCACTCCCTTCTCTGCTGAACGGGCTGGTAGGCTGGACCGTATGCCGGGAATGATCAAGAAGGAAGACATAGAAAAGGTCCGCGCCACCGCCGACCTGTATGACATCGTATCCGCGACCGTCACGCTCAAACCCTCGGGAACCGGTACATACGTAGGCCTGTGCCCCTTCCATGACGAGAAAACGCCAAGTTTTTCCGTACGTCCCGCGCTTGGCGTGTGGCATTGCTTCGGCTGTGGTCTCGGCGGTGACGTGTTCGGCTACGTTGAACATCAGGAGAACATCGACTTTCGTGACGCGGTGGAGCTGCTCGCCGACAAATACCATATCGAACTGCATTACGACAAAGCCGACAACGTGCCCGCGCACACCGGTTCGAAACGCGCACGCCTGCTCGAAGCCAACGAGGCGGCGCAGGAATACTTCGTCTCCCAGCTGATGACCAAGGAGGCGCTCGCCGCGCGCAAGCTGTTGGACGGTCGCAACTTCAGCCAGGCCGACTGCCAGCGGTTCGGCTGCGGATATGCCCCCCAAGGATGGGATAACCTGGTGCGGCACCTTGCCGGCAAAGGCTTCACCCAGCAGGAGATGCTCGACGCGGGACTCGCACGTCAGGGCCAGCGTGGCGTATACGACTATTTCCGTGGCCGCGTGACATGGCCGATTCGCGATTCGACCGGCCGTACGCTCGGCTTCGGCGCGCGCAAGCTGTACGAGGATGACACGATCAACGCGAAATACATCAACACGCCCGACACGCAGCTGTACCGCAAAACACAGGTGCTGTACGGCATCGACCTTGCCAAATCGGCGATTGTGAAGAAACGCCAGGCGGTGATCGTCGAAGGCTATACCGATGTGATGGCCATGCATCTGGCCGGCATCGACACGGCGGTCGCCACGTGCGGCACCGCATTCGGCGCCGAGCATGCGAAGATCATTCGCCGATTGATCGCGGACGATTCGTTGGGCGCCGTGCAGCTGGTTGGCCCCCTGAAGGTGGAGGGGCAGGCGTTGAGCTCGCGTGTCGTGTTCACATTCGACGGCGATGCGGCTGGGCAGAAGGCCGCGATCCACGCGTTCGGTTTGGACGCCGCGTTCTCGACGCAGGCGTTCGTCGCGGTCGCCGAAGACAACCTCGACCCGTGCGATCTGCGCATCAAACGCGGCAACGAGGCGGTGCGCGCGCTGATCGCCAATGCGCGGCCGCTGTACGATTTCGTGATCGATTCGGCAATCGACCGTTTCGACACCACGTACGCGACAGGTCAGATGGGCGCGGTCAAGGCGGTCGCCCCGCTGATCGCGCAAATCCGAGACCGTTCGCTGCTCGACCTGTACTCACGCAAGGCGGTACGTCGCATCGGCGTCGATCTGGACATCATGCAACGCGAAGTGGCGTACCAGCGTCGCAAACTGAACATGCGTGACGAGGACGCGTACGCGCCGAAACGTCGATTCCAAAACAATGCGGGGCCGTCGGCTGAACCAGCATATGCGGAACGTGGCGCGAATCCGTATGCGAATCCCGCCGCACGCAAGGCGTTGGAGCATCGCGACGCGGCCGAGCAAAGCTACTATCGCATCGACGACGCCGTGTTCATCTGCGAACAGCAGTTCATGGCCACGCTGATCCAGGTGCCGTTGGCCGTCGATCCGACGATGTTCGCCAGCCTGACCTTGTCGAGTTTCATGACGCCGGTGTTCCGCACGCTGTTCCAAGCGGTCGCCGCGGCGGGCGGGCTTCCAGGGGAAGACGTGCCGCAGGGACTGTGGATGCACAATCTGACGAAGGCGGGCGGTCCGATGCTCGAATCGGTCATCAACGAGCTGGCCGTCATGCCGCTGCCATTGCCGCCGAGCGAAGCGGACGCGAACCGCAATACAGGCGAGTCGCAGGAACAATCGGCGCAATTGCGCAAGCCGACGCAGGAGGAGCGGCGGTACGCGTCCGAACTGATCGTCAGACTGCTTGATACCGGCATCATGCGCAAAATCGGCGCGGCCCAGCGCCGCATGGCGCAACTGCCGGACGGTGCAGAGAAAATCGAACTGCTCGGACAGATCACCAAACTGGAAACGCTGCGCAAGGACCTGCAGTCGCGTGTTTTCGGCAACAACGTTGCGTGACACGCCCATATGGTGAATCGAAGGCGAACGGAAGATGGTTTTTAGACAAAATCTTGGCGCACGCGGGGTTAATTTGTGAAGATTTGCGGGCCTTGTTTTCGGTTTCGCCGGTTTGCAAAAGCATGCGGCAGTAAGCAATAGTGGATGAAAATCGTTGGAATGGTCGGAAAAGCAGCACGCCGAGGGTTCGTGCTAGTCGCATTTTTGGGTAAAGTGGTCTAGGCGTTTGCATGAAAATCGCTTGGGTTTTGCAAGGTGTGCAAGGCGGTTGCAAACGAGATTGACGGAGGAATGCATGCGGCGATTGGTCGTCAAGGTCCTGAAGAACGAGACCATTCTCGTAGTCGCTTCCATACTCGCACTCATATCGTGCTTCATCGTGCCGCCAGACAAGGAATACGCCGGCTACATCCACGCCAGCACCATCTCGCAGCTGATTTGTCTGATGCTTGTGGTGTGCGGCTTCCAGCGCATCGGCGTGTTCCGCATCATCGGCTCGCGCCTGCTGCATCACGTCAAAACCGCGCGTGGCCTGGTGCTCACGTTGATCGCATTGCCGTTCTTCTCCGGCATGCTCATCACCAATGATGTGGCGTTGGTCACCTTCGTGCCGTTCGCAATCGCGGTGTTGACGATGGCGCACATGGAAGAGCATGCGGTGCTTGTCGGCACGCTGATGACCATCGGCGCGAACGTGGGCAGCATGCTCACCCCGATCGGCAACGCGCACAACCTGTATCTGAAAGCGTTGACGGGCATGCCGACGTCCGAGATGATCGGCATCATGGCCCCGTATTCCGCTACCGCAGCCGTTCTGCTGATAATCATCACCTGCGTGATTTTCGGCAGCAAACCGGTTTCCGAATTTTCCGCGATCGATGGTTCCGGCATCGAACAGAACGTACTCGCCCCGCATTCCGACCGGCCGCAGCCTGACGAGATTCGCGTGACCGGCTACGGTGCCGGTTATGGCGGCTGGCGTACGATCGTATACACGGCGTTGTTCGTCGTCTGCTTGCTGGCGGTGAGCGATTTCATTCCGCTGTGGTTGATGTGCGTCATCGTGTTCGTGGCGTTCCTGCTATGCGACCGCCGCGTGTTCCGCAACGTCGATTGGGGACTGCCGCTCACGTTCTGCATGTTCTTCATCTTCATCGGCAACATGAAACGCGTGCCGGAATTCTACGAGCTGGCCGCCTCGCTGGTGGACGCGCATCCGCTGGAAGTGGCCGTGGTGTCCAGCCAGTTCATCTCCAACGTGCCGACCACGCTGCTGCTGTCCGGCTTCTGCGACCAGTGGCGTGAACTGATCATCGGCACCAACCTGGGCGGCTTGGGCACGCTGATCGCGTCCATGGCGTCGCTGATCGGCTACAAGAACGTGACGCGCGCCTACCCGGACAAGAAAGGCCGTTATCTGGCCGTCTACACCGCGGTGAACGTGCTGTTCGTCATTGTGCTCGTCGGCCTGAGCTGGATTATCGAGTAGCGTTTGGCCGTCGACCGGTTTCCCTGACCGCTAATCTCAAGGTCGCCGGTTCGCACCTTTTGCTGGGATTGCATGAAAACCCTTGAAATCATTGGATTTCAAGGGTTTATTGTTACGTCGGCTGATGGTCTGGTGCTGTGATAATTTGTGCCGGGAAGCGTGTGCCGAGAAACGTAGGAAGGCTGAACATGCTGCAAGGATTGCTGGGAATTTTCTCCGGACTGATCACGCCGGTGCAGACCGCGGTGAACACGCGGCTCGGCCGTTCCATCGGCTCGCCGTTGCGCGCCTCGCTGGTGTCGTTCAGCGTCGGCCTCATTGCGATGCTGACTTTGACGCTGCTGCTTGGCCCGTATCCGCTGATTCCCGCCACCGCGGCGAACGGCCCATGGTGGATGTGGTTCGCGGGCGTGTTCGGTGTCACTTTCCTGACCGGCAATGTGCTGCTGCTGCCGAAACTGGGCAGTCTCAAAACCGTGATCATGCCAGTCACCGGGCAGATCGTCATGGGCCTGCTGATCGACACTTTCGGCTGGTTCGGCACTACCGCGCAGCCGATTTCCCCGCTGCGCATCGCAGGCGCGGCGATCACGCTGGTCGGTTTCCTGCTTGCCGTCGCCGGACCGAATCTGCGATTGAGGCCTGCCATCGATCGCCCGGCTGGCGGTTCGGAAAATTCCGGCGATTCCGAAAAATCCGAAACTGACGGAAAAGCCGTACATGTGCCAGGTTCCGCGACCGTGCTGTGGAGTTGCGCAGGCATCGCGTTCGGCATGTGTTCGGCCGTGCAGACGGCGTTGTTGGGCAAGCTGGGCGTCGCGTTGGGATCGCCGGTGAAGGCATCGCTCGCCTCGTTCGTGGTCGGTCTGATCTCGCTTGCGATCGTCGTCGCATTCGTCGACCGCACCTACAGCCTCGGCGACGCGCTGAAGAAAGGCAATCCGTGGTGGATGTGGGTAGGCGGATTGCTGGGTGCGACGCTGGTGATGTGCAACGCGTACCTGTCCGCGCATATCGGCACCGGCATGACGGTGATGCTGGTATTGCTCGGTCAGGTCGGCGGAGGATTGCTGGTCGACCGTTTCGGCCTGCTTGGCGTGCCACGCAAGCCCGTGGCCGGCATCCAATACGTCGGCGTGCTCGTAGCCATCGTCGGCATTGTGCTCAAGGCGATGTGATTGCCGTGTCGAGTTGGCAACCGTGTGCGAACTGACTATACTGTGTTTAGTTTGGCCCTGTAGCTCAGCTGGATAGAGCATGTGACTTCTAATCTCAAGGTCGCCGGTTCGAGCCCGGCCGGGGTCACCATCAAGCCCTCGCGTCGTTTCATGCGGTGCGGGGGCTTTCCTGTCCATTGAACGGCAAGCCATTGGCTTGCGAAGATAGGGGAGACCATGAAGCGAATCGTCGCGGGCATTCTGGCGCATGTGGACGCGGGCAAGACCACGTTGTCGGAGGCGCTGCTGTACGCTACCGGCCAAGTACGCAAACTCGGCCGCGTCGACCACGGCGACGCTTTCCTCGACACGGACGCCATGGAACGGCAGCGCGGCATCACCATCTTCACCGAGCCGGCCGTCATCGCCACGCCCGACCTCACCATCACCCTGCTCGATACTCCTGGACACGTCGACTTCTCCGCCGAAACGAACGTACGCTCGCCGTGCTCGACTACGCCATCCTCGTCATCTCCGGCGCGGACGGCATCCAAGGCCATACCGAAACGTTGTGGCGACTGCTCAATCGCTATCAGGTGCCCACATTCGTCTTCGTCAACAAAATGGACGCGCCTGGCGCCGACAAAACGCAACTGCTCGTCCAACTCAAGAAACGCTTCTCGGACGGCTGCGTCGACTTCACCGAGCCGATTGACGGCGAACGCATGGAGGAGATCGCCATGCAAAACGAAACGGCCATGGACGCGTATCTCGACACCGAAACCGTGCCGGACGAAACCATTCGCGCCATGATCGCCCGCCGTGAGCTGTTCCCCTGCTATTTCGGATCAGCGCTGAAAATGGACGGTATAGAACAGTTCGTCGCAGGTTTCGAACGGTTCGCGCAAGAGCCGCAATACAATGGCGAATTCGGCGCACGCATATATAAGGTGTCTCATGACGCGCAAGGCAACCGTCTGACCTGGCTCAAGGTGACCGGCGGCGAACTGAAGGCCAAGATGATGCTAAGCGGCACCGCGCACGCCGGCGACGCGGATGCGGTTGCCGAAGACGGCCAATGGCATGAGAAAGCCGACCAGGTGCGCGTCTATTCCGGCGCGAAATCCACCACCGTCGACACGGTCCCCGCAGGCACCATCTGCGCCGTCACGGGTCTGACGCAGACATTCCCCGGCGAAGGCCTCGGCATGGAGCGGGACGCCGGCAGTCCGGTCCTCCAGCCGGTGCTCACGTACACGCTGGAACCGGGGGAGTGCGACATTCACAAATGTCTCGTCGCCCTACGCGAACTGGAGGACGAGGATCCGCTGCTGCACGTTGTCTGGCAGTCTCGCCTAGAGGAAGTGCACCTGCAGTTGATGGGCGCGGTGCAGCTGGAGATCATCCAGCAGATCATGCACGACCGTTTCGGCTTGGACGTCACGTTCGGACCGGGCAGCATCCTGTACAAGGAGACGATCGCCGCGCCGGTCGAAGGCGTCGGCCATTTCGAGCCGTTGCGTCACTACGCCGAAACGCATGTGCTGCTCGAACCGCTGCCGCAGGGCGCGGGCATGGCATACGCCACCGTGTGCAGCGAGGACGTGCTCGACCGCAACTGGCAGCGTCTCATCATGCAGCATTTCCAGGAACGCGAGCATCTGGGCGTGCTTACCGGCTCGCCGATCACCGATATGAGAATCACGCTGCTGACGGGCCGTGCGCATCTGAAGCACACGGAAGGCGGCGATTTCCGCCAAGCCACCTACCGCGCGATACGCCAGGGCCTGATGGAAGCGAAGAAGAAGGGCGATTGCCGTCTGCTTGAACCTTGGTACGGCTTCCGTCTGGAAGTGCCGCAGGACATGGTCGGACATGCGATGGCCGACATCCAGCGCATGTCGGGCACGTTCGACACGCCTACCGGCGACGGCGAATACATGGTGTTGAACGGCACGGCGCCGGTATCCGAATGCGTGACTATGCGATGGACGTGAACGCGTACACGCACGGCCGTGGCCATTTAAGCTGCGTGTTCGCCGGCTACCAGCCGTGCCACAATGCCGACGAGGTGATCGAGAACATGGCTTACGATCCGGAATCCGACCTGGAGAACACGCCGGATTCGGTGTTCTGCGCGCATGGCGCCGGCTATCCGGTCAAATGGTACAAGGTGCCCGAATTCATGCATCTCGACTACGCGTGGGATGGCATGCGCGAATAGAACCGAAAGACAGACGGGTGGGAAGCGCCGATTGCTTCCCACCCGAGGCCTGTTGTCGGATACCGACAAACGGATAAACGAAAAGCCCCACCGAATCGGTGAGGCTTCATGCTGGAGCGGACAACGGGACTCGGACCCGCGGTCTCAACCTTGGCAAGGTTGCGCTTTACCAACTAAGCTATGTCCGCAAAGGATTCCTGCCGTGAGAAGCAGGCATCCAGTGGGTGATATAGGAATCGAACCTATGACCCCTTCCGTGTGAAGGAAGTGCGCTAGCCGCTGCGCCAATCACCCGTGGGATGTCTCCACCGGTTTCCCGGCTTCGTCATCCGCTTCGCGTGGGCGATACAAGATTCGAACTTGTGACCCCTTCCGTGTCAGGGAAGTGCGCTACCTCTGCGCCAACCGCCCGAAGCGAGTGCTAACTTACGTGGATTCTCGGCGGAATGCAAATCGTCGGCGTGTCGCGATGTTCACGTGAAGTTCACCGGCCGTTCTTCACGCGGTGGGTTCGACCTGCGGAAACTCCAAGGTTTCCGTGTCGTGGTCCACGCCGCTCATGGCGGTCGTATCCGCATCATTGGTACGCTCCGCGGTCTTGGCGGAGCCGTTCGCAGTAGGGTTTCCCGTGCCGACGGCGTGCGTCAGCGCGAGCCTCATCTGATGCCAGACCACGTTGCCATGCGCCGACTCGGACAGTCCTTCGTCCACGAATCCCAGCCGTGCGTAAAAATCGACCAGCCGTTCCTTGCAGGTGAGCACGAGGCCCTTGCGTCCGGCCTGTGCCGCGTCGAGAATCACCTGGCGCAGCAGATAGCTGGCGCAGCCGCGATGCTGGTAGACGGGTGCCACATCCACGCCGAAAATCATCTGCCAATCGCCATGCTCGTCATGCATATCGGCGTCGTCATACATGGCATCGGCAAGATTCGGCTCGTTTGTGGCCATGCCATCGACGAAACCAACCAACGTGCCGTCCTCTACACGCGAGGGGAACGGGGTATCGTCGTCATCGGTGTTGACCAACAGCCAGAAATGGTCCGGATAAGCGGCCACGCGTGCGGTAAGGCTTTCGTTGCTTGCGGCCTCCGCAGGTGGGAAGCAGGCGGCCTCCACAGCCTCGATCGCGTCCAGATCCTCCATCGTTGCATGTCGAATGAGCATGTGCATACTCTCTCGCAAGGCATACCCAATCTTCACATTTCGATATGCGCCGACGGCGCAATCCGCCAACATGCCATACTGTAGAAGAACCTTGGAGGGATCGCAGGACGACTGTTTCGCGATACCTGATAAGTCCTTATACGAAAAACCGATAACGAAACTGGCTCGTAGTGGCGAATAAAGCGATAGTATGAGCCGCATTCGCCGGAACAAATACGAAAAATCCGTTGAGAAGAGAAGGAGGCGCGCGTGTTCGACTGGACGTTCATCTCGCACTACGCGCCGTTCTTCGTCAGCGGTGCCGAAATGACGCTGTTCATTTCCGTCTTCGGCATCATCCTGGCGATCGTGGTCGGCTTGGTCTGCGCCGGCATCGAGATCGCGCGCATCCCCGTCCTGCGGCAGGTCGTGCGCGTCTACATCGAGCTGAGCCGTAACACGCCGTTGCTGGTGCAGCTGTACTTCCTGTATTTTGGCCTGCCGAAACTCGGACTCGTCTGGTCCGCGGAACTGTGCGCCATCGTCGGACTCGGCTTCCTCGGCGGCTCCTATATGGCCGAAGCGATGCGCGGCGGCCTGGAGACCATTCCGGAAGTGCAGCGCGAATCCGCATACGTGCTGGGCTTGAGCAAATGGCAGACATTAAGCCGCGTGGTCATTCCACAGGCCATCAGCACCTCCATTCCAGGCGTCGTGGCCAATGTGATCTTCCTCATCAAGGAATCGTCCGTGGTGTCCGCCATCGCGCTCGCCGACGTGATGTACATGGCCAAGGACCTGATCGGCATGTACTACGACACCTATGAGTCGCTGTTCCTGCTGATTGTGGCGTATCTGGTGATTCTGCTGCCGATCTCGCTGTTCGGCACTTGGCTGGAACGGAGGTTCGACTATGAGCGGCGCTGAGATTCTGCTCGAGCCGGGCGTGATTCCGCGCCTGCTACAGGGCCTGTGGGTCACGGTGTGGATCGCCGGCGTGTCCGTGGCGTTGTCCGTGCCCGTCGGCCTGATCGTCGGCTGGCTGATGACGATGAAAAATCCCGTTGTGCGGGTGCTGACCAGGATTTATCTGGATTTCATCCGCATCATGCCACAGCTGGCGCTGCTGTTCATCGCCTTCTACGGTTTCGCGCAGGCATGGAATTGGAATTTGGATGCGACCGGCGCATGCGTGTTCGTCTTCGTTTTGTGGGGCGGCGCTGAACTGGGCGATCTGGTGCGTGGTGCGCTCGAATCGATTCCGAAGGCGCAGTACGAGTCGTCGTACGTTTTGGGATTGAGCGGCTGGCAGACGTTCACGAAAGTGATTCTGCCGCAGGCGTTGCGCCGGCTGCTGCCGGCTTCCGTGAACCTCGCCACGCGTATCGTGAAGACCACGTCATTGGCCGTGCTGCTCGGCGTGGTGGAAGTCATCAAGGTGGGCCAGCAGATCATCGACGCGAACCGTTTCCAGTATCCGACGGGCACTTTGTGGATTTACGGAACGATTTTCTTCATGTACTTCATCGTGTGCTGGCCGCTGTCCATCGTGGCCCGCAGGTTGGAAAAGAGGTGGAAGCATGACTGAGCAGGCTGAACAGGTTACGCAGACCGCGCAAAACAGCGGGAAAACGCAGACAAGCCTTGAAATCAGGCATCTGGTCAAGCGGTACGCCAATGCCGACAAGCCAGTGCTGGACGACATCTCCTTCGACGTGCCCCATGGCAAGGTGTTCGTCATCGTCGGCCCGTCCGGATCGGGCAAGTCGACGTTGCTGCGCACCATCGCAGGTCTTGAGCCGATTCAGGGCGGCACCATCGCGCTGAACGGCGAGATTATCGAAACCGGCAAGCCGGGCACCGAATCGGCCGGCCGCAGCAAGCGCGGCAGCGAGCTGCGCACGCGTGTCGGCATGGTGTTCCAAAGCTACGACCTGTTCCCCAACAAAACCGTGCTCGGCAACATCACGCTCGCTCCGACGCTCGTGCAGAAGCGCGACAAGGCGGAGGTCGAGAAGGAAGCCATCGCTCTGTTGGAACGCGTCGGACTCGCCGACCGCAAGGATGCCTGGCCGCATGAGCTGTCCGGAGGCCAACGCCAGCGCGTGGCCATCTGCCGTGCGCTGATCCTGCATCCGGAAGTGCTGCTGTTCGACGAGGTCACCGCCGCGCTTGATCCGGAAATGGTGCGCGAGGTGCTTGACGTGATGCTGGAACTCGCCGATTCCGGCCAGACCATGCTCATCGTGACGCACGAGATGCAATTCGCACGAGCCATCGCCGACCAGGTGATCATGCTGGAGGACGGCGGCATCGTGGAACAATCCGACGACGCCGAAGCGTTCTTCACCAATCCGAAAACCGAGCGTGCCAAGCGTTTCCTGCACACGTTCGAATTCGACAGGCATCGCAAGCCGGCGGAACCGACGGGAACTTCCGCCGAGTAATCGCAAGTTTTGATAGCAGTCATCCGTACAAGAGAGGAGTAACCATGACCGCATCAATCATCAACAAGACAATCAAGAGCATCGTGGCCGCATCGGCCGCGTTGATCATGGTCGCCTCCGTGGCTGCCTGCGGTCCCACGCCGCCACCCCGAGCGAGGAGAACAACGCCTCCAACGGCGGCGCCACCACGTCCAAGGTGACCGCCCGCTCCCTGGACGAGATCAAGAAGTCCGGCGTGCTCAAAGTGGCCGTCTTCTCCGACAAGGCCCCGTTCGGCTACATCGACAAGGACGGCAAGAACGCCGGCTACGACATCGTCTTCGCCGAGCGTCTCGCCAAGGATCTGGGCGTGAAGGTCAAGTACACGTCCGTCGATCCGGCCGCCCGTGTGGATGTGCTCACGTCCAACAAGGTGGACATCACGCTGGCCAACTTCACCGTCACCGACGAGCGCAAGGAGAAGGTCGACTTCGCCAAGCCGTACATGAAGGTCGCGCTCGGCGTGGTCTCCCCGGAGAACGCCGAAATCACCGACGTGAGCCAGCTCAAGGGCAAGACGCTGATCATCGCCAAGGGCACCACCGCCGAAAGCTATTTCGAGAAGAACGAACCCGACGTCAAGCTGCAGAAGTACGACCAGTACGCCGACGCCTACAACGCGCTGCTCGACGGCCGTGGCGACGCCTTCTCCACCGACAACACCGAGGTGCTGGCCTGGGCCAAGATCAACAAGGGCTTCAAGGTGGGCATCACCAAGCTCGGTGACGAAGACACCATCGCGCCGGCCGTGCAGAAGGGCAACAAGGAGCTGCTCAACTGGATCAACGACGAGATCGTGAAGCTCGGCAAGGAGAACTTCTTCCACAAGGATTACGAGGAGACTTTGAAGCCGGTGTACGGCTCCGACGTCAACCCGGATGACATTGTGGTCGAAGGCGGCCAGCTTTGATTCTTACCTGACCTGACGGCGGCCTGCCGTCCGTCAATCCTGTTTCCAAGCCTTCCGTGGCACACGCCGCGGAAGGCTTTTTCATGCCGATTCCGGGCCGGTTATGTCACATCCTTCGAAACCGTTTACAGTCCACGCGGGTGTATGTTTCCGGAGGTTTCGTACCATCCGATAACCCCTCATAAATAAACGCTATGGCGATTCGCACGTTGTATAAGCAACGTCGATAATCTCCGGCGCGTGGCGCTTTCCAAGACACGGTTAAGTAGGAGCCAGTGATCGCGTGAACGGCACGCGGCAAGGAAACCACACCGAGGGGGTGCGCACCATGACCAGATTCAACACTCAGCTTGTCCACGGACTGCCGGTCAACGACAACAACACCGGAGCCGTGAATCCGCCGATCTACAACTCGTCCACTTATGCTTTCGAATCGGTCGAGGCCATGCCCCGCTGGGATTACGCGCGCAGCGGCAACCCGACCCGCGAGTTCCTGGAGAAGCAGATCGCGCAGCTTGAGCATGGCACGCGCGGTTTCGCGTTCGGTTCCGGCCTGGCCGCCATCCACGCGGTGCTGTCGATCTTCCAGCCAGGCGACCGCATCGTCGTCGGCAAGAACATCTACGGTGGCACCTACTCGCTGTTCCACGAATATTTCGAACGTTGGGGCGTCATCATCGAGGAAGTGGACACCACCGATTACGAGGCGCTCGACGCTGCGGTCTCCGGCGAATCCGTCAAGGGCGGCGCGCACGGATGCCCAGCCAAAGCCGTGTATTTCGAAGTGCTCACCAACCCGCTTCTGCAAGTCAACAACGTGACGGCCATTGCCGGAATCGCCCACCGTCATGGCGCGATCGCCATCGTCGACAACACATTCGTCACCCCGTATCTGCAGCAGCCGCTCGACCAAGGCGCCGACATCGTCATCCATTCCGCCACCAAGTATCTGGCCGGCCATTCCGAAGTCAACGCCGGCCTCGTGGTGGTCAAGGACGATGAGCTGGGCAAGCGCGTCTACTTCGCGCAGAACCGCTTGGGCGGCGTGCTCGCGCCGAACGAATGCGATTCGGTGCGTCGCGGCATCCAGACGCTCGCCTTGCGCATGGACCGTCAGCAGGAGAACGCGCGTGCGATTTCCAGCTATCTGCTGCTGCACCCGTTGGTCAAGTCCGTGCATTATCCGGGACTGCCCAGCCATGAATACGAGCTGGCCTCCAACGGTCTCAAGGGCGGCGGTGCCGTGCTGAGCTTCGAAGTGGTGCCGGGCGTCGACCCTGCGGACGTGCTTGACAACCTGCATATCTTCCGTTTGGCGGTGTCTCTAGGTGCGGTGGAATCGCTTGCCGAACTGCCGTGCCGCATGACGCATTTCGAACTGCCGCGCGAGGAGCGTTTGAAGGTCGGCATCACCGACGAGCTGGTACGTCTCGCGGTCGGCGTCGAGGACAAGCAGGACCTCATCGAGGATCTCGGTCAGGCCTTCGACATCGCGTATGAGCACTATCTCAACCGTCATGCCGGCGAGAGTCTGTTCACCTTCGCGCAACACGTATATGCCTGAAAGTTTTGCCATCGGTAGGGATTTGAATATTAACTGGCACGCTATCTCACGAACCGGACAGGGGAAAGCGCCCCTCTGTCCGGCTCGTGGACGGATGTGGGTCAGCTCCTGGACAGGCGATGGTTGGCTCGTGGACGGCCCTTGCCCAGCTCGCGGACATTGTCTGCATACGATTGCATTCTTTGGTAAATTTTTACTCGGGTTCGGCAATGGTTGCAGAACCTACGAAAGGTCATGCGACAAGACCTTTAAAGAGAAACCAAAGAAGGGAGTAATGCCATGCCGTTCCTTGTAGCGCTCCTTGTCATTGCACTGATCATCGCGTTCCTGTTCCTGTCCATGTTGTTCATCGTGCCGCAGCAGCAGGCCTACATCATCGAACGTTTCGGCAAGTTCAACAAGGTGCAGTTCGCGGGCATCCACATCCGTATCCCGTTCGTGGACCGTATCGCCATGAAAACCAACATGCGCGTCAACCAGCTCAACGTGCAGCTGGAGACCAAAACCCTCGACAATGTGTTCGTCACGGTCGTCGCCTCCACCCAGTTCCGTGTGAATCCGGAGAATGTGGCCACCGCTTACTATGAGTTGCGCGATCCGGCCGGCCAGTTGCGCTCCTACATGGAAGACGCCCTGCGTTCCGCCATTCCTGCGTTGAGCCTCGATGATGCTTTCGCCCGTAAGGATGATGTGGCCTTCGACGTGCAGAAGACCGTCGGCAACGAGATGTCCCGCTTCGGCTTCACCGTGGTCAAGACCCTGATCACTGCCATTGACCCGAGCCCGCAGGTCAAGAATGCCATGGATTCCATCAACGCAGCCCAGCGTGAGAAGGAGGCCACCCGGCAGCGCGCCGAGGCCCAGCGCATCCAGATTGAGACCCAAGCCGCTGCTGAAGCGGAGAAGACCCGTCTTCAGGGTGAAGGTCAGGCCAACTACCGTCGCGAGATCGCCAACGGTATCGTCGACCAGATCAAGAGCCTGCAGGCTGTCGGCATGAACATCGGCGATGTGAACAATGTGGTGCTGTTTAACCAGTACCTCGACGTGCTGCGCTCCTTGAGCGAATCCAACAACTCCAAGACCGTCGTGCTTCCAGCATCCACCCCTGGCGGATATCAGGATATGTACAGCCAGATCACGCAGGCGATGGTGACAGCCAACGAAACCGCGGAACGGAGCGCGTACACGCCGAAGCCGTCCCATACGGCCGCCCCATCGGTGCCGCGTATCTGACGAATATTGATCGAATGGCGTCTTTGGCCGCATGCGCCAATCGCGGGGTATGCGGCCAAAGACGAAACGAATCCCTCCTTCCATCGGGGAGCCGCGTGAATGTGACGGAGAATGCGGAAACGATGGAAGGAGGGATCGCGTATGGGTGCATCGCCGTACCACGACGCACATCTTGTCATGGGAACGCTTCTGGACGCTATTCCAGTCCGATGAGCGCCCCGTGGGCCGGCATGGACGGGCGTTCCGCCTCATGCCGCTTCACGGATTGGATCTGTTTCTGCAGATCCATGACTTTCTTCTCCAGCCATGCGATGGTCATGGATTGGGAGATGACGAGCAGGTCGCGTTGATCGGCCGCGGCTTCATTGGCGAACGACTGCGCCTCCAGCATGATCTGCGGATCGGCCTTCCAACGTGCGATGGCGCGTTCGATGCGCTTGCTGCCCACGATCTTCGGATTGAGTCCCGCGCTGGCAAAGATGCTAGTCGGTCCGTTGCCCCGCAGATATTGCGCCATGCAACGCACCTGGAAATCCCTCGAATAGGTGATGCGGTCCATCGATGCCCGCTCCACCGCGGGCAGGGTGTTGAGGTAGTAGACCTCCGCTTGTGTGAAACGACGTTTCATGATGTCCCCCTCATGGTATGGAACCGTTCGGCTTCGTTTTCGATTCGTTGCGATGCCTTCATTGTATTTTCGTCGTTTCACGGTTCACTGCCATTTGGCACGAAACAAGGGATTCTGGCATGAAATAACATGTTCCATATCGTTCAGGCGGGGTTTCTTGAACGGTTTTCGAGTTTCAGGCACGCGCGGACCGTGGCTTCAGGGTGTTCCCTTAAGGGTGGCGAAGCGCGGTGAAACACTTTAGACTTAGGAGCAATTATCAACATATTCCCAGAAAACGAGGAGGTGAATGTGCCGGTAGGTAGCACATCCAACGCTGGGAAAACCGGTCGCGGTCCCATTATCGAGGTTAAAAACCTACGCAAGGAATATCCAGTGCTCGATGAGACCGTCGTAGCACTGGAACGTGTCAATCTCGCCATTCCGCAAGGGCAGATCTGCTGTATCTATGGCAGGCCGGATCCGGTAAATCCACCCTGCTCAATCAGCTTGCCGGCATGGAAAAACCAACTAAAGGTGGTGTACGTATCACAGGTGTGCCCATCAGCAGGCTTGACGAACGGCAGCTGGCCGAATTCAGGCAGAAGCACCTTGGCTTCGTGTTCCAGTCGTACAATCTGCTGCCCAATCTCAATGCCATCGAGAATGTGGCCATGCCACTGATGTTCCGAGGCGTGCCGAAGCGTAAACGCGAGACGATCGCGCGTGCCATGCTCAAGCGGGTCGGCCTTGGCAAACGCATGAACCATTATCCGACCCAGATGTCTGGCGGTCAGCAGCAGCGCGTTGGCATCGCCCGCGCTTTCGTGACACGTCCGCAAGTGGTATTCGCCGACGAGCGACCGGCAATCTCGTACTACCAAACCAAACCGAAGTGATAGATATGATTTGCTCGTTCGCACGCGATTTCAACCAGACCATCGTGCTCGTCACACATGACGACAATATGGCGCAATACGCCGATCGCATCGTCACACTTCTTGACGGCCGCATCATCGCGACCGGCTTACGTAACATTCATGACAACGCATATCGACAACTATGACGACAACAGAAGGGCCTTCCATGGGCAACAACACAAGAATCGCAACACTGCTCAACGGGGCAATCTCACTATTGGCGGTGGTCGCCATCACGTTGGTGTGCATTGTGCCGACGGCGTTCGCCGAAGATGGTGCCAATACTTCCGATGCTCCGGGTGCGGGAGCGGACAACAGTGTTGAGCAGATTGCTGGGCCGGTGCCGAACATCATTATCACCAATTTCACCTATGGCGACGGGTCGGTGGCGGTCGGCAGCACCTTCAACCTCGGTTTCACCTTCCAAAACATGGGCAAAGTGGCGGTGAGCAACATGGTGGTCACCGTGGACGGCGGTGAGAATTTTGCCATCTCCGGCGGTACGAACACGTTCTACTACGATGCGCTGAATGCGGGAGCTGCGTTGACGCAGACCGTGCCGATGCAGACACTGGCCAGTGCGAAAAACGGCGCGCAGGGCATCGACATCAGCTTCAAATACGAGTATGTGGACGGTGCCGCACGCAGCTCCAACACTTCCGACATCAAAATTTCCGTACCCGTTTCGCAGCCTGATCGTTTTGAATTGAACGATCCAGTGGTGCCCAATATCGTCAACGCGGGTGAGGAACTACTATCACCATGGATTACGTGAACAAGGGCAAGGGCGACGTTTTCCAATGTCGAGGCGAGCGTTGAAGGCGACGGTATCACCGCCACGCAGGCCAAGCAGTACGTCGGCAATGTGGCGTCCGGCGCGTCCGGCTCCATTGGATTCGCATTCACTGCGGACAAGCCCGGCGAAACCGAGGCGAAACTGACGGTGACGTATGAGAATTCCGATGGACAGCCGCAGACCAAGGAATTTCCGGTGAAGATCAATGCCGTTGAAGCTCCTGTTCCGGATGATTCCGATACGGATGTTGACGTCCAGGATCAGAGCATGCCGGTCTGGGTGTGGATAGTGGCGGCGGCCGTTGCGCTCGTCGTGATTGTACTGACGGTCGTATTGGTGGTCCGTCACCGCCGTAAGAAGGCAAAGCAGGTGGCCGATGATGACGATTGGGATTGGGAGCCTGCCGATCTTGGAGCCGATAAGCAGGGTAAATCTACTGCCATGCTGCCGATGCGCCGACGCAGGTAATCGCCACGGCAGGTGGCACATCGGCTGCCTCCGTATCCGCAACGTCATCTTCCGCTCCATCTGTCAAGGAGTAGGCATGCGATTTTCGGATATCGCACATACTTGCGCGCAGAATTTGCTGCGGCGCAAATCGCGTACGATTTTGACGGTGCTGGGCGTGATCGTCGGCTGCTGCTCCATCGTCCTGATGATTTCGATTGGACAAGGCATCAGCGAGCAGAATGAGCAGATGCTCAAGAGCATGGGCAATCTCAACGACATTACCGTCACAGCTGCCGGCGGCTCGGGCGCGTACGACAGCTCTGGCGTCGGTATGTCGAGTTTGTCTTCGTCGGACATGACATCATCGGATCATCAGGCCAAGCTTGACGATGCTGCGGTACAGACGTTCCGTGGCATTTCAGGCGTCGCAGCCGTGATGCCACAGCGGTCGGCGCAGAGCACCGTGGATCTCACTGCGGGAGCCGGATCCCGATACGTGGCTCAATATGCTTCTGTGATGGGTACGGATATGACCCAGCTTGAAGCATCGGGATACAAGCTCGTTCAAGGGCGTATGCCGAAGCGTGCCGGAGAAGTATTGCTCGGCAAATACGCGGCATACCAGTTTATGGATAAGTATCGTTCCGATGATGACTCCAGGCGTATCGCTCCCGGTGATTATGAGTGCGATGAGAACGGTTGCAAGGAGAGCGAGGGGGAGAAGCCGTTCTTCGACGTACTGACCACGAAACTCAATTTGATTACCGGAGCCGATTATCAAAGCCCTGACGATTACCGCAAAATAGGCAGCACTTCGATGAGTTCCACCGATTCAGGCGACGGCGATGGTACTGCCAGTTCGCAGAATCCTGTGGTTTCCATGCCTCTCACCGTGGTCGGTGTGTTGGACGCTTCAACCAATAATTACGATGCATTCAGCTCCGGTGTAGTCATGTCGCTGGAGGATATGGACACATTGCAGGCCAAAATCGACGGCAAAACCAATACCACCAGCCGGACCAAAACAAACTACGACCAAGTGGTGGTGCACGCTCAAAATATCAAGGATGTGCCGGGTATCGAAGCGCAGATCAAAATGTCTGGCTACCAAACCACGTCCTTCGAACAGACCCGCAAGGAGATTGAAAAGCAGAGTCGTGGCATCCAGCTCGCATTGGGAGGCATTGGCGCGGTGTCATTCCTGGTGGCGGCCATCGGCATCGCCAACACCATGATTATGTCCGTGTCGGAACGCACTCGGGAAATCGGCATTATGAAGGCGCTCGGCTGCTATGTGAAGGATATTCGCACGATGTTCCTATGTGAAGCAGGTGCCATCGGTCTGGTCGGTGGACTTATCGCCTGTCTGATTTCCGCCTTGGGGTCGCTGAGCATCAATCTGCTGTCGTTTGGTGGATTCAGTATGGAAAACGTAGGCAAAGCGATTATGGGCGGTGACGACGTGAGCCGAATCTCCGTGATTCCATGGTGGCTGTTTGTCGTGGCCGTGCTGTTTTCGATTCTGGTGGGCATACTCGCCGGTTTGGGGCCAGCTAATAAGGCTGTGAAGATTCCTGCGTTGGACGCCATCAAGAACGAGCAATAGCGATTGCGATTGACAATAATGCTTATGGTCGGCCATGTGCTGTTCAGCGTGGGCCGGCATTTCGCGATTGTTCAACGTTCCCTGTCGATTTTTGACGGTGCCGGCTAGTTGCGTGATTAACGGGCCAAGACGCGGCGAATGCGATCAGCCACCGCTTCCACAGTCAGCCCGTAACGTTCATCAAGCTCGGCAAGGGGCACACGATCGGTGAATTCTTTCGATGCGCCGAAATTGAGCGCATGCACAGTGGCTGCTTTCGGATTAGTGGAATTCGCGTAGAAAGCGGTCACCTTCTCACCCCAACCGCCTTCCAGCTGGCCATCCTCCAGGGTGACGACCACACGATGACCGTCGGCAAGCACGTCCAGCAGCTCGCCATCCATCGCGGAATACTGCTGCGCGTCGATAAGCGTCGCATTGATATCGTCGTCGTTTTCGAGCGTTGCCGCCACCTCGGCCGCCAACGGCAGTGTATTGCCCAAGCCGAGAATCGCCACTTCACGTCCCGGACGCACGATCTGGTACCGCGTGAAAGGGCAATCGCCGGTAATATCGATCGTCGTTTCGTGCGCGGCGGCACGTTCGGCCGGGTCGAACGCCATATCGGCGGAACGCTCCATGGCAAGAATCTGCTCGCCGGGCATGCGGATAGCCGTCACACCATGATCAGACGGCCCCGTGGCCCATGCAAGCATGTCCAGCATCTGCTCTCCGCTGGTCGGTGCCAGACAGGTCACATCAGGCGTGTTGGCGAACATCGTCATATCGAACGTGCCGGAATGTGTATTGTCCGCGCCGGAAATGCCCGCTCCGAAAATCAGCAGCGTCGCCGGAACATGATTCAACGCCAGCTCCTGCTGCAACTGGTCGTAAATACGCTGGAAGAACGTGGCGGAAGTCGCCAGAACCGGCCGGCCTCCAGCCTTCGCGATGCCTGCGGCGAACGCGGCCGCATGCTCCTCGGTAATGCCGGTGTCCACATAATGCGATCCGGCACGTTCACGGAAATCACGGGTGATGCCATTCGAACCAGGGGTGGCGGGGGAGATGACCACCAGTCCCGGCTCGTTTTCGAAACGGGACTCCAACGAAGCCATGGCCATCTGACCGTAGTATTTGCGCGCGTCAAGCGGCTTGCCGAGCGCGCTGTCCGGATCCTGCCAATGATTCGCCTCGCATTGGCCGGCATGCGGCTGCGGATTGGTCTGGTTGCATCCGTCGGAACCATCCTGCGCCTCGGTCTCATCGCTGAAACCCAAGCCCTTGGTGGTGTGGATATGCAGCACGACGGGATGGTCGATATCCTTCAAGTCTTCAAGCGCCGCGACCAGCGTGTCCACATCGTTGCCCTGCTCCACATAACGGTAGTCAAGTCCGAACGCCTTGAACAGATTCAGCTCCGCGGTTCCGTTCGACGCGCGCAGACGGGCAAGATTGCCGTACATGCCACCGAAATCCTCGGCGATCGACATCTCATTGTCGTTGACGACGATGATGAGATTACCGCCCTGTTCGGCAGCGTTGTTCAGTCCTTCGAAAGCGATCGCCGAGCTCAACGAACCGTCGCCGATGATGGCGATGACGTTGCCGATTTCGCTTGCTCCCGCAGCGGTATGTTGCATATCACGTGTTTTGGCAAGACCGCAGGCAAGGGAGATGGACGTGCCGGTATGGCCCAGCACGAAGGAATCATGCTCGCTTTCCAACGGATTGGTGAAACCCGTCACCTCGCCGAACCGCGACTCGTCCAGATACGCCTCGGCGCGCCCGGTAAGCATCTTGTGCACGTAGCTCTGGTGGGAGACATCGAAAACGAAACGGTCACGTGGAGAACCGAACACGCGGTGCAACGCCACGGTAAGCTCCACCACGCCAAGATTCGAACCGATGTGGCCACCATGCTTCCGGCCGTAATTCAACAGCGTGGAACGAATCTCCAGACACAGATCACGCAACTGTTGCGAAGAAAGGGCATGCACATCCGCCGGAGAATGAATCGAACCCAGTATGCCAGCGGTCATTATGCGCAACTGTCCTTCCCTGAACCTGTCTTCTTTACCGCGGAAAATCCTATCCCACTGTATGCCTCTGCCGGGGTGTCGGTTGTGAAATACCTGCAAAGTCTTCTCAACTGCGGCACAATGGAAACGATGAAATGAATCGAACCACCGAAAAACCGCGAAGGAGCGCTGACCATGAAAGCCGTATACGCAGCAGGAACCGATTATGACAATCCGCTGTCGCAACTCAAGGTGGGGGAGCTGGACACGCCCGAAACCAAGCCGTTCTGGAGTACCATCCACGTGGCCGCAGCCAGCGTGAACCACCACGACATCTGGAGCCTGCAGGGCGTGGGACTCTCCGCCGAACAGACGCCGATGATTCTCGGCACCGACGCGTCAGGCGTGCTCGACGAGGACATTCCTGTTCGCAAAGGGCTGAAAGCCGGAGCCGAAGTGGTGCTCTACACCTTCGTCGGCACCGACGGCGCCGGCGTCATGCCGGGGGAGCGGCGCACCATCCTATCCGAAAAATACGCGGGCACCATGGCCGAGATCACCCAGGTGCCCAGCGCCAACGTGTTCGCCAAACCCGCCAACCTGACCCTCGATGAGGCTGCCGCGCTCGGCACCAGCTGGCTGACCGCCTACTCACTGCTGTTCACATCGGCCAACGTGAAACCGGGAGACACCGTGCTCGTCCAAGGCGCGGGCGGCGGCGTGTCCACAGCGGCCATCCAACTCGCCCATGCGGCAGGACTGGAAGTGTTCGTCACGTCACGCAGCGAAGAGAAACGAGACCGCGCGATCGCCATCGGAGCCGACGCCGCCTTCGAAACCGGCGCGCGACTGCCGCATAAGGTCGACGCCGTCATCGAATCGGTCGGCGCGGCCACCTGGAGCCATTCCGTCAAATCCGTACGCCCCGGCGGCACCATCGCCATCTGCGGAGCCACCACAGGAGACCAGCCTGGAGCCGAACTGACCCGCATCTTCTTCCAGGACATTCGCGTGCAAGGCAACACCATGGGTTCGCGTGACGATTTCGCACGACTGCTCAAATTCGTGGAACACGCCGACCTGCACCCCGTCATCGACTCCACCTACGCGCTTGCCGACGCGCCCGCGGCGTTCCGCAAAGTGGTCGACGGCGACGTTTTCGGAAAGGTCGTGCTGCACATCGAGCCGAGTAAGTAAAGTAGACGGTGTTCTGGAACACGTAAGTCTACGTAAATCCTTCGGAGGTTTTGATGGCAGACAACAAGCCTGAAGTCGCGGTGATCATGGGATCGGCAAGCGATTGGGAGACCATGAAGCACGCATGCGAGATGCTCGACCAGTTCGAGGTGCCGTACATGAAGCAGGTGATTTCCGCGCACCGCACCCCGGAACTGATGGGTGAGTTCGCGCACAACGCCCGTGCCAACGGGCTGAAGGTCATCATCGCCGGCGCGGGCGGCGCGGCCCACCTGCCGGGCATGGTCGCGGCGCAGACCACACTGCCGGTCATCGGCGTGCCGGTGCGCTCCCACGCGCTGTCCGGCTGGGATTCGCTGCTGTCCATCGTGCAGATGCCGGGCGGCATTCCGGTGGCCACCACCGCCGTCGGCAACTCCGGCGCAACCAACGCCGGCCTGCTCGCGGTGAGCATTCTGAGCACCACCGACGAGCGACTGGCCAAGGCGCTGCAGGACTATCGTGACTCCCTGAAGGAAAAGGTGGCTGAATCCAATGCCCAGCTTGTCTGAGGAAACCAACGGCCGTATCGAACGACTGATGCCCGGCGCGACCATCGGCATCATCGGTGGCGGCCAGCTCGGCCGCATGATGGCGCTGTCCGCACGCTACATGGGCTTCCGCATCGGCGTGCTCGACCCGACACCCGACTGTCCGGCCGCTCAGGTCGCGGATTTCCAAGTGACCGCCGAATACGACGACATCGCCGCCATCCGCGAACTGGCTGAAAAGTCCGACGTGCTCACCTACGAGTTTGAGAACGTGGACGCCGACGCCATCGATCAAGTGCGTTCCCTCGCGGCGGCCCCGCAAGGCACCGATCTGCTGCGCGTCACGCAGGACCGTGTCAACGAGAAGCGGTTCATCAACGACCATGGCACGCCCACCGCGCCGTGGAAGGCTGTCAACAGCGTCGAGGAACTTGAAGCGGCACTTGATGAGATCCACTATCCGGCTGTGCTCAAAACCCGTTCCGGCGGTTACGACGGCCACGGCCAGACCGTGCTCAAGTCCGAAGCCGACTTGGAGCAGGTGCGCGCCCGCGCCGACCATGACGGCAGCTTCCCGCCAAGCATTCTGGAAGGCTTCGTCGATTTCGCGTTCGAAGCGAGCATCCTCGTCGCCGGCAACGGCAAGGATTACGTGACCTTCCCGATCGTGCGCAACGAGCATCGCAACAACATCCTGCACATGACCATCGCGCCGGCCGAAGTGGACGAAACCGTGGCCAAGGAGGCGCACGAGCTGGCGTTGCGACTGGCCAAAGGCTTCGAACTCGCCGGCATTCTGGCCATCGAACTGTTCATCACCAAAGACAACAAGGTCATCGTCAACGAACTGGCCCCACGTCCGCACAATTCCGGCCACTACACCATCGAGGCCTGCTCGTTCGACCAGTTCGACGCGCACATTCGCGGCATCGCCGGCTGGCCGCTCGAACAGCCGCAGCTGCTCAAGCCCGCCGTCATGGTCAACGTGCTCGGCCAGCATGTGGCGCCGACCCGTGCGCTCATCGCCGACCATCCCGAATGGAACGTGCACGACTATTGCAAGGCCGAGGTGCGCCACGACCGCAAGATGGGCCACATCACCGTGCTGACGACGACACCGCCCGAACCGTGGCCGACCTTGAGGCCACCGGTTGCTGGGACGACTTGAAGAAAGCCTGACATCATAAGTAATGAGTGAACATATCGTGCGGCAGACCCGCCAGAAAGACGCCATCCGCGACGTGCTGAACGGCTGCGACGAATTCATCTCCGCGCAGGAGCTGCACCGCAAGCTGGAAGACCGTGGCGAACATATCGGACTCGCCACGGTCTACCGGCAGCTCAACGCCCTGGCTGAAGCCGGCCGCGCCGACACGGTCCGTCTCGACGGCCAGCAGCTGTTCCGCCTGTGCGGCGACGACGGACACCATCATCACCTCGTCTGTACGAACTGCGGCAAAACCGTGGAAATTGAATCGCCTTCCGAAAGCTGGCTGAAAGGCATCTCCGACAAGTACGGCTTCACCATCGAACGGCACACGCTGGAGGTGTTCGGCCTGTGCGAGGACTGCCGGAAGGCGGACAAGTAGCGGCTGTCTGCCGTATTTCCGTTGGAATCGTATCGCCATCGGCGCAATCCAATCGTAAAAATCGTAAAGAAAAAACGTTGGACGTTGTCTTTTTCAGACGCGTATATGACAATAGGGCATTGCAAACGAACTAAGTGGGGTTATGCGTGACCAAAGCAACATCGAAAAACGAGCCGATTGAGGAGCTCGACATCGCTACCGTGGACCCGATGGCCAAGAAAGCGGGCAAGGAGTTCCCCGGCTGGCTTTACGGCGTGCTATTCGTGCTGTTCGATGCGGTGGGCGTTGCCGCCCTGCAGATCGGTGTCAGCGAATCCGCCACTCGAGTCCAACTATCGAACAACATGTGGCTCACCGGCTGGGGATTCGTCGGCAAGATGTTCACCAGCGCTAATTTTGTGGCTGTGCTCAACCTCATACTGTGGGGCGTCCTGTACGTGATCCTGCTCATGCTCACCAACCGTTTCTGGGTGGCCACGCCGATATTTCTGGCGGTGACGTTCATCGTCGCCGTGATTGAGCATTTCAAAGTGTCGATTCGATACGAGGCGATTCTGCCAAGCGACCTGAACTTCCTCAAAGCCGACGCCGGCAATCTGATGAGTTTCATGCCGTCCGGCGCGCAATGGACCATTCTGATCGCGGTGGCGGCGTTTGCCGCGTTCGTGGCGCTGTTCGTCTTCCTGAACCGCCTCGACGCGCGTCACGGCAGACTGTTTCGCGGCTCCGACAAGCAATCCCGTTCCGTGAACGCGATCGCAAGACTGCTGCTGATCCTGCTTCCAGGCCTGTTCTTCACGCTGTATTCGATGCAGGTGAGCACCGTCGGCTCGTGGGCCAAAGGCTTCGCCACCGTCATGGGGGACAAGCCCTCCATGTGGGACTCCGTATACGACGCCCAGCGCAACGGGCCGCTGGTGGCGTTCACCCGTCAGCTCAACCCGAAAGTCATGGTCAAGCCGGACGACTATTCCGAAGAGACCATGAAGCAGGTCGCGGCCCGCTATGAGAAGGCCGCGAAGAAGATCAACGCGAAACGTTCCGCGAACATGACCGACAGCACCGTCATCTACGTGCTGTCCGAATCCTTCTCCGACCCGTCACGCGTGCCGGGACTCAAAGTCAACAAGGATTCCATGCCGAAGATCCGTGAGATCAAGCAGAATACCACGTCCGGCCTGATGCTGTCCTCCGGATACGGCGGCGGCACCGCCAACTTGGAATACATGGGACTGTCCGGCCTGAGCATGGCGAATTTCGATTCCTCCCTGACCAGCCCATACCAGCAGCTGGTGCCGAGCGAGCATTGGACGCCGACAATCAATCAGATGTGGGGCGCCGCAAAGAACTCCATCGGCCTGCACCCGTACGAATCGTCCATGTATTCGCGCGCCACCAACTACAAGAAGTTCGGCTTCTCGCATTTCTATACGTTGACCGGTCCGGACGTCATCTCTCACCAGGACAAGCTCGACGACTCGCCGTACGTCTCCGACGATGCCACCTACAAGAGCACGCTGGAACAGGTGAAGAAAACCAAGTCCAACCAGTTCCTGCAGGTCATCACCATGCAGAACCACATGCCTTACCACAAGTGGTACAAGCATAACGATTTCAAGGCGACCTCCACCACGGACAAACCGTTGAAGGATGACGAGCAGGAGTCCATCGAAACCTATCAGAAGGGCGCTTCGCTGACGGATGATGCGACCGCCGATTTCCTTGCCGAACTCGACAAGCTCGGCAAGCCGGTCACAGTGGTCTTCTACGGAGACCATCTGCCGGGCATCTACTCGTCGGCTTCCGCTGATGACGGCAACTCGCTGGCGTTGCATCAGACGGACTACTTCATCTGGTCCAACAAGGCTTCCGGCACGCAAGGCAACAAGATCGGCAACGCCGACTATTCGTCGCCCAACTTCTTTGTGGCGCAGGCCGCCGAGCATATGGATGCCAAGGTGTCGCCGTATCTGGCGTTCCTCACCGAAATGCACTCCAAGATCTCGGCCATGGAACCGCCGGTCGTGAACAACATCCAAGGCTGGGACCGCATTCCGGAGGGCCAGAACATCTATCTGAACGCCAAGGGCGAGCCCATGGCCGAAGAGGATTTCGACGCCGAGACCAAGCAGCTGCTGGCCGATTACAAGCTCATTCAATACGACATCACCACGGGGAAGAATTACCTGAAAGACACCTCCTTCATGGACCTGCCGTAACGAGGACGGCGCGCCTGCCGCACGGCTCGACACTCGACGTACCGTTGTGCGCCTTCGTGTCGTGCCGCACGGAATTCGCGCACGTCCTCGTCACGGCAGGCGTGTGGTGGGCGACGACGCGCCTGCCGCACAAATCTTAAAACATTGAGAGGCTGTTCCAAACTATTGGAACAGCCCCTCAACGGCTATTGGTTCAGCGCAGCCAACACACCATCATCACGCGTTCAGCGCTTTGAAACCGATGTCGTGACGGTAGAACATGCCCTTGGTGTCGAGCTTGTCGATGATCGCGTAGACCTTGTCCTGCGCGGCCTTGATGTCCGCAGCGGAGGTCTCGACCAGCAGCACGCGACCGGAGTTGGCCACGAGACCATGCTCGCCACGTGCGACGCCCGCATAGTAGACATGGGAATCGTCATCTACTGTGATCTCAGGAATCGCGGCACCCTTGACCACGTTGGTCGGGTAACCATCGGAAGCGATCACCACGCCAAGAGTGGCATTGTCCTCATCCCACGTGAATTCCGGGGTTTCGCCGTTGAGAATGGCGTTGATGCCGGCACCGAGATCGGACGTGAGCTTCGGCAGCACCACTTCGGTCTCTGGATCGCCGAAACGCGCGTTGAACTCAATGACCTTCGGGCCGTCGGCGGTGGCGATGAGACCGGCGTACAGAATGCCGGTGAACGGCGTGCCCTCGTCGGCCATGGCCTGAACGGTCGGCTTGACGATGGTTTCGATGGCGGTGTCGATCACATCCTGACCGATCTGCGGAACCGGGCTGTAGGCGCCCATGCCGCCGGTGTTCGGACCCTTGTCGCCATCGTAGGCACGCTTATGATCCTGCGAAATCGGCATCGGCCAGAAATCGGTGCCGTTCACAAAGCTCATCAGAGAGAATTCCTGACCCTCAAGGAAATCCTCGATAACCACCTTCGCGCCGGCGTTGCCGAAGCGGTGGTCCACGAAAATGTCCTCCAAAGCGGCGATGGCGGTCTCCTCATCCATCGCCACGGTCACGCCCTTGCCTGCGGCCAGGCCATCGGCCTTGATGACGATCGGCGCGCCATGCTCGCGCACATAAGCGGTGGAACGCTCCAAATCGTCGAACGTCTGGTACTTCGCGGTCGGAATGTCGTGACGTTCCATAAGCTGCTTGGCGAAGTCCTTGGAACCCTCGATCTGCGCGGCGGCCTTGTTCGGGCCGAACGCCTTGATGCCGGCGGCAGCGAAATCGTCGACGATGCCTTCGATAAGCGGCACTTCCGGTCCGACGAACACCCAATCGTAACCATTGTTCTTCACGAAATCGATGAGCGCCGCATGATTGGACGGGTTGAGCTGCGTGGTGCGGATGCCGTCAAGCTCCATGCCCGGATTGCCTGGGGCCACAGTGACCTCGCTGACGCTGCCGCCACGCATGAGCGCGTGGGCGATGGCATGTTCACGCGCACCGGAACCAATGACCAGAACCTTCATATTTCCTCCTGTTGTATCCCTTATGGGGAAGAGTGCCAATCTCAAGAAATAATATCGGGGGTGCCTGTTCGGCTACCCCCGTATGTTCGTTTACTGCAGTTCGACGTCCTCGCCGGTCTTCTTGACGATATTGCCCAGCACATAGCCGGCCTCGCCATTGGACTTCAGCAGTTCCATGGTCTTATCGGCATCTTCGGCGCTGACCGCCAGCACCATGCCGATACCCATGTTGAAGATGTTGAACATTTCCATATGGTCGATTTCGCCGGCCTTCTCCAGCACGTCGAAGATCGGCAGAACCGGCCAAGAGCCGAGGTTGATATGCGCCGCGAGACCATCGGGGATCATACGCGGAATGTTCTCGATGAAACCGCCGCCGGTGATATGCGCGACGCCCTTGACCACGCCCGCCTTGAACAGCGGGGAAAGGGCCTTCACGTAAATCTTGGTCGGAGTGAGCAGCACGTCGCCAAGCTTCTCACCGCCCAGTTCGTCCAGTACGGTGTCCACGGTGTAGCCGGCCTGCTCGAACAGGGCCTTGCGCACCAGGGAGAAGCCATTGGAATGCACGCCGGTGGACGGCAGGCCGATAAGCACGTCGCCCTCAGCGATGGTGGAGCCGTCGACGATAGCGGACTTTTCGGCCACGCCGACCGCGAAGCCAGCCAGATCGTACTCGTCTTCGTCATACATGCCCGGCATTTCAGCGGTCTCGCCGCCGATCAGACCGGAACCGGCCTGCACGCAGCCGTCGGCCACGCCGGAGACGACCTGCTCGAGCAGAGCCGGATCGTTCTTGCCGCAGGCGATGTAATCCAGGAAGAACAGCGGCTCGGCGCCTTGGGCGGCGATATCGTTGACGCACATGGCCACGCAGTCGATGCCGATCGTGTCGTGCTTGTTGGCCATCTTGGCGACGACCAGCTTGGTGCCGACGCCGTCGGTGCCGGAAATCAGCACCGGCTCCTTGTAACCCAGGGAGGCGAGATCGAACAGGCCGCCGAAGCCGCCGATGCCGCCGACCACGCCCGGACGATTGGTGCGCGCCACGTGGGACTTGATACGCTTGACGACTTCGTAACCGGCCTCAACGCTTACGCCGGCTTCCTCATATGCTTTTGGCATATCTAACCTTTCTCGGGTCTCAGTGTTCTTCTTGGGATGAAGTGGTGGTGTATTCGTTGCCTTCGTACTTGCTCTTGTACAGGGCGAATTCGGGCAGACGGACACGATCCTCCGGAGTGAGCGACTTCAGGAAGTCGGCTTCGTAGTCGTCCAAGGCGGTCGGATAGTCGCCGTTGAAGTAGGCTACGCACAGGCCGCCATACGGTGCGTCCGCGCCAAGGCCGATGGATTCCACCAAGCCGTCGAGCGACAGGAACGCCAGTGAATCGGCTCCGATGTAGTCGCGGATCTCGTCGACGGACTTCTTGGCCGCGATCAGCTCCTTGGTGGTGGAGATGTCGATGCCGTAGAAGCACGGGTACTTCAGCGGCGGGGAGCTGATGCGCATATGCACTTCGGCCGCCCCGGCCTCCTTGAGCATCTGCACGATGCGCTTCGAGGTGGTGCCGCGCACGATGGAATCATCGATGACGACCACGCGCTTGCCCTTGACCACGCCGCGCACTGCGGACAGCTTCATACGCACGCCCTGCTCGCGCAGCTCCTGCGTGGGCTGGATGAAGGTGCGTGCCACGTACTGGTTCTTGATCAGACCCATTTCGTTCGGCAGGCCGGCCTCCTCCGAATAGCCGGAAGCCGCCGACAGGGAGGAGTTCGGCACGGCGATGACCATATCGGCGTCGACGGGGGATTCCTGAGCCAGCGCGCGCCCATGCGCTTGCGGGCCGAATGCACGTTCACGCCATAGATGTTGGAATCGGGGCGTGCGAAGTAGATGAATTCCATCGAGCAGATGGCCAGCTGGGTCTGATCCGTGTAACGGTCGATGCGGTAGCCATCGTCATCCACGACCACGATCTCGCCCGGGCGGATGTCACGCACCAGTTCGGCTCCGACAGTGTCGAGCGCGCAGGTCTCGGAAGCGAGCACATAGGCGCCGTTCGTCATCCTGCCAAGGGACAGCGGACGGAATCCGTTCGGATCGAGCGCGCCGATCATGGCATGTTCGGTCATGATCAGATAGGCGAAGCCGCCGTGCACGGTGTTGAGCGCTTCCTTGAGCTTGTCCATGAACGTGGGCTTGCTGGAACGACGGATGAGGTGCATCAGCACTTCGGTGTCGGAATTCGAATGGAAAATCGCTCCCTCGTCCTCCAGCTTGCGGCGTAAGGAGGGGCAATTGGTGAGATTGCCGTTGTGACACAACGCCATATCCCCGTCATGGAAGCGGAAGATGAACGGCTGGATGTTGTCGGTGCCGCCGGAACCGGCTGTGGCGTAACGCACATGGCCGATTGCTTTGTCTCCTTTCAGGCGTTCGATTTCCCGTTCGTCGCTGAACACCTGGGTCAGCAGACCCGTTCCGCGATGACCGATGAGATGACCATTATCGTTGGAGACAATGCCGGCACCCTCCTGACCGCGATGCTGCAGCGCGTGCAGACCGAAGTAAGTGAGTCGGGCGGCGTCCGAGTGGCCCCAACGCCGAAAATACCGCATTCCTCGTGGATGTCTTCGAGTTCAGCTGACAAGCCAAAGCTCCTTCCAAAACCATGGAGACAAGGGGTTCGCTACCGTTCAACCCTACCAACGGGAGGCTACAAGCGACAGGTTTCGGGGAGTCCTTGGGATGAATGCAAAACTAAACACGCATTCGAACGGCTGTTCGAATATTTTGTTATGATGAGAACGTTGAGAACGTATCATGTTTGCGGGCGTGATGGATACGTTTATAAGAACTGTTGCATGGAAGGAGTGTTATGGCCGAACGAACATACGTGGCAATCGACTTGAAATCCTTCTATGCATCTTCGGAATGTGTCGAGCATGGTTTTCCGCCACTGTCCACGCATCTGGTAGTAGCGGATCAGTCGCGTACCGACAAAACCATTTGTTTGGCGGTTTCTCCGTCGCTGAAGGAATACGGGTTGCCGGGTCGTGCCCGTCTATTCGAGGTCAAAGCGAAACTCAAAGAGGTCAATGCGGCACGTCGGGCTGTTGCCCCGGGCGGAGTGCTGACGGGAAAATCGTATGATGCGAAAGCGCTCGCTGATAATCCGAATCTGGCTGCGGACGTGTTCATAGCCAAGCCGCGCATGTCGCATTATCTGGCGATGAGCGCGAAAATCTACGGTATTTACTTGAAATACGTGTCGGCGGATGACATCCATGTCTATTCGGTGGACGAGGTGTTCATGGACGTCACTGGGTATCTACGCGCCTATGGCAAAGGCGTGGAGGAGATGACGCGCGACATTATCCATGACATTCATGCTCGGACTGGTATCACCGCTACAGCGGGTATTGGTACGAACATGTATCTGGCCAAGGTTGCCATGGACATTGTGGCCAAGCATATCCATGCTGGGGAGGATGGCATCCGCATTGCCAGGCTGGACGAGATGTCGTATCGGAAACTGTTGTGGGGGCATCGTCCGATTACTGATTTTTGGCGTGTTGGACGAGGATATGCGAAAAGGCTCGAGGCTCAGGGCTTGTTGACCATGGGAGATATCGCACGTTGCTCGATGGGTCGCGCCGATGAGTATTACAACGAGGATCTGCTATATCGGATGTTCGGAGTGAATGCTGAACTACTCATCGACCATGCGTGGGGTTGGGAGCCGTGCACCATCGCGGACATCAAAGTGTACAAGCCGTCGGGGCACAGCTTGAGTTCCGGACAAGTGCTGACAGGGCCGGCGGGATTCGACGTAGCCCGGCTGATTGTGCGTGAAATGGCGGATACGCTGTCATTGGATTTGGTAGCGAAGGGCGTGAAAGCCGGCAGAGTGGGATTGATGGTCGGCTACGACATGGCAAGTCTCGATCCGAAACGGCTTGGCAAGGACGGTTCCGCTGATTTGAAGGCGATTGCCGAACATGCCGCGGCAACATACGACGGCCCTGTTTCGATCGACAGGTATGGCCGCCGCGTACCCAAGCCGGCCACCGGGTCGATCGCATTGCCGGAGCCGACGTCGGCTACGTCGCGTATTTGCGACGCGGTCGATAAGCTTTTCCTTTCGATCGTAGACAGGCGTTTGCTGGTCCGTCGGCTGAATGTGGTCGCCGCCGATGTGCTGACCGACGAGCAACTTGAGGAACGGCGGCAGGCGGCCGCGTCCGAATATACGCAGCCTGATTTGTTCGCCGCGATGGAAGCGCCGGTGGATTCCGCTTCCGCTGATGCGGCCGAATGCGAGGCTATGCGTTCCGCCGATGGTGGTTCCAAGGATTCGCCACGAGGGGACGCCGAACTGCATATGCAGCAAACGCTTCTGGACATCAAACGCAAATTCGGCAGAAATTCCATCATCAAGGCCATGGATATGTTCGATGACGCCACAGGCCAGCAGCGCAACAAGCAGATAGGAGGTCATGCGGCATGAGCCTTACGGAAACCCATCGCTACGACGACATCATCGATCTGCCGCATCACCAATCGCAGACGCATGCCCATATGAGCATGCATAACCGTGCCGCCCAATTCATGCCTTTCGCCGCCCTGACCGGTTACGACGACATCATCAGACAAACCGCGCAATCCAGCGATGATGCGGTGGAACGCGCCAACAGGCCCGTCGATCTCGCCGAGGGCTACCTTTCCGCCTGAAGCGGCTGCTATGACGAATGTCGCGGATTGCTGTATATGAAAGGGTGGGTTCGGAATCATGAGATTTCGAACCCACCCTTGATTATGTGAGCGTGAAAAGAGTCTCGATGCTCAGGCAGTGAAGTACTCCACGCCGGCCGCGAACAGCGGCTGGTCCTTCTCGCCGGGCACGTTCACGAACGTGCCGTTGCTGTAGCGCTCGGAGTGGCCCATCTTGCCGAACACGCGGCCGTCCGGGCTGGTGATGCCTTCGATGGCCAGCAGCGAACCGTTCGGGTTCACGTCCAGATCCATGCTCGGCACACCGTTCTCGTCCACGTACTGCGTGGCGATCTGGCCATTGGCCTTGAGCTGGGCGAGCACGTCGTCGGAAGCCACGAAACGGCCCTCGCCGTGGGAGATGGCGATGGTGTGCATGTCGCCCACCTCGGTCTTCGCAAGCCACGGGGAGAGGTTCGAAGCCACGCGGGTGCGCACCAGACGGCTCTGGTGGCGGCCGATGGTGTTGAACGTCAGCGTCGGGCATTCGGCGGTCATCGGCACGATGTCGCCGTACGGCACCAGGCCAAGCTTGATAAGCGCTTGGAAACCGTTGCAGATGCCGAGCATCAGCCATCACGGTTGTTCAGCAGGTCGCGCACGGCCTCGGTCACGGCCGGAGCGCGGAAGAACGCGGTGATGAACTTGGCGGAGCCGTCCGGTTCGTCGCCGCCGGAGAAGCCGCCAGGAATCATGATGATCTGGCTCTTCTTGATCTCCTCTACCAACGCGTTGGTGGATTCGGCCACGGCCGCCGGGGTGAGGTTGTTCACGATGAGCGTGCTCACGTCGCGCCCGCGCGTTCGAAGGCGGCCGCGGAATCGTATTCGCAGTTGTTGCCCGGGAACACGGGGATGATCACATGCGGCTTGGCCACGCCGGTGCCGGTGTACACGGTCTTCTTCGGAGCGTCGAAGGACACGGTCTCAACGGTCTTGCCCTTCTCCTCGCCCTTGGAGCGGTACGGGAACACGGATTCGATGCCGCCCTCCCATGCATCCTGCAGCTCGGCCAGATCAAGCGTCTCGCCGGCGGCCGCGAACGAATACTCCTCGGTGGTTTCGCCGACCTCGCTGACTTCCACCAGGTTGGACACGGCCGGAACCTTCGCATTGTCGGCAAGCTCGATGATGAAGGAGCCATAGGCCGGAGCAAACAGGTTGTCCACGGCAATGCCGTCGTCCAGCTTCACGCCGATCTGGTTGCCGACCGTCATCTTGAAGATCGCCTCGGCGGTGGCGCCGTAGCCCGGAGTGGACACGGCCAGAGCGTCGCCGAAATCGGTGAGCTCCTCAACCGCGGAGAACACCTCCAGCAGCGAATCCTTGTCCGGGGTGAGACCGTCGGAATGATAACGCGGGGCGATGCGGACCACACGGTGACCGGCGCCCTTGAACTCGGGGGAGGTGGCGCGCTTCATATTGCCCACCGCCACGGCGAAGGAGATCAGGGTCGGTGGAACGTCAAGCTGCTCGAACGTGCCGGACATGGAGTCCTTGCCGCCGATCGCGCCCGCGCCCAGATCCACCTGGGCCATCAGCGCCCAGCACGGCGGCCATCGGCTTGCCCCACCGTTCCGGCTCGTCACGCAGCTTCTCGAAATACTCCTGGAAGCTTAGGTACGCCTTCTCATGTTCGAAGCCGGCGGCAACCAGCTTCGAAAGCGATTCGACCACGGACAGGTACGCGCCCGTGAACTGGTTCTGCTCCATGATGTACGGGTTGAATCCCCAGGCCATCGCGGAAGCGGTGGTGGTCTCGCCGAACACCGGAAGCTTGGCGACCATGGCCATGTTCGGGGTCAGCTGCTTCCTACCGCCGAACGGCATGAGCACGGTGCCCGCGCCGATGGTGGAGTCGAAACGCTCGGAAAGACCCTTGTTGGAAGCCACGTTCAGGTCGGTGAGCATGGTGTGCATGCGCTCGGAAAGCGTGCCGGAAGTCCACGGCGTCGTGTAGCCGTGCTGCGCCTCGACATGCACCACCTGATGCTTCGGAGCGCCGTTGGAGGCGAGGAATTCGCGGGAAAGGTCCACGATCGTGTCGCCGTTCCACACCATCGTCATGCGCGGATCCTCGGTCACGGTCGCAATGACCTCGGCCTCGAGGTTCTCTTCCTTGGCGTAGCCGAGGAACTCGTCCACATCTTCGGCGGCCACGTCCACGGCCATGCGCTCCTGGGATTCGGAGATCGCCAGTTCGGTGCCGTCAAGACCCTCGTACTTCTTGGACACCTTGTTGAGGTCCACGTACAGGCCGTCGGCCAGCTCGCCGACCGCCACGGACACGCCACCGGCGCCGAAATCGTTGCAACGCTTGATCAGACGGCACGCGTCACCACGGCGGAACAGACGCTGCAGCTTGCGCTCAACCGGCGCGTTGCCCTTCTGCACTTCGGCGCCGTCAAGCTCCAGCGATTCGACGTTATGCGCCTTGGAAGCGCCGGTGGCGCCGCCGATGCCGTCACGACCGGTGCGGCCGCCGAGCAGGATGACCTTGTCTCCCGGAGCCGGGGTCTCGCGGCGCACATGATCGGCCGGAGTCGCGGCCACGACCGCGCCGACCTCCATGCGCTTGGCCACATAACCGGGGTGATAGATCTCATTCACCTGGCCGGTGGCAGACCGATCTGGTTGCCGTAGGAGGAGTAGCCGGCCGCGGCGGTGGTGACGAGCTTACGCTGGGGGAGCTTGCCCTCAAGCGTTTCGGAAACCGGCACGGTCGGATCGGCGGCACCGGTCACACGCATCGCCTGATACACGTAGGAACGGCCCGACAGGGGGTCGCGGATGCAGCCGCCGATGCAGGTGGCCGCGCCACCGAACGGTTCGATCTCGGTCGGGTGGTTGTGCGTCTCGTTCTTGAACAGGAACAGCCAATCCTCGTCATGGCCGTTCACATCCACCTTCACCTTGACGGTGCAGGCGTTGATTTCCTCGGATTCGTCGAGATTCTTCAGAATGCCGTTCTTCTTAAGCCACTTCGCGCCGATCGTGCCCATATCCATCAGGCATACCGGCTTGGCGTCGCGGCCCAGCTCGTGACGCATCTCAAGATACTTGTCGAACGCGGCCTTGACGGTGGCATCGTCGATCGAAACCTCGTCAAGTTGCGTGCCGAACGTGGTGTGACGGCAATGGTCGGACCAATACGTGTCGATCACCTTGATCTCGGTGATCGTCGGGTCGCGCTGCTCCTCGGTGAAGTGCTCACGGCAGAACTGCAGGTCGGCCAGATCCATGGCGAGACCACGGTCCTCGATGAACTGCTCAAGCTCGGCGTCGCTCATAGAACGGAAGCCGTCGATGACCTCCACCTTGCCCGGCACCGGCACCTGGGTCTTCAGCGTGGTCTTGACATCCAGAGAGGCTTCACGGGCTTCCACCGGATTGATCACGTAATGCTTGATGGCCTCGACATCGGCTTCGGAAAGTTCGCCTTCCAACGCATACACCTTGGCGGAACGAACCGTCGGACGCTCGCCTTGGGAGATCAGCTGGATGCACTCGCTGGCGGAATCCGCACGCTGGTCGAACTGGCCGGGCAGATACTCCACCGCGAACACGGTGTCGGAACCGAAATCAGGCAGGTCGGCGTAGACGTTGTCCACCTGCGGCTCGCTGAACACGGTCGGCGTGGCCTGGGCGAACAGCTCCTCGCTGATGCCTTCCACGTCGTAACGGTTGACGAGACGGACGTTCTTCAAAGCTTCGATGCCGAGAATGGTGCGCAACTCGTTGGCGAGCTGCTGGGCCGCGACGTCAAAGCCCGGCTTCTTTTCCACGTACACGCGAAAACCATGGTCAACTCCTTGAAAAAAGAGGGGTTATTGGATTTGGATTGACAAAAGAATGAAGGATTGCGATATAACAAGGAAGCCCGCATCCGGCTTTCGCTTCAGATGCGGGCTTGCAAACGCATTACTCTGCGACTTCGATGCCCTCGGACTTGGCGAGCTCGGCCAAGCGGCTTTCGATCTCCTCGTATGCCGGGATGATGTCGCCCAGGTCGCGGCGGAACAGGTCCTTATCGAGGTGCTCCACCTTGCCGGAATGGTCGCGCTGATCCCACAGACGGCAGGAATCCGGCGTGATTTCATCGGCGAGCAGCAGCGTGCCGTCGGAGGTGCGGCCCATCTCGATCTTGAAATCGACCAGCTTGACGTCGATCTTGGCGAAGATTTCGATCAGGCTTCGTTGATGCGACGGGCGAGCGGCGCGATTTCGGCCAGATCCTCGCGGGTGCACGCATCGAGCGCCACCAGATCGTCGTCGTTCACGAACGGATCGTGCAGGTCATCGTTCTTCAGGAAGTACTCCAGCACCGGTTCCTTGAGCTCGATGCCCTCTTCGACGCAGGCGGGAGCAGAAGTGGCCGGCCGCGGTGTTACGCAGCACGATCTCGAGCGGGAACATCTTGACCTTCTTGACCAGCTGGGAGGTCTCGCCCACGCGTGCCACCAGGTGGCTGTCGATGCCGCGCTTCTTGAGCAGATCGAAGATCAGCGTGGTGATGAGGTTGTTCAGCCTGCCCTTGCCGGCGAAGTCTTCCTTCTTTTCGCCGTCACCTGCGGTAGCGGAGTTCTTGTATTCGACCCAGAGGACCTCCGGATCGTCAGTTGCGTACAGTTGCTTGGCTTTGCCTCGTAGAGCTTTTCCAACTTCTCCATTACTCGCCTTTCCTGGTGTGTGGGAGGTAGATAGTTTGGTGAACTTGACGGTTAACAAGATACCAACGGGAGGCTACAATCGCGCGACTTTTGGGCGCGTTCCGGCAGCCTCGTCTCAGCATCCGGCGATAGCGTCAAACGATTGCGATGTCGAGCGATTCGGCCACGTTCCCGGCTTTGCGCGCGCATCCGCCTCGTTGCCGCCGATGGCCAGCGCGACTGCCATGCGTCGGTGCCCATGCACTTCCGGCTTCGCGAAGATACGCAGGTCGGTACCCGGTTCGGCGAGCGCGGCGGCGACGTTGCGGAATTCCGCTTCGCCATCGCCCTGGACGACGATCGCATGGCTTGCCGCGACGGTGCCTTGCGGAATCGACAGGGCGACATGTTCCTGTGTGATCGGCAGGCCGAGGATCGCGCGCGCGTGCAATGCGAATTCGCTCAATCGCTGGGAAGCCATGGTGACCATGCCGGTATCGTGCGGACGAGGGGAGACCTCGTTGAACAGCACGTTTCCGTCGGTCAGCACGAACAGTTCGACGCCGAACACGCCCCAGCCTTTTTCGCCGGATGCCTTGGCCTTCGCCACCAGACCTTCCACGGCGGTTCGTGCGATGTGCTGGGCCTGTTCGAGCACGTCCGGCGTGAAGGTGGCCGGCTGCCAGGATTCGCGGTAGTCGCCGCTTTCCTGACGTTGTCCGATTGGAGCGCAGGTCACGATGCCGGCGCTGGAGCTGACGGTCAGTACGGTCAGCTCGTAGTCGAGTGGAGCGAGCGCCTCCACGATCACGCGTGACACGTCGCCTTCGTCGTGTGCGCGGCGGCCTTCCTGCGCTTCGGTCCATGCGGCGTCGATCGCTTCCGCGGAACGTACCACGGACTGTCCGTGGCCGGAGGAGCTCATGATCGGCTTGACCACGCATGGATAGCCGACGATTTGCGCGCCCTCACGTAGTTCTTCCAGAGAGCCGGCGAAACGGTACGGGGTGGTCGGCAGTCCCAGTTCCTCGTGTGCGAGCACGCGCAGGCGTTCGCGATCCATGCAGATCGCCGCGATTTCGGCGCTCGGCACCACCTGCGCGCCACGTGCTGCGGCGGCCGCAAGCTCGGAAGTGGCTATCGCTTCGACTTCCGGCACGATGATGTCCGGCTGGATTTCGTCGAACAGCGCGCGCAGCTGGTCCGCGTTGGCCATGTCGAGCACGCGGTATTCGTGCGCCACCTGTTGTGCCGGCGCGCCGGCGTAGGAATCGGCCGCGCACACCCATGCGCCGAGTCTCATCAGTTCGATGGTGACTTCCTTGCCCAGCTCGCCGGAGCCAAGGAACAGAACACGGGTCGGATGCTTGCCAAGCGGAGTGCCGAGGGCACGATTCTCTTCAGTCATGACTTCTATTGTGCCATCGGCGTAGGATGGAACGCATGTCCGAGAATGAGAAGAATGAAACGCAACCCCCCCTGACCATTGCCATGGTGGTCGACACGTCGGGGAATCGGGGCAATGGCACCTCGAATTCGGCGTTGCAGTGGGCGCAGGAGCTGGAGCGCCAGGGGCATCATGTCCGTTTGGTGGGCATCGGCGCGCCCGAATATCCCGCGCGCGTCAATCATGTGCCGTTGGTCAGCTGGGTGGCGAAGAAGCAGCAGATGCAGTTCGCCGAGCCGAGCGACACGCTGTTTCGCAAGGCGTTCGATGGTGTGGACGTGGTGCATATCTACACGCCGTTCCGTTTCGGCCAGCATGCCTGCAAGGTCGCCAAACAGATGGGCATCGCCGTTACGGCCGGCTACCACGTGCAGCCGGAGAACGTCACGTATTCCGCGGGGCCTTTGAAATATGTGCCCGGCATCGACTCGTTCATCTACTGGCTGTTCGACATATGGCTGTACCGCAAGATCGACCATGTGCATGTGCCGACCGAATTGGGTGCGAGCCTGCTGCGCTCGCATGGATGCAAGTCGAAGCTGCATGTCATCTCCAACGGCTACGAATCGCGGTTCACGCCGAAGCGGCAGCGCAAGGCGGACGAGCCGTCGCCGGTGCCGTTCCGTATCGTCGCGTCGGGACGACTGACCAATGAGAAGAACCATGTCGCGTTGATCCGGGCGATCGCCCGCTGCCGTCACGCGCAGGACATCGATTGGTGATCGCCGGCACCGGGCCGCTTAAGAAGAGGTTGCAGCGTATGGCCGGACGGCTGTTGTCTCGTCCGGCTTCGATCGGATTCCACCGGAATGCCGACATGCCGGCGTTGCTGCGTTCCGGCGATCTGCTGGTGCATCCGTCGATCGCCGATCTCGAATCGGTGAGTGTCATCGAAGGCATGGCCGCCGGTCTGGTGCCGGTGATTGCCTCGTCGTCGCTGAGCGCGGCCGGCCAGTTCGCGCTGCTGGACGAATCGTTGTTCCCCGTGGACGATGTGGACGCGCTGGCCCGTCGTATCGACTGGTGGATCGACCATCCGGCGCAGCTCGCCAAGTGGGGCGGCACCTACGCCAAACATACGAAAACCAATTATTCGGTGGAATCGTCCGTACGTAAGTTCGTCGCGATGGAACGTGAGGCGATCGCCGATAACCGTCGCTGAATGGCGCCTGCCGCAATCGCAATACAATCGTTATACATAAGCGAAAAGCCGGGAGCGATTTCCCGGCTTTCCTTGTTTTGCGGACTGTCTTTTACAGCAGTGCGACCAGCTCGTCCACCTGCTTGTCGGTCGTGGCCCAGCTGGTGCAGATGCGCATCACGGTATGCGTGTCGTCCGCCTTTTCCGTGAAGCCGAGACGGACGTCGCGTTGCAGACGTTCGGAGGTCTCGTTGTCGAGCGTGACGAAGATCTGGTTGGTCGGCGCATCGAAAGTCAGCGTGTAGCCACGTTCCACCAGCACCTTGCGGATACGGTCCGCGGCATCGTTGGCGTGGCGGGCGATGCGCAGGTACAGGCCGTCGGTGAACAACGTGTCGAACTGCAGTCCCAGCAGCCATCCCTTGGCCAGCAGCGCGCCATGCTGCTTGACGATCGTCACGAAATGCTTCGGCATGTTGCCGTGCGTGAACACCACGGCCTCTCCGAACATCGCGCCCACCTTGGTGCCGCCGATATAGAACACGTCGGCGAGACGCGCGATGTCCTCGATCGTCACGTCGTTGCCGGAGGCGGTCAGCGCGTAGCCGAGACGCGCGCCGTCGATGAACAACGGCATGTCGTACTTCGTGCAGATCTTGCGGATCGCCTCGAGCTCGGCCAGCGTGTACAGCGTGCCGTATTCGGTGGCCTGCGAAATGTACACGCAGCCGGGGAACACCATATGCGTGTAGTTGCCGTCCGCGTAGAACGTGGCGCAGTATTCGTCGAGTTCATCCGCGTCGATTTTGCCGTCATGGTGGGGGAGCGTGAGCACTTTGTGGCCGGTGAATTCGATAGCGCCCGCCTCATGCACGTTCACATGTCCGGTGGTGGCCGCCACCACGCCCGCATACGGTGGGGTGATGGCGTCGATGACGACCTGGTTGGTCTGAGTGCCGCCGACGAGGAAGAAGATTTCGGCGTCCGGGCATGCGCAGGCCTCGCGGATTTTGGCTTTGGCGCTTTCGCAGACGTCGTCGGTGCCGTAGCCGGGATACTGGTTGGTCGCGGTTTCGGCGAGACGGGCGATGATTTCCGGCGTCGCGGCGCAGGAGTAGTCGTTTTCGAAAGACAGCATGGTCGTTCCTTTTGTTGTGGGTTGCTTGCGATCGGGAAAGTCTGGTTCCGCGCGTCGGCCGCCGCGGATAGCAAAAAACCTCGGAATTTCTTCCGAGGTTTCACCGGGGTGGCTAACGCGGCTCGAACGCGCGACCTTCTGAACCACAATCAGATGCTCTACCAACTGAGCTATAGCCACCATGTTCTCACTTCCATGCGGAAGCGCAACGAATGGATACTATACACGATTTTTTGGATGTGCGCGCGTCGGCGTGTTGCGCTTCGGCCGTCAAGTGATGTTCATTATGTGAACGGAATGTTACGCACTTGATGGGTGGGTGCCTAATTTGTAGGCAATTCCAACGGAAGATGTCACGACGGGGTCGGCGGAAAGTCGGTCCCGTTTTGTTTTCCCCGGAAATGACTTCCATGGAAACGTGATTGAGAAAAGAGGAAACGATAATGCAGAAGATCAAGGCGTTTGGTGATTGGCTCACCAAATGGTTCACCGTGATCGTGATCGTATGGGCCGTGTTCAACTACTTCGTGCCGCAAACCAGCCTGTGGGGCAAGTCCTACACCGGATACTTCCTGGGCATCGTGCTGTTCGGCATGGGCCTGACGCTGACGCTCGACGATTTCAAACGTATCCTCACCCAGCCGCTGATGGTCGTCGTCGGCACGGTGGCCCACTTCGTGATCATGCCGTTGGTGGCCGTGCTGCTGTGCTGGATCTTCCGTCTCGACGGCCCGCTTGCCGTGGGCGTGATTCTGGTCGGCTGCTGCCCGTCCGGCACCTCATCCAACGTGATGAGCTATCTGAGCCGTGGCGACGTGGCGCTTGACGTGTCCATCGGCATCCTGTCCACGCTGTGCGCGCCGTTCATGATTCCTCTGCTGATGCAGTGGCTCGCCTCCCAGTATGTGACCGTGCCGGTCGAGTCCCTGTTCCTCAACGCGGTCAAGGTGGTGCTGTTCCCGATCGCGCTCGGTGTGATCTGCCACGCCATCTTCAAGGAGAAGATCGAGAAGGTCACGGTGGCGCTGCCGATCGTGTCCCAGGTCGCCATCCTGCTCATCATCGGCGTCGTGGTCGCAGCCAATGGTTCGAAGCTGTTCGTGGCATCCTCGCTGCTTGCCATCCCGGTGGTCATCCTGCACAACCTGTGCGGCTACGCGCTGGGCTTCGGCTTCTCCAAGCTCATGTACAAGGTGTATCCGAAGGGCTTCCGCTACGCGCAGCAGAAGGCCATCACCTTCGAGGTCGGCATGCAGGATTCCGCTTTGGGCGCCACGCTGGCCCTGAGCTCCTTCGCGTCCAACCCGCTTGCCGCCGTGCCGTCCACCTTCTTCAGCGTATGGCACAACATCTCCGGTTCGGTGCTGTCCAGCTGGTGGCGCGAGCACGATGACAAGCATCAGATCCACCCGGATTCCGACAATGGCGAGAAGGGTTCCGCGGCCAAGGCTTCGGAAGCCGGGGACGCCGTCAAGGATGAGTCCGAGGAAACGGTCAACGCCTGAATGTGATTCGTGGCATCGGTCAGGCAGCCTCTGAACCGTACAGAACGGTTCAGAGGCTGTTCTGTTTTGACCTGTTTTTCCATGGCGATGTTAGATTGTGTTGCTTTGCGCTGAAGTTCGGTTAAGTATTGAAAATATTGGGATTTAGGGGTGTTTTGCCCCGTGTCATATGTTCGTTTGCGGTATACTAAAGGTGAAGGCCGGAGTTGCAGATCGGTCGAGAATTCGTCAGGTCGCAATGAGGCGCCGATGGCCGTGAGGCCCATGCGCAACGCCTTCAAGATATAACTGAAGAACAACCGAATATGGCGATTCGAGATGGCGGCATAGGCAGTACGGCGAGGGCGCCGGGCCGCATGGGGTTATGAAAAGACTCAGAGGTTTGAAGCGATGCGCGCAAGGTGGCGCGTGGGAGAGTGGCTCCGATGCCAGGATGGCGTCGGAGCCACTCTTCGTATAACGGCCGTTGCTGTCGCGACACGATTATCCAGCATTGTCCGGCAGACCTGTATACTGGTAATTCGTGTGTGCCAACGGCATGCCTTATGTAACAGGCGTGCGGGTTGGGATATCCCGGAACTCGATTGCATCACGCGCAGCAATGCGGCGGTGAGAGAGGGACGGGCCATCGGGCCGGTGGACTGTGGCTATCTTTACGATTCAGTGTCGTGGAGTGTGGGTGCAGTGCGGCGGTCACACGAAAACAAGAGAAACCACTGAATCGGAGAATTCAAGTTGCCTACTATTGAACAGCTCGTCCGTAAGGGACGTCAGGCAAAGCCGAAGAAGTCCAAGACTTTGGCACTGAAGGGAAGCCCGCTGCGTCGTGGCGTGTGCACCCGTGTTTACACCACCACCCCGAAGAAGCCGAACTCGGCACTGCGTAAGGTCGCCCGTGTGCGCCTGAGCTCCGGTGTGGAAGTCACCGCATACATCCCGGGCGAAGGCCACAACCTGCAGGAGCACTCCATCGTGCTCGTTCGCGGCGGCCGTGTCAAGGATCTGCCGGGTGTTCGTTACCACATCGTTCGTGGCGCCCTCGATACCCAGGGTGTGAAGGATCGCAAGCAGGGTCGTTCCCTGTACGGAGCAAAGAAGGCGAAGTAAG
>ENA-OQBU01000010-OQBU01000010.1-human-gut-metagenome-genome-assembly--contig:-NODE-10-length-78081-cov-10.929215_pt1 | contig 78081 bp, 78 predicted proteins | sample MGYA00242492_ERZ504566 | MGnify/ENA primary metagenome ERZ504566 (study PRJEB26092, sample SAMD00036261) | human gut metagenome | host: Homo sapiens | study: EMG produced TPA metagenomics assembly of...
CTTGAAATGTCTGGCTATAAAGCTGGAAGGTTTGATAATTCAATATTTGGGGATGATCGGTTTCGACGGTGACCTGTTCGTCGCAGGGAAGCGTGCCGAGAACGTAGGGTCCGCTCGTGGATGCCCCTACAAAAGAATAAAGTGCTAAATCTAACCGCACTGAGTTCGCTCTCGCTGCCTGAGCTTCGCGCCAGGATTAACCAGTGAGCAGCCGCTCCGTTCACTCCCCTCGTCTTTGGGGGGATGTTGAGCGTCGTTTAGAAGACTTGCCTTACCGGCTGAGCCACAGGGCCGGCAAGGGACTTTTACTGTAGATATGCTCGCCATCAGTTGTCTGCGACATCGATGGGGGCAGAAAAACCGCCGCACGGCCAGCAGACTACGCACGTAGAAGACTGAGGGTTCGGTCATCGGACCGGGGTTCGATTCCCCGCATCTCCACGGATTGAAAGCCGCCAGAAATGGCGGCTTTTCCTTTATTTCCAACGGTTTCCGCCACTTTTGCAATTCGCTGCAATTCACCCTTTATCGCGATATTTCTCAAAAACATGGGCAAAATGTGGGCACGAATCATGTGTCAGCAATGACGGCTTTCTGTATTGGTAATCACATTTCTCGTTCGGTGAAACAGCGCATGTCGGCAGCAACGCCTCCGTATCATCGAAATAACCGTCCGGCGCCTTCCAATATTACAAGCCGCCGGCCAGCCAACCATCGAAAGGGACGATATCATGGCGAAGCTTACAGAGGAAATGAAGGATTTCATCAGCAGCAATCTCGCTTGGGTGGCCACCATCGGCAAGGATGGACACGTCGATTTGGGGCCGAAAATGAGCACGTTCGTCATCGATGACACTCATATCGGCTATCACGAGCGTACCGCCGGCCAAATGTACCGTAATCTGCTCGACGGCAGCGAACTGGTCATCGCAGTGGCCAATCTTGAGCAGAAGCGAGGTTATCGTTTCCGTGGCAACGTCACTCTGCATTCCGATGATGCGATCTACGATGAGCAGGTCGCCGTGGCCGAACATAACGGCACGAAGAAGCCCATGACCATTCCCGTTCTGGAGATCACGGAGATTCAGGACTTGACGCCAGGGGCGACCGCAGGCAAGACCATCGTCAAGGACTGACGCCCGTTCAACGCATACGGCTAATACCATCCATCCAAACGCGGAAACGCGCTCTGGCCCTCCCTTGGAAAGAAGGTCCAGAGCGCGTTTCGTTTTTCTGTCAAGACAAAAAGAGCTAGATCAAAGTATTTCCGCTCCGTCATGCAGTGACGTTGCGCAATAACGCTATTTGATGATCGGTCTCAACGGCGCGGACACGTCCACGTTATGCTTGTCTCCAATCACGTTCGGATCATTGACGATCTTGTCCACCACCGCTTTCTTGAGCTTCAGGTCCGAGGAATCACCCCATACGATCACGCGGTCTCCCCCATTGAGTTCCGTGGTGATGGAATCCTGGGTCGCCGCGGTGACCTTGGTGATGGAGTTGCGCATCGATTCCGGCAGTGAGCTGAGAATCTTCAACGCTTCCTTGATAGGACGCCTAGACAGGCTCGCATCGACGTTCTGCACTTCGATGACGGGAATGCCTTCCACGGAAACGCCGCTGACGGAATTGAGCACGCGGCCCTTGCTGTCGACCGCCGTCATATGGTCCTCGCTGGTTTTGAGCATGGCCGCGGGTTTCTGCGCCTTGATCGTCACTTCAAGCGAGTCCGGCAGCTGTTTCTTCGACTTGGCTGACGTGACTCCCGGAATCGCCTTGATCTGCTTCTCCACGGCTCCATCCGAAACCAGGAACAACGATTTTCCGGACTGCTGCCTCGCGATGTCAAGCACCTGCGATTCACTCACCCATTCGTTGGCGCCGACCACGCTGATGTTGCCTGGCTCCAAACGGAACACCGACGAGAAGAGGAACAGCCAGACGACAGCTCCCAAAACCACGGCTACGACAAGACCGATGAGCACGCGCAGGACTATGGCTCGCGCGCCGGCCTGACGGCGTTCCTTGAGCCGTTCGCCGAAATCAACCACTTTCGGACGTGTCATGATGCCGATCGTGCCGGTGGTCTCCTGCAGGGTTTTGGAAACCAGGTCCTCGCTTTGCAAACGTCGCGCGTCTACGAAGCCTTCGGCTTTTGAACGGTCCGCGTACCCTTCAATCGACCGTCCTTCGGCATGCTCCGATGAGATGGACCGTCCGGAACGTCGTCCGCCCGACTGGTCCGTCTCCTGCACATCCTTGCCGGAACTGATGACCCGTCGAGCCATCAGCCCTCGCAATCCCAACGATGCGCTTCAAGAGCATGCAGGATGACCTCGTCCATCTGCGTGATGTCGCCGGCGCTACGGTGAAGATGACGTCGCCATGATGCGCGCGCATCACCATCATCTGGGCCGCGGTGTGCATGTCTTCGACGCCACGGATCCAGTCCTTGGCCGGTTCATGCTCAAGCTTGAGCGCCTCGTCCACGATGGTGGCCGGAGTCACGTCGGGGAAATCCTCCTGCTTCTCGCGCGCGGGGAAGATGCCGGTAACGATGACGTCATCGGCCTTGGCAAGCGCCTGCGCGAATTCAGAGCTGAAGAAAACGCGTGCGGGAGAACAGGTGCGGCTGGAAGATCACACGGATCTTGGACTGCGGGTAGCGGCGACGGGCCGCATCCAGCAGCGCAGCGATTTCGGTCGGATGATGCGCGTAATCATCGACGACCGTCACTTGGCTGACGGTGCCACGGACCTGGAAGCGGCGTGCGGCACCGAGGAACGAGGTGACCGCCGCGGAGGCACGTTCGACGTCCATGCCCAACAGCGCGGCCGCGATAATCGCCGCGGAGGCGTTGCGTGCGTTGTGGATGCCGGGAACGGTAAGCGTCACTGCGATGCGGTGCTCCTCTTCGCCGATCAGTCCGCCCGGAATATGCAGCGTGAAATGTTCGGCTCCGCTTTCGGCGGTTTCGCTTTCCGATTCGATGCGTACTAGCGTGGCGCCGTTCAGGTCGCCCAATTCGGTGGCGTTCCGTGTTGAATAGACGATCGTGCGTCCGGCCACGGTGGCGTCAAGCGCACGTAGCACGGCAAGGTTGCCTTCGTCGTCGCCGCACATGATTACGGCTTTGGTGGCGTGTCCGGCATGGTCCACGAATGCGGCCCGATAGTTGTCCTGCGTGCCGTAGTGGTCAAGGTGGTCGGCTTCGGAATTGGTGATGATGGCGATTTGCGGATGGTATTTGGCGAAGCTGCCGTCCGATTCGTCGGCCTCGGCCACCAGCACGTTGCCCTTGCCGGCATGGCCGCCGTCCAAAATGGCACCGTCTTTGCCTTGGATGGAACCGCCGATGGCATAGCTCGGATCGGCGAGTTCGCCTTCTCCGGCGTTCACGAGAATGTGCGCCAGCATGGAGCTGGTCGTGGTCTTGCCGTGGGCGCCGGCCACGGTCACCGCACGTTTCGCGTTCATCAGCAGGGCGAGGATGTCGCTGCGGTGCACGATGCGCTCCCCTGCCTCATGCGCGGCGACGATTTCTGGATTGTCCGGCTTGATGGCGCTGGAGAACACGACGGTGTTCTTGCCTTCGACGTTCTTCGCCTGCTGGCCGAATTCGACGGTGATGCCGAGGCTTTGCAGACGGTCGGTTTTGGCGCTTGGCTCACGGTCCGAACCATCGACCTCGACGCCCTGCTCATGCAGCATTTCAGCGAGCACGCTCATGCCCGCGCCACCGATGCCGATGAAATGCGTGGCACCTAGGTCATGCACCGTCTCTTCAGGTGCGAACGACGCATGGGTTGGGTCAAGAATTATGGTACCGGCTTCACGCTGGTTGTCAGACACGATTGCTCCTCGTAAATTGTTTTCAAGCTCATTTCATTATGGCCGCACCCATGGTCTCCCACGGGGTGCGGCATGATTGTTCGGCCGGTTAATCAGCTGGCTGATCGATTAGCGCGAGCACGCGCTTCGCCATGACTTCGGCGGCGTCGCGGATGCCGTATTTCCACGCGTTGGCACCGTATCGGGACAGCTTGTCCGGATCGGCAAGCAGTTCCGGCACATGGCCACGGACCCAATCCGGGGTGAAATCGCCATCCGCCACCATCAAGCCCCCTTCCGCGTCGACCACGGGCTGCGCGTTGAAACGCTGCTCGCCATTGCCGATTGGCAGAGGCACGTAAATCGCCGGCAGTCCCAAAGCCGTCAGCTCGCTGACCGTGCCGGCTCCGGAACGGCAGATGATCAGATCGGCGCAGGCGAACGCCAGATCGATGCGTTCCAGATAGGGAGCCACACGGTAATCGCCATCCGAAACGTGGTCGGGGCCAAGCTCGCCGAGCACATCCTCTCCGGCGCTTACCGACACCAAGGAACGCACTTCGTCGTCTTTGCCCTTACCGGTCAGATGAATCACCTGGGCGTGCGCAAGCAGGTCCTTGGCGGAAGCGGCCACAGCCCTGTTCACGTTCACCGCACCCAAGGATCCGCCGGTGACGACCACGAGCGGACGGTCCGAATCGACGCCAAGCTGCGCCGCGGCGGCTTTACGAGTGGCGGTACGGTCATGTTCCAGATCGGACGCCAATCGTGCGATTGCCGGACGAAGCGGCAGGCCCACGCGTTCGACTTCGACGCCCCTGCGTGGTTTCAGTCCTGGCTGGGCGTATGCGGCACCGATCATGGACGCCCAACGCGCGCCCAGCTTGTTGGCCATGCCCGCACGTGCGTTCTGTTCGTGAATCGCAATCGGAATTCCCATGCTGTGCGCGGCCGCGTATACGGGTGCGGACGTGTATCCGCCGAAACCGACGACCACTTGGGCCTGATGCCGGGTGAGGATGTCACGTACTTTGGCCTTCTCGGCCTTCCATTTGGCTGGAAACTGCAACGCAGCCTTGTTGGGCCTGCGCGGGAACGGCACTTTTTCGATGGTTTCCAGTTCGAAACCGGCCTGCGGAACCAAATCACGCTCCAGACCGACGGCGGTGCCCACCACCGCGATATCCGCTTCCGGTTCAAGCTCGCGAATCACATGCGCCACGGCGAGCAGAGGATTGACGTGGCCTGCCGTGCCGCCACCGGCAAGAACGATATGCTTCTGATTGCTCATAATCCACGAGCTTAGCCCACCATGCGGCGGCAGGCCACGCGGCATACCGCCGCCGATGCAGATACTTACATTTCGTCTACTTTTCTTTTGCTTGCTTCGCAACTCGCATGACGGGAACCGATTACAGTATGCGGTTCTCGGCTTTGACCTGCGGCTGCTCCTTCATCAGGCTGATGGCCACGCCGGCGGCCCCCAGACACATGATAAGAGACGATCCGCCTGCTGATACGAACGGCATCGGCACGCCCATGACCGGCAGCAGGCTGACGACGACGCCGATGTTGACAAACGCCTGGCCGACGATCCATACCGCGATGCACACCAACGCCATGGTGATGTACCGGTCGCGGACCTGCACGGCCACCATCAGCATGCACCACGTCATGACGATAAACAGCAGAATCACCATGGCTGCTCCGACGAATCCGGTTTCCTCGCCGATGATGGCGAAGATGAAATCGTTGTGCGCTTCGGGAAGATAGCCCCATTTCTCGCCGGAATTGCCGATGCCGACGCCCAACAAGCCGCCGGATGCGATCGCGTATTTGCCGTGGACCGCCTGATAGCACACGCCCTGCAGGTCGGACGGAGAGCAGGTCCGGTAGGCCGCCATGATGCGGCCGAGTCGGTTGGGGCTGGTCAGAATGAATCCGACGATACCGCATATGCCAAGCAGCGCGGCTCCGGCAAGCCATTTGCCGGGGAATCCGCCAAGCAGCAATGCAATGCCGCCAATTGCGAGAATAATCAAGCCCGTACCAAGATCCTTGCCGGACATGACCAGGCAGAACGCGCACAGATAGCCGAGAATAAGCTTGGAGTACGCGCGGGGCGCGCCGACCTTCTTCACCTGCTTGCGCGCGTTGATCAGCTCGTTCGGCATCCAGATGCATAACGCCAGCTTGACGATTTCCGCGGGCTGCATGGTGAACACGCCCGGAATGCCGATCCATCCTTTGTTGCCGTTGACTTCGACGCCCAATGGCGTCAGTGTGGCGGCCTGCATGACCATGGCGCCAAGCAGGAACCAGAAGCTGATCTTTCGGTAGAAGCTGGCCGGCAGCATCATCGTGATGAATGCTATGACCAGGCCGAACACGCAGTACATGCCCTGTTTCAGCGCCTGCGCCCATGGCGACTGCCCGTTGGCGATCATGTTCACCGAAGAGCTGGAGAACACCATGATCACGCCGAAGATCGTGAGGATGATCACGCATAGGCGGAATCCGTGGAAGCACCATAACGGGTTGGCGAGATTACGCGTTCCGCCGTTCTTCAACGGTTCTCGTGTCTGTGCCGCGGCGCGTCCGTCATGTTCGGGCGGCTTGCGGAAGACGTGATGCTACGGCTGGCCTCAGGCTTCCCCATGCTCATTCACCCAACGCTGAGCCTGCTGCGCGAACTGGTTTCCGCGATCGGCGTACGACTTGAACTGGTCCATGGACGCGCAGGCCGGAGCCATGAGCACCACATCGCCGGATTGCGCGTAGGTGCCGGCAGCATCGATGGCGCGGGCCATGACGGTGTCGTTGTCCGTGGGATCGATGATGGACATGGGAATGTCGGGAGCGCTTGCCTTGAACGCGTCCAGCATTGGCTGCTGGTCCTTGCCGATGATGATGGCCGCCTTGATGGTGTGCGCCTGGTCGGCGACGAGCTGTTCGAAACGGCTTCCTTTGGCAAGTCCGCCGGCGATCCACACCACGGACTTGTCCGCGAAGCTGTCAAGCGACGCCTTGGCCGCATGCGCATTGGTGGCTTTGGAGTCATCCACGAAACGGATGGTGCCACCGTCGGACGTTTTGGCGACGGCGACGGTCTGGATGCGGTGGCCGCCCGGCGTGAACTGCTTGAGCGCGGCCAACGCCTTGTCTTTGTCTGCTCCGAGGCCCAACACCAGCGCCAACGCGGTCAGGGCGTCGGCGAGCAGATGCGGGTAGACCGTGCCATCCGGCTCGGTCAGATGCGTGAAATCGGTGACCTTCGCCACTTGGAACGGCTTTCCCGCTTCTCCGCCGGCAATGCCGGACATGTCGACGATCCAGCCATCTTTCACACCGATCTGCCCGTCCTTCGGCTCGGCCAACGTGAAGCCGATCCTGCGGCATTCCGGCGTGGTCTGGGCCGCGAACGCCAGTTTGGTGACGCGTTCGTCGTCGGCGTTGTAGACCAGCGCCTTCTTGACGTTGTGGAACACCTTCGCCTTGTCGGCGGCATAGTTCTCGATGCCGCCATGCCAATCGAGATGGTCGTCGGCGATGTTGGTGATCGCCGCGCAGTCGAGTTCCAGAGAATAGGTGAAATGCAGCTGGAACGAGCTCAGTTCGACGCAGAGCACGTCGTTCGCGGGGTCGACGGCGGCGTGCGACACGGCTTTGCCGATGTTGCCGACGGCGGGAGCGGTCAGGCCGCATGCGGTCAGCATTTCGGAGGTCATTTCCGTGGTCGAGGTCTTGCCGTTGGTGCCGGTGATGCCGATCCACTGCGCCGGCTTGCCGGTGGTGTTGCTGTTCACGCGCAGCTGCCAGGCCAGTTCGACTTCGCTCATGACCGGTATGTTGCGTTTCTGCGCCTCAAGGATGAATGGCGTGCGCGGGTTGAAGACCGGCGAGGTCATCACCATGTCGGTATTGTCCCAATCGATTTGGTCGAAGGAATGCAGGTCGGCGTCCGGCTTCTTCTCATCCACGCCCAGCACTCTGCCGGCACGGGAGCCCAGCACTTCCATCATGCTTTGCCCGGAGACACCGAGACCAGCCACGATTACGGTCTTGCCATCCATATTCATATCCATCACCCTTCAATCGGAAACGTCATTTGCCGTGATAGCACACTCATATTGCGGGCGTAAAGCCGCGCCCGCAATCGTGTCATAGGCCGGAACGGGCCACCCAATCGCCGTAGAACAGCACCAAGGCGATCAGCACGAACAGCATCTCGATCATCCAGAACCGGACCACGACCTTCACTTCCGGCCAGCCCTTCAATTCGAAATGATGATGGATCGGAGCCATCTTGAAAACGCGCTTGTGGGTCATCTTGAAGTAGCCGACCTGGATGATGTCGCTCATGGTCTCGATGACGAACAGACCGCCAAGGATGATCGCCAGGAATTCGGTGTGCGTGGCGATGGACATGGCTGCGAACAGACCGCCAAGCGCCAAGGAGCCGGTGTCTCCCATGAAGATGGAGGCCGGATTGGAGTTGTACCACAGGAAGCCGAAGCAGGCTACGGCCGCGCACGCCGCGATGATGGTCAGGTCAAGAGGATCGGACACCGCATAGGTGAAGCCTGGATGGTCCGAACCCTTGAGGTGGTAGAACTCCCAGAACGCGATGATCGCATAGCCGATGAAGGCGATCATCGAGGAGCCGGCGGCCAAGCCGTCAAGACCGTCGGTCAGATTGATGGCGTTGGTCCATGCGGTCATCAGGAAATTCACCCAGATCACGAACAGCACGATGGCCACGACACGACCGGCGAATTCAAAGCTGAAGAACGGCTTTTCGATGAAGCTCATGCCGGCCTGGGCGCTGGGGAAGCCGGATTTGGTCGGCAGAATCAGCGCCAGCACCGCGTATATGGTGGCGAGGATGAACTGTCCGATGAACTTGCCCTTGACGGTCAGTCCCTCGCTCTGCTTCTTGCGGACCTTCGCGAAATCGTCGATGAATCCCAAGAATCCCATCGACAGCATGGCGAACAGCACCAACACCGCGGACCACGACGGCACCTCTCCCCTGGTGAGGAACCGATACAGTGCCGAGGAGCACCAGCCGAGCACCACCGCGAGGTTGATGACCACGCCGCCAAGCGTCGGCGTGCCGCGCTTGACGAGATGCGACTTCGGGCCATCCTGACGGATGTACTGTCCGTAATTGAGCTTGTGCACCAACTTAATCAGCAGCGGAGTGCCCACAATCGTCACGACGAGCGACACCATAATGCCGATGATGAGTGAAATCACCTGATCTTCTCCGTTTCAGTCAGCTATGATCGGCACGACGCCGATTCCGTCAGTTTTGCGTCCAACGCTCCGCCAGAGCGCTCAATCCGGACGCGTGGGATCCTTTCAGCAACACCACTGTACCCTCATGGTCGGTCGCAAGCCGGGTGACCATTCGGTCGGCCTGTTCGGCATCATGCGCCCATTGCACCATCGTCGGGTCGGCGGCAACCGCCTTGCCGCCCTGCGCCATGGCCTCGGCAAGCGCGTCCAACGCCTCGTCGGAAGTGCTGCGACCGTCACAAGCGCGTCCGCACCGCCCTCGACGGCGTATCTGCCGACGTCCTCATGCAGGCGATGCTCATCCGGTCCGAGCTCCAGCATGCTCCGAGAACCGCTATTCTGAACGGCTGCTGCTCGCGCCGGCATGCCAGCGCGACAGGCCATCGAGTCCGGCCTTCATGGAATCGGGGTTGGCGTTGAACGAATCGTCGATCAGTGTGAACGACGTTTCGGGCTTGGTGACGGTGGACACCGCCATGCGATGCGGGCTGATGCTCGTCACGTCGGATAGGCCGGAGGCCACGTCGTCAATCGGCATGCCCAACGTCATCGCCACCGTGGCTGCGGCAAGCGCGTTCATGACGTTGTGCTGTCCGCAGATGCCGAGCGTGACGTTGGCGTGCCGGCCTGTCTTGTCTTCCAGTACGAATGACGGATGGTCGAGATCGTCGCAGCGCACGTCGAGCGCGGTCGTGTCCAGTTGCGCGTCTTCTTTCTGCGGCAGGCCGAACCACAGCACATCGGCCGGAGCGATGGCGCTCATCGCGGCCACATGTTCGTCGTTGGCGTTGAGGATGGTCAGGCCGCCCGGCACCAGTCCGCGTACGATTTCCGATTTGGCTTGGGCGATGCGTTCCGCAGAGCCGAATTCTCCCAGATGCGCCACGCCCACCTTGAGCACCACGGCGATGTCCGGCGGAACCAGGGAGGTGAGGTTGGCGATTTCGCCCACGTGATTGGCGCCCATTTCCGCCACCAGGAAACGCGTGCCGGCGTTCACCTTGAGCGACGTCAGCGGCAGGCCGATCTCATTGTTGAACGATCCGACCGGAGCGACGGTGTCGCCCATTTTGGACAGCAGCGATTTGAGCAGATCCTTGGTGGTGGTTTTGCCGACGGAACCGGTGATGCCGATGACGGTGAACGGCGATTCCAGCGCGCGCCGACGCTCGATATTATGCTTGGCGAGCGCTCCCAACGCCTTGACGGTGTTTTCTACGACGATCTGCGGCACCTGCGCGCCCGCGATTTCGTGGTCGACCAGTGCGGCCACAGCCCCCTGCGCGCCGACCTTCGGCACGAAATCATGACCGTCGACGCGTTCGCCGGCAATCGCCACGAAAACGGATCCCGGCACGATCTGGCGCGAATCCGTGAAGGCGCTGATGGCCACCGGTTCGTCGGTCGGCACGGTCGTCGGCATCAACCGTCCATCAACCGCCTGCGCGATCTCCGTCAGGCTCATCGGCATCATGGTCGGGCTGCTCACTGTCGTTACTCCTCTAATGGTTGGGTTTGTGTTTGATGTGGAGAATGTTTCGTTCCACGTTTAGTTCAGGTCACGCGAGACGCGTAACGCGCTTTTGATGTTGGCTTTCCTCACGCCGGCGGCCAGCACCATGGCGATGGACAGGGACAGCGAACGGCTGTCCGTCTGGCCGTATGCCGTCGCGGCCTGCGCCGCAAGCAGGTCGGATTCCTGGGTTCGTCCCGCGATGCGGGTCTGTTTGCCGACCGCGCATCCGAATTTTGCGACGAGTTTCGCAACCTCGGCATCGCTCAAACCATTGTCATCGCAGGCAAGCACATCGACGCTGACCGATTGCAACGCGTCCTCACGCAGGGTCTCTTCATCCAACGCGAGGATCACAGCGGCTGCGCCGTCTTCGGCGCACACCGCCATGGTACGTTGCACATCGATGGCCGACAGAGGATATTCCAGATTGAGGAAGCGTTCCAATGACTGTGAATCGGACGAGCTGATCACGCCGACGGGGTTGCCCAGCATGTGCAGGAAATCCGCGAGGTTCCTCACTTCGGATTCCACGATCTCCCTGTTCTTCCCCGTGATGGCGAATACGGCCAATGCGTCGGACGGATTGCCGGCCATGTCGCTCACCAGTTTGCCGAGCTGTCCCATGGTGGGTTCGGCGTAGATGAGCGGAATCTGGATGTCGTCGGTTTGACCGCGCAGCGCATGGGGCACAATCGCGCCATATGCTCCCTGCTCCTGAGCCTGCGACAACTGGTGCACGTCCACATCGGCGGACGGGACGAACAGTGCGCCGGGACGCACCGATTCGACATCATCCGCGATGGAAGTGATCGTCACTTCAGCCGCCGACGTCGGATCAAGATCGAAACCGTATCGGCTGGCAAGCAGCCCTAAAGTCATTCGTCTGTTCATGGATTCGCTGACCGCGCTCACCTTTCCGCCCCTCCGTGTCTGAATACGTATTCGCTCACCAATTCACCGGAATAGCATCCGTGCGAGGTGAAGACGCCGGCACTCATACTTCTGCATAAGGAATTCACCAATCTCCGCGGTGACAGGACCCGCCGTCAAACCGCCGAAGCTGCCTTGGGGGTCTTTGAGCACCACGGTGATGACGAAGCGTGGATTATCCGCGGGAATGATCGTCGAGTAATCGCTGATGATCGAAGTCAGTTGGCCGTTCGCTCCGGCGACTTCTGCTGTGCCTGATTTCGCCGCCATACGATAGCCGTCGACCTTCACGAAAGTGTTGTAGTGTTCAGCGGACGATTCCATGGCGTTGAGCATCTGGCTCGCCACGGATTCGTCGATGACGCGTGTCGCCTCGCCCTTGGACTGCTGCTCTTCGACATGCCCCGCGGTGTCGGTGATGGACTTGATGATGCGTTGCGGCTTTTTGACGCCCTTGTTGGCTATCACCGAAACCGCGTTGGTCAGCTGCATGACGTTCACCGTGTACCCTTGACCGAACAGCACGGTGTTGCGGGTTCGCCTGTCCCAGCTATCCGAGGGGTGCAGCACGCCTTCGGATTCGCCTGGCAGGTTCAGTCCTGTGGCCTGTCCGATACCGAATTTGCTGATGAAGTTGTACCGCTGCTCGTTGGTCATCTTGTCTCCGGCAATGACCATGCCAACGTTCGACGACTGTTCGAGGATGCCGGCGAGCGTCCAATGTTCGTTGCCATGGTCCACCGCGTCCTTATAGGTCTGTCCTTCCACGGTCACCGTGTTCGGTACCGTGAATTTGTCATCGACCTTGTGCAATCCCAGTTGCAGCATGCCCGACATGGCCAGCACCTTGCCGATGGAGCCAGGTTCGAAGGTCTCGCTCACCGCCCGGGAGGCGCCCATCTTCGCCTGGTCGCTTCCGGCCTCGGTCGTATCGCTGTCCGCCAAAGCGAGGATGTCGCCCGACTGCACGTCCTGGACCATGGCGATGCCCCAAGCGGAATGGTATTTGTTTTCGCTGTCGCTCAGCACTTTCTCGGTGTACCACTGCACATCCCGATCGATGGTGAGGGTGACGTCGGATCCGTTGACCGCGTCTTTGGATTCGGTCATGGTTCCGGGGATTTCGACGCCGCTGTTGCCCTGTTGGTACACCTGGTAGCCGTCACGGCCCGTCAATGTCTTATTTTCCATCTGCTCGATGCCGGCCACGCCCTTGCCGTCGGCGTCGACACCACCCAATAGCGAACCCATCAAAGTGCCGTTGGAGTACAGACGTTCGTTGCTTAGTTCCGCGTAGACGATGCCGCCGAGGTTCAGCTTGGAGATTTTACGCTTGACCGCAGGCGTCACGTCCTTCTTCAATACCACGTATTGCCCGCTGATCGACAGTTTGGCGCCCAGTTCCGTGGCGTCCATGCCCAATACGGGGGCCAGCAGACGAGCCACGGCTGCGGCTCCCGTCACGCCGACCGGCTTGCCGTTGATCTGGTGGCAGTTGCTGCCGGTCTGTTTGGTGCAGGTGGTCGGTATGAACGCCTGCGCCTGTTCGGGGTTGCCGATGATGGTGTAGCGTTCGACACTTTGCGCGAGAATCGCGCCATTGGTATCCATGATCTTGCCGCGTCGAGCCTTCAACGTCACGGTGGTGGTGCGGCTTTGCGCCGCGGCCTGCGCCATCCCTTTGCCGTTGACCAGTTGAATATTGGCAAGTTGGATAAGGCAGGTGGTGCCCATCAGCGCCAGAACGACGCCGATGGCCATGGTTTTCGTCAACAGGTTCTTGTGGAAGAACGTGTAGATCCTGCGGATAGGGTTCACCGGGTCTTGTCTCCACTTGCGTTTGCCTGATAGCCGTTCAGATCGATGGTCAATGCGCCTTTCTGCGGGACCATGCCCATCTCTTCGGCCTTGCTCGGCAATGAGGCGTCAAGTTCGTCGAGCTTGGCCTGATCGCCCTCGACGTCCTGGGTCAGCTGGGTGATATGCGTTTCGATTTGGCTCGCCTCGAAGGAATTCTGCACCATTTGGGTACGCAGCATCAGTGAGCCCAGCAGGCATACACCAAGGAACACCGCGGCGATGACCAGGTGCAGCAGCGGCGTGCTGCGGGTCCGCGTCCATGTGATGAGTTGTTCGAAGCCGTGACGGATGCCGTTGCCTTCGACTCTGGTCCCTTTGATGACGTGCAGTTCGGGACGCGTGGTGCCGATGGTCTCGGTCTGGCTTTTGCGGCCGGCCGGAGCCGCATTCGAAGCGATCGTTCTTGGTGCCGCCACTTCAGTCCCTTCTTCCTTGTCTGGTCATGCTTGCGTAATCCGCGCCTTGGTCGAACCGTTTGCGCCATCGTGCGGGAATCGGTCTGGTCAATTCCACCGCGCGCAATCTGACGGACGCCGATCGTGGATTGTTGGCGATTTCCTCCGCGTCCGCCTTGATGGCGCCGCGGGTCAGTTCCTTGAAGAACGGCATCATGTCGGGCGGCACCACGGGCATATCCGCCGGAGCGTCGACCTTAAGCCCTTGGTTCATGAAGGCTTTGACGGTTTTGTCTTCCAACGAGTGGTACGACTCCACCACCAGACGTCCTCCCACTGCAAGGTGGTTGGCGATTTGCGGCAGCGTGCCGGCAAGCTTGTCCAGTTCGCCGTTGACTTCGATGCGCAGCGCCTGGAAGACGCGTTTCGCGGGGTTGCCGGCGGGACGGTGGGCCTGCGGCACGACCTCGTCCACCAAACGATTGAGCTGGCCCGACGTGGTCAGCGGCTCGGTTTCACGCCGGCGTACGATTTCCCGTGCGATCTGCTTGGAGAACCGCTCCTCGCCGTATGTGCGGAAGATACGCACCAAATCGGCGAACGAATATTCGGCGAGCACCTGCTCTGCGGTCAGGGGCTGCGTCACGTCCATACGCATGTCGAGCGGCGCGTCATGGGAATAGGAGAAGCCACGTTCCGTCTCATCGATCTGCAGGCTGGACAATCCGAGGTCCATGAACACCGCGTTGACCTTGTCGACGCCTTGGTCGGAAAGCACTTGGGAGAAGTCGTCGAATGCCGCGTGCACGGGCGTGAAACGGTCGGCAAGGCCATCCATTTCCATGCGTTTCGTGGCGAGCGCGAGCGCCTCGGTGTCCCGGTCGATGCCGATCAGGCGGGCGTGGGGCTTGCTTTGAGGAACGCTGTGGAATGCCCGGCGAGGCCGAGGGTGCAATCCACCGCGATCGAGCCGGGCTTCGCCAATGCCGGTGCCACCAAGTCCACGCAATCGCGGAGCAGCACCGGCTGATGAATCGTCGTCACGTCTGTCATTAGAACTCCATCGCCGGCAATACGTCATCGGCAATGTCGGAATATCCTTGTTCCTTGTCGGCCAAGTAATCCTCCCATGCCTGTCTGTTCCAAATCTCGGCCCGGGTTCCCACGCCGATCACCACAATGTCGCTGTCCAGATTCGCGTAATCGCGGAGCATCTGCGGCACAAGCACGCGTCCTTGCTTGTCTGGCTCCTGGTCGACCGCGCCGGAAAGGAACACACGCAGGTAGTCGCGTGCCGCCTTGTTTCCCATGGACGTGTGTTGGATCTGCACCGCGATCCGTCTGAATTCCGATTGCGGCAGCAGGTAGACGCATCGTTCCTGGCCTCTTGCCATCACCATGCCGGAGCCCAGTTGGCTGCGGAACTTCGCAGGCAATGCCATACGTCCTTTGGCGTCGATTTTCGGAGTGTAGGTGCCCAGCAGCAATGGCGGCAAGCCCGCCATCATGCCGCCGGATTGAGCCGGGTCATCGTCGGAGACGGGTTCTGCTCCAATGTCATGGACCATTACCGCACCTCCTTTTTGCCCACACTCGGCCCACCAATCCGAGACACTTTCCCCACTCTACCCCACCGCTCACCATTTTTCCCCACGAAAAAAGCAAAAATGCCTCAAAATATTGTCGATTTCTCCCCATATTTGAGATTGCGCGTCCGCACCGTACAGTTCCGGCGTGTCAGCCCATCGCGATTCGCCGCGGCCAATCGCCGCTCGTAGAAGCCTTGGGGTACATTAGAGTGCCTTAAGTTTTTGATGAAGGGACAGCAATGTCGAGTTATTCCGCCCAGTTGCGTGAGGAGCAACAGGCCGTCAGCCGCGCATATGATCGTCTGGACGCGTTGAGGGCGCAGGCTCGGTCGCGTCTCGACACGGTCCGGGCCGCAGGATCGCACGGTTCGCCCACGCAACGCACCGAACGCGATTCCTTCGCCACCATGTACGAGGACCGTCTCACCCAGCTTCGTGCGGTGGAGGATCGTCTGGTTTTCGGCAGGCTCGACGACGTGCATGGCGCGCATCGCTACATTGGGCGTATCGGCCTGTCCGATGAGGATCATGAGCCGATTCTCACCGACTGGCGCGCCGACGCGGCACGCCCGTTCTATGAGGCGACGCCTTCGAATCATGGCGACATCGTCATGCGCCGGCATATCACGTTGAGTTTCAGGGAAGTGGTCGGCGTCGAGGATGAGGTGCTCGACGTGCATTCCGATCAGGTCGGCGAGGCGTCCTCCAATGGCACATTGACCGGCGAGGGTGCTCTGCTTGCGTCGCTTAACGCCAAACGCACCGGCAAGATGACCGATATCGTGGCCACCATCCAGGGCGAGCAGGACCGTATCATCCGTGCGGACCTCAACCAGGCGGTGGTGGTGCAGGGCGGTCCGGGAACCGGCAAGACCGCGGTCGCGTTGCATCGCGCGGCCTACCTGTTGTATACGCATCGTCGCGCGTTGCAGCGTTCCGGAGTGCTGGTGGTCGGCCCCAGCTCGACGTTCCTGCATTACATCGACCAGGTGCTCCCCTCGCTGGGTGAGACGGGTGTGGTCAGCCGTACCATCGCGGATCTGATTCCCGGTATCATCGCCACCGCGCATGACGACCCGTATGCGGCCAAGCTCAAGGGTGAACGCCGTATGGCCAAGGCGATCGCCAATGCCGTGGCGGCTCGTGAACGCGTGCCTTCGCATCTGCCGGTCATCCGCATCAACGGTTTCAACGTGCCGATGGTACGTGCGGATATCGAGCAGGCCATCGCCGATGCCAAGCGCACGCGGCAGCCGCATAACAAGCGCGCGAGACCTTCGTGCGCGACATGCTGTCGGCCATGCGCAACCGGTACGTCGAACGGCTTGACTACGAGCCGGAGCAGGCCGAGCTTAACGATGTGATGCAGCAGTTGCGTATGAACGACGATTTGCGCAAGACGCTGAACCTCGCATGGCTGCCGATGACCGGCGAATGGTTGGTCGACCAGCTGTTCGCGAAACCGCAGCAATTGCGCCGTTTCGCCCCCTGGCTCGAAGAGCGTGACATCGAGACGCTGACGCGTCCGAAGGGCTCGCCCTTCACCGTCAGCGACGTACCTCTGCTGGATGAGGCCATGGAATTGCTTGGACCGGATCCGAAGGCCGTGTCCAGGCAGAAGGCGTTGGATGCCAAGCGCGCCGAGGAAGAGCAGTTCGCCAAGGACACGCTGGCGCAGGCCGGTATCGGTTCCGGCATCGTCACTTCGCAGATGCTGGTGGACAATATCAATGGTATGGACGCCGAATTAACCGCGCAGCGCGCCGCGGCCGACCGCGAGTGGACGTATGGCCATATCGTGGTGGATGAGGCGCAGGAGCTGACCGCGATGGATTGGCGCATGCTGATCCGTCGTTGTCCGTCGCGCTCGTTCACGATTGTGGGCGACGTGGCGCAGACCTCCGCGTTGGGCGGTACCCGGTCCTGGCGTCGCATGATGGACCCGCTGTTCAGCGAACGCAACTGGCAGCTCAACGAGTTGACGATCAACTACCGCAATCCGAAGGAGGTGTCGCAGCTCGCCAGCGATTTCGCCTCGTCCGAAGGCCTGTACATCTCCACGGTGAACGCCGTGCGTGGCGTCCCGGATTCAGTCAAGCGTCTCACCTTGCGTGACGATAGCCTGATCGGCGACGCCGTCGCGCAGCAGACCGTCGAGTTGGTGCGCGCCTACGTTTCCTCCGACGGTACCGGTCGTGTGGCGATCATCGCGCCGGACGATATGCTCAAGCCGTTGCGCGCACGCGTATACGCACAACTTCAGGATGAGCTCGACCCGAAGGAATTCGACAGGCTCGATGCCCAGAGTTCCTGGGACGAGCAGGTCACCGTATGTTCCACACAGACCGTGAAGGGTCTGGAGTATGATGCCGTGATGGTGGTCCAGCCCGGACGAATCGAGGAGAACGCGCCGTCGCGTATCGTAGCGGCCTCCGATTTGTATGTCGCCATGACGAGGCCCACGCAGCGTCTGCTTATACTGCGGACAAAAGACGACGAAAAGCTGCTCAAGCTATAAGGTAGGAACCATGCCTAAAGCATTGTTACTTGAAAACATCCATCCCGACGCGGCGCAGTCGCTGCGCGACCATGGCTTCGAGGTCGAGTGCCTCAAGGGAGCCCTGAGCGAGGACGAGCTGATTGATGCGTTGGAAGGTGTCGACCTGCTCGGCATCCGTTCCAAGACCAGTGTGACCCGCAAGGTCATCGACGCGCGTCCGACGCTCACCGCGGTCGGCTGCTTCTGCATTGGCACCAACCAGGTGGATCTCGAATACGCGGGCAAGAACGGCATCGCCGTCTTCAACGCGCCGTATTCGAATACCCGTTCCGTGGTGGAGCTGGTGATCGGCGACATCATCTGCCTGATGCGCCGCATTCCCGCGCACACCCATCATATGAAGCACGGCATGTGGGATAAGTCCGCCTCCGGCTCCCATGAGGTCCGAGGCAAGACGCTCGGCATCATCGGCTACGGCAACATCGGCTCCCAGCTTTCCGTCGTCGCCGAGGCGCTTGGCATGCGCGTGCTGTTCTATGACATTGAAGAGAAGCTCGCCATGGGCAACGCCCACCGTTGCGACACGCTCAACGAATTGCTGGAACAGTCCGATGTGGTCACGCTTCATGTGGATGGACGCAAGTCGAACACGGGATTCTTCGGCGAAGACCAGTTCGAGCATATGAAGCAGGATGCCATCTTCATCAACCTGTCCCGTGGTTTCGTGGCGGATTTGGATGCGTTGAAGAAGCATCTGGATTCCGGCCATCTGTCCGGCGCGGCGGTGGACGTGTTCCCAATCGAACCGAAGAAGACCGGCGACGAGTTCCTGACCGACCTTGCGGACGAGGACAACATGATCCTCACCCCGCATATCGGCGGCTCCACGCTTGAGGCGCAGAAGTCCATCGGACAGTTCGTCTCCCAGCGTCTTGAGGATTATTGGTTCAAGGGTTCCACCATGTTGTCGGTGAATCTGCCGCAGATCACCCTGTCCGACATCAAGTCGAATTTCCGCATCGCCCACCTGCATGCGAATCTTCCGGGTGTGCTGGCACGCGTCAACCGTGTGCTGGGCGAGGACGGCATCAACATCGCCGCCCAGGCCTTGGGCACGGAAGGCGAGATCGGCTATGTGGTCACCGATGTGGCGCAGCGCCCGGACCAGAGGGCTCTCGACCAGCTCGCCTCCATCGAGGGTACGATCCGCATGCGCGTGATCAGCTGAGCACGCAATACGAAACGTACGATAATGCGGGCGGGTCAACCATCAGGATTGGAACCCCGCCCGCATTATATATGCTGTATTTGCTTACGGATGCGGCACCCGTCTCACGCCATCATTCGGAACTTGCGCCCTTCAGCTCGTCGATGGCCCTTTGGAAGTCCTCCAGATTCTCGAAATTCTGGTAGACGCTGGCGAAGCGCATGTACGCCACCATGTCCAAGTCACGCAGCGGCTTGAGAATCGCCTTGCCGACCTCATCAGATTTGACTTGGGCCAATCCTCGTGAACGAAGATCCTCCTCGACCTTCTGCCCCAGCATCTTCAGATCGTCCTCGTTGATGGGACGGCCCTGGCATGCCTTGCGCACGCCGGAAATCACCTTATTGCGGTCGAATTGCTCGACGTTTCCGGAACGCTTCACGACCAATAGCATGGTCGTCTCCAATGTGGTGAATCGCTTGGAGCATTTCGGGCATTCGCGCCTGCGACGGATGGAGTGACCATCGTCGCTAATACGGGTATCGACCACCTTGGTGTCTGGATTCTGGCAAAACGGGCAATGCATGTTGTCCAGAATAGACTGAGCCCTTGAAATAAGCCACGCTTGGCGGTCCCTACGCCTCATGGGGAACAATGAGGCGCTGCCCCGCATGCAAAGACACCGTATCAAGGTTGTTCAGCCGCATCAGTTCATCCACCGTATCTCCGACATTGCCACCCTCCGGAGTGATGCTCGCCGCATACCTCCACAAGGTGTCGCCGGGTTGCACCGTATACACGACGACAGCGGTGGAATCCGGCGCGGACTGCGCACTTCCGGGCGCGATGAATCCAAAAAGACACCAGGCAAGACCGGCCGCCATGATCGCCATGCAATTCGATTTGCCACATTTCCGATATTCGCCGCACCGTTCACCACGCCACTCCTTTTCGAACAGCTGTTCTATCGAACGCTTGTTCCAAGTATGGCACATATGTTCGATAAACGCAAACACACCTCGAACAGATGTTTGATTTTATCGGCGTTTCGCGTTATGATTCTAAGGAACTACGAAAGGAGCCCATCGTGAGCACCATCCCCTTCACGCCCAAGAAGAGCGACGAGCGTCCGGATGAAAGCACGTTGACCGACCGCCAGCGCAAGGTGCTTGACGCCATCAAAACGCATTTGGCCAAGCAGGGATTCGCTCCTTCGTTCCGTGAGATCGGTGAGGCCGCAGGGCTTAAAAGCCCGTCATCCGTCAAACACCAGCTTCAGGTTCTTGACGAAAAAGGCTTCATCCGCATGAACGCGAACAAGGGGAGGGCCATCGAAGTGGTGAACCTCAATGACGAGGAGCCGAATGGAAAAGTCGCCCAGGTCATCCCGTTCCCCAGTCAGGACGATGCATGCGGCTCCATCATGGCCTCGCATGACGTTCCACTGGTCGGGCGCATCGCCGCCGGCGTGCCGATCACGGCCGAGCAGCATGTCGATGATGTGATGAGGCTTCCCGAACGGCTTACCGGCACCGGCAATCTGTTCATGCTTGAAGTGCACGGTGATTCCATGATCGACGCCGCCATTTGCGATGGTGATTTCGTGGTGGTCCGCGAGCAGAACAGCGCGGAGAATGGCGATATCGTCGCCGCATTGCTGGATGACGAGGCCACGGTCAAGACGTTCCGCAAGGATCACGGCCATGTCTGGCTGATTCCGCACAATCCGGCCTACTCCCCCATCGACGGCACGCATGCCGAGATCATGGGCAAGGTCGTCACCGTGCTGCGCAAGATCTGATTGCTTTCACACGTTAAACGGCAAAGGGCGTCGAACATACCATTTTGAGGCATGTCCGACGCCCTTTGCCATACCCTTTGCCATACCGCGCGTTGTGCATTCACCTTGCGAATCCATCAAGAATGAACGCGAAGGCATTTCAAAATGTCGTCGCATTCTTGAAGTTCGGGAGCACGGTTCAGGAATGCAGTTCCTTGCGGCTGTCCGAATCGTATCCTTCAGGTTCAAGCTGGAAGGTGGTGTGCGGCACGGATACGGGGAAGTGCTCACGCAGGCAGTTCTGCAATTGGGAGAGGATGTCGGCGGCATCATCCATGGTCAGCCCGCGCTCCACTACCACATGGGCCATGACGACGGGCATGCCGGTAGAGACGGTGCTGGCGTGCAGGTCGTGCACGGCCACCACGTGCGGCACCTGCTCAAGATGTTCGCGCACCTCGTCCAGATCGAGTTCCTGTGGGGTTTCCTCCAGCAGCACGCGCACGGCGTTGCGCAGCAGCACGACGCCCGGGGGATCATCATCAATGCGATGATGCCGCCCGCGACGGCATCGAAGCCGGCCCAGCCCGTTGAGATCAGCACGATGGCTGAAACGATCACGGCCACGGACCCCAATGCGTCGTTCATGACTTCGAGGAACGCGGCTTTCATGTTCATGTTGTCCTCGCTTTGCCCCGCGAGGATGAAGATCGAACCGACGTTGGCGGCAAGGCCGAGTATGCCCATGAACAGCAGCAACCGCACGTCGTGCACTTCGTCGGCGGCTCCGCCGAACAGCCTCATGCCGGCTTCGACGAGCGCGTAGATGCCGACGATCAGGAGCACGAGCGCGCCGACCGCGGCGGTGAGCACTTCGAGTCGCGCCCATCCCCAGGTGCGTTTGTTGCTGGGTTTGCGTTGCATGAGCACCGCGGTGACGGTGGAGGCGATCAGCACCGACATGTCGGTGAGCATGTGGCCGGCGTCGACCAGCAGCGCCAGCGATCCGGTGACGATGGCGCTGACCACTTCGGCGATGAACACCGTGGAAGTCAGCCCCAATGACATCATGAGTCTTTTCTGGTGTTCGGCCCCGCTTGCGGCGGTCGTGGCGTCCACACCCGCATGGTTGTGTGCCATGATGGGTTTCCTTTCGTCGTCTTTGGTTCGATCCGCGGCTATTGAAACCGCTTCTCAATACCATTTTCATTCGTCTCAAAACGCAGGAAACCCCAGCCCGAAGGCTGGGGTTTCCAAGTTCTGCTGGCAGTCTAGCGGCTCACCGCTCCCCTGTCAATAAAGTCAAACCGTCAATTAAAACCGAACTGGGCGGCGGTTTCCTTCAGCGTCTCCGCGGAGCGCTTCAGGGCCGCGAGCTCACGGTCGGACACCGGGGTGTTGATGGCGGTATTGACGCCGGAACGGTTGAGCAGGGTCGGCACGGACATGCACACGTCGGAGATGCCGTGGAAGTCGTGCAGCATGGAGCTGACCGGCAGGATGCGGTTGGAGTCGCGCATGACGGCTTCGATGATGTCCACGCCGGACATGCCGATGGCGTAGTTGGTAGCGCCCTTGCCGTTGATGATCTTGTAGGCGGCGTTCTTGACTTCCTGGTGGATCTGCTCACGCACTTCGGCGTCCAGCGGATCATGGCCCGGCAGCGGGGTCCAGTCGCACATCGGGACGCCGCCGATGGTGGCGGAGGCCCACAGCGGGACTTCGGAATCGCCGTGTTCGCCGGCGATGTAGGCGTGCACGTTCTTGACGTTGACGCCGGTCTGCTGCGCGATCAGGAAGCGCAGACGGGCGGAGTCGAGGTTGGTGCCGGAGCCGAAGACCTGGTTGGCCGGCAGGCCGGAGATCTTCTGGGCCACGTGGGTGGCGATGTCGACCGGGTTGGTGATGAGCATGTAGATGGCGTTCGGAGCGACCTTCACGAGGCCCGGAATGATGGCCTTGAGGATGTTGATGGTGGCACCGACCAGCTCGAGGCGGGACTGGCCCGGCTTCTGGCGCGGGCCTGCGGTGATGACGATCATGTCGGCGTCACGGCAGATCTCCGGATCGTCGGAGCCGTCGATGGTCACGGTCGGATAGAAGCTGGAGCCGTGCTGCATGTCGAGCACTTCGGCCTCGACGCGTTCCTTGGCGATGTCTTCGAGCACGATCTCACGTGCGACGCCACGCTGAGCAGCAGCGAAAGCGAGAGTGGAGCCGACTGCGCCGGCACCGATGATAGCGAGCTTTGTGGGCTTGATTGGTGAATCCACCATGTGCTTTACCTCTCTTTTGAGCAAGAAGAACATCCCGCGTTGTGGCAGGGTATTTTCTTTCGATTTCAACCCTACTTTATCCATACAGCATGACGTTTCGCCGTGAATCCGCATGATTTGCAACCACTGAAAAGTGATTTTCGTCACAGCTTTGTGAGCGCTCACATACACTGCGCCCGTTGAAATGCAGCTGTTGCAATCCGTTGCAGCGTTTGCACGGCCGCTCCGGCAAACGTCATCGGGAACGGCTTGCGCGGAAGCTCAGTCGATGGCCTGCTCCACGATCTGCGCGGCCAGCTGGTCGTCGACCTCCGCTTCGAGCATCATGCCGTCGTCGCGGTATTCGACGTTGATCACCTTGCCGTATTCGCGCACGCGGGACATGAGCGAGCCGGCTGTGTACGGCAGCAGCGCCTCGACGTGCACGTTCGGCGTGGGCAGCATCGATTCCACGTGCTCGCGCAGTGCGTCGACGCCCTCCCCTGAAAACGCGGAGACGATGTGCGCTTCCGGCATCAGCGCCTCGATACGTTCGCGTGCGGCCTCGTCCATACGGTCGGCTTTGTTGAACGCCACGATCGTGGGGATCGTCTCGACGCCGTCGATGTCGGACAGCACGTCGTTGACGGCGTCGATCTGGGAGAACGGGTCGGGATGCGAGCCGTCGACCACGTGCACGATCAGGTCGGCGTCGGCGACTTCCTCCAACGTGGATTTGAACGCTTCGATGAGCTGCGTTGGCAGGCGGCGCACGAAACCGACGGTGTCCACATACGCGTACAGTCGCCCGTCCTTGGCTTTCGCACGGCGTACGGCGGTATCCAAAGTGGCGAACAGCGCATTCTCCACCAGTTCCGCGGAACCGGTCAGCCGGTTGGTCAACGACGATTTGCCGGCGTTCGTATAGCCGACCACGGCGACGGTCGGCAGGCCGAAGCGACGGCGCGCGCCACGTTTGACGTCACGCGCGGGCGCATCTGTGCGATCTGCCGGCGTAGTTTGGCGATTCTGCTGCGGATCACGCGACGGTCCATTTCGATTTTCGTCTCACCCGGACCACGCGAACCGATGCCCGCGTCGCCTGCCGCGCGGCCGCCCGCCTGACGCGACAGCGACCCGCCCCAGCCGCGCAGTCGCGGCAGCATGTATTCGAGCTGTGCCAGCTCCACCTGCGCCTTGCCTTCGCGCGAAGTCGCATGCTGTGCGAAGATGTCGAGGATGACGGCGGTGCGGTCGACCACCTTCACTTTGGTGGCGTCTTCCAATGCGCGTCGTTGGCTCGGCGGCAGATCATCGTCGACGACGATGGTGTCCGCCTCGTCCTGCGCCACGATGCCGGCCAGTTCACGCGCCTTGCCGGAACCCACGTATGTGGCCGCGTCCGGCTTGATGCGGTGCTGCAGCAGGCCGTCGCACACCACGGCGCCCGCGGTTTCGGCGAGCGCGGCGAGTTCTCGGAGCGATTCCTCGGCCGCGGCCTGCGTGGTCTCGCGGCTGGACCATACGCCTACGAGCACGACGCGTTCGAGCCTGACTTTACGGTATTCGACTTCGGTGACGTCCTGGATCTCGCCCAGACCCGCCACATGCTTCAATGCGTTGCGGGATTCGCGTTCCTGCCACTGTTCGTCGTGGGTTTCGCGAAGGTGTTCCCCGCCGTCGGTATCAAGCAGCACGTCGGATTGGTCGGCGAGCACTCCCCCGACGTCGCCTGCGGTCATGCTCTGCTCGATATCGTTCTCTTGGCTCAATGGCACCTCTCACGGTTGAACTATGGTGTCTTTATTATCATCATTGTCTAGAGACATGGGCATCACCGTTTTCGCCACGTGGACGCGATTACCGCGCGGATGCCGGAGGACGAACGTTTGCAAGGAGAGAGCATGGCACAGGCCGAGCAGTATTTCGCGGCGGAACCGCAGTCGAAGGACGTGCGCAGGAAGCTGCATGTCACGTTGCGTGGCAATGAGGCGGATGTGGAAGTGTCGAACGGCGTGTTTTCCGGCAATCGTGTGGATTTGGGCACGTCGGTGCTGCTTCGCCAGGCGCCGGAACCGCCGGAGGAGGGCACGTTCCTTGATCTGGGCTGCGGTTGGGGTCCGATCGCGCTGACGTTGGGTTTCGAATCGCCCAAGGCCGATATCTGGGCGTGGATGTGAACGAACGCGCGCTTGAGCTCACGCGCCGCAACGCCGAGTTGAACGGCATGGGCAATATCCATGCCGTCACCGCCGAGCAGGTTCCGGCCGTTCTCATGTTCGATCTGATCTGGTCGAATCCGCCGATCCGCGTCGGCAAGGAGGCTCTGCACGAGCTGCTGATGACGTGGCTGCCGCGGCTTACGCGGGCGGTGCCGCCTATCTGGTGGTGCAGAGGAATCTGGGTTCCGATTCGCTGATTCCGTGGCTCGCCACGCAGTTGGGCGACGGGTTTGAAGTGGGCAAGTACGCGAGTTCGAAGGGCTTCCGCGTCATCGAGGTTGTGAAGGCATGAAATTCGAATATCCTTCCGAACTGCCGGTTTCCGCGGCTCGCGACGAAATCGCCGAAGCCGTCAAGTCGAGCCAGGTGGTGATCGTCTCCGGACAGACGGGTTCCGGCAAGACCACGCAGCTGCCGAAGATCCTGCTTGAGCTGGGGCGCGGTTCGCACGGCAGGCAGATCGTGCACACGCAGCCGCGCAGGCTTGCCGCACGTACCGTCGCCGAACGAATCGCCAGCGAAATGGGCGTGACGTTGGGTGAGGAAGTCGGCTATCAGGTGCGTTTCACGGACGAAAGCTCGCCGAAGACGCGCCTGCGCGTCGTGACGGACGGTATTCTGCTGGCGCAGATCCAACGCGATCCGAAGCTCATGCAGTACGACACGATCATCATCGACGAGGCGCATGAGCGCAGTCTGAACATCGATTTCCTGCTCGGCTATCTGACGGCGCTGCTGCCCAAGCGGCGCGACCTGAAGCTCGTCATCACGTCCGCGACAATCGATTCGGTGAAGTTCCAGGAGCATTTCGAACACGCGCTGCACACGAAGGTGCCGGTCATCGAAGTGTCGGGACGCACGTATCCGGTGCAGATCGTGTATGAGCCGTTGGGCACCGCGCCGGCGCTGATGCGTTCCGTGCCGGGTTTCGAAACGGGCGCGATGCCCGGCGACGCGGATTACGAGGCGCTGTCGGCCGCGCCGGATGGCAGGGACGGCCGCGATTCGCGCGACACGAACGTGGACATGCCCACCGCGGTGGCGCGCGCCTGCGCCGAATTGGTGATCCATTCCACGCACGACCGTGGTCCGCGCGACATTCTCGTGTTCGCTTCCGGCGAGCGCGACATCCACGATTTCGAGAACGCGCTGCGCCGCCATTACGGTCCGCGCGCGGCGGATATGCGCAGGCCGGATGCGATCGAGATCGTGCCGTTGTTCGCACGGTTGTCTTCGAAGGAACAGCATAAGGTGTTCGAACCGCATACGCATCAGCGTATTGTGATCGCCACGAATGTCGCCGAAACGTCGCTGACGGTGCCGGGCATCCGCTATGTGGTCGATCCGGGCACGGCGCGTATCTCCCGCTATTCGAAGACGGCGAAGGTGCAGCGTCTGCCTATCGAGCCGATCAGCCAGGCGAGCGCGAACCAGCGTTCGGGCCGTTGCGGCCGTATCGCCGACGGCATTGCGATCCGCTTGTATTCGCGTGAGGATTTCGAGACGCGTCCCGAATTCACGGAGCCGGAGATTCTGCGCACGTCCCTGGGCGCGGTCGTGCTGCACATGCTGTCGGTGGGTGTGGCGCGTACGGCGAAGGATGTGACGGATTTCGGTTTCATCGATCCGCCGGATATGAAGGCCGTGTCGGATGGTTTCAACGAGCTGACCGAGCTGAAGGCCGTGGCGCGCAAGCATGGCGAGGTGGTGTTGACGCATACCGGCCGTCTGCTGGCACGTATTCCGATCGACGTGCGTTTGGGCCGTATGGTCATCGAAGCCGCGAAGTCGACCACGCCGAACACTCTGGCGGCGGTGCTGGTAGTAGTCGCGTTCCTGAGCCTGCAGGATCCGCGCGAACGTCCCGACGAGAACCGTGAGGAGGCGGATCGGATCCACAACCGGTATGCGGACCCGACCAGTGATTTCCTGACCGCGTTGAACCTGTGGGACCGCGTGTTCCAAGCGGATGGCGAGCCGAGCAATTCCGCGCTGCGCCGCATCTGCAAGACCGAGTACTTGAGTTGGCTGCGCATGCGCCAATGGAAGGATTTGGTCGCCCAGCTGCGCGAAATGTGCCAGGAGTTCAAATTCAAGCTTGGCGAGCCGATTCCCGTGTCCCGTCCACCGTTGGAGATCCGCCAGCTGCCGCTTAACCAGCAGGCAGCGCATTCGCTGTGCTGCTCATGGGACGCGCAGGGCATCCACACGTCCATGCTTTCCGGCCTGCTGTCCATGATGGGCATGCAGGTCACGCGCGAGCCGAAGGCATCCGATTTCGCTGGTTTGAAGGGTGCGGCACGCGCTCGTGCGATGAAACGCGCGCAGAAGATGGCGAAGAACGACTATCAGGGCGCGCGCGGCACGCATTTCGCCCTGTTCCCCGCCTCCGCCGTAGCCAAATCGACACCGCAATGGGTGATGAGCACCGAACTGGTGGAGACAAGCCGGCTGTGGGCGCGGTATTCCGCGCAGATTGATCCCGCATGGGCGGAGCCGCTCGCCGGAGCACTCACCCGTACCACGTACGCGGATCCGCACTGGTCCGGTTCGCGCGGCTCGGCCGTGGCGAGCGCGAAGGTGCTCCTGTACGGCCTGCCGATCGTGCAGGACCGCACCGTGCAGTGGGGGCGCATCAATCCGCTTGAGGCGCGCGATTTCCTCATCCGGCAGGGTCTGGTGGAGGGCGACATCCAGCAACGGTTCTCCTATGATGATTTCGTCACCAGGAACCGGGACATCCTCGAGGATGCAGCCGATGATGCGAGCCGCACCCGCCAGGTGGCGCAGACCGTCGGTGACGAGGATCTGTTCGACTTCTACAACGCCATCATCCCCAACACCGTCACCAGCGTGGCCGATTTGGCGAAATGGTGGAAGACGAAGCACGACGAGCAGCCCGATCTGCTGGATTTCGATCCGGACAAGGTGGAGCGTCTCGCCGGCTCCGATTCGGTGTCCCTGGACGACTATCCCGACCATTGGCATACGCTCGGCACCGACGGCTCCCCCATCGATCTAAGGTTGAGCTACATCTACGACCCGCACGACCCAAACGACGGCGTCACCGTGCATGTGCCGTTGAAAGCATTGTCTCGACTGACTCCGGAACAGTTCTCGTGGAATGTGCCGGGATTGTTGGACGAGCTGATCGTCGGCATGATCAAGTCGCTGCCGAAAACGTTGCGCGTGCAGTTCGTGCCCGCTCCGGACACGGCACGCAAAATCCGCGCCTGGATCGACAAACGCTATCCCGACCTGCCGGGCTCCGGCAGCCAGCAAAAGCCTGACATCGCCCCCGAAAACGAGGATGGCATGGCCGCATGGCCCGACCTGCCGCACGTGTTCACGCAGGCGGCCATCAGTATCGTCGGCGCGCAAATCCACCCGGAAGTCCTCACCGGCGAACTATGGAACAAGCTCGCGCCATACCTGCGCATGACCTTCGCCGTGGAACAGCAGCTGCCGCCCAACCGCAAGAACCAGCACGGCCGACGACACGCGCGAGGACCCGTCAAAACGCTCGGCACCGGCAAATCACTCGTCGAACTGCAACGCAGATTCGCCGAACAAGCCAAAGCCTCCGCACGCCACATGGTCGAAAAACAAGCCCGAAACGCAGGAGACCAAGGCAAGTTCGTCGAACAAGCCAACCTGCTCAACAAAGCGGGAGCGACCACCGAAGCACGCGCCACCATGCTCTGGCAAGGCGCGCTCGACACGCTGCGCCTGCCCGGTGAACGCATCTCCTCACGCTGGCTCGGCACGGAAGCGCTCATGCTCGCCTCTGCCCCCTACAAGTCCACGAAGGAGCTCACCGAAGACCTGCAGCTGGCAGCCGTCAAACGGCTCCTGCCCAACATCGACCAGCTGCCCGACGACGAAGCGCTCGCCGACGCAGTGCTCGATGTGCGCGAAGTGTACGAGGACACCGTGTACGCGGTGGCGCATGACGTGATCGCCATACTGAAACGGTATGCGGAAGTCGACAAAGCCGTGTCCGGCAAAGCGGACCTGCCACTGCTGAGCGTGCTGCAGTCGATCCGCGAACACATCGCCACACTCGTATACCCCGGTTTCATCGGCAAGACGCCACCGGACGCATTGCCGTCCATCGAACGATACCTGCACGCCGACCTGCTGCGCCTCACCAAGGCGAAAAACGACAAGAACCGCGACGTGCGATGGGCTTGGGAAGCCGACGAAGCCAAACAACTCGCCGACAACACCATGGCGAAAGCACAACGTGAACCAGCCGGCCCACGCCACGAAACGCTGATGAAGCAGGCGGAAACCGTACGTTGGATGCTGGAGGAATTCTACGTGTCCCTGTGGGCGCAGGAACTCGGCACGCCGAAACCGATCAGCCTGCAACGCATCAAAAAGGCGATCGCCTAGCCACCAGCCAAAACCCCAACGGATTGTTCCGTTTCTTCAAACCCGTCAACGCTTCTTGAAGAAACGGAACAACTGCGATTCCCGAATCAACAACCCCGCAAACAGGCTCGCCACCATCACACCGGCGAACACAGCCAACGGCGTACGCACCGCAGCCGCCAACACCGCCGCCCAATCGGACCGGCTCATCCGCACCGCATACGCCAACAACAACGCACACGAAGCAAACGTAGCCAGCCCGGCCCAAACACCGGTCTCCACACCAATACCCAGCAACTGCGCACCCTTCGACTGCCCCGAATGCAACGCACCCGCATACTCCAACCTACGCCGGCGCACACCAAACACACCAACCAACACGCCAATCGCCAACCCCACCCACGGCATCCACCGCGTCGAACGATTCACATACGACGCACGCGCGTCATAATGCGCATCAAACCCCTTATTCACCTGCGTCACACCCGCATTCGACGAGCCGGAACCCGCCACCAACGTGGCATACAGCAGATTCTCCGTCTGCCCATCAACCGGCCACTGCTTGACCCAGCATTCGTCAAACGTCGAAGCGCTCGCCGACACCGGCACGATGAACGCGTAGGCGAAACGCGTGTCACGCCCATCGTTCGGCCAGTCGAACACACCAGCCACACGCGTAGTGCCTTCGCGTGTCTGCAATGCGCTGCCCACGGCGAGCCCGAAGTCCTTGGCCACGTCGCGCGGCACCCATACGCCGGACACGTCGGCCTTGGCATTGCCGGCGATCAGCCGGATCATACCGGGTGTCACGTCATACGATGAGATGTCCTTGCCGGGTGTCGCGAGTGGCACGACCTGTTTGCCGGCACGCATCGCGCCAGCCAAGGTGCCCGTCATTCCATCGCCAGCGTCGGACAACCGGTCGCATGCGGTGCCATCCACCGTTCCACCGACGATGCGTTGACGTCAGCGTACGCGTTGATGCGCTGCACGGCCTGCGATTCCAAGTCGATCACGGTCATCGCCTCATATCCGCCCAGCAGCGTTCCGGAGAGCAGCACGGCGAGGAACATGGCGAACGCGCGGCTCACGCCCGAGCCGATGTTGCGCAGCGCTTCGGAAAGCACCGATCCAAGTCTCATATACGCTTCCTTATTGGCGGTTTCATGCGGTTTTCACACTGTTTGGCGAAGTTCAACGGTTTCTTGCGATTCGTCCGCCGACTATTTGCAAACCAGCCCGTTGAGCCCGCTGCCGATTTCGACGTTGGCGATCGCGGACGCGTCGGCATCCTGTACCTGCACCAGACTCACGCCCAGCTCGCTGCCCACAATCGTCACCTTCGCCGGCGTATTGGATGTGTTACGGGATTTTGGTACGATGCAGCCGCTGCTGCCGTCGATGCCGAACACCGCTCCCACCGGCACACGCAGCACCTGTAATGGTTCCTTCAATGCCACGGTGGCATCGAGACCGGCCTTTTTTGGTCTGCATGTCCATGGACTGGAACGTTTCGCTTGCCGACACATTACGCAGGAATTCGGCGTCGGTGATTTCCGTGTTATCGGCCGGCAATATTCCATTGACGCCATACATGCCTATAGTGCGATCCTGTCCTACCGCCGCGCCGTTTTTCACGGTGAGTTTCGTCAACGCTCCCGGTATTTTTCCGATTGCCGTACCGCCCGTCACCATGGAACCTGTGGTGGCCGTCCACTCGTCGACCGCGACTGCGTTTTCAGGAATCCACATGGTGTCGGCAAGCGCAAGCGTGCCGTCGGAGGGGTTGCCGTTGTCGTTCATGAGTTGCCGCCAGCCGTCGGATGTTGCCCACCAGTAGGTGTCGGAACCGGCCACGCTGTTGTATCCGAGTCGGCTCAGCTCGTTGTTCAGTGCGAGCACGTCGTCGCCCTTGTCTCCGGTTTTGAGGTCACGGTATAGGGGTGTGGCGGTGTTCAAGGCCACGACCACGCGGTCGTTGACTTTGTATGCGCCTTTGCCGGAGGCGAGTCCGTCTGCGGACCAGTCGGCGGTGACGGTGCCGTTGGCGTTGCCGAGAAGATTACGTTCGGTGGAGATGGTGGGCACAACCGTCACTTGCTGGCTACCGGAGTATTCCTGCACGCTGGCTGGCGCGGTGGTCGTCTCCCCTGCCGAGCCGAGCAATGCCGGCGCGCGGTCTGGCAAGAGCAGCGCGCATGCTCCCACGGACACGCATATGGCGGTTGCCACGGCGAGCAGGCTCCAAGCCCATGCGAGTCGTCCGCGTCTGGCACCGTTGTTCATGACTTTAGTGCCCCGTTGCTTCTTTCCCATGAATCGATGCCTTTCTATTCGTCTATTCTTCCAATTCCGGTTCCTGCGATTTGCTGCCGCCTGGCGCGTAGTCGGCGAGGTCGAGCACACGGTCGCAGCGTCGCGGGTGTCGGGATCGTGTGTGGCCACGAGCACGATCATGCCTTGGCCGGAAAGGTTGTTCAGCACATGGCTGACGGAATGCGCGGTGCGCGTATCCAATTGAGCGGTCGGCTCGTCCACGAGCAGCATGTCGGGTTTGGAGCAGACGGCACGTGCCAGCATGAGACGTTGCGCCTCGCCGCCGGAGAGGTCGGAGAACCGGCGGTCGGCCGCGTATTCGAGGTCGAACAGCCCCATGGCTTCCAAGGCTTTGAGCTCCGCTTCCTTGCGCCGCATGCCTTTGGCGAGCAGCGGGAACACCACGTGGTCGAGCGCGGTGCGTTCCGCCACACCGTACGGGTTTTGAAACACCCATCCCACACGGTTCACGCCTTCACGGGTTACGGTTCCGGCATATGGTTTCTCCCAACCGGCGAGAATCGACAGCAATGTCGATTTACCACAACCGGATGGTCCGCATACCGCGATGGTGGAGCCAGGTTCCGCCACGAAATCAAGATGCTCGAACAGCAGGTCTGTCCCCGGGAACCGGTGGGCCAGCCCTTCCACAACCACTCGCATATGAGCCCCTTCGCGCATCAGACTACTTCAGCGGATACCAGACCGTCTCATCCGAGGCGGTCACGTTCACTCCGGCCGTCACCAAGCAGGTCAGCGCCTTCCTGTTATCGCGCAGTCCTGCGCTTTCTCCGGATTCCAAATCCTTCTCCAGCTTATCGGCGATGTAGTCTTTGGGCTTTATGCCTTCCTTGCGCAGACAGTCGGCCGCCACCTCCTTGTCATTGAGCAGCAGCTTCGGATTGCCCAACTGGAGCCTGTACACGGTGTTGATATCCGTGACATGCAGCATACTGCAGGATGTCAGATCGTCATTGAGTTTGCGGATCGCCTCTTTGCTGGCACCATCGGTGTTGTACGAGGGCAGAGCGTAAATGCCGTTGTCGTACTTGTCGAACGTCGGCTCGGCATAGCCTTTGTCTATGATGCACTGCTTGTAATCCGCCCATGCGCGTTCGTAGTCGGCCTGACTCACCTTTCCGCCCGAAGCGGCCTTCTCCAGTGCAGACTTCTGCTGATCGGATATTTTGCCGCCGTCGGAATCCAACAACGATCGCGCATAATCCTTCAGCGACGACGCGATTCGTTCACCCTGTTGCGATGATTGACCCTGCTGGGATTGACGCTCCCGTCGCAAGCCTTCTTTCAGTGCCCCGCAGCCCGTGCAGCCGACAAGCAAAGCGAGACAGCATATGACGGCAATAGCTTTGCCACGCATGCCCGTTTTCCTCGACATCGTCATCAGCCCCCTCACAAACGACGCAGCCGTCAGGCCGCCATGACCCGCTTTATCCCCTAGTCTAGACCCCCAAGACCTGCCGTCACGCGCGGCATACCCAATATGGGTATGTGGAACCAGGTGTTCCCCAGCATCATCCACCGGCTCGTTGCATTTACCCCGTTCTCCGCGCCGGAAAGCCATCAGTCAAACGGAATGCGCGCGTGGAACATCCATATGCCGTTCTCGCAATCGGTGGAAAGACTTCCTCCGATATGCTCGATTTCAGCCGCGAACTGTCTGAGACCATGGCCGCCGGGCAGGCTGCCGGAATGCCAGGCACCCATATCATTCACTTCAGTGATTTCCAAGGAATCGTCTTCACCAGAACCGACACCTCGTACTTGCCTCCGGAAGGCGCATGACGCGAAACGTTCGCGTACACCTCGCCAATCAACCGGCCGATCACATCCTTATGATAGGCATACGGACGCGCGCACGGGACCAGAAATAGGCGAGACCGGTCAGCATAATCTGCATGACGGTAAACATCAATGCCATTGGCGAACCGGGGTGGCACACCGCCTCATAGACCATCAGAAGTTCGCACGTCATGATGGCCGCAAGACGGAACGGATGTTTGATTCGCGGCATATCCGACAACCGGAACGCTCCGTTCTTTTCGGTCATGTCAGCGCCCGTTCCCACGTTTCAGCCATGTGATGATGGCTTGCCGTTGCGTACGGCAGTTCAGTCGTTTGACGATGTTCTGCATGTGCTTGCGCACGGTGGCGATGGATATGCCGAGCCGTTCGGCTATCTCTCCATCCGTCAGATACTCGTTCGCGCACAGATTCATGATGGTTTCCTGCATGTTGGTGAGCGTGGACTCCGCTTGAGTATCGCATTTCAGCTTCGCATAAGCCGCCATCGGAGTTTCAAAACCGGGCAGGAAACATCCTGAAAGGACACGGGAGACGGCTTGTTCGAGCTGCGTCTCGTCACCTTTACCGACAAGCCCCTGCGCGCCAGCCGCCGCCAGCGGCACGCGATACCGGTTCAGACTGAAGCTGGTCATGCCGAGAATCGGCGTGGAACAGTCCATCAACCGCATGCGACGGCAGACTTCCGGGCCTTGCATACCTTCCAACGACATATCAAGCAGCACAAGAGCATATTGGTCGGCATTTGATGCAAACAATTCCAAAGCCTCAACGCCGCTGGTAGCCGAATCGACGATACCCACCGCCGGAAGAATCCGCTTGAATAGGTCAGTCAGCGCCTCGATGACGATTTGTCATCGTCAACAAGCAATATCTTCGGACCACCAACCGTTTTCCCCGTCATGGTACAACGCTCCTTCCCCCCGGGAAACATCCCCCTGCCGCAATACAATACATCATTTCATCACCACCCCTTACTCATATTGAGTAGATCGTTCGCAATAACCCCGTAAAACAACTCATATCATATGAATCACCGGGCCAAGGCAGTTCGATATGATGATGAAAGGTGGACGATGATGTCCTGGATGAAACACAATAATTGATGAAAACGCTCTCCGCATCAGTACTGGCTGTCGGAATATGCTATGGAACACTACCAATACTCGTGAGGCTCTCCTAGATTGTCAAAGATACAGACAAAGCAGAGGTATATGACAAACTTTTCGATGAGTTGCCGCTGCATGGCCATCGGTCTGACGGTAGTATCACTTTTGTCCGGATGCTCAAGACAAGTCTCCGATACAGCATCATCTCCCGAAGGCGGTGGAACTACTTCTTCCGAACCGATCAAGCAATATATAGCATCGGTGATCAAAGACAATGACGATCCTCGCGCGACGTATCCGATGACCAAAGCCCAACGGGAGATTCTCAACGTTCGGAAGCGGCTGGAGGCGTGTCCTCTACCGATTACGAACTCGCTTGGTCCCATTACAAACAAATGCGTGGTCGACAAAGGATATTCAACCCCAGTACTTGACCGTTATCCCAATGGCCTGTATTTCGTCGCCAGAATAAACGCCGAGAGCATGACCGACGAACAACGAAACAAATTCAACAAAGACGATGGCGTTTGTTTCAACACGGAAGTGATCTACATCAATGACACATATGCCCTCCAATTGGGCAATCCGCAAATGATCAACGATGTCAATCAAGCGGCCGTCAATTGCTTGAAGAGGGAGAATGTGGCACCGAAAGGCTATACGAAGAAACTGTTCGAGCAAGACGAGAAAACCGCTTGCAGGACGAGCACACTGAGCTGAATTACTCGGATCCCAAAGTCCAAAGCTGTCTGGCCGCGCTCGGCATCACCACTATGGAAAGCGATAAGGTGTGGAGACCTGCGAAAACTTCCAGCTAAGGCAATACAAAAAACAAACAACGAAACCCCATCAAGGCTCGTCTATCACGAGAAAGGAGATGGCGATGATGCAACTGAATATGGGTACATGGCGAGGAAGCGTAGCCATCGTATGCTTCCTCGCCATGCTTATCGGCTGCACGGGTTGTGGGACGGTCGGCGATCGGCAGGATACGCAACAGCAGACTGAAAGTGCCGGCAGTGACGCTTCCAAGACCAAAATCGCGAATTCGATACCGGATTACATCGATTTTCTTCTTGATTTGGACGCCAAACCCGATACCAAGTATCCCATGAGCGACGCTCAGAAGACGATTCTGAAACGTTCCAGGAAGTCGGGAAGCGTATCGAAACCGGATTACGAGCTTGCCTGGTCGAATTACAAGCAGTGCGTGACCGGCTATGGGTATACGACACCGGTGCTCAGGCAGTTCTCCAATGGCCTGTACATGATCGCCATGCGGGATACCACCGGCATGAGCGACCAACAGCGCAAGAAGTTCAACGAGGATGAGAACAAATGCTATAACACTGAAGTCATTGCGGTGACCGGTGTATACCAGATGCAGATCGGCAATCCCGGCATGCTTTCCGATGGCGACCAAGCCATGGTCGATTGCCTTCATAAGGCCGGTATCGTGCCGAAAAACTACGACAAGGAAGCGTACAAGAAGGATTTGGACGCGCACGCCAAAACCAGCCCACCACAGTGGATTTCTCAAAACGCGGAAATGCAAAGCTGTTGGGTGGCGAACGGCGCGTCGTTCGGGGACGTCAATGACACCGATCAGTGGAAGCCGCTCGGCTGACCACCGTGTTCCCCGTCATATATCAGCATAGAAGTCTCGTTCCTGCGCGACGAACGGGCGCAGAAGTGGTGATGGCGATGGCGCATACCAGGAACAGCGCGCCGACGGGGCCGAGCCACATCAGTCCGAAATGGCCGTTGATTAGACCTCCGACCGCGGAACCAAGCGCGATGCCGATGTTGAACGACATGGAGTTGAGCGACGCGGCCAGGTTCAACGATCCGGGATGCGACTGCGAGGCGACGTCCATATACAGCACTTGGGACGCGGAATTTTGCAGGTACATGAACATGCCGAGCACCACCAGCAGCAGCGCGCCGTATACCGGTACCCAATGCGCCACGACAAGCGACGCCATGAGCACCGCATGGGCGCAGTAGATGGGACGGATGTGCGTCAGCGGCTCCACTCCCCTGCCCCGGTCCGCGAGCTTGCCGCCATACAGGTTGCTCCACAGGCAGGCCGCGCCGAAAATCACCAGTCCGACACTCAAGTACTGTTCAGGCACATGCACTTCATCGCGCATGATCGGAGTCAGGTATGTGTAGAACACGTAGCTGGCGGCCGCGCCGCACACCACGTCGAGCACGCCCAACTGGATGCGGCGGTCGAAGAACAGGCGGAACTGCGGCAGGAATCCGATCTTCACGATGTGGCTGTTGCGCGGCAGCGCCACGACCATACCGACGATGAGCATAATGGTGAGCACATTGATCATATGGAACGCCCAACGCCAACCGAACGTGTTGGCCACCCATGTGCCGACCGGCACGCCCACCACGGATGCGATGGAGAAGCCGGAGAACACCCATGCGATGAATTTCGTACGGAATCTGTCCGTTGTCACATCGGGCGCGTACGTCATGGCCACAGCCACCAACGTTCCGGATACCAAGGCGATCATGATGCGCGCCACCACCAGAACCGCGTAGTTGGGCGCGAACGCGCATAGGATGTTGCCTGCGAGGAATATGCCGATCAGCGTCAGATGCGTAGCGAATCGCGGGAACCGTGCCGACAGCGCGGATCCGAGCGGCGTGACGGGCGCGTACACGAAGGCGAACAGGGACACCAGATTGCCGACCGTCACCTCCGATATCTTCAGATCGGCTGCGATGTCGGGCAGGATGCCCACCACGATGAATTCACTCATGCCAAGCATGAAACTCGATGCGATGAGAATCACCACCGGCAGATTGAAGAACCGTTCCTTTGCCATGCCGCATCTCCCTTCCACACCGGGACATCAATCGATTGACGTAACCAATCCGAGGCAACATTATGCCATGCGCGATACAATATGACGCACGATGACACGCAAGACGAACAGCACGCGCAAAGCACGGAAAACCCGCAATCGCAAGCCCCTCAATCTCAAGAATCTCCGCACCATGTGGCGGAAGGCGAATCCCATCGCACGCATCGGCATGGTCGCCACCGCGACCGTGGCAGCGATCGCGGCGATCGCCATCATCGTGGGGGCGGTGCGCTTCATCGGCTGGCGCGTGCAGGTGAACGAGGCGCTCACCGCGCAAAGCCAGTCGCAGTCGCAATACGACTTCAATCCCGGCAACATCATTTCCGACGGCACGTTCTTCAACGGCAATGCGTTGAGCGAGCAGCAGGTCAGCACCATCATCGAACAGCAGGGCGTGGCCTGCAGTGGCGAACGATGCCTGAAGTCCATGACGTTCAGCACCGAATCGCAGTCCGCGGACGAATATTGCCAGGCTTATGATGGTGGCCCGAACGAAAGCGCGGCGGCGATTGTCTACAAGGCGGGCAAGGCATGCGGCATCAGCCAGAAGGTGCTGCTCACCGTGTTGCAAAAGGAGCAGCATCTGCTCACGGCCACCAATCCAAACGATTTCCAATTCAAAGCGGCGATGGGCCTGAGCTGCCCGGATGATGCGAACTGCGACCCCACCTATGCCGGCTTCTTCAAACAGGTGTACGGCGCGGCCAAACGGTACCAGTACTATATTCGGCACGAGGGACGCTACGGCTACCATGCCGGACGGCTCAATTACATCCAGTACAATCCAAATGCCAGCTGCGGCGGCAGCAACGTGTACATCGAGAACCGAGCGACCGCGCTGCTGTACATATACACCCCGTATCAGCCGAATGCCGCGGCGCTCGAAGCGGGGGCCGGTGAAGGCGATTCCTGCTCGTCATACGGCAACCGCAATTTCGCGATTATCTACCATTCGATGTTCGGCAGCCCGCGAGGCTGATGCATCCCAATGAGGATATGCCGTTCGAGCATATCCTCGACCAGTCCGACACCGATTCCCCGTGGCCTTTCCGCCATAGACGTGTGCGAAACGCACGAGCAAGGCCGCCGCCCGGTTTATGTTCCGGACGGCGGCCTCGTGTATGACGTTTTTTCTATCGATGGTCCGCGATCACAGCTTCGGCAGATACTTCTTCAGCTCGAACGGGGTGACCTGCTTGCGGTACTCATCCCATTCCTGATGCTTGTTGCGCAGGAAGTATTCGAACGCATGCTCGCCGAGCACATCCGCCACGAAGTCGGATTTCTCCATGATCTTCAGAGCCTCGTCAAGCGATTCCGGCAACGGCTGGATGCCCATGGCCTGACGCTCGGCGTCGGTGAGCTCCCACACGTCGTCGCTGGTGGGCTCGCCCAGCTGCATTTGCTTGTCGATGCCGTCGAGACCGGCTGCGAGCAGCACGGAATACGCGAGGTACGGATTGGCGACCGGGTCGAGTGCGCGGAATTCCATACGTGCGGAATTGCCTTTGCCGGGCTTGTACTGCGGGATGCGCAGCAACGCGGAGCGATTGTTGTGGCCCCAGCAGATATAGCTCGGCGCTCGGCACCGCCCACAGCCTCTTGTAGGAGTTGACGTACTGGTCGGTGACCGCGCAGATCTCGGCCGCGTGGTACAGGATGCCGGCCGCGAACTGTCGTGCGGTGACGGACATGTTGAATTCCTGCCCGGCCTCGTAGAACGCGTTGGCGTCACCTTCGAACAGGCTCAAGTGCGTGTGCATGCCGGAGCCCGGAGCGTCGGCGAGAGGCTTCGGCATGAAGCTGGCATGGATGCCTCGCTCCAGCGAAATCTCCTTGACGACGGTGCGGAAGGTCATGATGTTGTCGGCCGTGGTGAGCGCGTCCGCATATCGCAGATCGATCTCGTTCTGGCCTGGCCCCGCCTCGTGGTGCGAGTACTCCACCGAGATGCCCATCTGCTCGAGCATGTTGACGGTGGCGCGGCGGAAGTCCATGCCGGGGCTGCGCGGCACATGGTCGAAGTAGCCGCCCTCATCGATCGGCTTCGGAGTCTGCGCCCAGTCATCCTGCTTTTCAAACAGATAGAATTCAATCTCCGGATGCACGTAGAAGGTGAAACCCTTCTCCTTGGCCTTGGCCAGCGCTTGCTTGAGCACGTGGCGCGGGTCACCCAAGGACGGCTCACCATCAGGCGTGAGCACGTCGCAGAACATGCGCGCGGTGCCCTGCGGGCCTCCGCGCCACGGAAGAATCTGGAACGTCGACGGATCGGGCTTGACGATCATATCGTCTTCGGACACGCGGGTGAGGCCTTCCACGGCGGAACCGTCGAATCCGAGCCCTTCCTCGAATGCGGCTTCCAGTTCCGCCGGCGCGATGGCCACGGACTTCAGTGTTCCCAACACATCCGTGAACCATAGACGAATGAAGCGCACGTCGCGTTCCTCGACCGTGCGCAAAGCAAACTCTTGCTGTTTATCCATAGTGTCCAATCGTTCCATGCGCATGTTACGAACGTCGTTAACACATGCCGTGTCGCGACATGTCAGCGTGCGACTTCGAGGGCTTCCTCCAGTGTGAAGGCGCGCGCGTACAGCGATTTGCCGAGAATCGCGGCGTCCACGCCCAGTTCGGCGAGCTCCTTGATGTTGCGCAGGTCGTCGAGCTTGGAGATGCCACCGGATGCGGTGACCTTCGCGTCGGTGCGGGACGCCACTTCGCGCAGCAGCTCGATGTTCGGGCCGCTCATCATGCCGTCGCGTGCCACGTCGGTGACCACGTAACGGGAGCAGCCGACGGAGTCGAGGAACTTCATGGTCTCGAACAGGTCGCCACCTTCCTTCACCCAGCCGCGGGCCGCGAGGGTGTGGCCGCGCACGTCAAGGCCGACGGCCACACGGTCGCCGTACTTCTTGATGACGGAAGCGGTCCAGTCGGGGTTCTCCAGAGCCGCGGTGCCGATGTTCACGCGGGCCGCGCCGGCTTCGAGCGCCGCGTCGAGCGAGGCGTCGTCGCGCACGCCGCCGGACATTTCGATGTTGACCTTGTCGCCCAGTTCCTTGACGATGGCGCGCAGCTGGTCACGGTTGTTGCCGGTGCCGAATGCGGCGTCGAGATCGACGAGGTGGATCCATTCCGCACCCGATTCCACCCACGTGCGGGCGGCTTCCAGCGGGGAGCCGTAGTCGGTTTCGGAGCCGGATTCGCCTTGGCGCAGGCGCACGGCCTTGCCATCACGGACGTCGACGGCGGGAAGCAGCGTCAAAGACATGTCATACCTTTCGTTGCGTTGAACGGTTTTCGGCCGTTCAACGGATCTTGCGATTACCGATTTGAATTTACGATTTTGCGATTGTTGCGATTGCCTTGCACGAATCCGCGTTCAGAACGTCGCAACCCAGTTACGCAGCAGCTGCGCGCCGGCTTCGGCGGATTTCTCCGGATGGAACTGCGTGGCGAACAACGGTCCACGTTCGTAGGCGGCCACGAATCGGCTGCGCCCGTAGGTGCACCACGTCACATGCTCTTCCGCATCGCCGAAGTCCAGCTGGTCGGCGGAGGTGTCGGCAGGCGAAGCGCTCATCGCGGCAAAGGAGTGCACGAAATAGAATCGTTCGTTCTCCACGCCCTTGAGCAGCACGGAACCTTCCGGCGCTTCGACGGTGTCCCAACCCATGTGCGGCACCACGTCGGCGTCGAGCAGCTCGACATCGCCCTTGATCAGACCGAGACCGGGCGTGCCGTCGCCATGTTCCATGCCACGTTCGAACATGATCTGCTCGCCCACGCAGACGCCGAGCACCGGGCGGCCGGCGCGCAGACGGTCTTTGATGACCCTGTCTCCGCCGACGCTTTTCAGTCCTTCCATGCATGCGCCGAACGCGCCCACACCCGGCACCACCAGTCCGTCGGCTTCCAGAGCCTGACGATGGTCGGACGTGAGGGTCACGTCGAGGTCGAGATTGGCCAGCGCGCGCACCATGGAACGCACGTTGCCGAAACCGTAATCGAACACCACCACGGAAGTCATGGGCGCTCTCCTTCTTTTGCTTGCCGAAGAATCCATCCTTCGGGGAAAAACTTATTCGATGCTTGACGAACCACGACCGAATCGCGTGTGCTCGGCGAGGATCTTCATGGCGTCATCACGGGTCAGGCTTGCGGAATCGACGGTTTCCACGCCGGAATCACGCACCCCCTGAACGTCGGTGATGCCCAGCAGCAGGTCTTCGACGAACGGCGCGGTGGAGGTGAGCAGCACCGGTGGCGCGAACGTCTGGCCGACCTTGCCTTGCAGGTACATCGTCGCCTCGAGCTTGTCCGCACGGTTGATCGCGAGGACGGCAGGCATGCCGGAGACCACGGTGGTCAGATCTTTGATGGCCGCTTCCGGGCCATCGCCGTCGAGATTGCGTAATACAGCGACCGCGCCTTGCGGTGAGGCGAGGCATTGCGCGGAGATGTCGGACAGTTGGCAGAACGCGGCGAACAGGCGTGCGGAGGCAAGTCGGGTGATAATCACCGCGACTTTCGCACGGTTGCCCAGCAGTCCCTGCAACTCGTCGTCGAATGACAGCGAGTTCTCGGCTTCGGACAGTACCGCGTCGGCTTCCTTCGATTGCAGGCCGTCCTGCGATTCGTCGGAAGACGCATCGGAATTAACCGTCTCATCCGGCTGATCGAATGGCACCTGCGCGGGAGCATCGTTCTGTTGGGCAACTTCCTCGTCCTGGAATTCCTTTTCGAAGCCGGCCATGGCCGCTTCCAGCTCCTCTTCGCTGAAATGCATGCCGTCGTCGTTGGTCTTCCCCAAGCCGTCGAAACCGTTCAAATCGTCCTTGTCGTCGGACATCACAGCGCGCCCTTCGTGCTGGGAATGCCGTCGACGCGCGGATCGGGTTCGATGGCGAAACGCAATGCGCGGGCAAAGCCTTGAATTCGGCTTCGGCGATGTGGTGCGGGTCGCGGCCGGAAATCACGTGCAGGTGCAGGCAAATGCCGGCATGCATGGCGATGGATTCCATGACGTGGCGAACGAGCGAACCGGTAAAATGCCCGCCAATCATGCAGTATTCGAAGCCTTCTGGCTCTCCGGTGCACACGCAGTACGGGCGTCCGGAAATGTCGACGACGGCTTTGGCGAGTGCCTCGTCGAGCGGCACGGTGGCGTCGGCGAAACGGCGGATGCCACGCTTGTCTCCGAGGGCCTGCTTCAGAGCCTCGCCGAATACGATGGCGATGTCTTCGACGGTGTGGTGCGCGTCGATGTCGGTGTCCCCGGTGGCTTTGATTTTCAGGTCGATCAGCGAATGCTTGCCGAGCGCGTCATCATGTGATTGTAGAACGGCACGGATGTGTCGATGTCGGTTTTGCCGGTTCCGTCGAGGTTGAGACTCAGCTCCACCTTGGATTCGCTGGTTTCACGAACGATGGTTGCAGTACGTGCCATGTTGCGACTCCTTTTGCGATGTTGCAGTTGCGATATTACAGCTACGATATTGCGATTGCGGTGGTTGCGTCTTCCGCAGCCACCGCGATTCTGTTCTGTTTCAAGCTTATTGCCGAATACTGTCACGAACTTCCGTTCCGGACAGTATCCCAGCTTGCGTTCCGGCTTGTTCAGCCCTGTTCCACGATGCGCAGCACTTCGACCAACGCCTCACGGAACCGTGCCATTTCCTCGTCGGTGCCCATGCACACTCGCATCCAGCCTTCCGGACCGACGACGCGGATGAGCACGCCGCGCTTCAACAGTTCGTCGAAGATGCGGTCGCGGTCGTCGAAATGGCCGCCGAAGAGAATGAAGTTCGACTGGGTTTCGGACACTTCGAGCGGCTGGCCCTTGTAGGTCTGCTCCTTGAGCCATGCGGAGGTGGCGTTGCGGGTTTCGCGCAGGTGCGCCACGCGGCTCAGCTGTTCGTCGGTGTGTTCGAACGCGGCGAGGGCGGCGGCCTGGGTGACGGCGGACAGGTGGTACGGCATGCGCACGATGCGCACGCAGTCGATGATGCCCTTGTTGGCGGCCAGGTAGCCGACGCGTGCGCCGGCGAAGGCGAACGCCTTGCTCATGGTGCGGCTGACGGCGAGGTTTTCGTATTCGCCGATGAGTTCCAGCGCGGTGGGCGTGCCCGGATCTCGGAATTCGATGTACGCCTCGTCCACCACGACCACCGGGTGCACGCCTTCGGCCGCGCCCGCCACTTCAGCGGTTCTGGCGGCTTCCAACACCCGCTTGAGGTCCTCGGGCTTGAGCGGGGTTCCGGTCGGATTGTTCGGGCTGGTGAGCACGATCATGGCCGGCTTGACCTCTTCGATGGCCTTGATGGTGGCGTCCACGTCAAGAGTGAAGTCAGCATTGCGGTGCGCGAGCTTCCACGTGGTGAACGTGTCGCGCGCGTACTCCGGGTACATGGAGTACGTCGGGTCGCAGCCAAGGGCGGTTCGTCCCGGACCGCCGAAGGCTGGAACAGCTGCAGCATGATCTCGTTGGAGCCGTTGGCTCCCCACAGCTGGTCGACGCTGAGCTTCACGCCCGATTCGCGTTCCAGATATGTGGAGAACGCCTTGCGCAGTTCGATGTGTTCGCGGTCCGGATAACGGTTGAGCGTCGGGGCGATCTCCTTGACACGCTGGGCGATGGTTTCCACCACGGCCGGTTCGGGCGCGTACGGATTCTCGTTGACGTTGAGGCACACCGGCACGTCGAGCTGCGGCGCGCCGTACGGTTCTTCGCCGATCAGGTCGTTGCGCAGCGGCAGATATGCCGGAATCGCGTTGCTGGAAGTCTCGCTCATCGGAGGCCGGCCTGCTCTTCCTGTTCCTTGATGGTCGCCTTGTTGTACGGGTCGTCGATGAAGCGGCTCAGCACGCATTCGCCGTGTGCCGGCAGATCTTCGGAGACGGCGAAGGCGTTCACACGGGCGGCGAGGGTCTTCAATCCCTGCTCGTCGTATTCGATGACTTCGACCGGCTTCATGAAGGTGTGCACGCCGAGGCCGGCGGCGAAGCGCGCGGTGCCGGAGGTCGGCAGCACGTGGTTGGAACCGGACATGTAGTCGCCCAGCGGAACCGGGGAGTACGGGCCACGGAAGATGGCGCCGGCGTTGCGGATCTTGGCGATCACGGCATCCGGATCAGCGGTCTGCACTTCAAGGTGTTCGGCCGCGTACGCGTTGGCCGCGTCGATGGACTGTTCGATGCCGTCTGTGAGGATGATGCCGGACTGGCGGCCGCGCAGCGACGTGTTGACGCGCTCGGCGTGCTCGGTGCGAGGCACGCGGTACTTGAGGCTCTCCTGCACCTTGTCGGCGATGTCTTCGCTGTCGGTGATAAGCACGGAACCGGCGAGCTCGTCATGTTCAGCCTGGCCGATCAGATCGGCGGCGAGCCAGCTTGGGTTGGCACCCTTGTCGGCGATGATGGCGATTTCGGTCGGACCGGCGACGGCGTCGATGCCGACGATGCCGGAGACCATGCGCTTGGCGGTGGCGACGAAGATGTTGCCCGGGCCGGTGATCTTGTCCACCGGATCGCACAGAATCTCGCCGTCCTGCGGTTCGGAGCCCTTGGCGCCGTAAGCGAACATGGCGATGGCCTGAGCGCCGCCGACCGCGTACACCTCGTCCACGCCGAGGATGGCGCAGGTGGCGAGGATGGTCTTGTCCGGCAGGCCGTCGGAGTTGCTGCGGCTCGGCGGGGTGGCGATGGCCAGCGATTCGACGCCTGCGGCCTGCGCCGGCACCACGTTCATGATGACGGAGCTCGGGTAGACGGCCTTGCCTCCCGGCACGTACAGGCCGACGCGCTGCACCGGAATCCAACGTTCGGCGACGCGCGCGCCTTCGGCCAGGTCGGTGTGGAACGGGGCCGGCACCTGGGATGCGGATACGGCGCGGCAGCGGCGCACGGATTCCTCGATGGCGGCGCGCACTTCCGGATCGAGCTCGTCGACGGCGGCCTTCATGGCCTCGACCGGCACACGCAGATGCTCGGGACGGATATGGTCGAACTTCTCCGCGAAGTCGCGCAGGGCCGCAGCGCCGCGGGCCTTCACATCATCGAGAATCGGCTGTACGAGCTCAGTGGCCTCGTTGGTGCCCATCTCGGCGCGGGGCATGGCTTCCAGCATTTCAGCTCGAGTCAGCTTCTTGCCGCGCAGGTCAATGATTCGCATATAGTTTTCTTCGCTCATAACGCCCCATGGTAACAACGCCAAGTCACGAGAACGTCCCGTCGTCTCACATTCAGCCGCATTGTGAGACACGCAGATCCGCCGTTTTCCATGCCATGCCGATTTCCGCGAAAAATATATGCCGGTCGACGCCATTCAGCATCGGCCGGCAATCAAAAACCTGTTCAGGTCAAACCGTTCAAGTCAAACCGCTCAGGCCAACGGAAGCGAGCTCGGTCCGAAGAGAATCTTGATTTCGGCGAACAGCGACGTGTCGCGTTTGACGCGGAACCGGTCTCCGAACGTCAGCACCTTGGCGTTGCCTTTGTCGTCCATCAACGCCAGTTTCACCTCGCACGGGCCGGGATGGCTGGTCAGAATCTGCCCGAGCCGCCGCACATGCGACTGGTCGAGCGCGATCGGCGGCAGCACAATCGTCAGCGGACGTTCATCCTGCGCCTCCAACGTCGGCACGGTGAATTCGGTGGCGCGCATGCTCACTGTCTCATCGCGCTTCTCCACCTGGCCGCGGATCTGTACCACGGTGTCGACGGCGAGCTCGGGCGCGGCGGCCTCGTACACCTTGCCGAAGAACATGCATTGGATGGAACTTTCCAGATCCTCGACGGTTACGATGGCCCACGGATTGCCCTTTTTCGACACGCGGCGGTCCACGTTCGTGATCAGGCCCGCGATCGTCACCTGCTGGCCGTCCGGCATGCTTCCCGCGCGTCGATCAGGTGCGCTATCGACATTTCGCGCAACGACACCAGAATCGACTGCATGCCGCTCAACGGATGGTCGGACACGTACAGGCCAAGCATCTCACGTTCGAAGTTGAGCTTGGTTTTCTTGTCCCACTCCTCCACGTCGGGCACCTGCACCATGGCGTCTCCCATGGCGGAATCGTTCTCTTTGGAATCGTCCAGGTCGGCGAACAGGTCGAACTGGCCTTCCGCCTGCTTGCGTTTCAGGCCGACGACCGAATTGATGGCCGTTTCGTGGATGGTGAACAGCGCACGACGGTTCGGGTCGATCGAGTCGAACGCGCCGGCCTTGATCAGCGATTCCACCAATCGCCTGTTCAGCGCCTCCAACGGCACGCGTTTGATGAAATCGGTGAAGTTCACGTACTTGCCGTGGCCGTTCTCACGTTCCGCGATGATCGCATCGACCGCGTTCTTGCCGACGTTGCGGATGGCGCCGAGGCCGAATCGCACGACGTCGCCGACTGCCGAATACTCGTACACCGACTCGTTCACGTCCGGAGAAAGCACCTGGATGCCCATGCGTCGCGCCTCGCCCAGGTACAGCGCGGTCTTGTCTTTGTTCGTGCTGGCGCCTTGCAGCAGGGCGGCCATGAACTCCACCGGATAATGCGTTTTCAGATACGCGGTCCAGTAGGAGATCAAACCGTATGCGGCCGAATGCGCCTTGTTGAACGCGTAGCCGGAGAACGGTACGAGGATGTCCCACACGGCCTGCGCGGCCTCTTCGGAATATCCATGCTCCTTCATGCCGGCGAAGAACGGAATCTTCTCCTTGGCCAGCACTTCCGGCTTCTTCTTGCCCATCGCTCGACGCAGCACGTCTGCCTTGCCCAGCGAATAGCCGGCGAGGATTCGCGCCGCGGACTGCACCTGCTCCTGGTAGACGATCAGACCGTAGGTCTCGTCGAGCACTTCCTTAAGCGGTTCGGCCACTTCGGGGTGGATTGGCGTGATCTTCTGCAGACCGTTCTTGCGCTTCGCATAGTTGGTGTGCGAATCCATATCCATCGGACCTGGACGGTACAGCGCGATCAGTGCGGAAATATCGTTGAAGTTGTTCGGCTTCAACGTTTTCAGCAGCGAGCGCATGCCGTCGGAATCGAGCTGGAACACGCCGAGCGTGTCGCCACGGGACAGCAGGTCGTAGGTGGGGCGGTCGTCCAGCGGAATCTTCGTATGGTCGATGCGTTCCTTGCCGTTCGCCTCGATGTTGTTCAGGGTGTCTCGGATCACCGTCAAGTTGGAAAGTCCGAGGAAGTCCATCTTGACCAGACCGAGCGTTTCGCACGTATGGTATTCGAGCGTGGTGGTGACGGTGCCGTCGGTACGTTCCAGCAGCGGCGACGTGTTGGTGATCGGCTCGCTGCCCATGATGGTGGCGCAGGCGTGCACACCGGTCTGACGAATCAGACCTTCGATGCCCATCGCCTCGTCCGTGATGCGTTTCGCGTCCGGGTCGGAATCGTACAGTTCGCGGAATTCGCGTGCTTCCGCGTATCGTTTCGCGCTTGGGTCGAAGATGTCGTGCAGCGGAATGTCCTTGCCGCCGGTCTGTGCGGGAGGCAGGGCTTTGGTGATCTTGTCTCCGACGGAGAAGTCGTATCCCATGATGCGGGCGGAGTCCTTCAGCGCCTGCTTGGTTTTGATGGTGCCGTAGATCACGCACTGCGCCACTTTGTCACGTCCGTATTTCTCACCCACGTAGTCGAGCACGCGTCCACGACCGTCCGGGTCGAAGTCGACGTCGATATCAGGCAGTGAGACACGTTCCGGATTGAGGAATCGTTCGAAGATCAGACCGTGTTCAAGCGGATCAAGTTCGGTGATGCCCATCGCATACGCGACCATGGCGCCTGCGGCGGAGCCACGGCCCGGCCCCACCATCACGCCGTGGGCCTTCGCCCAGTTGATGTAGTCGGCCACGACGAGGAAGTAGCCGCAGAACTGCATCTGGCAGATCACGCCGCATTCGTAGTCGGCCTGCCGCAGCACTTCGAGCGACGGCTTGCCGTTGTACCGGCGTTCCAGGCCTTCCTCGACCTTCTTCAGGAACAGCGACGTCTCGTCCCAGCCTTCCGGACAGTCGAATTGCGGCATGAACGCGCCGTCTTCATGATCGTCGAACATGACGTTGCAGCGTTCGGCGATCTCCAACGTGTTGTCGCACGCTTCGGGAAGGTCTTTGAACAGTTCGCGCATTTCCTCGGCGGATTTGATGTAGTAGCCGGTGCCGTCGAATTTGAATCGGCCCGGCTCGTCCAGCGTGGAGCCGGAGTTGATGCACAGCATGGCGTCCTGCGCGCCGGCGTCTTCGGCACGCGTGTAATGGGAATCGTTGGTGGCCAGCAGCGGCGCGTTGAGCTTTTTTGCGATGTCGAGCAGCCCGTCGGTCACTTGCTTTTCGATTTTCAGGCCGTGGTCCATGAATTCGATGTAGAAATTATCGCGGCCGAAAATGTCTTGGAATTCGCCGGCGGCACGCAACGCGTCATCGAACTGGCCCAGGCGCAGACGAGTCTGGATGATGCCCGACGGGCAGCCGGACGAGGCGATGATGCCTTTCGAATATTTGGCGAGGATTTCCTTATCCATACGCGGATAGCGCATGACTCGGCCTTCAAGGTTCGCGTCGGTGGAGGCTTTCATGAGGTTGACGAGGCCTTCGTCGTTTTCTGCCCACATGGTCAGGTGGGTGATGACACCGCCGCCGGACACATCATCCGGGTTACGGCGGCGATGCAGCGGATCCAGATCCGGATTCCAGTTGGTGTCCCAGCTCACACGGGTGGGGTCCTGACGTGCGGTTTCCGGCGTCACATAGGCTTCGATGCCGATGATCGGCTTGATGCCGGCGTTGACCGCGGCGCTCCACATCTCATACGCGCCATGCATGTTGCCGTGGTCGGTGATGCCGACGGCCGGCATGCCCAGTTCCTTGGCGCGCTTGACCAGATCCGGTATTTTCGATGCGCCGTCGAGCAGCGAATAATGCGTGTGATTATGCAGTTGCACGAAATTTGCGGAAGTAGCCATGCGTTCCAATTTAGCTGGGCTTCATGACGGCGTGGAGTCGTTTCTGGCCGTCCGGCCACACTTTTATAGGGACTGGTCGGCGTGCCGTGCGCGCATCACGTCAAGCGCATGCTGCAGGTCGGCGGGATAGTGCGATTTCACCGTGGTCCACACGTGCGTACGCGGATGGCGGAATTCCAATTGCATGGCGTGCAGCCATTGCCGTTCAAGGCCAAGCGCCTCGCTCAGCTGCGGATTCGCGCCGTACATGGCGTCCCCCGCCAACGGATGCCCGATGGATGAGAAATGCACGCGGATCTGATGGGTGCGGCCGGTTTCCAGGTTCACGGATACGAGCGTGGCTTCGCCGAAACGTTCCATCACGTCCCAATGCGTGATGGCCTCTTTGCCGGCCGGTGTCACGCAGAAGCGGAAGTCGGAGACTTTGGCGCGTCCGATCGGCGCTTCGATGGTGGCTTTGTCTTCTTTGAGATTGCCCTGCACGAGTGCGTGATATGTTTTGACGACCTCATGTTCGGCGAACTGCCGGCGCATCTCCACGTACGCAAGATCGGACTTGCATACGAGCATCAGTCCCGATGTGCCCACGTCGAGTCGTGACACGATGCCTTGACGACCTGCCGCGCCATATGACGTGATGTGCACTCCCCTGTCGATCAGGCTGCCAAGCACCGTCGGACCGGTCCATCCGACGGATGCGTGCGCGGCGACGCCGACCGGCTTGTCCACCACGACCACATCGTCGTCCTCATAGACGACGGCCATGTCATGGGCGATCGGTTCCGGTTCGGACCGTTCCTCGACGATGTCGAATTCTACGGTTTCGCCTGCCTGCAGGGTCGACGATTTGGAAATGTCCCTGCCGAGCACGCGCGCCTGTCCGCTTTCGATGAGGTCGGCCGCCTTGGCCCGGGAAATGCCAAGCATTTTGGCGACCGCGACGTCGAATCGTTTGCCGACGAGCGCGTCGGGAGCGGGTACGAGACGGCTCATGCTGCTTTCGCCCCGTCGTCGGTTGCGTTCGCATCATCACCAAGCGTCTTGCCGTTGGCCTCGTCAAGGTCCTTTTGGCTGAACGGTTCCCCGAGGAACAGCAGCAGCACCGCCGCAACGCCCGCGAGCATGAGGAAGATGTCCGCCACGTTGCCGATGGACCATCCGTAGTTCAGGAAATCCACGACCTTGCCGTTGAGGAACCCTTCCGCGTAGATGACGCGGTCGATGAGGTTGCCGAACGCTCCTGCGAAGGCGAAGGCGAACAGCACCGTCCATTTCATGGAAATGGTGCGGACGGCAAGTACGACCAACGCCACGCAGGCCGCCATCGCCAGCAGGGAAATCAGCCACGTCATGCCGGAGCCCATGCCGAGCGAGGCGCCTGGATTACGCACCAATGTCAACGAAAGCAGGCCGGGAATCACGCGTATGGTACGGCCATCGGCCAATGCGGACAAAGCCCACATCTTGGTGAGCTGGTCAATCGCGATCGTCGCGATCGCAATACACGCAAAGACGGCCACGCGGTCGCGCAGCCGTCTTTGATCATTCTTCATGATGTCAGACACAGGCTAATCTCAGTCGTTGTTGTCCTGAGGGTCCTGGTCGTAGTTGTTCGTATCGGACACCTGGTTGACGAGCTGGCCGAGGAAGTCGGTGAGTCGTGCACGGTATTCGGTTTCGAACTGCTTGAGGCCCTTGATGTTGCCTTCGATGACCTTGGTCTGGGTCTCGAGGTTGTCGCGGACCTGCTGGGCGTAGTCGTCGGCAGCGGTACGGGTCTTCGAATCGTAGTCGAAGGCGCGCTTCTGCACTTCGGCTTCGTAGTTGTCGGCCTCGGTGTGCTTGTCGGAGAAGTACGTGTCGGCGTCCTGGGTCTTCTGAGCCAGGTAGCCGTCGCCCTCTTCCTGCTTCTGCGCGAAGTAGGCGTCGCCTTCCTGCTGCTTCTGCTCCAGATAAGCGTCGCCATCCTGCTGCTTGCCGGCCAGATAGGCATTGCCTTCCTCGGTCTTCTGCGCAAGGTAGGCGTCGCCCTCCTCGGTCTTCTGGTTCAGGTACGCATCGCCATCCTGCTGCTTCTGTGCCAGATAGGCATCGCCATCCTGGGTCTTGCCGGACAGGTAGTTGTCGGCGTTGGCGCGGGTGTCGGTGGAGTACTGGTCAGCCTCGGAACGAGTGCGGTTGGAGTAGTCGTTGGCGCTGCCGATGATCTCTTCGTACTTGCGCTGGCTTTCCTCGGTGATCTCCTTGGCCTTGGCCTTGCCCTTGTCGACGTACTGGTCGTGCAGCTGCATGGCCAGCGTCAGCATGGCGGTGGCGCGCTCCGGCTCGGTATTGGCGCTTGCCGCGGCACCTGCGATCTTCTGCAGGCTGCCGGTTTCGGTGCTCGGCTCGGACTTGGCGACCTGTTCGCGCAGCTGTGCCTCGCGAATCTGGGAATCCTTCAGTTGCTGGGCAAGCTGCTGGATCTGCATGGCCTGCTGCTTCACCTGGGCATCCTGCTGCTGGGACTGGGCAGCATGCTCCTGAGTGAGCTGCTGGGCCTGAGCGACCTGGTCCTGCGCTTCCTGAAGCTTTGCGGTGAGCTGATCGATCTGCTCCTTCTGACGCTGAGCCACGACCACCTGCTCCTGGGCCGATGCCAGCTGACGGGACAGGTCCTCGGTCTGTGCGCGGAACGTGTCACGCTCGTGCTGCACGGCGGTAAGCTGCTCGCCAAGGTCGGCCTGACCGGCCGCTTCGGCTGCCTGGGCGGTGAGCTGATCGACCTGCGCGGACAGACGATCGATCTGCCCCTTGAGCTGCTCGTTCTGGGAAGACAGCGCACGATTGCTTTCCTCTGCCTCGGAAAGCTTGGCGGCCGCGGCCTGAGCGCCTGAGCGGCTTGGTCTCCCGCACCAGCTGCCTGCTCGGAGGCGGACTTCAGCGTCGCGTTCTCCTGCTGCAGGGACTGGATCTGAGCATTCAACTCGGAAATCTTGGAATTGAGTCCTGCGACATCCGGGCCAAGAGACTGCGTGGCCTGTCCGCCGGCAACTGCCTGCTTGCCAAGGGCTTCCACCGTCTCGGTTACCTGATCGAGGAAGTCATCGACTTCATCGACGTCATAGCCTTCCTTGAACCTTACGGTCTGGAAAGTATGCTCCCTAATATCTTTCGGCGTCAACAGAGCCATAAATCCTTACACCTCGCTTTGGGCTTGATGCCTTACTGTTGTTGCTTTCAGTGTTCGACTCTAGCACGAAACCATAGATATTTTGCGGAAAAACGGTTTTTTAGAGGTGCTAAATAAGGAAATCAATGACCACAAGAACGAAATAAAGCACAAGATACGCGACGTCAAAATAGATCGGTCCGAGCGGAACGGGACGAATATACTGCCGCAACCACCTTAACGGCGGCTCCGTCAGCTGGTAGATGGCGTCGAACAACGAGGCCACGATTCCGCTTGGCCGCCACGTCGGCGACAATGCCAACACCCAGTCGAGAATCATGCGGACGAACAGCACCAGGATATAGGCGTTGACCAGAAAATGGACGACGCTACCAATTACCGAGAGAATCACGTTGCAACTGTATCAAGCGCGCATAACAAGATGCCCCCGCTTTCGGTGGGGGCATAATCGTCTGATTTGTGCTTGCTCTGTGCTACACGGCTCAGTCGGCGAACAGGTCGTGGGCCGGACCCTTGTCTTCAGGCTCCTCGACCTTGATGTTCACTTGGGCCGGGCTCAGCAGGAACACGCGCGGAGTGACACGTTCGATGGAGCCGCGCACGCCGAACACCACACCGGCGGAGAAGTCGACGATGCGGTATGCCACGGCTTCGGCCACACCTGTCAGGTTCAGCACCACCGGAATGCCGTCACGAATGGCGCGACCGACCATCTGCGCATCGTCATAGGTCTTCGGATGGATGGTGGTGATGCGGCTCACTCTACCCCCCTGGAACGGGGTTGGACTGCTCACGCGGAGCGGACGGCGTGGAAGCGGAAGCCGAAGAGGAAGGCATCGGGGTGACGGAATGATCCGAATCGAACGAGGTCTCGCCGGTGTCGACGTCATCCTCGAAATCATCCTCGCCCTCGGCGACGTCGGACATTCCCAAGTACGACATCGCGTTCTTCATGAAACCTGCCATGTATGTTCCTTTCGCGTCTACGCGTTGACTTTAGCGCAGGAAATCCGGAATATCGAGGTCGCCCGGATCGTTAGCCGAAACCACTTCATGCTCGGTGGTCTGGTCGAACGAGGCGACGTTCTGGTCCGGAGTGGACGGAATGTAGCTGGACAGCGGCTGCACCTGCGGCACCGCCGGAGTCTGCACCGGCTGCGGCTGCTGGGCGGGAGCCTGCACGCCGGCGGACAACGCGGACAGCGGTACCGTGTTTTCCTTGGCCGCGGCCGGCTTTTCTTCGGCCGGCTGGTCGGGCTTCTTAGAATTGGCATCGAAACCTGCCGCGATGACGGTGACACGCACCTCGTCGCCGTAGGCGTCGTCCAGGGACAGGCCCCAGATGATCTGCGCTTCCGGATGGATGGCCTTCTGCACCAGCGCGACCGCGGCTGCGGCTTCCTGCAGCTTCAGGTCGGTCGGACCGGCGATGTTGATCAGTGCGCCATGCGCACCCTCGATGCTTTCCTCCAGCAGCGGCGAGCTGATGGCGATTTCCGCGGCCTGCGTGGCGCGGTCCTCTCCCCGAGCGGAACCGATGCCGAACAGCGCGGTGCCGGCACCACGCAGAATCGCGTTGACATCGTTGAAATCAACGTGGATGTACGAATTCGAGGTAATCAGGTCGGTGATGCCCTGCACGCCGGCCAGCAGTGCGGTGTCGGCGGTCTTGAACGCGTCGACGATGCCAATGGTGCGGTCGGACAGTTCCAGCAGTCGGTCGTTCGGAATGACAATCAGCGCGTCGACTTCCTTGCGCAGGTTCTCGATGCCAAGCGCCGCGGAAGCGGAACGCTGCGGGCCTCGAAGCTGAACGGACGGGTGACCACAGCGATGGTCAATGCCCCCTGCTGATGGGCGGCACGCGCACGATCGGGCTGGCGCCGGTTCCGGTGCCACCGCCCTCACCACAGGTGACGAACACCATGTCGGATCCCTTAAGCGCCTCTTCGATGTCGGACTGATGATCCTGCGCTGCTTGGCACCCTTCTCCGGGTCGGCGCCAGCGCCCAGACCACGGCTGGAGGCATCGTTCAGCGAGATTTTGACATCTGCGTCGGAACGCAGCAGATCCTTTGCATCAGTGTTGATCGCAATAAATTCGACGCTTTGAAGACCTTCAGTAATCATGCGATTGACAGCGTTGCCGCCGGCTCCACCGACACCGACGACCTTGATGTTGGTCTTGTCGTTGAAATTGTCAGTCTGGGCAATCTCGCTCACCATTGTCTCCTGTTCACTCACGTACATGCACAACTCTATCGCAATCGCGCCGATGATACGCGCACTTTTCCAGGCGTGTACCACCGTTTTTTCACTTTTTTGCTGTCAGCATGTTCATTCTGCCTGCGTTGACCCCTTCAGTCATTTGTACACGGCTCTTCGAACATGCGTGACGGGCTTTAGTAGCTGGCATCCATCGGGTCATCCCCGAACAGCGCCTCACGCTCCTCGTGCGTGGTTTCCCGGGATTCCAACCATCCGTAAGGCAGATGCACCTTTTTGGCGAAGCGCACGCGCCCCCTTGGCTTGTCGGCGATGCGTTCTGGGAACCGAATGTTCGGGTCGAGTCTGCCTATCTCGCGCCGGACATCCTCAAGATTTTCACATTCCATGAACGCACGGCGTGTGGAACCGCCCACGGGGAAGCCCTTCAGATACCACGCGACGTGCTTGCGCAGGTCATGCACGGCCATCCGCTCGTCGCCATCATAGAATTCGGTCAGCAGTTCGGCATGCCGTTCGATCACGCGGCACACGTCGCCCAGCGTGGGGTCGACGCGCTCGTCACTGCCGGCGAACGCGTTCTTGATGTCGGCGAACAACCATGGACGGCCTTGGCAGCCGCGGCCGATCGCAACACCCGCGCAACCGGTTTCGGCGACCATCGCCAACGCGTCGTTGGCACCCCAAATATCCCCGTTGCCGAAGACGGGAATATCAAGCTCGGAAACCAGCTCGCCGATGCGGGACCAATCGGAATGCCCACCGTAATATTCGGCGGTGGTGCGCGCGTGCAGGGTGACGGCCTTGCAGCCTTCCTCCTGCGCGATGTGCCCGGCTTCGAGGAACGTCTCGTGTTCATGGTCGATGCCGACGCGGATTTTGGCCGTGACCGGCACGTTGGCCGCGTCGCACACCTTGACCACGCGTTGGATGATCTCACGGAACAGGTCCGTCTTCCATGGCAGCGCGGAACCGCCGCCACGACGCGTCACCTTGGGCACCGGGCAGCCGAAGTTGAGGTCGACATGGTCGGCCATGTTCTCGTCGATGACGATTTTCGCGGCCTGCTCCACAATCGAGGGATTGACGCCGTACAGCTGCAGCGAGCGAATCTTCTCGCTGGGTGCGAAACGGCATAGGCGCAGGGCTTTCGGATTGCGGGCCACCAATGCGCGCGCGGTGATCATTTCCGCCACGTACAGACCGTCGGGACCGTAGCTTTCGCAGATCACGCGGAACGGCCAGTTGGTGACGCCCGCCATAGGCGAAAGCACCACCGGCGTTTCGACGTGCACCGGACCCAAATCAACGGGCTTTATAACGGGAGGAACCGACGGCCGTTCCGCGTCGGTACGCGGGTCGAGCACGTCGGATTCCTCGTAGGCATTCACAATGCTATCTGGCATAGGTCAGACTTGTTCCGTTCGATATGACCGATTCGGGGCGATCAGTACAGGCCACCGGCTTCGGCGATCTTGACGGACTCAGGCCAAGCCTCGCCGCCCATTTCGACCGGCATCTGCGGCACGCTGACGCGCTTCTCGCCGATACGCTCGGCGATGTAGTCGGCCACCTTGTCGAGGCTGACGCGCTCCTGCTGCATGGTATCGCGTTCACGGATGGTGACGGCCTGGTCGTCGAGGGTGTCGAAGTCGACGGTGACGCACAGCGGAGTGCCGATCTCGTCTTCACGACGGTAACGACGGCCGATCGCGCCGGCCTCGTCGTAGTCGATCATCCACTCGTTCTGGCGCAGGTCGGCGGCGAGCTTCTGCGCCACGTTCTGCAGATCGGGCTTCTTGCTCAACGGCAGCACGGCGGCCTTGACCGGAGCCAGACGCGGGTCGAGGTGCAGGACGGTGCGCTTGTCCACACCGCCCTTGGTGTTCGGAGCCTCGTCAACGTCGTAGGCGTCGACGAGGAAGCACATGAGGGAACGGGTCAGGCCGGCGGCCGGCTCAATGACGTACGGCACGTACTTTTCGCCGGTGGCCTGGTTGAAGTAGCTCAGGTCCTCGCCGGAGTGCTCCGCGTGCGCGGACAGGTCGAAGTCGGTACGGTTGGCGATGCCTTCGAGCTCGCCCCAATCGGAGCCCTGGAAGCCGAACTTGTATTCGATGTCGACGGTGCGCTTCGAATAGTGGGCCAGCTTCTCCTTCGGATGCTCGTAGTGGCGCAGGTTCTCCGGCTTGACGCCGAGGTCGAGGTACCACTGGGTACGGGCGTCGATCCAGTACTGGTGCCAGGCTTCGTCCTCGCCGGGCTTGACGAAGAATTCCATTTCCATCTGCTCGAACTCACGGGTACGGAAGATGAAGTTGCCCGGGGTGATCTCGTTACGGAAGGACTTGCCCATGTTGGCGATGCCGAACGGCGGCTTCTTGCGGGAAGAGGTCATCACGTTCTTGAAGTCCACGAAGATGCCCTGCGCGGTTTCCGGACGCAGGTAGTGCAGGGAGTTCTCGTCCTCGACCGGGCCGAGGTGGGTGCGCAGCATCATGTTGAGTCGCGCGGTTCGGTCCACTTGCCGCGGGTGCCGCAGTCGGGGCACACGATGTCGGCCATGCCGTTCTCCGGCAGCTTGTCTCCATGCTTCTCGGCGTAGGATTCCTCAAGCTTGTCGGAACGCTGGCGCTTATGGCAGTTGAGGCACTCGACCAGCGGATCGTTGAAGACGGCCACGTGGCCGGAAGCCACCCACACGGGGGTCGGCAGGATGATGGAGGTGTCCACGCCCACCACGTCGCCACGGGTGACGACCATGGAGCGCCACCATTCGCGCTTGATATTGTCCTTCAGCGCCACGCCGAGCGGACCGTAATCCCATGCGGAACGGGTTCCGCCGTAGATTTCACCGGCGGGAAAAACAAAGCCACGACGCTTGGCAAGGGATACGACTTCATCGAGTTTGGATACAGCCACAATGCACCTTCTGGATTGAATGGTTTGGGGTCTTTACAAGCGCAAAGCCTACCGTCACATGCTGACAGTTTTGCCTGACAGTTTCACGGCATGGCAAGTTACGTGATTTCCGATGGGGATGAACGGCAAATTGATGCAAGAACCGAATGAAAACACATAAGAATATGTGAAGATACATAAGGGGCTTCCCGCGAATGCGGAAGGCCCCATGTAATGGATAAGGAGAGAATCGTTCTTTATGTATTGTTTGTCACTGCTTGGTAACGTTCTCGTCTTCGACGGTGTCATTGTTAAGCAGCAGCGACCAGATTTTACAATTGATGGTCACGTTGTTCTTGGTGGCGTCGCCGCCCTTATCAAGGGTGTACGTCACATCTTCAGGAACGGCAATACGGTTGATGCCCTGCACGGCCTGAACGAAGCCACGCATTGCATCATAGCTGCCATTCGCAGTAATGCTCACCGGAACCTGCACAAGCCGGCCGGCTTTGATGGTTCCCTGCATTTCGGACGGCACTTCAGCGGTGGTGGCCTCATCGAAGGTCACAGACTGGATGGAGACGCCCGCACCATCAGCAGCGGCATTCAACGAATCGATGAATTCGTTTTGGTTATAGCCGTCAGGAATCTGGCGCTGCAGCTGACGCAAACGATCCTTCTGCAGGCCGATCGTCTCGCTCGCCATACGCAGCGTTTCAATCTGGTCACGCGTTTTCTTGTTGCTTTCTTCGATCTGCGCAGTCTGCGCGTCGGCTTCCTTAATGTGTGTAAGACGCGGAGATACGCCTACAAGCCATGTCAACATCAGCACCACTACGATGCCGACGGCCAGTGCGATCCATGCGATTTTATGCTTGTTCATGTTTCCTCCTGCTTATCAGTTGGACGATCCGCTGGCATCGGATGAGGTGTCAGTCGACTGGTTGGCAGAAGCATCAGACTGTCCGGACGCAGCCTTGTCGAGGCTTGCGCGCAGCTTGGCGAGCAAATCACGGTTGGCCTGGGTCGCGCCTGCTGAGTTGTCGCTTCGCGAAGTGGTGTTGCCGTCCATCACCAGTGAAATCGTTCCGGTATACGTGTAGGTGGTGCCACCTTCACTGTCATTCTTGGTAATAGAGCTCACATAACCCGTCTTGTACGTGGGAATCGAGGCGAAATTGTTGATAAAGTCCTTGGCCGAGTAGAAATTCGGCGATTCGATGGTGAAGTCCGCGGAAATCACGCCGTTACCAGACCACACAGTGGACGTATTGTCGGAGGATGAGGACGAATTGTTCGATGAAGCGATCTGGAAGCTTTTGAGTTCCAGATTCGTATACTGGCCGCCTTCCGGAAGCGAGCTGTTCAGCGAATCGGCGACCTTCATCCAGTCCATTTCGTCATACAGCATGGCAATCTTCGCCTTCTGCGCATCGTCCAGCGAATTCAACGTGTCTTCGACATCCTTGAACTGCGCTTTCTCCTTTTGCAAGGAAATGGTCTTCTGTTGAGCCACTTCCACACGATGGTCCGCCCATGTGGATTGGGCGAACATGAACACGCTGACCACCAAAGATACAATGAGCACGCCGATCAGCACATACGTTAACAGGTATTTGATGGCTCGATCGCGATTCAATCCGACGATGGAACGCGGAATCAGGTTAGCGCGCATGGTCCAGTCGGCTGGGTTTTCCGGCGCGGTGCTACGCTTGCCGATACCGCCCGCCTTCAACGCATTGCTGATATCGGAGACGTTCATGGATAGCAGGGTGCCCTTCTGACCGTCCGAAGTGTCCGGATAGGCGATTTCCTTGCCACGTCCACGGTGGGAGTTGGCCTTGTTTTTCTTGGATTTCATATCAAGTTTCATAATCACACTCACCTCGGCTTCTTTCCGATGACCAGTCCCAGCACCCCGCCTAAATCGACCGCGTGCGCCACAATGTTCTGACGTTCGACTTCCTTGGACAGCTTGAAGCGGATGAACGGATCGCCAATGCGCACCATCTTGTTGATGGAGCCTGCCAACACTGGGGGCAGACCGATGAGTCGCGCACCTGTACCGGTGAGGATGATGCCGCTGATGGTGCTGTCCGCATGGTCGACGTCGTACATGTTCAACGTATTGCGAATACCGACGATGAGCTGCGCTGTGGTTTCACGAATGACTTCCTCAGCTTTTTCGAGACGTTCGTCACCGGTCACATTTTGCAGACCAATCTGGTTTTTGATGCGTTCCGCGTCTTCGAAGGAGATGCTCAGCGCATTGGCGATGGCGTCGGACACGTCGTCGGCACCGGACGGCACGACGCGCATGTAGGCGGGTTTTCCGTTATTGAGCACAATCACGTCGGTGCAGTTGCCGTTGATGTTGACCACCGCTTCGGTCTGCGCCTGGTTGGTGTCGCTGAACAGGCGGGCCAACGCGAACGGACCGGCGTCGATGGAGGTGATCACGAAACCCGCTTCTTCTGCGGTATACGCGGTTTTTTCCAGACCGCCGCGCAGGGTGGCTACGAGAATGCCATGAAGCTGCTTGCCGTTCTGCTCGTCATCCACTACAGACAACGGCACGAAGTCAAGTTCGGATTCCTCAATGGGCAATGGAATCATGCCTTTGGCCTGAAATGGCAGGGTTGAGCGTAAATCAGCTAGGGACATGTAGGGGAAGTCCGTCTCACGGAACACCATACGACGGCTCGAATAAACGAGTATGGTGTTCTCACGCGGGAACTTGAAGCGTTGCACCAACGTTTTTCAGTAGACCGGTGACCACTTCGGCGTCCACCACTTCGCCATCCACCACAGCTCCAACGGGCAGCGGAAGCGCCTGGAAGTGTTTGATGGTCGGCGAATCCGTATAGGGGTCGGCTATGACCGCCGCTCGTATGGCGTCGCTCGCAATCGACAGCGCCGTTATTGCTCTCATGGTCTCTCCTTATATATATGGGTCTTGTATGCGGATGCGTTACGCAAGTCCGGTGAGTTGCAGGTATAGTGTGGCGATTGGTACGCCGGCGAAAATGCCAAGCCATGCGCCGAGCAGCATGGATGGCCCGAAGGGGATGCCTCCATGAAGGTCGACCTTTTTGCTGGCCAGCAATACCAAGCTGATGGCACCGCCGATGAAGAACGCGGCGAACGATCCAATGATGAATTGCGGCCAAGCCAAGCCAGCCAAGCAGCAATCCGAGAATGAACGCGAGTTTGATGTCGCCGTCTCCCATGCCACCTTTCCAGATGAGTGAGAGTACGAAATAGAACACGAAGAGAATCAGCGCGCAGAGCGCTCCGCGACCAAGACGAGTCCACTCCCCTATGCCAAACGATGCCACAGCCAGCAGCAACACCGTTGCGATAAGCGTCGGCAGTAGCACTACGTTGAGGATGAGATGGTGGTCCAAGTCGATGAACGCTATGACGATGGACACGCATGCGAACACGTACAGCACGGGTAGTGCCCACAACGGGTATGCGCCGAACAGTCCACCTGCGGTTACGGCAAGGAAGGACAGTCCGCCAAGCGATTCGACCAGCGGATATCGTGCGGCAATCGGTTCCTTGCAGTGTCGGCATTTCGCGCCGAGCGCCAACCAGGAAAAGATGGGAATATTGTCATACCAGGCGATTGGCGCTTCGCATTTTGGACAAAAGCTACGTTTCGGATTGGTGATGCTTATGTGGTTCGGCACACGCCATATCACTACATTCAGGAAAGATCCGAAAATACAGCCGATGATCAGCGAGGCCACCAGCAGTATCACCACGGTAGGAACATCATTCACTATATCCATGCCGTTCACCACTTTCTGGATGTGACGGTGGAGTCCACAACCGCTGAGAAATAGGTACTGGTAGGGATAGATACGGTGGTCGTCGTCGTTGTCCAAGTAATGCTACCGGCCGATCCGGCATCACCATAATTCACTGAAGCGTTCCATGCCTGCGATTTCACCAGTCGCCCACGCACGTCACGATCGGTTCCGCATGAAACCATTTTCAGCATGGAATGACCGTCTGAGCGATTGTATTGACGGTCTTTCTTCCCATTGCTTTCCACATAGTCTCCCGGATAGATTTCCGTCAGGCACATGCCTTCGCTGGTTTGGAAAGTGCCAGCCCATGGATACTGCGTCTTGCCGCCGTAACTCACCGCTTTCGAGGTGTTGTGCTCGTTGTATCGGCGGAACTTTGTGGCGTCACTTGGATTATCGGTCAACGACACCTTACTGCCGGAAACATGCAGGTACTTCGCGTTGCCGTTGGTGTCGTGCAGGGCTATGGTGGTGTCGATGCCAGTGCCATCGGCGCTGGCATCTTCGGTATAGGAGACGCGGTCGGATGTGAAGTTGAAGTTCTCCTTGTCGGCGGTCGAACAGTGAGAGGTCGAGATGAAATCGCTGCCTTGCCCCATGATCGTCTTCTGGTAGCATTTCGCATCGAAGTCCGCACTATGCACGTCGCAGGTGTCGGCGTATACGTCGTTGCCGTCCATCACCATGCAGAATCCGGATGCGGAGTTCACCATCTGATTGGTGCCGTATCCCGCTTCGCCTGCTTGGCTGAAGGATGCGGTGGCATCCTGCATGTCGGCACCGTTCGAAAAGTAGGAATCGCTGAAGTTATAGGTCCATTGCGACACCATATACGCCTGACTGTAGGGGGTGGCTTTGATATTGCCGCCCGCGAAATGCGGATCGCCACTGTCTTGTGGGCTACCGCCGTAATGGGTGACTTCCAGACGTTGGAACTTGGTCTTTTTGCCGCTCTGCACGCCGGCTACGGCATATCCCTTGCTTTCAGGCAAGGCGGAATCATATGACGCTGCTTGCGCACTGACATCGCCCGTCAGCTCGTTCCAGTATCCGGCGTTGATGAACCCGTTGTAGAAGTTCCATTTCTGGTATTTGTTGAGCAGACTGTTCGGGTCGTTCTTCTCCGTCTGCTGCGCAACCTTATTCGGATCCATATAATAATCGCCTTGGAAGTGGACTCCGTATGATGTGCCGCATGGCTGCAAGGTGGCTGGAGTCTTGCCGTCGGTGTCATCGATGCTCACACCGGTGACGCACAATCCCATATTCGAGGCCAGACGGATGGAATTGTCCTTGTAGTACACCCACGTGTTCAATGAGGAGTACGCACCATCAGCACGGCATTCCTCAGTATATTGGTAGGTGTCACCTCCCGCGTTGTATGCGGCGGGCAATACCACCAGCCCAGAACCGGCTTGAGGCGATTTGCTTAAATCGAGGTTCTCGGCAATGCTTTTCTTCTCGTTGGTAACCGGAATGGTGGTGGCCAGCATGCAGGTGCGGTTCACTGGATTCAACGTCGCAGTGCCATCGGACAGCTGGCTGGTATTGGTGCGTCCGGAATCCACCGTGCCGGAGAATTTAACTTCGCCGGTTGGATCGGATCCGATGGACACGCCATCATAATCCACGGGTACCCATACGAACTGCGAATCGAGCCTGTTGTAGGGCGCCGCGGCATAAAAACCCATACCCATACGGCCGCCAACGCCCAAGGCACTTGAATGATTCGTGGTAGTGGAGTCCGTTTTGGCTTCGATCCTGCATACCGCACGCTTCATGGCCTGCGGGCTTTTGGTGTTGCCTGCTGTACGGCCGTCCTTATACCGGTTGATGAAGCCCGTGGCCACCACTTCGGCATACTGTAGGTTTTTCAGATCGGATGGAGAGCCGATCATCTCCGCCGATGCGTCATCCGGATTGGTGTCGTAGAAATTGATGCGCACACGATAGGACAGGTCATCTGGCGTATATGAAGCCGTATCCGATGTTTTTACCGTCTTATTCAAAGCAACATGATTCAACAATACGGATGCGCCATCATATTTGACAAATTCACCATCCTTGGAACTGTCGTTCATATCAGCATCAACAGCAGGCAACACCTTCTGCAAATCATCAAGACTCGTAGAACCTTGCAACTTCGCCAGAGTCTCATTGATATAGCTCAAGCCGACTTCAAGGCCGGATTCGGCCGCATAGTTGGCTTGGGAGTTTTCCTTATTGTTCTTGTAAGGAATCGCCTGGGCAAGCAGGGTAGTCATGACCAGAGCGGATGTGGTGAGCACCACCATCACGAACAGAATGGCCAGCATCATGGCGGCGCCGTGCTCCCCCATGCGTTCGCGTAATGCCGCACGGTACCTGCGGTTGAGTCTGGACCACAATCCGGTCTGTTTCATGCTTGCTCCTATATATATAAAGGTATGTTTCGCTCGGGTACTCGGATATCAGGTCAGGCCTGACCATTGATGGCGTCGAACATGGAGAACATCGGCATATACAATGCCACCACCATGAAGCCGACCACCACGCCGAGGAACAGAATCATCAGTGGTTCCAGCAACGAGGTGAGCTGTTTGGCCATGGATTGGGCCTCTTCGTCATACGCTCGGCCCGCGCTGGACAGCATTTTGTCGATGGCGCCGGAGTCCTCGCCGATGGCCACCATCTGCACCAGCATGTTCGGGAAGATCTTTTCGGTGCTCATGCTGTCGGCCAGACGGTAGCCACGTTCCACCAAACGGCCCACACGCTTCGAAGACGAATCAATCACATAGTTGCCCGAAGTCGATCCGACGATATCAAGTGCCTGGAGAATCGGCACACCGGAAGCGAGCATGGAAGAGAAATTATTGCAAAAGCGGGCCAGGGCCACGTTGGTGTCCAGCTTGCCGAACACCGGTGCCTTGAGTGTGAACGGATCCCACCAGGTGCGGATGATGTCTTTGTTACGGTTGCGCTTCCAGAACATGGCCAGCGCCACGACGGCCACAATCAGCACCGGAAGCACGTAGGGCATCACTTTGCCGAGGTCCACCAGGATCTGGGTCACGAACGGCAACTGGGCATTCATGGAATCGTACATGCTGGCGAACATTGGCACGATGGTGAGCAGCATCACCATCACCAAGATCAGGGCGATGCCCAACACCACGACCGGATAGGCCATGGCGCTTTTGATCTGCCCTTGGAGTCTCACATCCGATTCGAAGCTGTCCGCCACAGTGAGCAGCGACTTGTCTAGAAAACCGCCGGTCTCGCCGGCACGAACCATATTGACCATGATCGGCGGGAACAGGGAATCGGGATCCGCCTCCATGGCTTCGGAGAAGGACGAGCCGCCTTCCACTTGCGCCACGCAGGCCTGCACCGCCTTACGGAGTTTCACGTTCTCGATTTGTTCGGTGACGATGTTCAAGGCTCGGATCAGCGAGCGCCCGCCGCCACCATGGTGGCGAGCTGCCGTGCCGTTACTGCGAAGTCTTTTTTGCTTGGATATTTCTCGAACGCTTTGATGTTGATTTCAGTGTTGAGACCGGTGCCGGCAGCTGTGTCGGTCAGATCGGTCGGATACAGTCCGAGTTTTTTAATGCGTTCGATGGCTTGGTCGCGCGTCTGCGCTTCAACCACACCCTTCTCTTTACGCTGGCCGTCGAATGAGACGCCCTTGTAACGCCACTGCCTGGTGCCGTTATCCATTGAAACCTGCGCGTCGTTGCCGGCCATACTTTCCCCCAAAGAATCAAATGATGTTCGATCGTGTTTGATTACGGTTGATACAAGAATGTCGGGGACATACAGGGTCCCCGACATCCGCGGTACAGCATTGCTACAAATCACTCAGCAGAGATCTGACCAGTAGCAGAATCATATACAAAGGTCTTGCAATCACCGTCGGAAGAATTTGTACCTGTAATCTTGTAAGTGTTTGCACCTTCCGTCGCGTCGAATTTGAGCGTCACGTTCTTGCTGACATTAACGGTATTGCCGTCGTAGATATCGCATCCGTGAGTGTCAGAGCACTCTGTCGCGGTGAGGGCTGGAACCTTCCCTTGATTCTCGGTCATGATGGTTTCCATAACGAGGCTGGCATTCTTGACATCGGTCTGGGTCGCGGAATTCCATGCGGCCTTGCGCTGGTTCAGGTAGATCGGCACGGCCACGGCGGCGAGGATGCCGATGATGATGACGACCACGAGCAGTTCGACGAGGGTGAAGCCCTTTTCGCCCTTGGCACGGCGGTTGAGTGCGTTACGTACGCTCTTCATAATGAACCCTTCTTTCCAATTGGAAGGACATACCGTGGACCGTCCAACTTCGGATGGTCCACAGCGATTCTTCTTTGCGTTATTTCCCCTTGTGGGGGTGGCTGGCTCACATAACCAACAACTCTCAGCGTAGTCGTATTGACATCGTTTGCAGTACCAGATGCAGTGCATCAATCGCACCAATGATGTTTCATCCACCGTTTTCATCACAACCCCGAATCAAACTTTTTCAATACGATTGCATAACCCCTCTTCACACAATCACCACCGTCCGATTCCGTAACATGCGTTGAGTCCGTCGGTCTACCGGTGTATCTCTTCGTCTGAAACGTTTGCCTTGGAAGAGTTATATTTTCAATAGTGTTTCAGAAAATATTTTCAGCATGTTTTAACGAAAATTCATTAAAAAAACCCATTTCCCCCCGGGCGCGTCGGGGGGGTATTTGGAAGTATAGAAAAAGGGCTCCCCCACAAGGGAGAGCCCTTACAGACACCGTCATTCAACGACATTGACTGAAGTCGACCGAAGCACTCGAACCCACATTGCGAGCTGTAAACGATGTCAATGTGTTCGAGGTGACCGGCTTGCCACCCACATACGAACCCGTCACCGGCGAATACCGCACCACGCGCGTACCGCCATCCATGCTGAACAGTTTGTTTTTGAACAGCGAATCATCGGACGTGAAGCGGTACTGTTGTTCATCACCGCCGTCAACACCGCATCTCGCTCCACGCTCCCCCAGCACCGGTTGCATATGTCTGGTTTTTACCACGACGGAACCATAATCATCAACTCGCCCGCCGGACCACGTGGCCTCTGTGTACTCAATCACAGCGCATTGCCGAATCCCATCGGCATCAGTGGTCACCAAAGTCAACCTGTCACCGCTGGCAGCCTCTTCCACACCTTCGGCATTGCGAACATATCGGTCCAGAGCCTGCACCGATGTAGCTATTTCCGTAGCCAATCTGGTGCGGATAGCATCGGCTGTGGTGGAATGCAAATATTGCACGATCGACACCGTGAACATGGTGGAAACAATGGCAAAAATAAACAATGAAACCATCATCTCCACCAAGGTAACGCCGCCTTCCCCACGAGCACGCCTACGGAGCGCACGTAATAATCGGCGATTCAGACTGAATCCAGAGTTCTTCTCTTCCATAAGCCGTCCCGCTCCTTCAGGCCCCGATCACATTCAACAGTTCATTGGTGGTATACACGGCCGTTTTGTCTGCGCCAATATTGTCCGACCAGGTGACGCCTACCACCACGCGTACCATCGGCATATACGTTTTCGCCATAAAGGTGAATCCCTTAGTAGGAATGTTGTCCTGACTCAGGATGCTGGATCGCAGCGAGGCGTCAGGAGTACCGTCAAGACCGCTAATGGACGCATGCCCGTCAATACCCAGTTCCGAAGCGGTTCTACAATCCATGGTGCCGCTTTCCCGATAGCACTTCTCAATCACGGTGTTCACCGTATATGTAGTATGTTTGGCGTCTTTGCCCGTGGTAGTGCGCACCGGCTGAATGTACTTGCCCGTATCAGCATCCGGAGTGGCCGTAGCCTCCAAATCCGAGAATTGCGAGGTGATGGCCCCCACTGCCGTGAGATTCGCATGCGCTTTCTTCACATCATCCACACCCATGCCAGGCAGCAAATCCGTGTAATAGGAGGATGGCGCAGAAGTATGATCCGCTATCTGTGCGCGCATACGTTCGATACCATCACTACCCAAAGCAATGGCTGCTGAACGCTGCTGCTGGGCATAAGAAGTACGAATCGCAGTAATCGCGAACTGTGCGGCGGCAAGACCTGTGATGCTCAGCACCACAATCGCCACCAATACCTCAACCAATGTGAAACCCGACTCGCCACGTTTCGGCAATCGTTTGACGTTATGTATTGCAAGCCCTGTCGCGGCATCATTTACCGCCCTACGCCAGCTGTGCTCCATGAGCAGCTCCTTCATGCAGTATCACCCCATCATCGGAGGCAACAGGAAAAATCACCGCAGAAAAGGCGGTGCATGAATATCTGTACTGTATCACGATTCCCTGCCAACGTTTTCACACCCTTCCAAACACCACATGACAATTGGCGTTTCAGTCACAAAGCCGCTAAACTATGCGAGTAGTAGTGCACAACACTGCAATCGTTAGCTCACATGACCATGAACAACTGAACATTCTCAGGCCCGCAAACACCTGTGTTCGCAAAGGGCCATAAGTCATACCGTGCGTTCCGGCGCATGGTCCAGGAGGTCATTATGAGCGACGCCGGTTCGGGAAGCCGTTTCCCTTTCCTCAAGCGCAATCGAAACGACGACACGCCGAGCGATTTCTCACAGCGCATGGATTTGAATTCCCCGGTCACAGGAGAAATCAACCAGATTTTCACGCCGAGCCAGCCACGCCATGCCGCTGCACCCAGCGACGCCACTAGCGACTTTCCCGCCATGCCCACATCCACCGAAGGCATGGACGAAAACACCGAACGCGAATATGCCATGGCGCTAGCTCAAGGCATGAGCCTACCGTTCGTAGACCTCAACGAATACCAAGTAGACAAAGAAGTCATCAGCATGGTGCCGGACGACCTGTGCCGTCGCAACCAGCTGCTGCCATTGTCCATTGTCAACGGACGCATCACCGTGGCCATGGCCAACCCGAAAAACTTCGCCGCCATCGACGACGTGTCCGCCAGCACCGGCATGCCGGTCATTCCCATGGTGGCGATGCCTTCTCAGGTGAAGGACGCCATCAACCGGTACCTGCGCGCCAACGCGGAGCTGACCGAGCTGTCGCACGAAATCGCGGCGACCGCCAAGAAGGAAGTGGACCTCGAATCCGACAGCGGCGAGGACGCCTCCCCTGTGGCACGCTTCGTCAGCCTGCTCATCAACCAGGCCATCGACGACCACTGCTCCGATATCCACATCGAACCGCAGGAAGACGGTCTGCTCGTGCGCTACCGTATCGACGGTGTGCTGCACGTGTTCCAAAAGGCGCCGAAAGCCATGACCCAAGGTGTGATCAGCCGCATCAAGGTCATGTCCGATATGGATATCGGCGAGCGCCGTAAGCCGCAGGACGGCCGCATCACCGTCAAGCACAATGGTCAGAAGGTGGATCTTCGTGTGGCCGCACTGCCGACGGTATGGGGCGAGAAGATCGTCATGCGAATCCTGAGCACGCCTTCGGGCAATCTCAAGGTGGAGGATTTGAATTTCAGCCAGCGGAATTTCGACGTGTTCTCCAAGGCGTACAACCGTCCGTATGGTCTGGTGTTGGTCACCGGTCCTACCGGTTCGGGTAAGTCGACCACGTTGTATGCCACGTTGGGCGATGTGGCGAAGCCGGAAATCAACATCATTACGGTTGAGGACCCGGTGGAATTCCGTATGAGAGGCATCAATCAGGTTCAGGTGAACAACAAGGCCGGTATGACGTTCGCCGCGGCTCTGCGTTCGATCCTTCGTGCAGACCCTGATGTGGTGCTCATCGGCGAGATTCGAGATCAGGAGACCGCCAACATTGCTATTGAGGCTTCGTTGACCGGCCATTTGGTGCTTTCCACCCTGCACACCAATGATGCGCCAAGCGCAGTGACACGTTTGACGGAAATGGGTGTGGAGCCGTTCCTATTGAGCTCGTCGCTTGCTGCGGTGATGGCTCAGCGACTGGCTCGCCGCCTGTGCAAGAAGTGCAAGCGTCAGGATACTGCCACCGAAGCGGAGCTTCGGACGTTGGGTGTTCCACACATGCCAGATACCCCTCTTCCGACGATATGGCGTCCGGTAGGATGCCGAGAATGCGCCAACACCGGCTATAGCGGCCGTGTGGCCATCCAGCAGGTCATGGGCGTGGATTCAACAATGGAGGATCTTATAGCCCGTGGCGCCACGTCGATTGATATTGACAAGGCGGCGAAGGAGCAAGGCATGACCACACTTCGTAAGGACGGTTGGCAGAAGGCGCTTCAAGGCATTACCTCCGTGGAGGAAGTGCTTCGCGTGACGGTGTAGGTTCCACCTGACGTTACATGCACCTATGCACCTCTCCGCACTTATAAAACACCTATAAAACGTTCGGTTGCGTCGGCGCGTCGAAGCGCCGGCACGACCGACATTTTCAGACAGCAACCCACCTATTAAAAGGACAATGATGACCATCGAGCAAACGTGGAACAATGGCGGATATCTTTCCGGTCTCAAAGGCGTGACCATTCCCAACAACACTCCATCGTTCAATGAGGATCCCCGCAAGGGACGTCATTGGTCTTCCGACAATGCGATTCAGGCAGATGATGAAAGCCTTAAGGGCATTTTCGCTTCGCTTAATTCAATGCCGACTGTAAGCCAGCAGGATGTGCAAATTCCCGACCCGCAGCCAGTTTCACAGTCTCAACCATCCGAACAGTCTGTTGCTCAACAACAGACTACGCAAGCCATACAACAATCGCAGGAAGCGCATGTTTTTCCAACAACAAGCGACCGTCAACCAGTCGGTACCGGCAGCCTGCAGTTTGATGAGGACACTGACGCGACCCAGCAAAATCCCGCATATGAGGAGCATGGTCCGATCCAGCAGATCGACAGCAATCCACCGTCCTTCGTACCGGGTGCCACACCATTCGCTAAGCGACAGGCCGACATCGCCGAAACCGCAGCGCAGCAGATGCCTCCGACCATCACTCACATTCCGCAGGACGCAGCTTTCCAAAGGCCGCAGCCACAGCAACAGCAGATGTGTCAGCCCCAGCCGCAGACCAGGCCATTCGCGGATTTCGTAGTGCCTGAAACCAACGACGCCGACGAGGATGCCGTTCCGGAAGAACGTAAGATCAAGGCCGAGCAGGTCGAACAGACGCTGCGCACCGAACATCCGGACGCGGACGACGAATTCGTGTCGGCCATCCGCCAGCTGGTTGAGCTCAATGCGTCCGATTTGCACTTGGTAATCAACGACCCGCCAATGCTGCGCGTGATGGCAAGCTGCGCCCCGCCAAGGGATTGAGCGTGTGGACGAAGGATCACACGTACGAAGCAGTGAAAGTCATGACCAACGAATTAGAGATGGAACGTTTCAAGATGATCTGGAACTTGATATCTCCTTCGCCATTGGCGATCTGCTGCGCTTCCGCGTGAACGTATACCGCGACCGTATGGGCGTATGCGCCGCGTTGCGTACCATTCCCACGGAAATCAAAACCGCGCAGGAACTGGGAATTGACCCGCGTATCGCCGACCTTGCGCTGTTGCCGCGTGGTCTGGTGCTTGTATGCGGCCCGACCGGTTCCGGTAAGTCGACCACACTGGCCGCAATCGTGGACAAGGCGAATGCGGAACGTGCCGACCATATCATCACCATCGAAGACCCGATCGAATTCGTGCATCAGCATAAGCGTTGCGTGATGAGCCAGCGAGAAGTGGGCACTGATACGAAAAGCTTCGCGGAAGCGCTGAAACGTGCGCTGCGTGAGGATCCGGACATTATCGAAGTCGGTGAGCTTCGAGACTTGGAAACCATTTCCACCGCACTGACCGCAGTGGAAACCGGCCACTTGGTGTTCGCAACCCTTCATACTCAGGACGCCGGCTCCACCGTGGACCGTCTCATCGACGTGTATCCGGAAAACCAGCAGCAGCAGATTCGCGTGCAGGTAGCTTCCACCTTGCGTGCCGTGATCGTACAGACACTGATTCCGCGCGCTACCGGCCATGGCCGTGCACCAGCCACTGAAGTGATGATCAACACTCCGGCCGTTTCCTCACTGATCCGCAGTGGCAAGGCGCATCAGATTCGCACCGTGCTACAGTCCGGCGAGAAGGAAGGCATGCACACGCTCGACCAGGATTTGGCGCGACTGGTGAACAAGGGCACCATCACGTTCGAGGATGCGTTGGTGAAGGTGCAAGTGCGTGAAGAGTTCGAGAAGCTCTGCGGCGCACGTTCCTCGTTCTAAGGATGGCCGGCACGGCTGGCGCGTGGTATGCCCATATGTCCAATGGCGGTTCCGCAACATGGAATATGACGGAACCGCCATGATCCATGCGCGGCCACGCAATAATCGCAAAGTCACGCAGCAATCGCGCGTATTTCGAACGCAACGGGAAACAGGAAACATGAGTTCTGCAACAGTAGCAGCCACAGACAACAGAACACGATGCGACGCAATTCGGCATTGGCTCACGCCTCATCGTTTGCACTGCATCGTGCTCGCGGCGTATGTCATCGTGGTGGGCACGGTGATGTGTTTCCACGAACCATGGTTCGACGAGGCGCAAGCCTGGCTCATCGCGCGCGACTGCTCGTGGCGGGAGATGATTCTGGAACGTCCACACTATGAGCATCATCCGCCTCTGTGGTGGATGATGCTCGCCGCACCCGCAAAACTCGGCGTACCCTACGAGATCGGTCTGAAAAGCATCAATCTGGCATGCGCCACACTCATGATCTGGCTGTTGGAATTCAAAACCAAACTGCCGGAACCATTCAAAGTCATCCTGCCGTTCTCCTATTTCCTGTGCTATCAGTACGGCGTCACGTCGCGCCCCTATGCGCTGATGGTCGCCGCCATGCTGCTGGTGGCTATCAACTGGAAAACCCGCGACGAGAAACCATGGCGCGAAGCGCTCAGCATGATGCTGCTGTGCCTGACCAGTTCATATGGACTGGTAATCGCCGGCATGTTCGCGGCGAATTGGGTAGTGCGGTTCGTCTGGCAGGAACACTCGTTGATACGTAACCGGCGACGGTTCATCGCGCTGCTGGCGCTGCTCGCGGCGGCGATGGCCATACTGATCGACGTGATGCCCGCAAAAGACGTGTATTCCGGCAATTTCGACATCTCCGGCATGACACAGCCGGCACCACTATGGATACAAATCTGCAATTCCTGGCTGCTGCTGCCGGCCGAAGCATTATTCACCTCGACGGTGTCGGACACGAATCTGGTATTCATCGGCCTATCACCGACACTGCTGTACACGGGAACCGTGTCATGCCTCATGTGGGCCCCGCTCATCCACATCAGCCGACGTCGGCACAACGCAATGCTGCTGCTGAGCTCGTACACAGTGATGTGCTTGGTGTTCGCGCAGCATTTCTCTATGCACCATCTGGGCATCCTGCTGGGATTCTTCATCGCGGTGCTCGCGATTGACTGCGACGAGCGACGTATCGGCGTGGATGATTGGCCGGCCTGGTGCGCCACCATGGCCGACCAATTCGCCGGCAAGCTTGGGGTGAAGAAAGCGCGCAACTATCTCATCATGCTGAAGGCCCTCGCTTTAGGTGCCATGCTAATCAGCGTGTATTGGACGATCAACGCCAGCATATGCGACATACGATACGAGTATTCCTCATCCCGGACGGTGGCCTCGTTCATCAAGACCAATCATCTGGAGCAATACCGTTGGATGGCTGGCTGGACTCGCATCAATTCCACGAATGCGTCCCCGGATGTCAAGGAACGAATCAATCAAGGCGGCTACTGCGCCGATGGCAAGGACTGCATCGACTACACATCGTGGGTGAGCGGAACACTGGTCACCGCCGACCCGTACTTCAAGCGTACGCTCATGTCCAATGCCTACAAAGGGCGCAGCTACATCTCTTGGGAATGGTGCATAGACCCCTATGCCGGCAAACAAGACATCGAAACCTGGAGATCATGGGGCGAACCCGAATTCTACGACACCATCTATCAGCCGTTCTTCTTCAGCGCCCTCGGCTATGACCGGAACGACTACACGAAAATACGCATCGCCGAAACCGTCACGCCATGGAAAGACCAGCGATCGCGCGGTTCCGTGGAAATCTACGTACGCAACGACATCTACAAGAACGTCCTGCACTCCCCTGACACCGGCATCGCATGGCCGGATGGAGCCAAACGGCGGTAGATGGGAGCATCGGTGCATCACACGAGCAAGGTAGTCTGAGAATATGCCGTACCACAACCCGAATTCACGCAGCCGGCGGAATGTCCTACGCATCGTGGGCGTGCTCGTCGTGCTTGCCGTCATCGCCAGCGTCGCCAATTTCCTGCACACCACCACCAGTGAAGCGGCCAGCAATGTCAAGCCGCAGATCGAAACCATGCAAGGCATCCGGCAGACCGCGCAGGACAGCATCACGTTCGCGCAGGGCCTGGATGATCCGGACCGATTCGCCGCGCACATCGAAACCGTGCAGCAGTGCATGGACGATTACGACCGGCTTGCCGACGCCAAGCAGATCAAGTATCTGCTGTCGGACAATCTGCAGGAACGCATCATCGGACTGTTGTACCGCAACCAGCAGCGCACCATCATCGACAGCATGCGCGTGGCGGCACATAATCTCGACGGACAGACCAAGGAGCTGCTCAGCGCGGTCGACGCGGCCATGGCGGACGATTTCAGCCAGCATGCGGCGCAATGGCTGCTGCAGGTGGACGATCCGACGCAGGCGAACGAGCTCATCGACCGATACGGCAAACAGCGCGCGTATGCATCGATGAGGGAGATGCTCGCCGACCTACGGTCGCTGCACAAACTACGCTCGGACGTGAAACAGCAGGTCTCGACTGCGGTCAGCAATCTGCATAACGCGGAAGCCGCAGCGGCTGCGATCGCCGTGCCCGAACGCAACGGTGATCTCGATCCGGCCGATGGTACACGCTCGCCACGAACGTGGCATCGACGATGGGCGTGCAGATCGAACAGACCATGGAATTCAACTGCGGCGGCCAGTCAGGTGAGAATCCGAGTGGATTCGTGGCTGCGTATTACTGCCAGATGCCCGACCGCTCGCAGCGGGATATCATGCATATCCTCACCACACACCCGGATTGGACGCAGACCGCGCGAAGCCCCTGGCTGGTGGACATGGTCAAGCACGAACTTTCGCACCGTTCGATCATGATCTCCTGCGGCACCACGCAACCGACAATCGCAGCCGACCGTACGGAGGCGGTGACGAATTCCTATTCGGTGCTGTTTTTCGGGGCCGACCGCAACCGCATCGCCGACCAGCAGCAGGGTGTCGCCGAATACGCGATGGATGCATCCAGCGATCAGCTGGCCACCGCCATCCACGATGGCAATTGCGGGTGAGGTAAGCCAGTTCTCGCTTGGCGACTATTGCACATCCTTGAATTCGATAGTCCAGTTCTTCGCGTCGTCGCCAAGCACATTGCGCACATACTGTTCTATAACAATGACAACTGCCGCAATAGCGTCAAACAACACCTTACGCAACTTTTTTGCACTGAAATCGCCGAACAACCTATCGCAAAGACCGCCCCGCCTCCTTCGACTCCCGCCATTTCTCGCCAACGCACATTCCTTTCACGGTTCTCTTCCGTCAACAATTCTATCCCCGCATGCAAATACATAGGGGCGTCACAAACGCTCAGGAAATAATACGGGGAAGCCCATCTCGTGGAATGATTATCGGAAATAATTCGATATTTTAATAACGTTTTCATCATAATGAAAATGCCAGCCATGTCTTCCTGCAGAGCAGGACAGCACACATACCACTTACTACTTCCACGCCGGCATAAACATTCGGATGGAATACTCAAAAGAGCGTGGAAGAGGCGACCTGCTATTCAGCACACGAAATGCTGCAGCCGAACGTACAATGGTCGCCCCATGTCTTCGTATTCGGCGATGCCGTTTTTGGACTAAATCAGCCAATCGGTCACGTCCTTCTCGGAAACAGATTCCGAGAAACGATGCCCGGTAAGCCATGTACACTGCCTGCCATTTTCTGGAGCGTGGATGCACTGTTGCCGATATCGGAGCTGGCGGAAGTGCAGAACGGAATGATCGTCTTACCTGCGAAATCGTTGGATTTGACGGAATCGTTCACCAGCCAAACAGGTGCCATCCACCAAATCGGGAAGCCCGGATACACAGTGCTGCCGGCACCGACCATGTCATGGGCCGGAATCATTCGCGGCCGGCACGTTCCTTGACATAACCGACGAAGCGGTCGACCGCCTCAGGGGTGTCGTGGCGAAAGAACATGCTGGTCTTGGTGTCAAGGCCCGCGATGGTTGCCATCTCGCTGTCGGAGAGCCGGAAATCGAAGATGTTCAGGTTTTCTTCCATGCGCTCCTTGTGCGTGGACTTGGGCAGAGCGACGATGTCGCGCTGGATGAGCCAACGCAGGATCACCTGTGCGACGGACTTGCCATGCGCCTCGCCGATCCTGGCCAGGGTGGGATTGGAGAACATGTTCTGCATGCCCTCCCCGAACGGAGCCCATGCTTCCTGAGCCACGCCCCGCTTGACCATGTTCTTGCGAGCTTCGATCTGCTGGTTGAGCGGATTAGTCTCGACCTGATCGACCATCGGGGCGATCTCATTGAAGGCGACCATATCGGCCAGACGATCCGGATAGAAGTTACTCACACCGATGGCGCGGATCACGCCGTCCTTGTAGAGCTTTTCGAGTGCACGCCACGCGCCGTAGGTATCGGAAAACGGCTGGTGCAGTAACACCAGATCGAGATAGTCGGTGCCAAGCTTCTTCAAGGACACATCGACGGACCTCAGCGTGTTCTCATAGCCGTAATTGCTGATCCAGATCTTGGTAGTGAGGAACAGATCCTTACGATCGATACCGGAATCCTTGATTCCTTGGCCGACTTCGGCCTCGTTGAAGTACGACTGTGCGGTGTCGATATGGCGGTACCCGGTCTCGATGGCCTCGCGCACGCAGCGAGGAGCATCGTCCTTGCTGATCTGGAAGACGCCGTATCCGATCTTCGGAATCTCAACACCGTTGGCAAGTTTCACGTATTCCACTGTTTTTCCTTCCATAAATTCGTCGGTATTCAGTGCCGGCATGTATGCCGTTCTGACCCTCAAGATAAAATCCGGTAGCCGCTACCGGTCAAATTACGGCACGCCGGTACTATCTACCGGTATTAATAACCGGAAATGTGACATGATAGGTACAAACAAAAAGAACAATGCGCCTCAAGCCCGACCCCATCCGGCGGCACCCGCCGAACGTCCTGCCGCGCAGCTCCGAAAGGAGCCACGTACGGCAATCACGGCAGTGCCACTCCATAAGAACATGAAAACCTATACGATGAAGCAGGCCTGCAAACTAACCGGCATGAATTACGAAGCATTGAAGTTCTATTGCAATTCAGGACTCGTGCCCGGTCTCAAACGAGACCAGAACAACCGACGCGTCTTCGACGAGCGATGCATCGCATGGATCAACGGCCTGACATGCCTCAAACGCTGCGGTCTGGGCATCAAGGAGATGCGGCACTACACGCAACTCTGTCTTGAAAGTGAGTCATCGATACCGGAACGTCAGGAAATCCTTGCCGAAAAACGCGAGCATCTGGAGACGCAACTGGAGGAACTGCGTAAAGCCATCGCCTACATCGATGAAAAACAGCGCTTCTACGCCGACGTGACTGCCGGCAGGACGGCATACTGCAGCAACGTCATCGACACGACGCAAAGCGACTGACTGCGTTCCGTAGGTGATTTTTGCGTTCCGTAGGCGGTCAGCTTCGAATCCGGACACGAGCAAACGCCTAATTCCAGGCATCTCGCCGATGCTTATCCGGCAGCAACCACCTACGGAAGCCCAAAATCACCTACGGAATCGCGCCTGTCAAGGGACGTAGATAGATTAAGCACTGTTGTAAACATGCGGGGGTGCTTGATGGCCAAGTCCATCAAGCTGAGATAGGCATGAACGCCTGACCCTTTGAACCTGTTGGTTAGGACCAACGTAGGGAGCAGATCATGAGCGATGACTCATCCGCCAATGACGCACTCGGCAC
>ENA-OQBU01000011-OQBU01000011.1-human-gut-metagenome-genome-assembly--contig:-NODE-11-length-75705-cov-4.551642_pt1 | contig 75705 bp, 99 predicted proteins | sample MGYA00242492_ERZ504566 | MGnify/ENA primary metagenome ERZ504566 (study PRJEB26092, sample SAMD00036261) | human gut metagenome | host: Homo sapiens | study: EMG produced TPA metagenomics assembly of...
GTGATTTTTCCGCTGCAGCCCAGATGCTTGGGGCGGCAAAAAAAACTCCCGATGAGATTATGGGCGAGGCCGATCACCTTCGTGGCAACGCTTGATGCACCTGGGCATGTATGCCGAGCCGCCGAGGCCTACGCCGCTGCCCTCAATGACGGCACCTACGGCAAGCGCGGCGCGCTGCTCACCAACCGCGGCAAGGCACTCGCCGCCGTGGGCGACTACACGACGGCCGCTCAGGCGTTCTCTGCTGCTACGCAGGATGCTTCCTATGCCACGCCGTTCAAGGCCTATCTGGGCCTGGGTAACGCGCTGTTCCAGTCGGGCGACTATGCCAACGCGGGTACTGCCTTCCGTCAGGCTGCCATCGACGGCGCCAATCCGGCTCCTGCCGCCGCACTCGGCGAGCTTGGTCGTTGCTTCATTAAGCTCGGCCGTCCGGCGGATGCCGTGGAGACCTACCGCACGGGCTATCGACTTTGCCGGCCCCCGCGACGACACGCGTGCGCTCAACGCCGGCATGGGTCAGGCACTTTCTGCCGCCGGCCGCCCCTCCGACGCACTCGACGCCTTTAACGCCGCTGCTGCCGATGGCATCTACCAGCTCACCTCCGAGCAGGCCGATGAGCTTGCCCGCGTGCACGATTCGCTTGCCGCGCTGTCTGCCCAGACGGCTATGGCCACGGCTCCGCGCCCGCGATGGACGCTCCTGCCGTCGATCCGCTCGATCCTACGGGCGCGACCGGTCAGTTTATGCCCGATCCCTCGGACACCGGCTTCTTTACGCTGTCCGAGTCCGAGATGGTCCAGCAGGACCGTCAGGATCGTAAGCAGGCCAAGGTTCGTCGCCGCCATCGCCACACGGGTCTCAAAGTCTTCATCGTGCTGCTTCTGCTCATTTTGATCGCCGCGGGCGGTCTGGGCTTTGCCTACACGCGCGGCTTTGGCTTCCCGTCCCAGGAGTTTGTCGTTACCGATCTGTTCCAGGCTGCCGGCGACGGTGACACCGCAAAGGCCGAGTCTTGCCTGGCCTCGAGCCTGTCCGAGGACGCCAAGTCGATGATCATCTCCTCGATTCCGCAGGGTGCCACCGTGTCCGTCGAGGGCATGGATCAGTCCATGGCCGAGACGACCGCTAAGGTTAAGGCATCGCTGTCCAAGGGCGGCGAGCAGGAGTACACCGTCAAATTCGTGCGCTCCGATAACCATATCGGCTGGGCCGTTTCCTCGCTCGATATGGATTTCTCGGCTGCTGACAACCAGTAGTGACCTTATGGGATTTAGCTTTGCCCGGCGCTTCACCGCAAGTGAGGTGCCGGGCTTGCGCTAGTATGATGAGCTAGTAGTTTTCCAGCAATCATCCAACACATCAGGAGTTGCGTTGTTTTCTTTGATGGATATGTTCTTCGGTAGCTATGCGGGCGATCTTGCCATCGACCTCGGCACCGCAAATACGCTTGTCTCCGTGCGCGGCAAGGGCATCGTCATTCGCGAGCCTCTGTTGTCGCCATCGACAAGAACGACGAGCGCATCCTGGCGGTCGGTATCGAGGCAAAGCGCATGCTCGGCCGTACGCCCGGCAACATCGTGGCCGTTCGTCCCCTGAAGGACGGCGTCATCGCCGACTTCGATGTTACCGAGGCCATGCTTCGCTACTTTATCGACAAGGCGTCCGAGAAGCGCTATCCGTGGACCCCGCGTCCGCGCGTGTCGTCTGCGTTCCTTCCGGCGTCACGTCGGTCGAGAAGCGAGCTGTCTTTGAGGCCACGATCCAGGCCGGTGCCCGCCAGGCCTATCTGATCGAAGAGCCTATGGCCGCCGCTATCGGCGCCGACCTGCCCGTCGAGGAACCCACCGGCTCCATGGTCATCGACATCGGTGGCGGTACCACCGAGGTCGCTGTTATCGCCATGGGCGGCATCGTCGTCTCGCAGTCCATCCGTATTGCAGGCGACGAGTTCGATCAGGCCATCCTCACGCACGTTCGTGATGCCTACAACCTTGCCATCGGCGAGCGTACGGCAGAGGACATCAAGATCAAGGTCGGCTCCGCTGTGCCGCTCAAGGACGAGCTCGACGTCGAGGTCAACGGTCGCGACGTGATCACCGGTCTGCCCAAGACCGTGCGCATCGAGAGCGAGGAGATTCGTCGCGCGCTCAACAAGCCGCTCGACGAGATGGCCAAGGCCGTCAAGGACGCCCTCGATGCCACGCCGCCCGATCTTGCCTCTGACCTTATGTACTACGGCATTTTGCTGACCGGTGGTGGCGCTTTGCTACGCGGACTCGACGTGCGTCTGCGCGATGAGACCGGCGTTTCGGTCAACGTCAGCCCCACGGCGCTCGATAACGTCGTTAACGGCTGTGCCCGCGTGCTCGAGGCCAATGCGTTTGATGGCGGCTTCGTCCAGACCAATGCTTAATTTCCAAAAGGTGGATTCCATTTGGCACGATCTTCGGGTTTCTCCACAAATCTGAATACCAAGCGACAATCAACGGGTATGCGCCCGTTGATTGTTTTCAGCCTGATTTCGGTGTTGCTGCTCACGTTTTACATCCGCGAGGGCGAGGCAGGGCCGATTCATGCCGTGCGTTCGGGCGTAACGACGATTACCTCGCCGGTGCGTTTTGTGGGCTCGGCTGTGGCGGCTCCTTTCAATGCCATCGGCAACGTGTTCTCTAACCTTACGGCGTCGCAGGACACGCTCGACGAACTCAAGAAGCAAAACGAGGAACTGACCTCTAAGGTTGCTGAGCTCTCCGAGGCTCAAAAGACCGCTGAGCGTCTGGAGGGGCTGGTCGGCCTGCAGTCGACCTACAACCTTAAATCGACCGCAGCTCGTATTGTCGGTGCCTCCGGCGATGCCTGGACCTCAACCGTTACCATCGACAAGGGCTCTGCCGACGGCCTTACCATAAACATGCCCGTGACGAGTTCTGCCGGTGTTATCGGCCAGATTATCGAGGTATCGGCCAAAACGTCGACCGTGCGCCTGATTGGCGACGAGAACTCGGGCGTGTCCGCTATGGTGCAGGACACGCGCGCTCAGGGCATGCTGCAGGGTCAGGCTGACGGCACGCTGCGTCTTGAGTACGTGAGCGTCGACTCCGACGTAAAGTCGGCGACATCATCGTGACCTCGGGCATCGGTGGTGTGTTCCCCAAGGGCCTTCCGCTTGGCACCGTCTCGTCGGTTGAGAAATCGGCAAACGACGTGTACTACACCATTGTGGTGCGCGCTCAGACAACGGCCGAGAACAACGAGGAAGTGCTGGTCATTACCTCGCTGACCGATGAACAGTCGGCCTCGGATGAGGACGTGAGCACGGCCAACAGCACGCCGCAGGGAACGTCGCGCGATGCTGCAACCAAGACGAAGGACGAGAGCTCGGATGACAGTTCCGACGCGTCCGAGACGACCGATTCCGGCTCGAGCGAATAGGGGGCATGTCCATGGATCTACACGAGCAGGGGATGAGCTCCCGCACGTTTGTAATCGCCGCCATCGTGTGCGTGCTGCTGCAGGCAGGCCTGGCACCGCAGATCTCCATTGCGGGCGGTCGCGTCAACTTCATGATTATCTTGGTGTGCCTAAGCGTGTTCTCTGGCGACCCGACCCGTGCCGTCGTGTGCGGTTTTTGCAGCGGCTTGTTTTATGACCTGTCCGCTGCCGTGCCGGTGGGCGTTATGTCGCTCCTGCTGACCGTGGGTTCTTTTGCCCTGGTGCACAGCGCCGTCGGTCAGACGGGCGGTACCCCGAGTGCGCGCGGCGTCACTGTGGGCGCCTTCGCGCTCGTCATTAATGTGATCTACAGCATCATCTTGCTGTTTATGGGTTTGGAGACGAGCTTTGTTGTGGCGATCTTCGGCCATGCGCTGCCGTCCTCGATCCTGACGGGTCTGGTTGCCATTCCGTTTTTGATGTCCGGTGTCGTGCCGCAGTCCGGCTATGGATTCTCCGCACGTGGCGGACGCCAGACGGGTATGCGCTTTAAGCCCAAGACCCGCAAGCTCAAATAGGGGAGGCCCGTAGATGTCTTCCCAGTTGACGGTTATTATCGCCGGTATCGTGCTGGTTGTGGCCATCGTGGTCGCGCTGGTCATCATGCGTCGTGGCGATTCCCGTTTTACCTACGATACGCAGCATGGAACGGCCCCGCGCGCCACCGAGGGCGAGGGCAATACCGCGGCGACCGCCTTTAAGGGCCGCTTTTCCATCCTCACCACGGGCGTAGGCGCGATGTTTGCGGCGCTTGCCATCAAGCTGTGGGGCATGCAGATGGTCTCGTCGGACTATTACGAGAAGCAGGCCAATAGTAATCAGACTCGTACCGTTACCACACCCGCTGTGCGCGGCCGCATCCTCGACCGCAATGGCGTGGCGCTTGTCCAGAATCGTCCCTCACTTGCTGTCGTGGCCTACCGCGACCTTGCCGAGGATGAGGTTTTAGTTCGCCATCTTGCCAACGTGCTCGGTATGCCCTACGTGGCGGTTCTGCGCAATATCCAGGACAATACAGAGGGCGCCCAGAGCCTGCATACCATTGCGACGGACGTCCGCCGCTCCACGGTTGCCTATATTCAGGAGCACGCCGGCGAGTTCCCGGGCGTCAAGATTGCCGAGCGTACCGAGCGCCAGTATCCGTATGGCGAGACGGCATGCCATATCTTGGGCTATACCGGCACCATTACCTCCGAGCAGCTCGAGGCTCAGAATAAGAAAACCTCTGGCGATGATGATGCTTCTGCTGGCAAGATTACGTACCAGTCGGGCGATATCGTGGGCCAGGCGGGCGTTGAGAGCTACTACGAAAACCTGCTGCAGGGTATTCGTGGCGAGCAGACCGTCAAGGTCGATGCCTCGGGCAATGTGACCGGTCAGGCCGGTGCCGTGCCCGCGAAGGCCGGCTCCGACATTAAGCTCACGCTCGACCTTAAGATCCAACAGGCCTGTGAGACGGCGCTGGCGAGCGCTATCGAGCTTGCCAAGACCACTGGTTACAGTAATGCCGGCAACGGCGCTGTGGTGTGTCTCGATCCCAACAATGGCGAGATCCTGGGCATGGCGAGCCAGCCCAAGTTCGATCCGTCTGTCTTTATTGGTGGTGTCTCAAATGACGTGTGGACCGAGCTCAATGATGACAAGGGTTCGCACCCGCTGCTCAACCGCGCCATTAGCGGACAGTACATGTCGGCCTCGACCATCAAGCCGCTCTCGGCACTGGCCGGTCTTGAGTTTGGAACCTACACTTCAACGCAGACAACCAACTGCACGGGCTATTGGACGGGCCTGGGCAAGGCTTGGGGCAAGCGCTGCTGGCTGACGTCTGGCCACGGCACCATGACGCTGCAGTCGGGTATCGCCAACTCGTGCGACCCCGTCTTCTATGACATGGGCAAGGCGTTCTTTTATGACGAGCAACATTCCGAGGGCCTGCAGGAGGTCTTTCGTCGCTGGGGCCTAGGCAAGACCTGCGGTATCGATCTGCCGAGTGAGGGCGCGGGCCGTATTCCCGATGCCGAGTGGAAAGAGTCGTACTTCACCGACGCATCTGCCGAGGACCGCAAGTGGAATGCCGGCGATATGACTAACATTGCTATCGGCCAGGGCGACATCCTGGTGACGCCCCTGCAGATGGCGTGCGCCTATATGGGTCTTGCCAACGGCGGCAAACAGTACGTGCCTCACGTGTTTTTGTCTGCCGTGTCGCGCGATGGCGACGGTGATGCCTATAAGTACAACGGCAAGGGCAAGAAGAAGCGCCTGGAGGCCAAGATCAACAGTGATTCGGATTTGGCTCTTGTTCGCAACGGCATGCATGACGTGATTTACACGGCATCGACGTCCCTGGCGGCTCACTTTGGCACCCTGACGCCGCAGGTATACGGCAAGTCGGGCACGGGCGAGAAAAGTGGCGAGGACGAATACGCGTGGTTCTGCGCCTATGCACCGGCCGATGATCCCAAGTATGTCATCGCTACTGTTCTGGAGCAGGGCGGCGGCGGCTCAGATACCGCGATGCATGTCGTGCGCGACGTGCTCGGCGTGATTTATGACGAGCCCGATACCTCTTCGGCCTCGGGCGATTCTTCGGTTCGATAGGAGGTTGCGATGGATTTTTCTCCGGCGGATCTGTTCCGTTCAACCAAGACCGGCTCTCGCAGCAGCCTGGACCGCGTCAACAAGCAACTTTCGGCCTCGCGCGGCACGTTTCGCCAAAAGGTGCATATCGGTGTGCTCGTGGCCACTGTGGCGCTCGTCGCCTACGGTGCCATCATCATCTGGTCGGCTTCGCAGTTTAAGGCCGATGCTTCGTTCTCACGCCATCTGCTGGGAATCGGCATCGGAGCGGTGCTGGCGGTGTTGGTCTGGCGTACCGACCTGCGCGGTATTTCCAATTTCTCGACGGCGTTGCTCGTCATCGACCTGATCGTGATCTTCTCGCCCAAGATTCCGGGCCTGTCCTATACGGGCGGTCTGGGCATGACGGGCTGGATCAAGATTCCCGGTATCGGTTTGACGTTCCAGCCGGTTGAGCTTGCCAAGCTCATCACCATCTTCTTTATTGCTACGCTTGGCTCGCAGTATAACGGTCGCATCGATACCGTTCGCGACTACGTCAAGCTCTGCGGCATGCTGTCCATTCCGTTTTTGGCCGTCGTTGCCATGGGCGACCTGGGCTCGGGCCTGGTTGTGTTGGTTTCGGGCGCCATCGTCATTTGTATGAGCGGCGCACGCCGCGATGGGTGCTGTCGACCCTGGCCCTGCTCGTGGGCCTGGTGGCCCTCGTTCTGGCGCTCGATTCGGTTTTTGATTCGTTGCTCGGCCACGATGTGCTCATCAAGCAGTATCAGATGAACCGTCTGACGGTCTTTATCGACCCCGATAATGCCGATTCGGACGATGCCTACAACCTGCAGCAGTCGCTTATCGCCGTTGGCTCGGGCGGCTTCTTTGGTAAGGGTTTGGGTCATGCGACGCAGTCGGCCGGCGGCTTTCTGCCTGAGTTCCACACCGACTTCGTCTTCGCCTTCCTGTCCGAGACCTTTGGCTTTTGCGGTTCTTTTTTGTCTCCTGTGTCTCTACGTGCTGCTGATCTTTTCGACGATTCGCGTCGCCTTTAAGTGTGAGTCGCTGTTCCTGCGCCTGTCGTGCGTGGGCATCGTTGGCATGTGGGCGTTCCAGACCTTCGAGAACATCGGCATGTGCATCGGCATGATGCCGATCACCGGTATTCCGCTACCGTTTATTAGCTTCGGTTCGTCTTCGATGATGATTCAGCTGCTGACGGTGGGTATCGTACAATCCATATGGCGGCATCGTTCGGGCGCCGCGTAACCGCTGGAGGGGTTTGCTATGAAAATTCCCGTAGATAAGCTGACCCGCGCTTTTAAGATGGGCGCGTCCGTTAAGAAGGATTCCGATACGCCGGTGCGCGTCTCGGTCTATCTGGATTCGTCCGCCTCGCGCTTTCTGGCCGAGACGGTGCGTGACGCCTTTGTGCCGCAGGCGACCTCGGGTATTGTGCGCGTCGAGCGTCTGGGGGAGGAGCGAATTGCTCCAAAGACCGATACCGATGTGGTGCTGGTGCTCTCGTGTGGTTCCGACCGCTTGGAGAGTGCCGTGCAGGAGCTCGTGATCGCCGGCGCGCCCGTGTGCGTGCTTGCCGAGTCTGCTGTGGAGGTGCCGTTTATCGAGGAGTCCACGCCCATGCTCGGCGTGGTAGCGGCAACCGATAAGACGTATCTGCTCGAGACGCTTGCTCGCTGGATTCTCGATCGCACCGACAAGGAAACGGCTTTTGCGGCGAACTTTGCCTTCATGCGCATCGCGGCCGCCAATCGTATCATCACCTCGTGCGCGCTCACCAATATGGCGACCGGTGCACTGGTGTTTTTGCCGGGCGCGATTATCCCGTTATGGCGCTGGCGCAGGTGGGCATGCTCTTTGAGCTCGCTGCCGTCTTTGGACGCGGCATTAAGCCCGAGCGCGGCTACGAGGTCGCGGGCGTGCTTGCCGGCGGTCTTGTGATCCGCGCGGTCACCCGCGCGCTCGTCAAGCAGACGCCGCATATTGGGTTTGCCGTCAAGGCGCTCACTGCTGCCGCGGGCACCTATGGCATGGGCCGTGCGCTCGTTTCGCTCTACGAGCGCGATGTCGACTACAGCCGTGCCAACGAGGTGGTCACTGCCACGTTCTCCCGCGTTCGCGATCTGGTGACCACGGTCGCGGGCGCTACCCGTCCTATGGCGTCCTATCAGGACGCATCAGATCTCGCTGCTTAGGGGTTTTCCGTTGCGCGTTGCATACCAAGATTGTTTTCATTTAATTGAGCCGTTGCTCGCCAAGGTCGAGAAGCCGAGTCGCTATATCGATCACGAGTGGGGCACGCTTTCCAAAGCCGATGCCGACTACCGTTGCTGCCTGATCTACCCGGATGTGTACGAGGTTGGTCTGCCCAACCAGGGCATCGCCATCCTCTACAACATCCTTAACCAGGCCGAGGGCATCTCCTGTGAGCGTGGCTATGTGCCGTGGCCCGATATGGGTGACGCCATGCGCGAGGCGGGTATTCCGCTGCTGTCGCTCGAGGGTGCAGCGCCGGTCGCTTCGTTTGATATCGTCGGTCTGCATGTGCCGCACGAGATGGCGGTGACGAACTTCCTCGAGGCACTCGACCTCGCTGGCATTCCGCTGTTAGCGGCCGACCGAGGCGAAGACGACCCCATCATCATCGCCGGCGGCCCTCGGTGTACAACCCCGAGCCGTACGCGGCCTTCTTCGATGTCATCCTCATCGGTGAGGGCGAGGAATCGCTGCTCGAGACCTGTCAGCTGCATCGCCGCCTGCGTGACGAAGGAGTCCCGCGCGCGCAGATTGTTGAGCAGCTTGCATCCATTGCCGGCAACTACGTGCCGTCGCTCTATGAGGTTCGTCACGACGAGCCCTGCTCGCCGCATGGCTACACCGTGCCGCGCGAGGGCAAGGATGCGCCGACCGTGGTCTACAAACGCGTCGTCGAGGATTTCGGCGCCACGAATCCGCTGTCGCAGTCGTGCGTGCCCTATGCGCAGCTGGTTCACGACCGCCTGTCTATCGAGATTCTGCGCGGCTGCGCTCGCGGCTGTCGTTTTTGCCAGGCCGGCATGACGTATCGCCCGGTGCGTGAGCGTTCGGCCGACCAGATCGTCTCGTCGGTGATCCAGGGCCTGGAAAAGACCGGCTATGACGAGGTGTCGCTTACCTCGCTTTCGACGACCGACCACTCCTGCATCCGCGATGTGCTCGGTCGCCTTAACCGCCGTCTGGAAGCACGGGCATTCGCGTGTCCATTCCCTCGCAGCGCCTGGATTCGTTTGGCGTGGATATGGCCGAGTCGGTCGCCGGCGAAAAGAAGGGCGGCCTGACGTTCGCGCCCGAGGCGGGCAGCCAGCGTATGCGCGACATCATCAACAAGAACGTGACCGAGGAGGACTTGGATCGCGCGGCCAAGGCAGCCTTCGAGGCCGGCTGGAACCGCATGAAGCTCTACTTCATGATGGGCCTTCCCGGCGAGCGCGATGAGGACATCGTGGCTATCGCCAACCTGGCCGATCACGTGCTGGAGCTTGGCCGTTCCGTGGTGCCCAAGGCGCGCCGCGGGTCTATCTCGGTGTCTATCTCGGTTTCGGTGTTCATCCCCAAGGCGGCAACGCCCTTCCAGTGGTGCCCGCAGCTCGATTACGACGACGTCAAGCGCCGCCAGAAGCTGCTCATCACGAGCGTTCGTAACCGTGCCGTCCGCGTGCATTACCACGATGCCGAGACCTCGCTCATCGAGGCTGCGCTCTCCCGTGCCGGTCGCGATATGACGCCGGTCATCATCGATGCCTGGCGTGCGGGCTCGCGCTTCGACGCCTGGGTGGAGCACTTTTCGCTCGACAACTGGAAGGAGGCCGCTGCCAAAAACGGCATCGACCTCAACGAGCTCGTGCACCTGCCCTATGAGCTGGACTGGCGTCTGCCCTGGGAGCACGTGAGCCCCGGCTGCTCGCGCGGCTTCCTCGAGCGCGAATACCGCCGTTCGCTCGAGGGCGTCACGCGCCCGACTGCACCCGCACGTCGTGCACCGGTTGCGGAATCTGCCCCACGCTCCACGCCAAGAATGTATTGATGGGTGATCGCGCATGAGTGAGCGTTTGACCGACAATCCCACGCTCTTTAGGCTGCGCGTTCGCTACGGCAAGCGTGATCGCCTCAAGTACCTGGGCCATTTGGAACTAATCCATACCATTGAGCGTATCGTGCGCCGTGCGGGCCTGCCCTATGCCGTGACGCAGGGTTTCTCACCGCATATGCGCGTGGGCTTTTCGTCGGCGCTGCCCGTGGGCACGTCGTCGACCTGCGAGTGGTATGACCTGTTTATGACCGAGTTCGTCGCGCTTGACGAGCCTTTGAGCGTCTGGCCGCTGCATCGCCTGCCGATCTGGCGCCTATCGAGGCTGCCTACATCGACGTGCGCACGCCGCGCTCACGGCTCAGCTCACGCGCCTGTCGTATCGCATCGACCTGCACCTGGATCCCGAGGCGCCCGTGAGCGCCGATGAGGTACGCGCCGCGATCGACACGTTGCGTGCGGACCATGGCATCGACTACGCGCGCGGCAAAAAGAGCAAGCGCTTGGATTTGGATCACACGCTCGTGGGCTATGAGCTCACGGCGGGGGAGCGCCCTGACCATTTGGTGCTCATGCTCGACACCCATGCCGACAACGAGGGCTCCATGCGTCCGGAAATTTTGCTTTCCGCTGCTGATGTTTTGTTGCAGGGCTTGACCCCGGGCGTGGATGCACCTATTGTTTCCACCGGTATGCAAGACCTCGTGACCATCTGCTCCTACGATGTCGAGCGTCAGAATCAAGCATGCGAGGACGACGAGGGCCGACTCGTCAGCCCCATACCTGTGCGAACTTGTGGATTTGCTCCACATACTCGTTGACGGGGGTATTTTCGCCTGCTACTATATTCGGCTGTTGCACTAACTGATGCATGAAGGGCAAGTAAACATGTACGCAATCGTTAACACGGGCGGCAAGCAGTACAAGGTCGCCACCGACGATGTCATCACCGTCGAGAAGATCGAGGGCAATGAGGGCGACAAGGTCACCCTGCCGGTCATCTTCCTCAACGATGGTAAAAAGATCGTCACCGATCCCGACAAGCTGGCCAAGGCCAAGGTTACCGCTCAGATCGTTGAGCAGTTCAAGGGCGAGAAGCAGCTGGTCTTCAAGTTCCACAAGCGTAAGCGCTATCGTCGTCTGAAGGGTCACCGTCAGCAGCTCACCAAGCTGAAGATCGTGAAGGTCCAGGCTACGTCCCGCGCCAAGAAGGCTGTCAAGGCAGAGGCCGAGGCTGTTGCCGAGGCTCCCGTCGCCGAGTAGATTACACTCGTAACGAAAGAGTAGGTATACACAATGGCACACAAAAAGGACTCGGTTCCTCCCGTAATGGCCGTGACTCCCGCGGTCAGCGCCTTGGCACGAAGCGCTATGCCGGCCAGACGGTAACCACGGGCACGATTCTCGTCCGTCAGCACGGCACGCACATCCACCCGGGTGAGAACGTTGGCCGTGGCAAGGACGACACGCTGTTCGCGCTGGTCGACGGTACCGTTGAGTTCCACAAGGGTATCAAGCACAGGGTCAGCGTACGCCCGCTCGCGAACGCGTAATTCACCCTTCATAGAGCACATATGTGGGAGGCACTTGAGTTTTAGGATTCAAGGGTCTCCCTCTTTTTGTAGGAGGCGATTCTGTTGTCACAGTTCACCGATATCAGCCGCATTAACGTGTGCGGCGGCGACGGCGGAGCCGGATGCATGTCGTTTAGGCGCGAGGCATTTGTCCCCAAGGGCGGCCCCGATGGCGGCGACGGCGGTCGTGGCGGCAATGTCGTCATCCAGGCCGATGCTCAGCTGTCTTCGCTGATCGATTACCGCTTTAAGCATCACTTCCGCGCCGAGCGCGGCACGCACGGGCAGGGTGCCCGTCGTAACGGTAAGAGCGGCGAGGACCTTATTCTCAAGGTTCCCATGGGTACCGTGGTGCGCGAGCTCGACCCCGAGACGCAGACCCCGATGTTCGAGATTGCGACTTGGTGCATGATGGCGAGCGCGTCGTTGTGGCGCCCGGCGGTGCTGGCGGTCTGGGCAATACGCACTTTGTGACGTCGGTTCGCCGCGCGCCCGCATTCGCCCAGCTGGGCGAGCCGGCCGAGGAGCACTGGATTGAGCTCGAGATGAAGCTCATGGCTGATGCCGCGCTCGTGGGCTTCCCCTCGGTGGGCAAGTCCTCGCTTATCGCGCGCATGAGTGCCGCCCGACCCAAGATCGCCGACTATCCGTTTACCACGCTCGTGCCCAACCTGGGTATGGTGCGTGCCGGCGAGTACTCCTATGTCGTTGCCGACGTCCCCGGCCTCATCGAGGGCGCGAGCGAGGGCAAGGGCTTGGGCCACCAGTTCCTGCGCCACATCGAGCGTACGGCGCTCATCATGCATGTCGTCGACATGACGGGCGGTTTTGAGGATCGCGACCCGGTTGAGGATTACCGCATCATCAACCGTGAGCTCGAGCAGTATGGCGCCGAGCTTTCGGAGCGTCCGCAGATCGTCGTCGCCAACAAGTGCGATGCGCCGGGCACGGCCGACAAGATTGCCGACCTTAAGCGCGCCGCGCTCGACGATGGACATATGTTCTTTGCCGTGTCCGCCGTGACGGGCGCCGGCCTCAACACGCTGATGCTTGCCGTGGGCGAGCAGGTGGCTAAGCTGCGCGCCGAGCTGGCGGTCTCCGATGAGCCGGTCGATCTGCGCGACGAGGAGTGGGAGCGCCGTCGCCTGCAGCGCGAGAAGCGTTTCCGCATTGTTCAGGAAGAGCCCGGTGCCTTCCGCGTGGTCGGTCGCGCCATCGAGCGCATGGTTATCCAGACCGACTGGGAAAACGAGGAAGCCGTCATCTACCTGCAGCACAAGTTTGCGCGTATGGGTGTTGACGACGCGCTCGAGAAGGCCGGCTGCCGTGCGGGCGACGAGGTCCGCATTTGCCAGCGCGCCTTGACTTTGAGGGCGCCGAGGACTTCTCGGAGTACGAGGAGCTCGAGGACGCTGGCGAGGACGTTGCCGTTGAGGCCCTTGACGTGACCGATGCTCCGGATGAGGGCGTCGAGGTTGTCGATGCGGCGGATGCCGCGGACGATGCCGAGACCTCGGAGGGCGAGTAAGCCATGTCGCTGCGCGGTGGAATCGGTTTGCCCGAGCTGCCCATAAAAGAGGGCAAAGAGTTTCGGCTTGGCATTATGGGCGGCACCTTCGACCCGATTCATTACGGGCACTTGGTGACTGCCGAGCAGGCGCGCGAGTCGCTCGACTTGGACGCTGTGCTCTTTATGCCGGCCGGCTCTCCTGCCTTTAAACTCGACAAACCGGTGACGCCTGCTGAGGACCGTTATGCCATGACGGTTCTCGCCACCGCCGCGAATCCGGCTTTTTTGGCGAGCCGTTTCGAGATCGACCGTCCGGGCGTGACCTATACTGCCGATACGCTTCATGCCCTTCGCGACTTTTACCCGACGCAGGTAAAGCTCTACTTTATTACGGGCGCCGATGCGATTATCGATATTGTGACCTGGCATGATGCCGAACGAATCGCTGAGCTTGCTACCTTTATTGCGGCGACGCGACCGGGCTTTGATATCGATACGGCGCGTGCCCGAATCAAAGAGTCGGGGCTGCCGTTCGACGTGCGCTATATTCAGATTCCGGCGCTGGCGATCAGCTCGACGAACATTCGTAAGCGAGTTGCCCGCGGCATGAGCGTGCGCTATCTTACGAGCGAGTCTGTGCTCGGCTACATTCGCAAGCGCAGTTTGTATGTCGATCTGGGTCAAGAAGATTTTGAGTGATGGGGGCTACGTTGTCGGTAGAGGATCAGTTTGAGGGCGATGAGCGCGCGCTGCTCAAGCGCATTCAAGAGCTGCTCGATGTTCGCATGAAAGATAAGCGCAAGCGCTATGTGCATTCGCTGGGTGTTGCCGAGACCGCACTTCATCTGGCCGAGGTCTACGGCGTTGACCGCTTTGATGCGGCTGCCGCCGGCTTAATTCACGACTGGGACAAGGTTCTTTCCGATGACGAGCTCGTGGCCCGCGCGCTTCACTATGGCATCAAGGTTGCCGGCTCTCCTTCCGCCGCGACGCCGCTTTTGCATGGCCCTGTTGCCGCCTATGAGCTTCCGCAGCTTTTTCCCGAGCTGTCGCCGGCTGTTTTCCAAGCTGTCGACCGTCACACCGTGGGTGCCTGCGACATGACGCCGCTCGATATGGTGGTCTTTGTGGCAGATGCCATCGAGCCCAACCGTCACGGCGACTATGCCCATGCGCTGCGCAAGATGGTGGGGAAGTCCTCGCTCGATGAGTTGTTCTTCTCCTGTTTTGCGCAGGGTCTGGTCTATGTGATCCAGTCCGGGCGCTATCTTTATCCCACGGCTATTACGATTTACAACCATTACGCCCAGCTGCGCTAGCTCGGGTGTGTCTAGAAAGAGGTATTCCATGGCCGACGAGACCATGACTGACGAGCAGATTCTTGAAGGTGTGGAGCACAAGAGTTTCGTTGCCACGTCCGACCGCACCGCCGCCTCGCTGTCCGCGAGCGGTGTCGCCGCCGAGGATGTCGCCCGCGCCGCCGCGCAGGCCGCCTACGACAAGAAGGGCGAGGACGTGCAGGTGCTCGACCTGACCGAGCTTTCCGACGTGTGCGACTACTTTGTGCTTGCCACCGGTACCAACAACCGCCAGGTCGATTCGATCGTCGACGAGATCGAGGAGAAGGTCGCCGAGGCTTGCGGCGAGCATCCGTTCTCCATCGAGGGCCGCGAGCAGAAGACCTGGATGCTCATGGACTACGGCTCGGTTGTCGTCCACGTCTTCACTCCCGAAGCCCGCGACTTCTACCGCCTAGAAAAGCTCTGGGGTGACGCCCCCCAGCTCCTCCTCAATCTCCTCTAGTAGCTCATTTGATACGGGGATTTTTAGCTAGCTTCGCGCATTTTCGCCGGGCAGTTGCGGTTTTCCGCACCTGCCCGGCTTTCTTTTGCCTAAAGGCGGTTAATCGTTGAAGCGGGATTGGCGGCCGAAGGATAGGGCGGTGTCGCCGAACTTGTCTCGGACGGCATCGATCGCGACTGAGAGGTCGCGACGGTCGCTTGATTGGGCTCCGCGGTCGTCGACTTCGCAGAACAGGTCGGTCTGGATGCCGCCCTGATGGTCAAAGTCGCTCATCCCGATACCCGCCAGACGCACATGCATGCCTTCCTGCCAGATGTTGTCGAGCAGTTCGAGCGCAACCGCCACAAAGATGTTCTCATCGTCGGTGGGGTGGGGAAGCCGCCGCTGCGCCGTGCGTCCGCTGCCATACGAATACTTAAGCTTGAGCGTTACCGTGCCGCCCGTCAGTCCCTGACGGCGCAGGCGGCGTCCAACCGACTCTCCCAACAGCGCAATCGCCGCTTCGATGTCCCCACGCTCAGTCAAATCTTTCGCAAAGGTGCGCTCATTGCTGACCGACTTGACCTCGCGCCCTTCATCGAGACTCGTGACTTCGGAGATTTCGAGTCCCAGCGCACGCTGGCGCATGCGTTCGCCGTTGACGCCAAAAATAGAGGCCAAGGTGGATTCCGGTGCACGTGATAGCTCGCCGAGCGTGTAGATGCGCATGCGGCGCAGTCGCTCCTCGGCCGAGCGCCGATGCCGCTCATGGCAGATACCGGCAGCGCGGCCAAAAAGCGCTGCTCGGTTCCGGGGCGCACGATGGTCAGCCCAAACGGCTTATCCCGCTCGCTTGCGATCTTTGCGACCGTCTTGTTGCAGCCTACGCCAATGGAGCACGTCACTCCCAGCGCTGCCACGCGGTCGCTTATACGCCGTGCAACCAGCAGCGGGTCCTCGGGCGCAAAGCGACCCGGTGTGATATCGATAAAGGCTTCGTCGATCGATACGCGCTCAACGCGCGGCGTCTCCTCGGCAAGAATCGCCATGACCTGCGCGCTCACCTCGCGGTAGCGATCAAAGTGCCCGTGCGTCCAAATGGCTTGCGGGCACAAGCGCCGTGCCTCGGCTGAGGGCATGGCGGAGTGCACGCCAAAGCGACGTGCCTCGTAAGAACAGGTGGACACAACGCCGCGGGAATCGGCGTCTCCGCCCACGATGAGCGGCTTTCCGCGCCATTCGGGATGATCGAGCATCTCCACGCTCGCAAAAACGCATCGAGGTCCATCAGGCCCACCGCCGGACCCGTCCAGGGAGGCGGCGTGACGCCCATGGCATCCTCATAACCGTATGTATGTTCGCGTCTTTCCATGTCATGAGTATACCGCGCAGCTCATGTGGGGTGCGTGTATGTGCTTGCAAATCCCGAATTCTTGTCTAAGATATGGATTTGCCCTCGACTACACCGAAGAAGTTGGTCTCACGGACTTCACCTGCCCGCGTCGATGGCGTATTATGTTCAACTGTTTGTTTGTAGTTGCAGCCTAAAGCTGCTTGGTTGGAGGAGTTTCCTTTGGCAGTCAAGATTCGCCTTGCTCGTCACGGCGCTAAGAAGCGTCCGTACTACCGTGTCGTCGTCGCCGATTCCCGCGCCCGCGTGACGGTCGTATCATCGAGGAGGTTGGCCGCTACAACCCGATGACCGCCCCCAAGACCATCAACCTCGACCTCGAGAAGATCGCCGACTGGCAGTCCAAGGGCGCTCAGCTCACCGACGCCGTCGCCGCTCTGGTCAAGGCCGCCAACGAGGGCGAGAAGACCGAGACCGTCGTCAAGAAGTCCAAGAAGCAGCTCGCCAAAGAGGCCGAGGCCGCTAAGGCTGCCGCTGAGGCCGCTGAGGGCGCCGAGGAGTAAATCGTGCCTGAGGTTGACGCTGCACAGCTCGAGGGTGAGGCAATGCTCTCAGATCGCATCGCCGATCTCGTCGAATATCTCGTTGTTCAGATCGTCGACGACCCGGATTCCGTGAGCCTTGAGGTCATCGATGGTGACGACACCTCTACGATCGAGGTTTCTGTCGCCGAGGATGACGTCGCTAAGGTCATCGGCCGTCGTGGCCGTACCATCAAGGCCATTCGCACGCTCGCCCGTGCACTGGCCGCTCGCCTCGACACTGCAGTCGAGGTAGAGGTTCTGGGCTAGGACCTTGAGGTCCCAGTACAAAAACATCGCCCGTGTGGTCAAGCCGCACGGAAGGAAGGGGGAGGTCCTCGCGCAGCCGCTGCGGGGGCTTCCTTCTGTATTGACGCCGGGTATGCGCGTCGCCCTGACGCCGCCGGCGCTCAAGCGCGACCGCTTTTGCACGGTCGTGTCCGTCACCGATACGGGCGATGGCGATCTGGTCTCGTTTGAGGGCATTGACGACTTGACGGCCGCCGAGGGCATCACGGGATGCTATGTGCTGGCAAATCGTGACGACTTTGAGCTCGATTCGCTCGACGCCGCCTATACCGACCTGATGGGTCGCGAGGTGGTCGACGAGCGCTTCGGTTCGCTCGGCACGATCGTCGAGATCATGTCGACGCCCGCTAACGATGTTTGGGTTGTCGAGGGTGATCGGTACGGCGAGGTGCTGATTCCCGTGATCGAGCAGGTTGTGCTCGATCTTCCCGACACAGGAACAATTTCCGTCCACGTTATGGACGGCCTGATCGATATGGACAAGTAGGGAGGACAACATGCTGATTGAGACCCTTTCGGTCTTTCCCGAGATGTTTGAGCCCGTCATGTCCACATCGATTTTGGGCCGCGCCCGCAAGGCCGGCCTTTTTGATTTTAAGGCGTATAACCTGCGCGACTGGACGCACGACCGCCATCGTACCGTCGATGACGAGCCGTACGGCGGCGGGCAGGGCATGCTCATGAAGGTCGAGCCTATTGCCGAGGCCATCGAGGCTATTAGCTCCGAGGGTCCCAAGCCCACCGTGGTGTTCTTTACGCCCTGTGGCGAGCCCTTTACGCAGCATGTGGCCGAGCGCCTGCTCAAAAGCGAGCGCCTGCTGTTTGTGTGCAGCCGCTACGAGGGCGTCGACGAGCGTGCGTATGCGTATGCCGATGAGCGCCTGTCGATCGGCGACTACGTGCTCACGGGCGGCGAGCTGCCCGCTATGGTGGTGGCTGATGCCGTCGTACGCCTGATCCCCGGCGCCTTGGTGACGAGATGAGCAACGTGGACGAGTCGTTCTCGACCGCCGAGGACGGAGGCCTGCTCGAGTATGCGCAGTACACCCGCCCTGCCGAGTTCAACGGCGAGGGCGTGCCGCCGGTGCTCGTGAGCGGCGACCATGCCAAGGTTGACGCCTGGCGCCGTAAGAATGCCATCGAGCGCACCTGCCGCTGGCGTCCCGACCTGATCGAGACGGCGCGGCTCACGCCCCAGGAGCGCGCATACGCGCAGGTGATCCTTGACGCTTCGTATTCGCAGAGCGAGGAGTGAGTATGGTTCCTACGCAACATTCCGCGTTGAGGGGCGCTTTTGAGTGGATCGCGGTCATCGCGATCGCACTGGTCGCCACCTTCTTGATTCGCTCGTTTGTGGTCGAGCCCTTTGTAGTGCCCACCGGTTCCATGGAGGACACGATCGAGATCGGCGATCAGATTCTGGCGCAGAAGGTGACGCTCGAACTCGGACAGCCCGTCAAACAGGGCGATATCGTGGTGTTTCACAACCCCGATGCCACATCCGAGCATGACGTGCTGGTAAAGCGCGTCATCGCCACGGCCGGCCAGACGGTCGACCTTCAGGACGGCAAGGTCGTCGTTGACGGCCAGGCGCTCGACGAGGACTATACGACGGGCATGAGCTGGCCGCTTTCGGTCCAAGCGCCTGGCGCCCAGGTGAGTTATCCCTACACCGTTCCCGACGGGTGCGTGTGGGTGATGGGCGACAACCGCGAAAACTCTGCCGACTCGCGCTACTTTGGTCCCGTCGATCGCTCTGATTTGATCGCTGTGGCGCTTGTGCGCTACTGGCCGCTCAACCGCATCGGCGCTATCGACTAAAAACCGCTATAGTACAGTACCTAACCGTGTAATCGTTTCGACGAGGGGATATTAGAGGCATGAACGCTTCATCGCTTCCTTCCAAGACATCATCCTGCGCCTCCAGCAGTACTGGGGCGAGCAGGGCTGCGTCATTATGCAGCCCTATGACTCCGAGGTCGGTGCCGGTACCTTCCATACCGCGACCACGCTGCGCTCGCTCGGTCCCGCCGAGTGGCGCACCTGCTATGCGCAGCCTTGCCGCCGTCCCGCCGACGGCCGCTACGGCGAGAACCCTAACCGCATGCAGCACTACTATCAGTTCCAGGTGCTCATCAAGCCGTCGCCGGTCAACGCCCAGGAGCTCTACCTGGGTTCGCTGGCCGCCATTGGCCTGGACCCCAACGACCATGACGTCCGCTTTGTCGAGGACGACTGGGAGAGCCCGACCCTGGGCGCCTGGGGCCTTGGCTGGGAGGTCTGGCTCAACGGCATGGAGGTCACGCAGTTTACGTACTTCCAGCAGGTGGGCGGTATCGAGGTCGACCCCGTGCCCGTCGAGATTACCTATGGCCTGGAGCGTATCGCCATGTACGCCCAGGGCGTCAACTCGGTCTACGATCTGGTGTGGAGCTACCTGCCCGATGGCACGCCCATGACCTACGGCGACGTGTTCCTCGAGAACGAGCGCGAGTTCAGTGCCTATAACTTTGAGGTCGCCAACGTCGAGATGATGCGTCAGAAGTTTGACGACTACGAGGCCGAGTGCCATTCCTGCCTGGAGCGCAAACTGCCGCTGCCGGCGTACGACTGCGTCATGAAGTGCAGCCATGCCTTCAACCTGCTCGATGCCCGTGGCGCCCTGTCCGCGGTCGAGCGTGCCAACTACATCCTGCGCGTCCGCGCCGTCGCCAAGGCGTGCTGCGAGGCCTACATGGCCGAGGTCGCCGGAGTCAACGAGAATGCCGACCAGGAAGGCGAGGTGGCGTAAGCCATGGCAGACGCTAAGGATTTCCTGTTTGAGATCGGTACGGAGGAAATGCCCTCCGCACCGCTGAACAATGCTGTCAAGCAGCTTGGCACCATGATCGCCAAGGGCCTCGACGAGGCCGGTCTGGCCCATGGCGAGGTCCGCGTGATCTCGAGTCCGCGTCGTCTGGCTGCGCTCGTGGCCAACGTCGCCACTGCGACCGATGAGGTTCACGAGGTCAAGCGCGGCCCCGCGGCAAACATTGCCTTTGATGCCGACGGCAACGCCACCAAGGCCGCACAGGGCTTCGCCCGTAAGTTCGGTGTGGCTGCCGAGGACTTGGTCCGTCGTGAGGACACCGACGGCCGCGAGTATGTGTTCGCCGAGAAGAACATTCCCTCCGCACCGGCTACCCCGATCCTGACGGCCCTGTGCGAGAAGACTATCGCCGGCCTGCAGTGGCCCAACTACCGCAGCCAGCGCTGGGGGCACGAGCACGCGACGTTCGTGCGTCCGGTCCGCTGGATTTGCTGCCTTCTGGGCGAGGATATTGTGCCTGTGTCGTTTGCCGACGTGACGAGCGGCAACACCACGCGTGGCCATCGCGTGCTTGGCCCCGGTGACCATGTTGTCGCTAGCCCCGCCGTCTACGAGCAGGTGCTCGAGGACGCCGGCGTGCTTTCTGCCGAGCGTCGTCGTGAGGCCATCCTTGCCGGTATCGCCGAGGTCGAGGCCGCTCGCCCCGGCTGCCATGTCGACACGCCCAAGAAGGTCTTTGAGGAGGTCATTAACCTCTGCGAGTGGCCGACGGTGCTCGTCGGTACCTTCGACGAGGAGTTCCTCAAGGTCCCGCACGAGATCATCTGCGAGTCCATGCTCACCAACCAGCGCTACTTCCCGATCTATGACGGCGAGGGCAAGCTTACGCGTGAGTTCGTGGTCGTCTCCAACAGCAAGCCCGAGAACGCCGAGCGCGTGATCGACGGTAACGAGCGCGTCGTGCGCGCCCGTCTGGACGACGCTAAGTTCTTCTACGAGGAGGACCTGAAGATCTCCCTCGACGAGTTCCGTGAGCGCCTGTCCAAGGTCGCTTTCCAGGAGAAGCTCGGCAGCGTGCTCGCCAAGTCCGAGCGCATCGAGCAGCTCGCGCTCGCCATCGCCCGCGAGGCTCACCTGGCGCCCATCTTGCCGCCGACGCTGCTCGCGCCGCGCACCTGTGCAAGGCAGACCTGGTGTCCAACGCCGTCGTCGAGTTCACGAGCCAGCAGGGCGTGATGGGCGGTTATTACGCGACCGCGATGGGGGAGAACGACGAGGTTGCCCACGCCATTCGCGATCATTATCGTCCCCGCTTTGCCGGCGACGAGCTGCCAGAGGGCACCGCTGGCTGCATCGTGGCCTGCGCTGACAAGCTCGATACCATCGCCGGTATCTTTGCCATCGGCGAGCCCCCGACTGGCTCCTCCGATCCCTACGCGCTGCGTCGTGCCGCTATCGGTATCATCAACATCCTGCGCGACCGTCTGTCGATCGATCCTACGTCGCTCATCGACTTTGCGCTCGAGCTCTATAGCGAGCAGGGCATTGAGTTCGACGCCGCCGAGGTCGCCCAGCAGTTCGTGACTTCTTCCATGGCCGCCTGGTGAGCATGGCCCGCGACGAAAAGATCCCGGCCGATACCGTTACCGCCGTCTCCGCGGTGCACATTATCGCCCCGTCCGTCTTCTTCGCCCGCTGCGCCGCCCTCGACGAGGCCCGCAAGAACGACGCTGAGACGTTCGACAACCTGGCGACCGCCTATGCCCGCGCCGCGCATATCTCCAAGCCCGAGCTGGGTGCGGAGTACGACCGCGCCCTGATGGGCGAGGTTGAGCTTGCGCTTGCCGACGCCTCCGAGGCCGCTCAGACTGCCGTCGATGCCGCCCTTGCTGCCGAGGACTACCCGGCCGCATTTGCCGCCCTCGCCGCCCTGCGTGCGCCCATCGACCGTTTCTTCGATGAGGTCATGGTCATGGACAAGGACGAGCAGCTTCGCGATAATCGCCTTAAGCTGCTCAACCGCTTCGAGGCCGTTTTCTCCGGCATCGCCAACATCGGTGAGCTTGCCCGCAAAAAGTAAGCCAGCCTGCGCATAAGCGCAAAAGGAGCCCCGCATGGATTGCCCGGTCACCGCTCGTCCCACCGTTATCGTTATCTCCGATTCGCTCGGCGATACCGCTTGTGAGGTGGTGCTTGCGGCGTCCGGGCAATTTGATGAAGGGGCTTTTCGTCTCTTGCGCCTGCCCAAGGTGACCTCGGTGGAGCAGGTCAAGTCATTTGTGGGGCCGCGCGTCGATGCCGACCATCGCGATGTCGCCGTGTTTCATACCATTGTCGATCCGGCGCTTCGCGCCGCGTGCTCGATTACCTGGGTATGCTGCATATCCGTTCGGTCGACCTGATCGGCCCGACGCTTGCCGTGCTGTCGTCGCTCATCGGTGTGCCGCCCAAGTGCGTTGCGGGCGTGATTCACAAGACCGATGACCGCTATTTCCATCGTATCGAGGCCATGGAGTATTTCGTTGAGCACGATGACGGTCGTGGTTGCGACGATCTGTCGGGTGCCGATATCGTGCTGCTGGGTGTGTCGCGTACATCCAAGACGCCGCTGTCGATGTATTTAGCCTATCAGGGCTACAAGGTCGCCAATGTCCCACTGGCGCATGGCATGGAGCCGCCCAAGTCGATTTACGAGGTTGACCCGATGCGCCTGTTCGGCTTGATTTCGACCGTCGATGTGATTTCCGAGATTCGCGATAGCCGCTTGGGCGACGACTACGCCCGCGCCGTCGCAGGCTCCTATGCCGAGCCCGAGAGCGTGCGTAGTGAGCTTGCGGAAGCCCGCGCGCTCATGAAACGCCTGGGCTGCTTTGTAGTGCGTACCGACGGCAAAGCCATCGAGGAAAGCGCTGCCGAGATCATTGCTCACCTCGAAGAGATTCAAGAGGCAAGAGCACGCCGTGCCGCCCGCCGCGCTCAACAAAAGTAGCTCACTTGGGACAAGGTTGTTTGGGTAGCTAATTTGGGACGGGGCTCTTTTAGCTAACCAAAGAGAATACTTGGAAATAATGCTGATAAATGGTAAAGCGATTTAGCAAAAACATCACATCCGACCTGCACTTTCCTTGTAGTGGTATCTTCATAAGGTAACCAACTTTACCTACCGTTTACCGCCTGTTTTAGCACGTTTACCAACCGCGCACCCTCTGCTCAAGCCTGCCCAAAACCCGCCGTATAGTTCCCTCACGGCCTGCATCCGGCGGGTCGATTCGTTACCACGGTCGTGCGCGTAAGCGCATGGAAGGGGAAGTATCGTGAGCGATTGCAAGAGGGTTTACCGTTTTGGAACCGACGCCCAGGGCACCTGTGTCACCGAGGGCGACAAGTCCATGAACTTCGTGCTTGGTGGCAAGGGCGCTAACCTTGCCGAGATGAGCCGTATCGGCCTGCCGGTTCCCGGTGGCTTTACCATTACCTGCCAGACTTGCGTTGAGTACTCCGGCGCCGGCAACGTGTGGCCGGAGGGCGCGCTCGACGAGATCGTTGCCGCCGAGGTCGACCTCGAGGCCCGCTGCGGCAAGAAGCTCGGCGATGCCTCCGATCCGCTGCTCGTGTCGGTCCGCTCGGGCGCTCCGTTCTCCATGCCCGGCATGATGGACACGGTTCTCAACCTGGGCCTCAACGACGATTCCGTCCAGGGCCTTATCGCCCAGACGCAAAACCCGCGCTTTGCCTGGGATAGCTACCGCCGCTTTATCCAGATGTTCTCCACGTCGTCATGGGTGTCGATGCCGACTTGTTCGAGAATGCCCTGACCCAGGCCCGCCTGGTCGCCGGCGTTCGCGTCGATTCCGAGCTTTCGGCCGAGGGCCTGCAGGAGCTTGTCGAGACGTTCAAGGGTATTTTCTCCGATACGTCGAGGCGACCCTGTATCCCGAGCTCGAGGTCGCCGACGGTAAGCCCGTCTTCCCGCACGATCCGGAGCTCCAGCTGCGCCTTGCCATCCAGGCCGTCTTTGGCAGCTGGATGAACGAGCGCGCCTGCATCTACCGCAAGCAGCACGGCATTTCCGACGAGCTCGGCACCGCCGTCAACGTCCAGGCCATGGCCTTTGGCAACAAGGGCGAGACCTCTGCGACCGGCGTCGCCTTTACGCGCAACCCGGCCGACGGCACCAAGGAGTTCTATGGCGACTTTTTGGTGAATGCCCAGGGCGAGGACGTCGTCGCCGGCATCCGAAACACCGAGCCCATCGCCGACCTCAAGACCACCTCGGGCCTCGAGTCCGCAGGCGAGGAGCTCGAGCGCGTGTTCCTGACGCTCGAGGATCATTACCGCGATATGTGCGATATCGAGTTTACCATCGAGCAGGGCAAGCTCTGGATGCTCCAGACCCGCGTGGGCAAGCGCACCGCCACTGCCGCCCTGCGCATTGCTATCGAAATGGTCGAGGAGGGCCTCATCACCCGCGAGGAGGCTGTGAGCCGCATAGATCCCGCGCAGCTCGACCAGCTCCTGCACCCGCAGTTCGACGCCTCCAAGAAGTACGAGGCCCTGGCCAGCGGCCTTAACGCCAGCCCTGGTGCCGCCGTGGGCGAGGTCGTGTTCTCGAGTGATGACGCCGTCGCACGTTCCGCCGAGGGTCACAAGGTCATTCTGGTTCGTTGGGAGACCAACCCCGACGACCTGAAGGGCATGGTCGCCGCCGAGGGCATCCTGACCAGCCATGGCGGCAAGACGAGCCATGCCGCCGTTATCGCCCGCGGCATGGGTACGCCCTGCGTCTGCGGTGTTGAGCGCTTCCATATCGACGCTGCCGAGAAGGTCGTGCACATCGGGGGCAGCGACCGCGTGCTGCGCGAGGGTGATGTCATCTCCATCGACGGTACCCAGGGCATCGTCGTCGACGGCGCCGTCGACCTGGTTTCGGCCGAGCTCACCGGCGACCTGGACACCATCCTGTCTTGGGCCGATGAGATCCGTTTGGACGAGACCGACGGTCACGCCAACCACGTGCGCGTCAACGCCGACAACCCCGAGGATGCCGAGCTCGCGCTCGAGTTTGGCGCCGAGGCCATCGGTCTGTGCCGCACCGAGCACATGTTCCTGGGCGATCGCAAGAACATCATCCAGAGCTTTATCCTGTCTGACGATGAGGCCGTGAAGCAGCAGGCCCTGGCCGACTTGCTCAAGGTTCAGACCGAGGACTTCCTGGCGATGTTCAAGACCATGTCCGGTCGCGATGTGGTCGTCCGCCTGCTCGATCCGCCGCTTCATGAGTTCCTGGATAATCCTCGCGAGCTCGAGGTCGCCATCACCAAGAAGGAGGCCGCCGGCGCTCCCGAGGAGGAGCTCACTGCCCTGCGCGCCCGCCTGCGTCGCATTGACGGCATGGTCGAGTCCAACCCCATGCTGGGCTTGCGCGGCGTGCGCCTGTCCGTCGTCTTTGGCGATCTGCCGCTCATGCAGGTTCGCGCCGTCGCCACGGCCGCTGCCCGCCTTATCAAGGAGGGTGTCGACCCGCGCCCCGAGATCATGGTTCCGCTCGTTTCCATCACGGCCGAGCATGTCCAGACCCGCGAGGTTATCGAGCGCGTGATCGCCGAGGTTTCCGCCGAGGAAGGCGTCGAGCTCAATATTCCCGTGGGCACGATGCTCGAGCTGCCGCGTGCCTGCATGGTCGCTGACGAGATCGCCCATCATGCCGACTTCTTCTGCTTTGGCACCAACGACCTCACCCAGACGACCTTTGGCTTCTCGCGCGATGACGCCGAGGCCAAGTTCATCCCGCTGTACATGCATAAAAAGATCCTGAAAGACAACCCCTTCGAGACCATCGACGCGGCGGTGCTGGAGCTCGTGCGCTTGGCCGTCGAGAAGGGCCGCGCCACCAATCCCGACATGCACTTTGGCGTGTGCGGCGAGCACGGCGGCGACCCCAAGTCCATCAAGGGCCTGTTTAACGTGGCCGACGTGGACTACGTGTCCTGCTCGCCCTATCGCGTCGCCCCTCGCGCGCCTGGCTGCCGCTCAGGCCAAGCTCGAGGCCAAGCGTTCCGCCTAACGTTTTGGGTTTAGACGCCTAGCGTAGCCCCCTTCATGCCGCCCGTCTCATTCGTGAGACGGGCGGTTATCATGTGCGGGTTTTGTCTTTTTGTCTGCGCAAAAAATTGTTCTTGCAGCAGAAACCCGCGCGTGTATACTCGAATACGTTTGTTCAACTACGTGCCGGCCAAGGTGGTACGGCACCTCTAGAAGAGTAAGGAATTGCACATGGATTACATCCGCGCAATCGAGCGTCAGCAGATCCGCGAGGACATTCCTCAGGTTCGCGTCGCCGACAACGTCAAGGTTCACTACCGCATTAAGGAAGGCGACCGCGAGCGCATTCAGGTCTTCCAGGGCGACGTCATCCGCATGGCCGGCGCCGGTGCCCGCGAGACCTTCACCGTCCGCAAGATGTCCTTCGGTGTCGGTGTTGAGCGTACTTTCCCGCTTCACAGCCCCAAGATCGCCAAGCTCGAGGTCGTCCGTCATGGTCGCGTCCGTCGCGCCAAGCTGTACTACCTCCGCGACAAGGTGGGCAAGGCTGCTCGCATCCCCGAGAAGCGCTAAGAAGATCGCAGCGTCTGTCCACTCGTTTGGACACAAGGGTCACCTTCGGGTGGCCCTTCTTTTTATCCGATTTGCATGCAAGGAGGGCCTGGTATGGCCAACAGTGACGAGCTCGGTTTCGGCATCGCAGGTTGCCGGTGAGTTGGCGAGCGCTACGTTTGAGGAGATCCCCGCCCTCGTGGAGCATTATCGCGAGGACCCGCGCCAGCAGGTGATCAAGCTTGTGAACGCGCCCTCAAACGCCATGACAAAGAGCTTGCCGAGCGCGAGCGCGTCAATGACATGTACGAGCTTATGCATGAGCTTGGCGGCGATGGGGTGGTCGTTGGTGTCGACGAGGTAGGTCGCGGATCGGTGGCCGGCCCTTTGACGGTATGCGCCGTCTGTCTTCCTATGGAGCCGCGCGTCTGGGGTATCAACGATTCCAAAAAGCTCACGCCCGCGCGCCGCGAGTTGCTCTCGGTGAAGATTGCCGAGGTGGCGACGGCAATCGGTTTTGCCATATCGCGCCGAAGGATATCGATGAAATGGGCATGGCCCGTGCTATCCGTACCGCCGTTGCGGGCGCCGTGGCCGATACGGGACTTGAACCCGACTGCGTCCTCATGGATGGCAACCCCTTGGGCGCCGTTCCCAACGAGCGCGACGTGGTGAAGGGCGATGCCAAGATCGCCTGTATCGCCGCGGCGTCCATCATGGCCAAGGTCACGCGTGACGAGATGATGGTCGAGTACGACGCCGAGTATCCCGAGTACCATCTGGCCGAGTCGAAGGGCTATGCAAGCCCCGAGCATATCGAGGCCATTCGCAAACATGGACTTTGTCCACTGCACCGCGTGAGCTTTTGCGGAAACTTTCTGCAGACTGAGCGCCTTTTCTAGGTCAATTGTGGAGACAGGGACCTCAGGGGTTTTATATACCTGCTGGTAGCGGGCCGTATGCAACACCATTGCTGCGTACGGCCCGTTTTTTGACGGCATTTGGTCAGCTTTTGGTTTGCTTCCGGTACTTACCCGCATGAAAGGTGCCCTCATCATCGGGGCAATGCAGCGTGCGGGAAAGGAGACCCCATGAGTGCCGCAAGCAAAAAGAGCAAGACGCAGCAGCTCAAGGAGCGTTGGGAAAACGGCGAGCTCGACTGCGGGGCGATGACGCCCGAGTTTATCAAGGGACTCAGTCCCCGCGAGCTGGGCATGCTGGGCGAGCTGATCACCATCGACTACTTTAACGAGCGCGGCTACACCTTGCTGGAGCAGGGTTATCGTTGCACCGAGGGCGAGGCCGATCTGGTGCTGCTCGATGAGCTCGACGATGTCGTGGTGATGGCCGAGGTCAAGACCAGACGCGTCGCACTGGATTGCAACACGCGGGTCTTTCCCGAGGAGGCCGTGGACGCCCAAAAACAACGCCGCTACCGCCGCATCGCAAGTTGCTATCTCATGGAGCATTATCCGCTCAAGGCGATTCGCTTCGATGCCGTGGGTGTCACCATTCGCGGCGGGCATATCGCCGAGATCGAGCATCAGTACAACGCATTCGATTGGCAGGTGTCGTGATGGCGTTCGAGACGTTTGCCGTTCACGCGGCCTGCATCCGCGGCGTCGAGGCAATTCCCGTCACGGTCGAGGTCTCGCTTGCCGGCGGCGTTCCGGGTATTCAGATGCTCGGCATTCCGAGTATGGAGGTGATGGAGTCACGCGGTCGTATTCGCTGTGCGATGCGCTCCGCCGGGTTCGAGATCCCGCGCTCGGGCATTACGGTCAATCTGGCGCCCGGCGATATTCGCAAGACCGGTAGCGGCTTTGATCTGCCCATCGCCATCGCGGTGTTGGCGGCCGATGGACAGATTCCCCGTGACAACCTCGATCGCTGCCTTATCGCCGGCGAGCTCGGCTTGGACGGTACGGTGCTTCCCGTCAAGGGCGAGGTGGCGTTTCAGCTGCTGGCTCGTGACATGGGGCTGTCCTTTATCGCCGGCAGGTCCGATCAGCATGTGCCGCTTGCGGGCGTTGATTGCGGCTTTATCGATCATCTGTCTCAGCTTGCTCGCGGCATGGGCGATGCCGTGCGTCATTATCTGGATTCCGAGGGTGTTGAGACGACCTTTGAGCCCGAACTCGACTATGCCGATGTGCTGGGGCAGGAAGTCGCTAAAACGCGGCATGGCGCTTGCGGCCGCCGGCGAGCTCGGCCTGCTCATGATCGGCTCGCCCGGTTCGGGTAAGACCATGCTCGCGCGCCGTATGACCGGCATCCTGCCCGAGCTTTCCGTTGAGGATCAACAGGAGGCGCTGTGCATCCATTCGGTTTTGGGTGAGAACATTGATGGCTTGTTGGCGGGGCACCGGCCCTTCCGCAGTCCCCATCACAGTATTTCGACCGCAGGTCTTATCGGCGGTGGCGCCCGGTGCACCCGGGTGAGATCAGCCTTGCTCATGGCGGCGTGCTCTTTTTGGACGAGCTTGCTGAGTTTCCCACGGGTGTGCTGCAGACGCTGCGTCAGCCCATCGAGCGCGGCTATGTGAGGATCGTACGCGTCGACGGGGCTTTTACCTTCCCGTCGCGCTTTCAGCTGCTGGCTGCGAGCAATCCCTGCCCCTGCGGCTTTTTGGGCGATCGTGAGGTACCGTGTCGCTGCTCGGCGGCGATGGTCGAGCGCTATCGGTCTAAACTGCGCGGTCCTTTGGCCGACCGTATCGACATGATGATCGATGTGACCCGTCCCGACCCTCAGGTGATTATCGAGGGCGCGGAGGGTATGTCGTCAGCTGAGTTACGTGACTACGTTGTGCGCGGTCGCGCTTTTCGCGCTTGGCGCGAATCCCGTATGGACGATGCTGATGCCGAGGCCGAGGATGGCGAGACACGGTCCATTGACGGCGTCGTTTCGACCTTTGAGCTCGATGATGCGGCGGAGAAGTGTGTGCTCGGCCTGTCGAAGCGCACGCATCTCACGGGCCGCGGCATCGTGCGCCTGGTGCGTATCGCGCGTACCATCGCCGACGTCGCGAGAGCGAGCAAGTGACGCAGGACCACGTGCTCGAGGCGGCGATGTACCAGGGAAGGAGGGACCAATGATGGCCGAGGGGACCTTCGAGCTGCATCCAGGTGACGCGTTGTATCCCGAGACCGTTTGGAGCTTTCTGATGTACCCCAGACACTCTATGTGCGCGGCAACCCCGAGGTGCTTTCGACGCCCGCGCTCTCCATCATCGGCGCGCGCAAGGCCTCTCCGTATGGTCTTGCCGTGGCAGAGCTTGCGGCAAAGGTTGCGGTCGAGGCGGGCGTGACGGTAGTTTCGGGCGGCGCGGTCGGTTGTGACCAGACCTCGGGTTGGGCTGCGGTCAATGCCGGCGGCAAACACGTCGTGGTGCTGGGGACGGGCGCCGACGTGGTCTACCCGCGTTCGAGCGCGGGGCTTATTACGCGCACGCTCGATACGGGTGGCGCGGTCGTGTCGATCTCTCCGTGGGGCATGGGTCCGCGCAAGTTTGCCTTTCCGCGCCGCAATCGCGTAATCGCGGCCCTGTCGCAAGCCCTCTTTGTATCCGAGGCGGGTATGCCTTCCGGGACGTTTTTTCTACAGCCGAGGCTGCTATGGATTTGGGGCGAGAACTTCTTGCCGTGCCAGGGTCGATCCTATCGCCCGAGTCGCGTGGCACGAATTACCTCATTGCGAACGGTGCCTGCTGCATCATCGACGAGGAATCTATCGAGATGGCTATTTCACGCATCTACGGCACCCTGCGCTACTCGCGCCCCGATGCTCCCGGCATTGCGACCTGGATCAAACACAGCAGACCGTGATGCATGCGCTCATCGCCTCTCCGCTCAAGGTCGACGACATCGCGGCGCTCGTCTCGCTCGATGCCGTCGGCGTACTCAACTCCTGGGTTCGCTTGAGCTCGAGGGTCTTATCGAGCGCATGATGGATGGAAGGTATGCGCCCTCCAAGTTTGCCCTTCACGCTCAGACACCCTTCGGTCACAATGGAAAACATGTCAATTAGAAAGGTGTTTGCAGATGCTGTTTGATCAGGTGACGGTTATCGGTGGCGGTCTGGCGGGTTCGGAGTGCGCGATTCAGCTGGCAGATCGCGGGTTCGCCGTAAAGCTGTGCGAGATGCGCCCCCAGGTTAGCTCCCCGGCCCACCATACCGATCACCTGGCAGAGCTCGTCTGTTCCAATTCGTTTAAGTCGACCCGTCCGGATTCCGCGGCTGGATTGCTGAAGGCCGAGCTTGAGCGCATGGGTTCAGTCCTGCTCGATTGCGCCCATCGCGCGGCTGTTCCCGCCGGTGGCGCCTTGGCGGTCGACCGCGTCAAGTTTTCCGAGTTTGTCGAGGCCGAGGTTGCCGCCCGTCCCAATATCGAGATCATTCACGGCGAGGTCACGCAGATTCCCGAAGGTCACGTGGTCATTGCCGCCGGCCCCTTGTGCTCGCCGGCGCTGAGCGAAGAGGTCATGAAGCTCGTCGGTGGCGACGCCCTTGCGTTCTTCGATGCCGCGGCGCCGATCGTCGATGCCTCCACGCTCGATATGGACGTGCTGTTCTCGCAGTCGCGCTACGAGGAGCAGGGGAGCGGCGACTATCTCAACGCTCCGCTCAATAAGGAGGAGTACGAGGCCTTTATCGAGGCGCTTACCACGGCCGAGCGCGTGGTGCTCAAGGACTTTGAGGGCGGCGATCTGTTCCAGGCCTGCCAGCCTGCCGAGGAAGTTGCGCGCACCGGCAAGGACGCCATTCGCTTTGGCGCCATGAAGCCTGTCGGCCTCACCGATCCGCGAACCGGTCGTCGTCCCTGGGCGGCGATTCAGCTGCGTGCCGAGAATAAGGAGAAGACCGCCTATAACCTGGTGGGCTTCCAGACCAACTTGACCTTTGGCGAGCAGAAGCGCGTCTTCCATATGGTGCCGGGCCTGGAGAACGCTGAGTTCTTCCGCTACGGTGTCATGCACCGTAATACCTTTGTCGACGCCCCGCACGTGCTCGATGGCACCTTTGCCGTGCCCGGCACCGGCGTGCGCCTGGCCGGTCAGATCACCGGCACCGAGGGGTACATGGAAGCCGTGGCGACGGGTCTGCTCGCGGCGCTCAACACCTATGCCGAGGCTATCGGGGCCGCGGGCGTCGAGCTGCCGCGTGTGGGCGCCCTGGGTGCGCTCGTGGGCTATGCGACCGATCCTGCCACCGTGGGCTATCAGCCTATGCATGTCAACTTTGGCCTGGTGCCGCCACTCGAGGATGGCAAGCGCCGCAGCAAGCGCGACCGCTACCAGGCCTATGCGGACCGTGCGCTCGAGGCCCTTGATGCCTATCTGGCCACTCGCCCCGATTTGTTTGGAGGCGACCGGTCATAGCCTTTGACCTGTACGACACCGTCGACTCGTTTATCGCCTATATCTCACGTGTCGAGGGACTTTCTCCCAACACGGTGACGGCCTATGGCTCGAGGCTGGAGCGTTTTGCTGCCTGGTGCGAGCGTGAGGATATAGATGCTTTCGCTGCCGACGTGCGCACCATTCGTCGCTATCTTGCCGAACTTTCGCGTGAGCAGGTGGCTCCCCGAACGCTTGCGGCACACCTGTCTGCCATTCGCTCGCTCTATCGGTGGATGGCTGCCGAGGGGGTCGTGGAGGGCGATGTGGTCTCGGCAATTTCCTCGCCCAAGCTCCCGCGCGATCTACCCGGTGTGCTGACGACCCAACAGGTGGAGGCGCTGCTCAAGACGCCTGATACCTCAACACCCGCGGGACTGCGCGATGCGGCGATGCTCGAGCTGCTCTATGCCTCGGCGCCCGTATCTCTGAGCTCGCAGCACTCAATGTGGAGTCCATTGTGTGGTCCGAACGCACGCTGCGCCTGTGGGGCAAGGGGAGCAAAGAACGTATCGTCCCTCTGTATCGTCGCGCGCTCGAGGCGACGCGTCTCTATATTGAGGAGGGGCGGCCGGAGTTGCTCGCTCAGGCAAAGCGCCGTGACCCCACTACCGGGCCGCATCCGCTGCTTATATCGGCGCGCGGTAATCGCATGAGTGCCGCCATGCTCAGGCGGCGGTTCCATACTCTGGCGACACTCGCCGGCATTCCGGCCGACATCGCCCCGCATGCGATGCGCCATACCTTTGCGACCGACTTGCTCGAGGGCGGTGCGGACCTGCGCTCGGTTCAAGAGCTGCTGGGTCATGCGAGCCTGTCCACGACGCAGATCTACACGCACCTCACGCCCGATCGGCTCAAACGTGCCGTGGCTCAAGCCCATCCCCGAGGCGAATAGTGGCTGGGACGTCCCGCGCCGCACTCAGGTGTGTGGTTTTGATTGCGGGTTGGCACGAAGATGCATTCCTGCTATCATTCATCGGGTTGCTTCACGGCAACATGTTTTTATCACGCACGCGCGGCTACTTCATACCGTGGTGCCCGGGCTTTGGTAGCACATGTCCGGGTTGGTTTTGGAGGATGACCCCGCGCGGAGGCAAACCACAGGAGGTTTAACATGGCTACCAAGATTAATATCCGCACCCTGCTCGAGGCCGGCTGCCACTTCGGTCACCAGACCCGTCGCTGGAACCCCAAGATGAAGCCGTTCATCTTCGGTGAGCGCAACGGCATCTACATCCTCGACCTCAAGCAGACCATCCTCGACGCCGACCAGGCCTACACCTTCGTCAAGAACGTCGCCAAGGGTGGCAACGTGCTGTTCGTCGGCACCAAGAAGCAGGCTCAGGAGGCCGTCAAGAACGCTGCTGAGCGCGCTAATATGCCCTACATCAACCAGCGTTGGCTCGGCGGTATGCTGACCAACTTCGTCACCATCCGCTCCCGCATCAACCGCATGGAGGAGCTCGAGGCCATGGTCGAGGACGGCCGCATGGCAGTGCTCCCCAAGAAGGAGCAGGCTGTGCTCGGCAAGGAGCTCACCAAGCTCCAGACCAACCTCGGTGGCGCCCGCGACATGAAGGGTCTGCCCCAGGCTCTCTTCGTCATCGACACTAAGCGCGAGGAGAACGCCATCAAGGAGGCTCAGCGCCTGAACATCCCCGTCGTCGCTCTGATCGACACCAACTCCGATCCCGACGAGGTCGAGTACGGCATCCCCTGCAACGATGACGCTATCTCCGCTGTCACCCTTATGTGCGAGCTCATGGCTGACGCCTGCCTCGCTGGCTCCGGTAAGGAGCAGGTCTCCGAGGCCGAGATGGCCGCTGAGCCCAAGGCCGAGTAAATCAGTCTTAGTTAATTCTTTTTCATCTCTTTGAAAGGAACCACAATGGCCCAGATTACCGCCGCTATGGTCAAGCAGCTCCGCGAGATGACCGACTCCCCGATGATGGAGTGCAAGAAGGCTCTCGTCGAGGCTGACGGCGACATGGACGCCGCTGTCGACGTTCTGCGTAAGAACGGCCTTGCCAAGTGCCAAAGAAGGCTGGCCGTGAGACCAACGAGGGCGCTGTCGCCGCGTTCGTCTCCGAGGATGGCAAGACCGGCGCTCTGCTCGAGCTCTCCTGCGAGACCGACTTCGTTGGCTCCAACGCCAAGTTCACCGGCTTTGCTTCTAAGGTCGCTGAGGTTGTCGCTACCACCGAGCCTGCTGACGTCGACGCTCTGCTCGAGAAGCCGATGGGCGAGGAGACCGTTTCCTCCGAGCTCACCGAGATGATTCACATCATGGGCGAGAACATGAAGATCTCCCGCTTCGCTGCCCGCAAGGCCGAGAACGGCGCGCTCGCTTCTTACATCCACATGGGTGGTAAGATCGGCGTCCTCGTCGAGTTCGCCTTCGAGAAGGCCGAGACCGCTCAGGCTGAGTCCTTCAAGACCTTCGCTCACGACGTTGCCCTTCAGGTTGCCGCCGTCGCCCCGATCTGCGCTACCCGCGATCAGGTTCCGGCCGAGACCGTCGAGCACGAGAAGCAGATCTACATGGCCCAGGCTGCCGAGTCCGGCAAGCCCGAGGCTATCCAGGAGAAGATGGCTGTTGGCCGTCTGGAGAAGTTCTACAAGCAGTCCGTGCTCACCGAGCAGGAGTTCATCAAGGACAGCTCCCTCACCATCAAGAAGTACGCTGAGCAGGTCTCCAAGGAGCTCGGCGACACCATTACCGTCGTTGCCTTTGACCGTCTGGTCCGTGGCGAGTAAATAAGCTCTTGTAGCTGGTAATGAGCAGGCTGTGGGTTTTACTCACAGCCTGCTTTTTCATGGCTCTTATCAGAGCCTTTGATATCATATTGAGAGTCTAATTAAAGGAGGATCGCTTTGTCCGACATCCGATATAAACGAGTGCTTCTTAAGCTTTCCGGCGAAGCGCTGATGGGCGACGGCCAATATGGCATCGACCCCAAGGTTACCGATCATCTTGCCAAGCAGGTCAAGGAGCTGCTCGCCGTTGGCCATGAGGTCGGCGTCGTTGTCGGCGGCGGCAATATTTTCCGCGGCATGGCAGGCGCTGCCGGTGGCATGGAGCGTGCTCAGGCCGACTACATGGGCATGCTCGCGACCGTTATGAACGCGCTCGCCCTGCAGGATGCTTTCGAGCATAACGACGTTCCCTGCCGTGTGATGAGCGCTATCCAGATGAACGAGATCTGCGAGCCCTATATTCGCCGTCGCGCCATCAACCACCTTTCCAAGGGCAACGTCGTTATTTTTGCCGCCGGTTCGGGCAATCCGTACTTTACGACCGACACCGCCGCGGCTCTTCGTGCGTGCGAGATCGGCGCCGAGATTCTGATTAAAGCCACCAAGGTTGACGGCATCTACGACAAGGATCCCGTCAAGTGCGCCGATGCCGTCCGTTTTGACAAGATTACCTATCACGAGGTTCTCGTTCGCGGTCTGCAGGTTATGGATTCCACAGCTACGGCCCTGTGCCAGGATAACCGTATGCCTATTTTGGTCCTCAACATCGATGGCGAGGACACCGTCAAGCGCGCGCTCGCGGGTGAGCCCGTCGGCACGCTCGTCTATCAGGAGGATTAAGCATGGCAGAGAACATCACCGCCCATATGGACAAGTCGCTCGAGTCCCTCAAGCATAACTTCTCCAAGGTCCGTACCGGTCGTGCCAACGCCAACATTCTGTCCGACATCACCGTCGATTATTACGGTGTCCCCACGCCGGTCACGCAGGTTGCCGCCGTCAAGACCCCCGAGGCTCACATGCTGCTCATCGAGCCGTGGGATAAGGCGCTCATCAATGCTATCGTCAAGGCCATCGGCGCTTCCGATCTGGGTATTACCCCCAACTCCGATGGCACCGTCGTTCGTCTTCCGTTCCCGGCTCCCACTGAGGAGCGCCGTCGCGAGCTCGTCAAGGAGTGCCGCGAGTACGCCGAGCAGGCCAAGGTGTCTATCCGTAACATCCGTCGCGACTTCAACAACAAGCTCGAGCGCGATGAGGGGCTCACCGAGGACGACGTACGTCGCGAGCAGGCCAAGGTCCAGAAGCATCACCGATGAGTATGTCGCCAAGGTCGAGGAGCTTCTGAAGGAAAAAGAAGCCGAGGTCATGGAGATCTAAGGTGCAATACGACGAGCATAAACTGGTCGAGTACTTTGCCGACGCCCCTGCGGCGTCGGTTTTTCCGACCTTGACCTCAATAACATTCCGCACCATATCTCGTGCATCATGGACGGCAACGGTCGTTGGGCCACGTCGCGCGGTCTTGCACGCACCGAGGGCCACAAGGCGGGTATCGTCTCGCTGCGCGAGATCATTACCGCCTGCGTGCGCCTGGGCGTCGACGTGCTTTCGGCCTATGCATTTTCGACCGAAAACTGGAATCGACCGCAGCATGAGGTCAACGTTCTGATGCACCTGTTTGCCAAGACGTTTATCGACGAGCTGCCGCTTCTGAAGCGCGAAAATGTGCGCGTAGTCTTTTTGGGTGACATTTCCGCGCTGCCCAAGAAGACTCGCGACGTTTTTGAGCGCGGTCTTGCCGAGTGCGCCGATCACACCGGTATGACGCTGGCGCTTGCCGTCAACTACGCGCGCGTGCCGAGATTACCCGCGCTGTCCGTCAGATCGCATCCGACGCTGCCGCCGGTAAGATCGATCCTGCCGCAATTGATGACGACATGGTGGCTTCCCACCTCTATACCGCCGGTCTTCCCGATCCCGAACTTGTGATTCGCACCTCTGGTGAGCTGCGCCTTTCGAACTATCTGCTGTGGCAGGTGGCTTATTCCGAATTCTACGTCACCGATACCTATTGGCCCGACTTTGATCGTTGGGCCTTGTCGACGCCATTTTGGCCTATCAGGGCCGTGACCGTAGGTTTGGTGGACTGAGCAAGACCGAGGAGGCTTAATCGTGTCCGATCGTCCCAAGGCATCTGCTCCCAGACGCCAGTTTCCGCGGCGCCTGCGCGCAAGGCTGCCACTGCGGGAGCGCCTGCAGCGAAGAGCGGCACCGGTTCGTGGCTGGCGGGCTTTATTACCCGTGCCGCCGCCGGTATCGTCTACGCCGTTGTCTTTATCCTGTGCCTGGTTTTGGGTATCGTGCCCACGGCCATCTTTGTTTCTGTCATGAGCGGTCTGTGCTGCTATGAGTTTTTCCGTATGACAAGGCTCGATGGCAAGATGGCTAACGAGCGCATGGGTATCGCTGCCGCCGTACTCTTTCCGCTGTCGGCGTTGGGCGATTCGATGTTGCTGAATGCCCTGCTTTTTGCCTTGATGCTCGCTGTGGGCATTTGGTATGTCTGGTCGCCGCGTACCCGCATCTCTGATGTGGCCGTGACGCTCATGGGTCCCATCTACACTGGCTTTATGCTGTCGGCTATCGTGCTGCTGCGCGATGCCGTGCCCGGTTTGCCGCGCCCTGCTTTCAGTGGGCGTTTGCGCGTCCCTTTGGGTCTCCGATTCGTTTGCCTACATCGTGGGTAGCCGTATCGGCAAGCACAAGATGGTTCCCAAGATCTCCCCCAAAAAGAGCTGGGAGGGGTTTGCCGGCGGCATCTTGGGCTCGGTTTTTGATTTTGGCTCATCCTGTGGGCGACGCACTTCTACAAGCTCAGCCTGCCCTATGCGCTGCTGTGCGGCGTGGTCGTGTCCATTCTGGGCGTTATCGGCGACCTTATCGAGTCGCGCATCAAGCGCGGTGTGGGCGTCAAGGATTCCGGCAACCTTATCCCGGGCCACGGCGGAATGCTCGATCGTAGCGATTCGCTTATCTTCGGTTGCATCACCGCACAGCTGTTGCTGATGATCGGAGGCGTGCTGTAATGTCCTTCCAGACGACGTATGGCCCCGATGGACGCCTTCGCGTTGCCATCCTGGGTTGTACGGGCTCTATCGGCACCCAGGCGCTCGATGTGTGCCGCCAGCATGCCGATCGCCTGCAGGTGACGGCGCTGTCCGTTAATTCCAGCACCTCGGAGCTCGTTGCCGCTGCCCGCGAGTTCTCGGTTCCGGCGGTTGCCGTTGCCGATGTCGCTCATGGCGATGACGCCGTGCTGCAGGAGTTGCCCGAGGGCACACAGCTCGGCGTTGGCGCGCAGGCGGTTTGCGAGCTCGCGCGTCGCGACGATGTCGACTGCGTGCTCGTCGCTATTGTGGGCGCCGCCGGTCTCGAGGCGAGCCATGCGGCCTTGACCTCGAATAAGCGCCTTGCCCTTGCCAACAAGGAGTCCCTCGTCGTCGGTGGCGACTTGCTTATGCCGTTGGCGCAACCGGGCCAGCTTATTCCGGTCGACTCTGAGCATTCCGCCATCTACCAGTGCTATCTGGGGGAGAACCCGCGCGAGGCCCACTGCATTTGGCTCACCTGCTCGGGCGGTCCGTTCTTTGGCCGCACGCGCGACGAGCTCGATCGCGTGACGCGTGCCGATGCCCTCGCGCATCCCACGTGGGCCATGGGTGCCAAGATCACCATTGACTCCGCCACCCTCATGAACAAGGGCCTGGAGCGCATTGAGGCCATGCATCTGTTTAACTGCGACCTCGATTTCATTAACGTGGTCGTGCAGCGTCAGTCCAAGATTCACTCTATGGTCGAGTTCGCCGACGGCTCCGTGATGGCGCATCTCGGTGCATCCGACATGCGTATTCCCATCCAGTTCGCGTTCTCGTATCCCGAGCGTTGGGATACTCCGGCGCCTCGTATCGATTTCCGCGAGCTGGGGCAGCTCATGTTTGATGCTGCCGACATGGATACCTTCCGCTGTCTGGCACTGGCCGAGCGTGCCGGCAAGACGGGTGGCACCATGCCGTGCGTGCTCAATGCCGCCAACGAGGTCGCCGTCGATGCCTTCCTGCACGATGGCTGCAGCTTTACCGATATCGATCGCATTGTGGAATCCTGCATGGACGCCCACGATATGCAGGTGGTCGATTCGTTTGAGCTGCTTCGCGACATCGATGCGTGGGCGCGTGAAAAGGCTGCGCAGGTGCTCGCCGCAACCCGTTCCTAACCCATAAGGATTGCTTTTTCGTTTTATGGATACTGTTCTGAGCGTTCTCTCATCGGTCTTTTGGGGCCTGCTGATGCTTTCCCGTCCTCGTGTTTTTGCACGAGGGCGGCCACTTTTTGGCGGCGCGTGCCTGCGGCGTCCGTGTGACCGAGTTCTTTTTGGGTCTGCCGTGCCGCTTTGACATCCATTACACGTCGCGTCGCATTGGAACCAAGTTTGGCGTGACCCCGCTGCTGCTGGGTGCTACGCTGCCATCTGCGGTATGGATCCGACCGATGTTTCGTGCGCCGACCGCGTGCTCGCGGCTATCTATCGTCATGGTCGCGTGACCGTGGCCGACCTTGCTGTCGAGCTCGAGCTTTCCGAGGAGGATGTGCTCGAGGCATGCGCCCTTTTGCTGGGCTGGGGCTCCATCGCGCCCTGGTATGAGGAAGGGGAGAAGCCCTCGCCGAGCTACTATCCCACCAAATATCAGACGTTGCCGCGAGACAAGGCAGGCTATACCACCTTTGATGGTCGCCGTTTCGATCGCGAACATGCGACTGCCGAGGGCGATGTGTGGGAGCTGCCGTGCGGCGAGGCCGAGTTCCTTGCGCGCGAGCGCTCGCACACCTATCTTGGCCAAGGCTTTCTCAAGCGTGCCTTTATGCTGCTTGCGGGCATTATCGTCAATATCCTGACGGGTTTTTTGCTCCTTATGAGCATCTATTCCATCGCAGGTGTCACCGTGCCGGTGGATACCAATGTGATTGGCCAGGTTGACGAAGGCTCGATTGCCGCCTCGGCGGGAATCGAGGGCGGCGGACGGCGATTCTTTCGGTCGACGGTGTATCGTGCTCTACCTGGATGGACGTTTTACGATGCCATCGGCAAGGCTGCCGGTAAGGACGATATCGCCATTGAGTACGAGCGTGACGGCAAGCAGCATTCGACCACGGTTGCGCTCAAAGAGGACGATCGCCTAGGTGTGTATGCCTCTACGCAGGTGGTCCGTTTAGACCCCATCACGTCGGCTCGTCTGTCGTTCTCCTATGTTGTGCAGACAGCGGAGGGCGTGATGCGCCTGCTCCAGCCGCAGCATACGATGGAGATTCTCGATCAGTCCTCTTCGATCGTGGGTATTAGCGTTATGTCCTCACAGGCTGCTGCTGCCGGCCCTGCCACGTTCCTTTCGTTTGCCGCCCTCATTTCATTCTCGCTTGGCTTTATGAACCTGCTGCCCATCCCGCCACTCGATGGCGGCAAGCTAGTCATCGAGATCATTCAAAAGATTGCGGGCCGCGAGCTTCCGCTCAAGGTCCAGACGATTGTGAGCTATGTGGGCATCGCGCTCTTTGCGCTGCTGTTTGTCTATATGCTTCGTTCCGACATCCTTCGATTTATTCTGTAGGGGAGTGTTTGGATTGTCTTTATCCCATCCTTTGCCTCGCGAGCTGACGCGCCCCCGTGCATGTGGGCGGCGTGCAGATCGGTGGCGGCGCGCGGTGGTGGTCCAATCTATGACCTGCACCGATACCGCTGATGCCCAGGCAACGCTTGCGCAAGTGTGCGCGTTGGCGCAGGCTGGCTGCGATATCGTGCGCGTGAGCGTGCCCTCCGAGGCCGCGCTTGAGGGCTTCCGCACCATCTGTGCCGAGTCTCCGGTGCCGATTGTCGCCGATATCCACTTTAACCATAAGCTCGCCATTGGTGCCGTTGAGGCCGGTGCCGCCAAGCTGCGCATCAATCCCGGCAATATCGGCGATTGGGCCAAGGTTGACGCGGTGATCGATGCTGCGGGTGCCGCGGGCTGTGCGATTCGCATTGGCGTGAACGCGGGCTCGCTTGAGCAAGATATTGCCGAGCGCGACGACCTCACGCAGCCCGAAAAGCTCGTGATGTCGAGCGAGCGCTTCGTCAAGCACTTTGAGGATCGCGGCTTTACGAACATTGTGCTTTCGGCCAAGGCCCATTGCGTGCAAACGACGCTCGATACCTATCGAGCCCTGTCACGTGAGATTCCCCACGTTCCGCTTCACCTGGGCGTGACGGAGGCGGGGACAAGCTTCAGGGCACCATCAAGAGCTCTGTAGGCTTGGGTATCTTGCTTTCCGAAGGCATCGGCGACACCATGCGTGTGTCGCTCACGGCCGATCCGGTTGAGGAGCCGCCGGTCGCCTGGGGAATTCTACAGTCGCTGGGCCTGCGTCGCCGTGGTCCCGAGATTGTCTCGTGCCCCACGTGCGCCCGCTGCCAGGTTAACCTCATTCCCATCGCCGAGGAGGTCACCGAGCGGCTTAAGAACTATTCCGCGCCGCTTTCGATTGCCGTCATGGGATGTGCCGTTAATGGCCCCGGCGAGGCTTCTGATGCCGACCTGGGCGTTGCTTGCGGACGTGGTCAGGCCTTGCTCTTTTCGCATGGCCAGATCATTGGTAAAGTAGCTGAGGACCAAATTGTCGACGCGCTTATGGCAGAGGTCGACAAGCTTATTGAGGAGAAATAAATGACCCGAGCAATGTATATGTCTAAGCTCTATGCGCCGACGCTTAAAGAGGATCCGGCGGACGCTGAGCTCGCCAGCCACCGCCTGCTGCTCCGTGCCGGCATGATCCGCAAGGAGGCCGCCGGTCTGTATTCCTACCTGCCGCTCGCATGCGCTCGATTCGCAAGATTGAGAACATCGTGCGCGACGAGATGGACGCCGCCGGCGCCCAGGAGCTTATGATGCCTATCATGGTCGATGCCGAGTTGTGGCGTGAGTCCGGCCGTATCGATGCCTATGGCAAGGAGCTTGTGCGCTTTGACGACCGTCATGGTCGCGAGTTCGTGCTGGGCCCCACGCATGAGGAGACCGTGACTGCTCTGGTGCGCAATGAGCTGCGTTCCTACAAGCAGCTGCCGGTGAATCTCTATCACATCCAGGACAAGTTCCGCGACGAGTTCCGTCCCCGCTTTGGCCTGATGCGCGGTCGCGAGTTCATCATGAAGGACGCCTACAGCTTCTCCGCCACGCAGGAGAGCCTGCAGGAGGAGTACGACAAGATGAAGCAGCTTACGCCAATATCTGCGAGCGCTGCTATATCAAGGCCCTGCCCGTTGTCGCCGATTCCGGCGAGATCGGTGGCGATACCTCCGTCGAGTACATGGCTTTGGCCGACGCCGGCGAGGCTTCTCTCGTCTATTGCGATGACTGCGGTTTTGCCGCCGATGATGAGGCTGCAAGCACCAAGGTCGTCGTGACTGAGGGTCCCGGTGACGGTACGCTTACCAAGGTTGAGACTCCGGGCATGGGCACCATTGAGGCTGTTGCTAAGTTCTTTGGGTTCCCCGAGAACGGCACGCGCAAGTCCCTGGCGCTCATCGATGCCGGGGGCAAGCCCGTCGTGGCCATTGTTCCGGGCGACCACGAGCTCAACGACTGCAAGGCCGAGCATGTCTTTGGCAAGGGCTATCGCATGATGACCGACGAGGAGCTCCAGACCTACGGTCTGCACAAGGGCTTTATCGGACCGGTTAACTTGCCCGAGGGCATCCGTCTGGTGTGCGACGAGAGCCTGCGCGAGTCCAAGCAGTGGGCCTGCGGTGCCAACGAGGTCGATTATCACTTTACCGGTGCCTGCCCCGAGCGCGACTTTACCGTCGATGAGTGGGCAGATCTGGTCACCGTCGTTGCCGGCGATCCCTGCCCGCACTGCGGCAAGCCGCTCTCTGCTGCCCGCGGCATCGAGGTCTCTCAGGTGTTCCAGCTGGGCACCAAGTACTCCGAGGCCATGGGTGCCACCTTTATGGACGAGGACGGCAAGGAGAAGCCGCTCATCATGGGTTGCTACGGCGTTGGTGTGTCCCGCTCGCTTGCTGCCGTCGTGGAGCAGCACAACGACGAACACGGCATCGTCTGGCCGGTCTCCGTTGCTCCGTACGAGGTCGCAGTGATTCCGCTCGATCCTATGAAGGAGGAGTGCGCTACCGTTTGCGATCAAATCGTCGAGGGCCTGTGCGCCGAGGGTATCGAGGTCGTCGTTGACGACCGCGATGAGCGTCCCGGCTTTAAGTTTGCCGATAACGACCTTATGGGCTTCCCGTATCAGGTAGTTCTGGGCAAGCGCGGTCTAAGAATGGCACCGTTGAGCTCAAGGACCGTGCCACGGGCGATCGCGAGGACGTGGCGATTGACGAGATCGTCGCCAAGGTTGCCGAGCTGGTGAAGGCTGCCCGCCGTTAATCGGCGATTTCGCATGTAGTTCGAAATACGGGACGGCCCCGCATTTCTCCAGATCGGGGAGATGTGGGGCCGTCCTTTTATCTTGTGGCATCCTCGATATCTAAAAGGAAAACCCCACAGCCCTAATGAACTGTGGGGTTTCCTTTGTACCTCCGATGCGAAATAAATCGCTCAGATATTACTGATAATCGACGACGTCGATCCAGTTCTTCAGGAACTCATCGTTCACGTTGCGCTTACGAGCGAGCTCGGAAGCGGCGACGATGCTCGTCCACTGACGCACGACCTGCATGGGCATGTCGGCGCGGTCGCAGTAGAGCTCCAGGTAGGCCTCGGCCTGGTCCTTGCTGTTGAGGGCGAAGAGCAGGTAGGTGGTGGCAACGTCGGCAGCAGGGGAGCCCTGGGTGGCGTGTGCCCAGTCGCACACATAGAGCTGGCCGTCGTCGCCGACGATGACGTTAGAGGGGTTGAAGTCGCCGTGGCAGACCTTGAACTCCTTGGTCATGCCGTCCAGACGCTCCTGAAGGTTGTAGCGCGTGGTGGCATTGAGCTGATCGAGGCTGTCGATCATGCGGGCGAACTTGTCGCGCTGACGGTTGAGCAGCGGGGAGGTGTAGCCGTGGATCTCGATCTGGAGGTCGACGAACATCTCGAGGTACTCACCAAAGCGCTGGGGCTCGGCAGTCATCTTCTCGGCAAGGGTGGTGCCCGGAACCTTCTCGGTCACGAGCGCCCAGCCGTTGGCGTTCTCGAGCTGGGAAACCTCGGAGAGCCTTGGGGCTGGCGGATGCCGCACTCATTGATGCGGGCAAGATTCAAAGCCTCGTTGAACACGTCGGAGACAGGCTTGGTCTCGTTAAAGACCTTGACGATCTTGTCGCCCAGGTCGTAAACGACCTTGTTGCCACGGCGGACGAGCTCGGTCTTGGAATCGGGTAGCAGCATGGTTGCATCCTTTCAACGATGCGATAGAAGCGACGCGGGGGTGTGTGAAACACCCGTGCACCCCCGCCGTTTAAAAAACCGTGCTAAAACTAGCAGACGGCGTAGTCCTGAGGCTCGCGGCCGTAGTAGGCGTCCAGGTAGAGCTCCTTGATCTCGCTCATGAGCGGGTAGCGCGGGTTAGCGCCGGTGCACTGGTCGTTGAATGCCTGCTCGGTCATCTCGTCGAGGGTGTCGAGGAAGTACTGCTCGTCAACACCGTAGTCGGCGATGGTCTTCTTGACGCCGATGAAGTCCTTGAGCTCCTCGAGCTTCGTGATGAAGTTCTCGAAGACCTCCTTGTCGTCCTTGCCCTCGATGCCGCAGTACTTGGCCATCTCGGCGTAGTTGTGCAGCGCGTTGGGATAAGGATACTGGGAGAAGGTACCCATCTTGACGGGAGCCTCGGCGGCGTTGTAGCGCATGACGCGGGTCAGGATGACGGCGTTGGCGATGCCGTGGGGCAGGTGATGGAAGGCGCCGAGCTTGTGGGCCATGGAGTGGTTGAGGCCCAGGAAGGCGTTGGCGAAGGCCATACCGGCCATGCAGGAGGCGTTGTGCATCTCCTCGCGGGCATGCGGGTCCTTGGCGCCGTTCGTGAAGCTGGAGGGCAGGTTCTCAAAGACGAGCTTAGCAGCGCGCTCGGAGAGGCCCTTGGTGTAGTCGGAAGCCATGATGGAGACGTAGGACTCGATGGCGTGGGTCATGACGTCGATGCCGGAGGCAGCGGTCAGGCCGCGCGGGGCGGTCATGCAGTTGTCGGCGTCGACGATAGCCATGTTGGGGAGCAGCGCGTAGTCGGCGAGCGGCCACTTGATGCCGGTCTCCTTGTCGGTGATGATGGCGAACGGCGTGCACTCGGAGCCGGTACCCGAGGAGGTCGGGACGGCGACGAAGTAGGCCTTCTTGCCCATCTCGGGGAAGGTGAAGATGCGCTTGCGGATGTCCATGAAGTCCATGGCCATGTCCTCGAACTTGCACTCGGGGTGCTCGTACATCATCCACATGATCTTGCCGGCGTCCATAGCGGAGCCACCGCCGACGGCGATGATGCGTCCGGCTCAAAGAGAGCCATCTGCTTGGCGCCGCGACGTGCGCACTGCAGCGACGGATCGGGCTCGACGTCGTAGAAGCAGTCGTGGGCAATGCCCATCTCGTCGAGCTTGGCCTCGATGGCGCGGGTGTTGCCATTCTTGAAGAGGAACTGGTCGGTGACGATGAGGCGCGCTTCTTGCCCATGACGTTGCCCAGCTCGTCGAGGGCGACGGGCGTGGAACCCTTCTTGAAGTAGACCTTCTCGGGAGCGCGGAACCACAGCATGTTCTCACGGCGCTCGGCCACAGTCTTAACGTTGATCAAGTGCTTCACCCCAACGTTCTCGGAGACGGAGTTGCCGCCCCAGGAGCCGCAGCCCAGGGTCAGAGACGGCTTCATGCCAAAGTTGTACAGGTCACCGATGCCGCCGTGCGAAGACGGGGTGTTGATGACGATACGGCAGGCCTTCATGACGTGCTCGAACAGGCTGATCTTCTCGGCCTGGGCGGGGTGCACGTACAGAGAGGCGGTGTGGCCCGGGCCACCGGCGAGCACCAGGTGCTCGGCCTTGTCGACGGCCTCCTGGAAGTCCTTGGCGTGATACATAGCCAGGACCGGGGAGAGCTTCTCGTGGGAGAACTCCTCCTTGGCGGGGTCGGTGGAGGTGACCTCGGCGATCAGGATCTTGGTCTTGGCGGGAACCTCGATACCGGCGAGCTCGGCGATCTTGGCGGCAGCCATGCCGGGGATGCGGTGGTCGAGAGCGCCGTTCTTGAACATGGCGGCACGCAGGGCCTCCATCTCGGCGCCCTGCTTGACGAAGTAGCAGCCGCGCTTCTGGAACTCGGCCTTGACCTGGTCATAGATGGTGTCGATGACGGTCACGGACTGCTCGGAAGCGCAGATCATGCCGTTGTCGAAGGTCTTGGAGTGGATGATGGAGTTGACGGCGAGCAGCACGTCGGCGGTGTCGTCGATGACGACCGGGGTGTTACCGGCGCCAACGCCCAGGGCGGGCTTGCCCGAGGAGTATGCAGCCTTGACCATGACCCGGGCCGCCGGTGGCGAGGATGATGTCGACGTCGCGCATGACCATGTTGGTCAGCTCGATGGAGGGGACATCGACCCAGCCGATGATGCCCTCGGGGGCACCGGCCTTGACGGCGGCGTCAAGTACGAGCTTGGCGGCGGCGATGGTGCACTTGGCGGCAGCCGGGTGCGGGGAGATGATGATGGCGTTGCGGGTCTCAGGCTGATCAGCGTCTTGAAGATCGCGGTGGAGGTGGGGTTGGTCGTCGGGATGACGGCGCCCACGATGCCGATGGGCTCGGCGATCTTGGTGATGCCGTAAGCCTCGTCGCGCTCCAGGACACCACAGGTCTTGGTGTTCTTGTAAGCGTTGTAGATGTACTCTGCGGCGTAGTGGTTCTTGATGACCTTGTCCTCAAGACGCCGCGGCCGGTCTCCTCGATGGCCATCTTCGCCAACGGGATACGAGCCTTGTTGGCGGCCATGGCGGCCTCATAGAAGATCTTGTCGACCTGCTCCTGCGTGTACGTAGCAAAAAGCGCCTGGGCCTCTCGCATCTGAGCGAGCTTAGCCTCAAGCGCCTCTACGTTGTCCACAATTGCGGGAGTAGTGTTTTCCGGTGACTTTTTCACCATTTGTGTCTCCTTGCGATCGGAGATTTACCCTACGCCTTGCATGATAGCAAGAAATTATTCGGCGAACGGTAAGATTCCTGTAAAAGGCACACTAAAACGCTTCAATCAAATGAAACGCTTTAACTAGTGCATTGCCCCGCTCATTGGGGACAGACTTACATGAGTATTTCAATCGGAAAACGGGAAGAACGGGGCATCTGTTTGATAATCGCTATTCGCGGGTCGCGGTTGAGTCGGACACGCAGGCGGTGCAGCTGATCGACTATATTCATCTCAATCCCGTGAAGGGTGCGATTGACTCGCTCGAGGCGTACCGCTGGTCAAGCTATAAGGCGTATCAGCTGGGCTATGATCCCTTTGACATCTGTGATGCGGCCCCTATGCTCGATATTGTCGGAGGCTCCCGTCGCTATTGCGAGCATCTCAAGGAAGTTGCCGGGCGCATCTGGTCAGTGGAGGTTCTTCCACGCCGGCGGATCCACGATGAGGATGCCCTTTCCGTTGCGCGCGAAGTCCTGCCGAGCATAGATCCTGCGCTGCTCAAGGCCCTGCCTCGTCCCGAACGCGATGCCTGCCTGCTGAGGCTCAGGAGGGCGCATCTCACGGTCAAGCAAATTTCCCGTATCACCGGCATCGGCGCTACAAGTGTAACCAAGGCCACCGCGGGCTGGAACGAGGCGGCGTGAGGCAGGGGCCGAACCGCTGCCGGCATGCGTAATGTCTGTCCCCAATGCGTGAAAACACTCATGTAAGTCTGTCCCCAATGAGTGTGTCCCCAATGAGTGCAAAAAGGCGCCCTCCGTTGGGGAGGACGCCTTTGGTAAGTTCTATATGAACGCGAGGTCTTTGACCCGGAGAGTCCGAGGTACTTGTTGGTAAGACCTTATTTAGGAGCGCGCAACCTTGCCGGACTTGAGGCAGGTGGAGCAAACGTTCATCTTGCGACGGTGACCATCGACGACGACGTAGACGCGCTGGATGTTGGGGCGGAACTTACGGTTGGTGACGCGGTGAGAGTGGCTGATGGAGCGACCGGCAACGGGGTGCTTACCGCAAACTTCGCAAACTTTGGACATAACTGACCCTCCTTGGGCGACAAACGAACATGTCGCGTAACAAACAAGCCTGAACTATAGCACAGAAGTCACTCCCTGTGCGTAAACTACACAGAGATATTCCTCTTTTGGCGATAGTGCGCACGCCACGGCCCTGGACGTAGATCCGATTTGCGTGCAGCAGAGGGGATTATGCCAGCTCGCAACAAGGTTTTCAAGCTCGTCCCACAAATATATATAGGTTTATGGAGCGCCTGCGCCCGTTTATGGATTGCTTTGTATTTATGCTCGCAATTACGCTCGAGGTTGGCTACACTATTCGTTGACCATTAAAGGGGTACGAGATACCCACATGGAATTACATAGCTGCCAAAGAGCAGCCCTTCCTGTGGGTGTCTGGTCCGCTTTAAGCGGTCGGGCATCTATTTTTTTGACTGTGTCAGCAGTCAAGACATGTGAGGAAGGAGATCGATGGGCACGACTTCCCCCAAGGCGGTCATCATGGACGAGACCGCCGTCAATCGAGCGATGACCCGCATCGCGCACGAGATTCTCGAGCGCAACGAGGGCTGTGAAGACCTCGCTCTGGTCGGCATCGTCACGCGCGGCGACCTTCTGGCAAAGAAGCTCGCTGAGGAGATCAAGGAGATCGAGGGCGTCGACGTTCCGCTCGGCAGCCTCGACATCAGCTTCTACCGCGATGACTACGCTACCAATTTCGCTCCCGCGATCCACGCCACCAACATTCCCTTTAGCGTCGACGGCAAACGCGTCGTGCTGGTGGACGACATCCTGTATACGGGCCGTACCATCCGCGCCGCTCTCGACGCCGTCATGGACCTGGGTCGTCCGAGCCGCATCGAGCTGGCGGTCCTCGTCGACCGCGGCCACCGCGAGCTCCCCATCTCGCCGGACTTTGTCGGCAAGAACGTTCCCTCGTCGCATGAGGAGAACGTGCACCTATATATGAAGGAAGTCGACGGCCACACCGCCGTCGAGATCAACGACGTCGCGCCGGGTTCCCACGTGGGCTCCGCGCCGCTGGGAGGTGAGTAGTACCGTGGCGTTCAACCATAAGCACCTGATCGACATTACCGAGTACTCCGAAGAGGATATCAAGCTCATCCTCGAGACCGCCAAGCGTTCTCCGAGGTCAACGAGCGTGCCATCAAGAAGGTCCCCACGCTCAAGGGCAAGACCATTGTCAACATGTTCAACGAGCCCTCGACGCGCACCCGCAGCTCCTTCGAGCTTGCCGAGAAGCGTCTTTCGGCCGACAGCCTTAACTTCGGCGGCTCCTCGACCTCCACGGTCAAGGGCGAGAGCCTCGTCGACACCGTCGAGACCCTCAACGCTTATAAGATCGACTGCATCGTCGTACGCGACAAGCACGCCGGCGCTCCCTACATCGTCACGCAGAACTCGCCCGCGAGCGTCATCTGCGCCGGCGACGGCAAGCACAACCATCCCACGCAGGCCCTGCTCGACCTGTACACCATCTGGGAGCACAAGGGTGACTTCCACGGTTTGAAGGTCGCCGTCGTCGGCGATATCGCGCACTCCCGCGTCTGCGGCTCGCTGATCCCCGCCCTTAAGATTATGGCTGCGAGACCTACGCCGTCGCCCCCGGCACGCTGCTGCCGCCGTCGCCCGAGGTCCTGGGCTGCGACCACGTGACGAGCGACCTCGATTCCGTCCTGCCCGAGCTGGACGTCGTCTACATGCTGCGCGTGCAGCAGGAGCGCCTCGAGGGTGCCCCGTTCCCGACCATTCGCGAGTACCACAAGCTCTTCGGCCTGACCAAGGACCGCGAGAAGCTCATGAAGCCCGACGCAATCATCTGCCACCCGGGCCCCATCAACCGCGGCGTCGAGTTCGATTCCTATATGGCCGACCACCCGCAACGCTCCGTCATCCTGGAGCAGGTCTACGCCGGTATCTGCGTGCGTATGGCTATCCTGTATCTGCTGCTTGGAGGTGCCGATAATGGCCTTGCTTCTTAAGAATGCCCACGTCGTCGACCCGTCCGTCGAGCTTGACGGTGTCGTTGAGTCCTGATTGACGGCGACAAGATCGCCGAGGTCGGCGAGAATCTCGCGTCGAGGGGGCCGAGGTCCGCGACCTTTCCGGCAAGTACCTCGTCCCCGGCCTGGTGGACATGCACGTTCACCTTCGCGAGCCCGGCTACGAGGTCAAAGAGGACATCGAGAGCGGCACCCGCGCAGCTGCCAAGGGCGGCTTTACCGGCGTGTGCGCCATGCCCAACACCGACCCCGTCACCGATAACGGCACCGTCGTGGAGTTCGTCAAGTCCCGCGCTGCTGAGGTCGGTCACTGCCGCGTCTATCCGTCGGGCGCCATGACCCGCGGTCTTAAGGGCGAGGCCATGTCCGAGATGGGCGATATGGTCGCCCACGGCGCCGTCGCCTTCACCGATGACGGTCGCGGCGTGCAGGGCGCGGGCATGCTCCGTCGCTGCATGGACTACGGCAAGATGTTCGGCAAGGTCTTCATGAGCACTGCCAGGACGAGGACCTGGTCGGCCACGGCCAGATCAACGAGGGCAAGGTCTCGACCCGTCTGGCCCTCGAGGGTTGGCCGGCTGCCGGCGAGGAGCTCCAGATCGCCCGCGACATCGAGATCGCCAAGCTGACCGGTGCCAAGCTGCACATCCAGCACATCTCCACCGCCCATGGTCTGGAGATCGTGCGTGCCGGTAAGGCCGCTGGCGTTCAGGTTACCTGCGAGGCTACCCCGCACCACATGTTCCTGACCGAGAACGACCTGGACGAGACCTACAACACCTCGCTCAAGGTCAATCCGCCGCTGCGTACTGAGGAAGATGCCGAGGCCATCCGTCAGGGCGTCATCGACGGCACCGTCGACGCTATCGTCACCGATCACGCTCCCCACACCCCGTGGGAGAAGGCCCGCGAGTTCGAGCTTGCGCCCTTTGGCATGATCGGCCTCGAGACCTCCCTGTCGCTCGTACTCACCGAGCTGGTCAACACGGGCAAGATGAGCGTGGGCCGCATGGTCGAGCTCATGGCCATCAAGCCGCGTGAGATTCTGAGCCTCGATCAGGTTCAGGTCAAGGCGGGCTCCGTTGCCGACCTGACCGTGTTCGACCCCTCTGCCACCTGGACGGTCGGCGAGGACGGTTATGAGTCGCGAGCCGAGAACTCCGGTTTTGCCGGCCGCACGCTTACCGGTCGTGCCACCGATGTGTTTGTCGGCGGTAAGCAGACGCTCGCCGACGGCTGCATCTGCTAGCATAGCCTTATCGCTTTTGTGCGCGGTGCCCTTGCGGTGCCGCGCTTTCTGTTCGTTTTGACCATGCAATCGCATGGGGGATTGGAGCGTCTATGCCCACACCTTCCACTGCACGCATGCACGACTTCGAGGTCGTCTCGAACCAGGAGATCGCCGACGGCATCTTCTCGCTCGTCATCTCGGCCCCCAAGCTTGCAAGTGCGCTCAAGCCCGGTCAGTTTGTGAACATTGCCGTGCCCGGCGATGCTTCCTCGCTGCTTCGCGTGCCCCTGAGCTTCTATCGCGCTGACGCCGAGGCCGGTACCGTCGAGCTGTGGTACGCCGTCGTGGGCGATGATACCCGTCGTCTGTCGCAGATGGGCCCCGGCTCCAAGTCCAATTTGTTGGGCCCTGGCGGTCATGGCTGGCTTGTTCCCGAGGGCACCAGGAAGGCGCTGCTCGTGGCGGGCGGCATCGGCGTTCCGCCCGTGCTCTGCCTCGCCGGTATGCTTGCCGAGCAGGGTGTGGATGTCGACGTGTGCCTGGGCTTTGGCACCGCTTCCAAGGCCGTGGGTGTCGATGAGTTCCGCGCGTTGGGCGCCACGGTTAACGTGTGCACCGACGATGGCACGCTGGGCACGCACGGTTTTTGCACCGACCCGGCAGCCGAGCTGCTCGGCGAGGGCGGCTACGACTATGTGGCCAGCTGCGGCCCCGCTGTCATGATGAAGAAAGTCGCCGCTGCCGCCGCCGAGGCCGGTGCGTACTGCGAGGTGTCCCTCGAGCGCATGATGAGCTGTGGCTTTGGCGCCTGCAACACCTGCAATGTCGAGACGGTCGACGGTATGAAGGGTGCCTGCATGTGCGGCCCCGTGTTCGATGCTTCCAAGGTGGTGGTCTTCTAGTGGGTACCGTGAACATGGCCGTCGATTTCGGCGGTGTCAAGATGCAGAACCCCATCAACACCGCAGCCGGTACCTTTGGCTACGGTTGGCAGTTCCAGAACTTCTTTGATGTCTCCCAGCTGGGTGCCATCACCACCAAGGGCTGCGCTGCCGAGCCCTGGCCCGGCAACCCCGCGCCCCGCATGGCCGAGATCCCGGGCGGAATGATCAACTCCGTGGGCCTTCAGAACCCTGGCGTGGCTGCCTTTGCCCGTGAGTCCGGTCCGTGGCTCGAACAGCTGTCCAAGGACGGCTGCCAGGTCATCTGTCAGGTCGCCGGCCATTCCGTTGACGAGTTTGTCCGCGCGCTCGAGATGTATGTCGAGCTGTGCCCCTGGGCTGCCGGCTATGAGATCAACGTGAGCTGCCCCAATATCGCCGCCGGCGTGCCGCCATGGGCTCCTCGCCCGAGGGCGCCTCTGCCGTTATGGCTGCTTGCCGTAAGGTGACCGATAAGCCGCTGTTCGTGAAGATGGCGCCGGTCAACGTCGCCGAGATCGCCAAGGCCCTCGAGGCTGCCGGCGCCGACGGCCTTTCGGTCATCAACTCCATTCAGGGTATGGCCATCGACGTCCATACCCGTAAGTCCCGCGTGGCCAAGCCCAAGGGCGGCCTTTCGGGCCCGCTGTGCCACCACATCGCCGTGCGCATGGTCTGGGAGGTCGCCCAGGCCGTCGATATCCCCATCAACGGTGTCGGCGGTGTCATGACCGGCGAGGATGCGGCCGAGTTTATCCTGGCCGGTGCCACCTGCGTGTCGGTCGGCATGGCCAACTTTGTCGATCCGTGTGCTTCGCTCAAGATCGCGCATGAGCTCGAGGCCTGGGCCGAGTCCCAGGGCGTGAAGGACATCAACGAACTGGTAGGTGCGTTCGAATGCTAGAGACCGATGCCCGCGACCGTGTTATCGTCGCCCTCGACTGCGACCGTGAGCGTGCGCTCGAGCTCGCCTATGAGCTTTCGGGCCATGCCGCCTGGCTCAAGGTGGGCATGACGCTCTATTACGCCGAGGGTCCCGAGATCGTCAAGACGTTCAAGGACCTGGGCTTCAAGGTCTTCCTCGACCTTAAGTTCCATGACATTCCGCATCAGGTGCGCGGTGCCGCCCGTTCGGCCTCGCTTGCCGGTGCCGACCTGCTCTCGGTCCACGGCTTGGGTTCGGGCGCTATGCTCGCCGCGTGCCGTGAGGGTGCCGAGGTGGCGCGCGAGGACCGCGCCAAGCTCGTCGCCATTACCGTGCTCACGAGTATGAACCAGGATGCGCTGGCCGAGATCGCGTCGAGTCGCCCGTTGCCGAGGAAGCCGCCCGTCTGGCAAAGCTTGCCCAGACCAACGGCATCGACGGCATCGTGTGCTCGCCGATGGAGGCTTACGACATGCGTGAGCTGCTGGGTCCCGATGCCCTGATCGTTACTCCGGGTGTGCGTCCGGTGGGTGCCGCTCTTGGTGACCAGTCTCGTGTGGCGACGCCTTCCCAGGCTATCGAGCGTGGCGCAAGCCACATTGTGGTGGGCCGTCCCATCACCGGTGCCGACGATCCGGTTGCCGCCTTTGACGCCATCGTCGCCGAGCTGGTCGAAAACGTCGCGTAAAAGATTCCCCTAAGTCACCACTTTTGGGTTTCATTAGCACAAATTTGCCCCTGTACCTGCGAAAACTTTCCTACCCTTTGTGTGGAATCGCAGGTCAGGGGCTTAACTTTGACCTCCGTATATTGCACTTTTCGCAGGTATCGTCTAATCTATGGAGCCGTCGATTAGGGCATTTTTGTACGTTCTACGTGCTAAAATGCCAATTATTGAATCAGATATAACCCAACTATTTGGAGGTACGAATGGCACTCCCTCAGCTTACCGACGAGCAGCGCAAGCAGGCTCTTGAGAAGGCTGCTGCCGCACGTCACGCCCGCGCTGAGCTTCGCGAGCAGATCAAGAAGGGCGAGAAGTCCCTCGAGTCCGTGCTCAACTCCGATGACCCCATCGCTTCCCGCATGAAGGTTTCCACCCTCATCGAGTCTCTCCCCGGTTATGGCAAGGCCAAGGCCGCCAAGATCATGGAGGAGCTCGGTATCTCCGCTACTCGTCGCGTCCAGGGCCTCGGCGTCCGTCAGCGCGAGCAGCTCCTCGAGCAGCTGACTAAATAAGTGAGCGCTCAGGATTCCAAGCTCTTTGTGATTTCTGGACCGTCAGGCGCAGGCAAGGGTACGCTCGTCACTCGTGTGCGCGAGCGCCGCTCGAACCTGGGTCTGACGGTTTCGGCTACCACGCGAGCACCACGCAAAGGTGAGGTCGACGGCGTCAACTACTTTTTTCTGACGCGCGAGGAGTTCGACCGCCGCGTGGCAAACGGTGAGTTTGTTGAGTGGGCCGAGGTCCACGGTAACTGCTACGGCACGTTGGTGAGCGAGGTCACATCCAAGCTCGCCTCGGGCTCGTCTCTGATTTTGGAGATCGATGTCCAGGCGCCCTGCAGGTGAAGGAGCGTTTCCCCGAGGCCGTGCTGATCTTTATCAAGCCGCCTTCGCTTGAGGTGCTCCGCGAGCGTCTAGTCGGTCGCGGTACCGAGACGCCCGAGACGATTGAGCTGCGTATGGCAAACGCCGCCGATGAGCTTGCCCTTGCCGACCGCTACGACGACGTCGTGGTGAATGACGATCTCGACCGCGCGACCGATGAGCTCGTTCGCGTTCTCGATATGCATGAAAGGATCTGAGGTCCGTGTCCGTTGTAAAGCCTTGCATTGACGATCTTCTGGAGAAGACCGATCACAACCGCTTCCTGCTCGCTTCGCTTGCCTCCAAGCGCGCCTGCGACATCAATAGCATGCTGCGTGGCCAGCACAACCGCGTGCTTGCCGTCCAGGATGTCGATGACATCACCATCGGGCTTTCCGGTGCCGATACCATCTCGATGGCTATGGACGAGATTGTCGACGGCGACATCTCTTACGACGAGGCCCGTTACGAGAAGGCGCTCGGCCACAAGGTTGCTGAAGCCTAAATGGCGGCTCGCGTCTGCCTAGTCCACTATCACGAGGTAGGGCTGAAGGGCAAGAACCGCGCACATTTTGAGCATATCCTCATGGATAACATTAAGGCGGCCTTGGCCGCCTTTTCCGTGAACGCCGTGTCTCGAATTTCCGGTTATATCCTCGTGACCTTTAACGAGCATCAGGCCGACGAGGCGGCGCGCGTCATCCGCACCGTCCCCGGCGTTGCCCGTGTGTCCCTGGCGTACCACACCAACCGCGACCCGCAGGAGTACTGCGCCGCCGCCGTCAAGGCGCTGCGCGAGTTTGGCCCCTTCGATTCGTTTAAGGTGCATGCCAAGCGCTCCAATACCGACTATGAGCTCACCTCGATCGATATTAATCGTCAGGTGGGCGAGGTGCTGTGCGAGGCGTTTCCCGATAAAAAGGTTCAAATGCACGACCCCGATGCGATGGTGCACGTACTGGTGGTCCAGGGTAGCGTTTACGTGTACGCACGCTCCGAGCGCGGCGTGGGCGGTCTGCCGGTGGGATCTGCCGGCAAGGTCGTGACGCTTCTGTCGTCGGGCATCGATTCTCCGGTGGCGACCTGGATGCTCGCGCGTCGCGGCGCGGTTTGCGTGCCGGTGCATTTCTCCGGTCGTCCGCAGACGCCCGATACGAGCGAGTATTTGGTGCAGGATATCATCCGTGCGCTTGAGCCGGGTGTCCAGATCGGCCGCCTGTACGTGGTGCCGTTTGGCGACTGCCAGCGTGAGATTTCGGTCACCTGTCCCAGCAACCTGCGCGTGATCATGTATCGCCGCATTATGTATTCGGTTGCTGAGCGCATTGCACACATCGAGGGTGCCAGGGCCATCGTTACGGGCGAATCGCTTGGGCAGGTTGCCTCCCAAACGCTTGAGAACATCATGGCCGTCAACGAAGCCGTGAAGATTCCCGTGTTCCGTCCTCTCATCGGTTCGGACAAACAGGAGATCATCGCACGCGCCGAGGAGATCGGTACGTTCGATATCTCGACTGAGGCCGCTCCCGACTGCTGTACGCTGTTTATGCCGCGCCGTCCCGAGACGCACGCTAAACTCGATGCCGTGCATGAGGCCTGGGAACTGTTTGATCACGAGGAGATGATTGAGCGTCTGCTCAAGCAGACCGAGTACATCGACTTCGAGAGCAACACGTACAAGGCCCCTAAGACCTTAAAACGCAAACATTCTGAGCTTGCTCCGCGTGAGATTTACCAAGATTACGAGTAATTGCCTGCATAGACCGACGATGCGCCTGTATCGTCGGTCTTTTTGCTATCTGGGCAAATGATGCCAAAGATGTTCATTCGCTGACGTGTGTCTGAATAAATGGACATTTTTTTTCGCAAGGTTTTGGTCAGCTTTTGGTTTGACCGCGAAAACTGGTGTGGACGTGCGGAAGCTGCGGCGTTCGTTTCCTGACACGATGGTGTTGGGAGGTTTTGCTATGGCGCAGCGCGAACAACACGAACGAGTCAAAAAGATGGACCGCTGGGCGGGCAAACTGCTCGGTCATAAGGCAGTGGCGATGGCGATACTGGTCGTCATTGCGATGGCGAGTGGACTGGCAATGGCGAACTTTGGCGGCGGTGCCGGCGGTGTGTCGTTTGAGCGCACTGATGGTTCGGGCACGTTAGTGGAGCCGGGATCCGGTGATGCTTCGAGTGGAAAGACATCTGAAGGCTCTTCGCCTAAGGCGTCTGCCGCGGCAGAGGTCTATGTCGATGTTGATGGCGCCGTGGTGTCACCCGGTGTATATCGCCTCAAAGACGGGGCGCGGGTGGCTCAGACGATTGATGCCGCCGGCGGGCTGGCGCCCGAAGCAGACGTTACGGGGCTTAATCGTGCATCCAAGGTCACTGATGGACAAAAAATTCACGTTCCAACGGTAGGGGAGCAGCAGGTGCCCATTGCGGAAGCCGGTGTTGATGGTGGGACTTCCGCATCATCAGGCGTCGGTGGCGCAACAGGCCTAGTAAACATTAATACGGCAAGCTCGGCAGAGCTGCAGACGCTCTCGGGAATCGGTCCCTCAATGGCACAGTCGATTATCGATGAGCGGACAAAGAACGGTGCTTTTGCTTCGGTTGACGATCTGATGCGCGTGTCGGGAATCGGCGAGAAGAAGCTTGCCAAAATCAAAGATTGCATCTGCGTATGAGTGCGACCGAGCGAGAGCACGTGATGCCTCCGCGGCCCCTGATTCCGTGGACGATGACCCTGTGTGCCGGCATGTGCGTGAGCTGCGCCTTGGTGCTCAGCATAGCCGCTGATGCGCTGCTGAGGGAGCGGGCGACGGCGGTCGGGCCGCTATGGGCCATTCCCGTTGCGGCAGCGGTTTTCGTTGTGCTGGCTCACTCTTGTGCGAGGCTTGCCCCTTTGAAGCGGTGGCTGTATGCCGCGTCCGTCGGTCTCGTGGCGGGAGCGGTCGTCTCGGCGTGGTGGGCTGTGGGTGCGCTAAGCGCCTCGAGGGCGCTCGACGGTCGAGCGGCAAGCGGCCTCGAGTTTGTCGTGCAGGGTGGATCCATCCATAAACGACGACGTGTATTCCTATACCTGCGAGGCACGCGCGGACGGTAAGAACTTGGCAACGGTTCGCCTATCGTGTGATCGTGAGCTCAAGGTCGGGGCGCACGTGCGTGTTATCGGTCGCGTTTCACGTTTTGAGAACGATGCATATGGACGATCGCGTGTGCTCCGAGGCGAGGTGCGCAAGGTTAAAGCCGTTCGGATTGTGTCAGTCGATGAAGGCTCTCCGGTGCCGCTGCTTCGGCTGAGAAATGGGCTGCTTGCGTCCATCGCGCCTGCGACAGACCCGGCGCGTGCGCTCATAGCCGGTGTCGTCTGCGGTCGTTCGGCCGAGCTGCGCGCCCAGCCGGCGGGCGACTGGTTTTCTGTGACGGGAACGGCGCATCTTATCGCCGTCTCGGGCAGCCATTTGGCTATCGTGGGGTTTGTTATCGAGGGTGTATTGCAAAAGACTCGGTGCTCACGTGGTCTTCAGCGGGCGATATTGGCGATATTGCTTGTGGGCTATGCTGCCTTTACGGGCGCGTCTCCCTCGGCCGTGCGTGCGTGCTGCATGGTGTTCGCGACGCTTGTCGTAAACGGCGCGGGGCGTCGTCGGCACGGCCTTTCGACACTCTTCGTAACCATGTCCATCTTTGTGCTACTGCGGCCGACGGTGCTGTTCGAGATGGGCTTTCAGCTTTCATGCACCAGCGTCTTAGCCATTCTGTGCTTTTGCCCCTATGCGACCTACGCTTTGGGTGAGCTGGGTGTGCCATCGGGCGTTGCCAGCATGCTTTCCGTCACGCTGTGCTCGCAACTGGCGACACTTCCCATTACCATTCCTGCCTTCGGTACGTTCTCGCTCATTGCTCCGCTGGCAAATGCGGTCATCGGTCCGGTGGTGAGCGTACTGCTCGCTGTGTCGATCGTGCTGGCTCCCTTTTCGCTCGTGGGACCGTTGCGGACTTGGGCGCTCGTTGTGCCCATGATTGCCGCCCGTTGCGCGCTGTTCTTCGAGCAGCTGTTTGCCGCCATGCCGGGTGCATCCGTGAGCGTGCCGCCCGATAGCATGTGGATTTACCTAGTGCCGTGTTTTCTGGCGGTTCTGCTGGTCTGGTGGCCGCGTCCCCGTGCACGTCCTATGGCGGTGGGGCTTGCATGCCTGATGCTCTTGGCTGCGATTCCGTACGTCTATTGGGATCGATTCGCTCCGCCTTCGGTGACGGTGCTCGATGTGGGCCAGGCCGATGCGATTCTTATCCGCCAAGGCGGCGCAGTTGCACTTGTCGACTGCGGGCTCGACGAGCGTGTGGTTGCGGCGTTGGTTCGCAATAACGTGCACCATATCGATGCCGTTTTGTGACGCATTGGGATGAGGACCACTGGGGTGGTTTGCCTGCCGTGCTCGAACAGTTTTCGGTCGGAACGATTGCCGTGGCGGCGGATGCGCTGGAGGATGCTCCTGCCGAGGTATTGAACCGACCTGGCGTGGAGTATCGGCAGGTGCGCCGTGGGGATACGGTCGATATCGGCTCATTTTGCGCTCGCGTGATGTGGCCATTCGAGTCCGTGGATGGCGAGGGAAATGAGGACTCGCTTGTCCTGCTGCTCTCTTATGTTCAGGAAGGCAAGAGCCTGCGAATACTTCTCACCGGTGATGCCGAGCTCGACCAAGAGCGGGAATTCGTGCAGGAGGTGGGGGATATCGATGTCCTTAAACTTGGGCATCACGGCTCCAAGGTTTCAGTCGATGGCGAGTTGCTGGACGTCTTGAAGCCCGAGCTTTCCCTCGCAAGCGCCGGTGAGGGGAATCGATACGGCCATCCGTCCGATGCCTGCATCGATGCCGTTAAGGAAGCGGGTGGTGATTTCGCGTGTACCATCGAACACGGCGACATTACCGTCACACCGACTGCGAATGGCTTTACGATGCGATGCCAGCGACCGTGACGACGTCGTTGGCGTGTGGTGGGCCCCTGGGCTAGAATGGCACGGAACGAATACGAAGGCCTGCGGGAGGGGAGCGCAATGTCCGAAACCGGTTTGCTGCCGGCATATCTGATCGTCGGTACCGACGGAGTTAAGCGCGACCACGCCGTCTCGCGTATGAAAGCGCGTCTGGAAAAGTCGGGTATGGTCGAGTTCAACCTCGACGAGCGAGACATGACCAAGGACCCCGATATCGAGTCCATTATCGGATCGCTTAACACCTTTCCGATGGGCAGCGAGTTTCGTCTGGTAATCCTCGATGGCTGCTCAAAGCTCGCTAAGGCGGTCTCGGAGCCGCTCGTTGGGTATCTGGCGAGTCCCAGCCCCACAACGGTCTGCCTCATCATCGCCGACTCACTTGCCAAGAATACGCGCCTGTATAAGGCAATCGCCAAGATCGACAAGAAGGCTATCGTCGATTGCTCGGGTACCAAGCGCTGGGAACTGCCGCGCCGTGTTCAGCAGATGGCGACGCAGCGCGGTAAGTCGATTTCGACGCGGCCGCCGAGGAGCTCGTCTCGCGTTCGGGCGAAAACACGCGCATGCTCGATAACGACTTGACTAAGCTTGCCCAGATGGTCGAGTCGCCCCAGATTGAACTTGCCGATGTTGAGCGCTGGATTGTACGTACGGCCGAGGTCCAACCCTGGGACTTCCTCAACGCCGTCTCGGCTCGCGATATGCGGCGTTCGCTCGAGCTCTTTAAGCTCCTGCCCTCCAAGAGCTACGTGTGGACTTACACATTGCTGTGCGGTCGCATTCGCGAGCTTATCGTCGCCAAGGCGCTCGACGCGCGTGGGCAGGGTCGCGAGCTGGCCGCAACGCTCAAGCTCCAGTCCTGGCAGGTCAAGAATCACCTTACCTGGGCGCGTCGTTTTTCGATGACCGAGCTCATCGCAGCGCTCGAGGGTGCCGTTGATGTGGAGCTCGCGCTCAAGGGTTCGGCAGATTCCGAGACCGCGCTTTTGCTCTGGATTACGAACATCTTGAGAAAATCGTGATGATACCTGCCTATTTGACAAATTCGTTCTATCCCTTTGAGGGGGAGCGTGCTATAGTAGGCGCTTGCATGACCTCACCGTGTCTCAGAGGTGTCATACATTTTTGCAAGGAACTCGAAAGGAACTCCAGAAGTGGCAAACATCAAGTCTCAGAAGAAGCGTATCCGCACCAATGAGGCAGCTCGCATGCGTAACAAGGCTGTCAAGTCCGAGCTCAAGACGCTGACCAAGCACGTCCAGTCCGCCGTCGCCGAGGGCGACGCCGAGAAGGCCCAGGCTGCCCTCAAGACCGTCACCAAGCGTCTCGACATGGCTGCCGCCAAGCATGTTATCCACAAGAACCAGGCTTCCAACCGCAAGTCCGGTCTTGCCAAGCTCGTGAACAGCATCAACGCCTAAGTTGTAAATTTCACACCACACAGATTACGCGCATAAATGGAGCCTGTTTATGGAACAGGCTCCATTTTTGTACCGCTCGGGTAAGATAGTCCGCATGAATACTTCAATTGACATTTCCCACATCCGCAACTTCTCGATCGTTGCGCACATCGACCATGGCAAGTCCACGATCAGTGACCGCATCCTCGAGCTCACCCATACCGTCGACGAACGCGACATGGAGTCGCAGCTGCTCGACACCATGGATATCGAGCGCGAGCGCGGCATTACGATCAAGTCCAATGCCGTCCGCGTTTCCTATGACGCCGACGATGGTGAGACGTATCAGTTCAATCTGATCGATACGCCGGGCCACGTTGACTTTACCTACGAGGTCTCGCGTTCTCTGGCCGCCTGCGAGGGCGCGGTGCTCGTCGTCGATGCCACCCAGGGTGTCGAGGCGCAGACCGTCTCCAACGCGACGCTCGCCATGAACGCCAACTTGGACATTGTTCCGGCCATCAACAAGATCGACCTTCCCTCGGCGCATCCCGACGAGGTTAAGACCGAGATCGAGGATGACCTGGCGATCCCTGCCGATGATGCCGTGTGCGTCTCGGGCAAGACCGGCGAGGGCATCCACGATCTGCTGGAGTCCATTGTCTTTTTGATCTCTCCGCCCAAGGGCGATGCGAACGCGCCGCTCAAGGCACTCATCCTGGATTCGTACTTCGACGAGTATCGTGGTGTCGTCGCCACGGTGCGCGTCTTTGACGGCTCTATCAAAAAGGGCGATACCCTGCTTATGATGCAGGTCAAGGGCGATTTTTTGGTCGACGGCGTGGGCGTCAAGCGTCCTGCCGAGACCCCGGTCGACGCGCTGACGGTCGGCGAGGTTGGCTATGTGGTCACGGGTCTGAAGGACCCCGAGGCTGTGCGCGTGGGCGATACCCTTACGTGGGCTTCCAACCCCTGTCCCGAGCCTCTGCCGGGCTACCGCGAGGCCAAGCCCATGGTCTACACGGGCCTGTTCCCGATCGACAACAAGGACTACGAGAACCTGCGCGACGCGCTCGATAAGCTGCACGTCAACGATCCGTCGTTGGTGTGGGAGCCCGAGACGTCGGTGGCGCTCGGCTTTGGCTTTCGCGTGGGCTTCCTGGGCCTGCTGCACATGGAAGTCGTCAAGGAACGCCTGGAGCGCGAGTTCAACCTGGACCTCATTGCCACGAGTCCCTCGGTCGACTATCACGTCTACAAGACCGACGGCGAAATGATCGATGTCCGCAGTCCGCAGGACCTTCCCGAGCCACGCGCATCGAACGTATCGAGGAACCCTACCTCAAGGCAAAGATCATCTGTCCGCCTGAGTACACGGGTGCCGTCATGCAGCTCGCCATCGAGCACCGCGGCGTCACAACCGACATGATCCACCTGACGAGCAAATCGGTCGAGATGCGCTTCGATATGCCGCTCGCCGAGCTTATCTTGGACTTCTTTGACCAGCTCAAGAGCCGTACCAAGGGCTATGCTTCGCTCGATTACGAGTTCAACGAGTATCGTCCCTCCGAGCTCGTCAAGCTCGACATCCTGCTTTCGGGCGACGAGGTGGACGCGCTGTCGTTTATCGTCCATAAGGACAAGGCATATGGCCTGGCCCGTGGCTTGTGCGACAAGCTCAAGGAGATCATCCCGCGTCAGCTGTTCGAGGTGCCCATCCAGGGTGCTATCGGCAACAAGATCATCGCCCGTTCCACCGTCAAGGCGCGTCGCAAGGACGTTCTTGCAAAGTGCTACGGCGGCGATATCTCGCGTAAGCGCAAGCTGCTCGAGAAGCAGAAAGAGGGCAAGAAGCGCATGAAGGCCATCGGATCGGTCGAGGTCCCGCAGGAGGCCTTTATGGCGATCCTCAAGGTGGACGAGTAGGTCTATGGCTCTTTCCGAATATAGTCTGCGGCTGCTGGGCGCCTATGCCGAGCAGCCGTTCCTTATGGCTCCCATGGCGGGCGTGACCGACCCTGCCTATCGCATCATGTGTCGCCGCCGCGGTGCCAACCTTGCCTACAGCGAGATGGTGAGCGTGGCAGGCCTTGCCTATGCCAGCAACAAGACGTGGCGTCTGGTGCTGCCGGCCGACGAGGAGCAGCAAATCTGCGTGCAGCTCTTTGGTTCCAAGCCCGATCAGTTTGCGAGCGCCGTCGCTGCCGTCGAGGAACGTGTGGGCGATCGCCTGTCTTTGATTGATATCAACATGGCCTGCCCAGCTCGCAAGGTTGTCACCAAGGGCGAGGGCTCGGCGCTTATGCGCACGCCCGACCTGGCCGAGAAGATCGTCGAGGCAGCGGTGGGCGCGGCGCACGTGCCCGTGACCGTAAAGATCCGTAAGGGCTTTTACGCCGAAGATCGCAATGCCGCGACGTTTGCCCAGATGCTCGAGGGGGCAGGTGCATCTGCGGTGGCGGTGCATGGCCGCTGCGCCACACAACTCTATACGGGTCAGGCCGATTGGTCGGTCGTCGATGAGGTGGCCGACGCGTCGAGATTCCCGTTATCGGTTCGGGCGACGTGTTCTCGGCCGAGGATGCGGCGGAGCATCTGAGCGGCTCGGGTGCCAGCGCGGTGTTTATTGCGCGCGGCATCTACGGCAATCCGTGGGTGTTCGGCGATGCCCGAGCCCTTGCACTCGATGGCACGCCGGTTCCTTCTCACTCCTCGGTCGAGCGCCTGGAGGCCCTGCGCGAGCACCTGACGTTGACGCACGAGCTTCTGCCGCTTATGTCGCGCGCCGTACGTATGCAACCTGGTACTTAAAGGGCAATGCCCCATGCCGCCGCCTGGCGCGCTCAGGTGGTGCGCTGCTCCACGTACGAGGAGTTTATGGCGCTGGTCGATGATATCGAGCGCGACGTGGTGGTCTGCGAGGCCGCGCTTGCCGCCGGCGAGCCGGTGCCCGCCCATCCGCTGGAGGCTTAAGGGTGGCCGTTACCGCGCTGTATGTGCACGTGCCGTTTTGCGCTCAGAAATGTCGCTATTGCGACTTTGACTCGCGCAGCGTGGCGCCGTGCGACCTGGACGCTGCGCTCGATGCCTATTTTGAGCAACTGTATGCGCGGCTCGATGCTTTTGGCAACGCTGGGGCCCTTGACCAGATCCGCACCGTCTATGTTGGCGGCGGCACGCCGTCGCTGGCGGGGGAGCGCCTGGTGGAGCTGCGCGGCGTATTCGTACGTGGTGCGCTCCCGTTGAGTTTACCTGCGAGGCCAATCCTGAGTCGTTGACTTCGCAGCTTGCCGCGGCGCTTGCCGGGGTGGGCGTTACGCGCATTTCTCTGGGAGTCCAAACCCTCGACAACGCCGAGCTTGCCGCGATTGGCCGTATCCACGATTCGCACCGCGGCCTTGCAGCCATCGCCGCGGTGAGGGACGCTGGGCTCGATGTGTCCTGCGACCTGATGTGCGGACTTCCCGGGCAGACTGCCGTAAGCTGGCAGCGCACGCTCGATGGCGTGTTGGCGGCGGCGCCGCATCATGTATCGGTGTACCCCCTCACGCTCGAGGAGGGCACGCCGCTCTACCGCATGGCGTGTCGCGACGAGTCGCTCGAGCCCGACGAGGATTTCCAGGCCGCATGCATGGACGTGGCGCGTGATTGTCTGACTGCGGCCGGCTATCACCCGTATGAGGTGGCGAGCTACGCGCTCGACGGCCATGAGTGTGCCCACAACATTGCCTATTGGACCGGACAGGGCTATCTGGGCCTGGGCCGTTCTGCCGCGGGCATGCTCGACGCCGAGGATTTCGACTGTCTTGCAGGTTTGTTCCTCGGCGTGTCTTCTCGAGGCGATGCGCACCGCGTGCGTCTGGTGCAACGCGACGATGCCGCGACGGCGTTTGAGGCCGAGTACCTGACGCATCGCGAGGCGGCAGCCGAGGATCTGATGCTCGCTTGTCGCATGACGCGCGGTCTCGCTTCCGACCTGTTGGTTCGCGCGGCTCGTGTCATCCCTGCCGATGAACTGACAGCGGCTTGTGATCGCGCTCTTGATCTTGGGCTTGCCACTTGGGTGCCCGAGCACGGTGATAACCATGCGGGGCCTACCGTCTCTGTCGATGTCCTCGCTGGCCGCACCTGTGCCCGCCTGGCGCCGACCCACCTAGGTTGGCTCGATGGAAATGTGCTGTTCGAGCTGTTTTGGGGTCTAGCTTAGGCCGCTCGGGTAGAATTACCGCAATATATACGCTGCTGTGAGCAGGAGGTTGCCGCGCATGGCGACGATGAACGAAAAAGATTACTACGAGATTTTGGGCGTCTCCAAGGACGCCACCTCGCGTGATATCCAAAAGGCTTTCCAACAAAAAGGCCCGCAAGCTCCATCCGGACGTCAATAAAGAGCCGGATGCCGAGGAGAAGTTTAAAGAGGTTTCCGAGGCCTACGCCGTGCTCTCGGACGAGCAGAAGCGTGCGCGTTACGACGCCATGCGGTCGGGCAATCCCTTTGCCGGTGCACCGACGGCTTCGCCCTATGGCGGCGGTTATGCCGGCAGCGCCGGTTACGGCAATCCCTTTGACGGCGGTTTCCCCTTCGGAGGCGCCTGGGGCCAGCCCCGTCGCGGCCAGGCGGCCTACAACCCCGAGAGTGGCGCCAACGTGGTCGTCGATATCAAGCTCGACGCCAAGGAGGCCAAGAGCGGTGCCCACAAGACCGTTCGATATACCCGCTTTGACACCTGCGGGCATTGTGGCGGATCGGGCTCCGTTTCTTCAGAGCATGCCCACACCTGTCCGAGCTGCGGTGGCCGCGGCCACATCGACGTCGACCTGTCCTTCCTGTTTGGTGCGGGCACGTTCCAGTCGGTCTGCCCCGAGTGCGGCGGTTCCGGTAAGGTCGTGGCCGACCCCTGCCCCGATTGCGGTGGCAGCGGGCGAACCCGTGTGACCTCCGAGCAGACGATTGAGTTTCCTGCCGGCACGCACGATGGCGACGAGGTCCGCATTAGCGGCATGGGCCACGCAGGCACTAACGGTGCCGCGGGCGGCGACCTGGTCGGCCGCGCCCATGTTGAGGCCGAGCGCTTGGAAGGCAAAGCTCGTACTGGCTTTTACCTGATGGGCATTGTGGCGCCGTTTTTGGTGCTGTCGGCCATCTCGGGCGTGTTCTCGGCCTTTGCCATGATGTGCTTTATTCCGTTTGCCATGGGCCTGTTCATGGTGCTCTCGGACGGCGTGCTTCATCGCAGCCTGCTGTGGTGGAAACGCGGCGCGATGCAGTTTGCCAACGGTTTTGCCAACGGTTCATGTTCGCACTCGTGTCGGTTTGGTTTGCGAGCTGCTCGCAGCGTGCCATGCTTTCGCCGTACGGAATGTACTAACATCAAACCCTCTGTTTGCGGCCGCCCCAGCTTGGGTATAGGACGCACTGTGACAATAATGAAAGTCGGAAGGATTCGGTCGTGTCGGAAAATAGGGATTACTACGAGGTACTTGGCGTCGAAAAGGATGCCGACGCGCGGACGATTAAGCGCGCGTTTTCTAAAGAGGGCCCGTACCGTACACCCGGACGTTCGGACGTCCCCGAGGCCGAGGCCAAGTTCAAAGAGCTCAACGAGGCATATTCCGTTCTTTCCGATGAGCAGAAGCGTGCAAACTACGACCGCTACGGCACCGCGGACGGCCCTGGTGGTTCGGGCTATGTCGACATCAACGATATCTTTGGTGGCATGGGCATGGACGACCTGTTCTCGTCGTTTTTTTGGCGGCGGTGCCGGTGGTGGTGCCCGCAGCCGTCGTGAGCGTCGTCGCGGACGTGACATGGCCATCTCGCTTTCGGTGACGCTCGAGGAGGCGGCGCTCGGCTGCAAAAAGACGATCAGCTATGATCGCCTTGCTCCTTGCGAGGACTGCAACGGTACCGGTAGGGCCGAGGGTGCACAGGAAAAGCAGTGCAGCCGTTGCCACGGCACGGGCTATGTCACGACGGTCCAGCGTTCGTTCTTGGGCCAGGTCCAGTCCTCTTCGCCTTGCCCCGACTGCCACGGCGAGGGCACGGTTATCGATCATCCCTGCGAGACCTGCGATGGTCAGGGCCGCACGCCTTCCCACGAAAAGATCGACATCGATATTCCCGCCGGCGTTTCGACCGGCCGCCAGCTGCGCGTGAGCGGCTTTGGCGAGGCCGGCCTTCGCGGCGAGCCCTCGGGCGACCTGATCGTCAACGTTCGCGTCGCCGACCACGAGCGCTTTAAGCGCAACGGCGACGACCTGTACCTCGTGAGCGATATCTCGATTGCGCAGGCGGCTCTCGGCTGCGAGATCGAGGTCGAGGGCATTATGCCTGACGAGGTCGTTAAGGTCACGGTCCCCGCCGGCACGCAGTACGGCGACACCGTGAGCGTCGGTAACTTCGGCATGCCCCGCATTGGCGGTGGCGGCTCGCGTGGCCGCCTGGTCGTTCAGCTGCGCGTGCTCGTTCCCACGAGCTTTCGGCCAAGCAGCGCGACCTGCTCGAGGCCTTCGCCGCCGAGTCCGGCGACGACGTCGCTCCCGGCAAGAAATCGGTTACCGATCGCATCAAGAGTGCCCTCGACGACATCCTCGATTAAGGAGCCCGCGTGCTCGCACCCCATATCTCTGTTGTCAACCTCGGCTGCCGCGTCAACCGGGTTGAGTCTGACCGTATCACTGCCGATCTTATGCGCCTGGGCTTTGCTATTGTGGAGCCCCAGGATGCCGATCTGATCGTAATCAATACCTGTGCCGTGACGGGCGAGGCCGAGGCTAAGACCCGCAAGGCGTCCGTCATGCGCTGGCCCATCCAAACGAGCCTTATGTGCTCGTGACCGGTTGCGTGGTCAATTTGCATCCCGAGGAGCTGTTGGAGCTCTCGGATCGCGTGATCGCCGAGCCGTCCAAGATTGATGTCGCCGAACGTGTCTGCGAGGTGCTGGGCGTTGAGTCCGATAGCGTTCCCGCCTGCAGCGATGGCGAGGTGGTCGATGCGCTCGGTCGCTCTCGCCTGGGCGTGAAGATCCAGGACGGCTGCAACCATCGCTGCACCTATTGCATTGTGTGGAAGGCGCGCGGCCCCGAGCGCTCCGTGCCCGTCGAGTCCGTGCTTGAACAAGTTCGCGAGGCCCAGGAGGCCGGCGTGCCCGAGGTGGTGCTGACCGGTGTGAACCTGGGTGCCTACGATGGCAAGAGCGCGACCGACGAGCATGTCGAATCGATGAGCTGCTCGAGGCCATCATGGAGCGCACGACTATTGCGCATGTGCGCATTTCCTCGGTCGAGCCCATGGATATCTCTGAGCGCCTGCTTAAGGTTATGGCGCGCTATCCGCAGCGTATCGCCCCGTTTTTGCACCTGCCCGTGCAGTCCGGCTGTACGGCGACCCTGCATCGCATGGGTCGTCCCTATAGCGCGGAGGCCTTTGAGGACACGGTGCGTATGATTCGCGCCAACTTGCCCCAGGCGTCTCTTTCGTGCGATGTCATCGTCGGTTTTCCTGGTGAGACGGACGAGGAGTTCGAGGAGTCGCTGGCGCTGTGCCGCCGTGTGGGTTTCTCGCGTATGCACGTGTTCCGCTACAGCAAGCGTCCCGGTACCCTTGCTGCCGACATGCCCGACCAGGTGCCGCCCGAGGTTATGGCCGAGCGCAGCCGTCGTATGCGAGACACGGCGCAGGAGCTCGCTATTGCCGATGCTCGTCGTCGCGTGGGCACTGTCGAGCGTGCCGTGCTCGAGTATGGTGACAACCTGACGCTCGGTTCGTTCCATCATGCCCGTCTTGACGATACCTGTGGACTTACAGCCCCGTGCCTGCTCGATGTTGCTATCATCGGAGTCGATGATTCCGGCTTGGTCCATGCGCGCAGGGAGGTCCATGGAAGCCTCGAAGATTAGACTTACCGTTCCCGAGGGAGTTGATCCCTCGCGTGTTTTGGGCGCCGGCGACGGCGTCCTTCGTGCGCTCGAGAGTTTGGTTCGCGCTCACGTGGTCGCCCGTGGCGATAGCATCGCCGTGAGCGGTGACCCGGACGAGGTCGAACTCGTGGCGCGTTTTTTCGAACACGCTTTTCGCGAGGCGGCGGCCGGTCGTACCCTGTCTGCCGACGATGTCTCTCGCTGCCTGGCCGTCTTGCGCGACGGTGAGCACGAGGCTACGTCGCTTCGCGATGACGTGCTGCTTTCGTATCGCGGCCGCGTCATTCGCCCCAAGACGCTCGGGCAAAAGCGCTATGTGGATGCCATCCGCTCGCATACCATCACGTTTGGCCTGGGTCCAGCCGGTACCGGTAAGACTTATCTGGCCATGGCGCTCGCCGTTGCCGCGCTCAAGCGCCACGAGGTGGGCCGTTTGATCTTGACGCGTCCGGTTGTCGAAGCAGGGGAGAACCTGGGCTTTTTGCCCGGCACCCTCGAGGAAAAGATCGATCCGTACATGCGTCCGCTCTACGACGCCCTTTTTGACATGATGGATCGCGAGCGCACCGATGAGCTTATGGAGCGCGGCGTGATCGAGATCGCCCCGCTTGCCTATATGCGCGGTCGTACGCTGAGCGATGCCTTCGTGGTGCTCGACGAAGCGCAAAATACCACGCCCGAGCAGATGAAGATGTTCCTGACACGACTTGGATTCAACTCAAAGTTCGTGATTACCGGCGACCTCAGCCAGCGCGACCTGGTGGGTCGTCGTGGTGGCTTGGCGGATGTCGAGAAGATTTTGGGCCGTGTCGACGATGTGGCGTTTGCACACCTGGAGCGCGCCGACGTGGTGCGCCATGCCCTGGTAGGTCGTATCGTTGAGGCATATGATGCTTATGATGGCGTGCGCGAGCAGCGCTCGCGCGATCGAAAGGAGTCCCGTTGAGTGTATTGATCAGCAACGATGCCGAGCTCGATACGCTGCTCGACTCGCAGGAGGTAGAGCACATCTGCGAGGTTGTGCTTGCCGCCGAGGGCGTTGAGCGTGAAGTCGAGATTTCTCTTTCGTATGTCGATGAGGACGAGATACACGAGCTCAACCACGAGTGGCGTGGCATCGACCGCACCACCGATGTCCTCTCGTTTGAATGCGACTCGGCCTTTGACGAGGATATTCCCGCCGACGAGACGCTCGAGCTCGGCGATATCATCTTGGCCCCGCAGGTCATTGCCCGTCAGGCCCCCGGCTTTGGCAATAGCCCTGCCGACGAGTGCCGCCTGATGCTCGTGCATGGCATGCTGCACCTGCTGGGGTATGACCATATCGAGGACGACGAGGCCGAGGTCATGGAGGCCCGCGAGGACGCTATCCTGCGCGATCTGGCGCTCGAGCGCGGCGAGGACCCCAAACTCGTTCACGTCGGCCCCATCACCAATCATGTCCACGACTAGGAGCCGTTTATGATTCCCGGATCGAACAAGGACCATCCGTCCTTTTTAAAGTCGTTCTCCTACGCCATGGAGGGCTTCGTCACCGCCGTCAAGACCGAGCGCAACATTAAGGTCATGCTCGTGGCGGGCGTGTGCACTGTCATTGCCGGCTGCATTGTGGGGCTCGACATTGCCGAGTGGGCTACGATTATCATCTGCTGCGGCCTGGTGATTCACGGCGAGCTGTGCAACACCGCCATGGAGGCGATTGTCGATCTGGCGACCCAGGAGCTCCATCCGCTGGCAAAACGCGCCAAGGACATCGCCGCCGCCTCGGTATACGTACTTTCAATCACCGCCGCGATTGTGGGCTTGCTGGTATTTGCCCACGCGCTCGGCTTTATTTAGAAAGGGATTCCCATGTCCGACAATATGCAGCCTACCGATGAGATTTTGGACGACGAGTCCCCGGATGCTAAGGCGACCGAGGCCTATGAGGAAGTCGAGGAGTTCGACCCGTTTGAGGGCATGAGCGACGAAGAACTCGACGCCCTGTGTGACGAGGATGATGCCCCCATGGGCTTTGGCGACGTTGAGCCCGGGTTCCGCAGCGGCTTCGTCGCCCTGGTCGGTCGTCCCAACGCCGGCAAGTCCACGCTGCTCAATGCCTGCTATGGCAAAAAGGTTGCCATCACCTCGCCGGTGGCCCAAACGACCCGCCGCCGTATGCGCGCCGTCGTCAACCGCCCCGGCTACCAGCTGGTCTTTGTCGATACCCCGGGTATCCACAAGCCCAAGGATGGCCTGGGGTCCGAGCTCAACAAGAGCGCGCTGTTCGAGCTGAACGATGTTGACGTCGTCGCGTTTTTGATCGATGCCACTAAGCCTATCGGCAGGGGAGACGCCTGGGTTGCCGAACGCGTCAAGAATGCTCGCTGCAAGAAGGTCCTGGTGCTCACCAAGGCCGACGAGGCCGACCCCGCACAGGTCATGGAGCAGCTTAAGGCTGCCCACGAGCTCATGGAATATGACGACGAGATCGTGACGTCGTCGGTCAAGAACTTTAACGTCGATGCCTTCATCGAGACCGTTGCGCACTTTTTGCCCGAGGGTCCGCGTTGGTTCCCCGAGGACATGGGTACCGACGCTTCCGATGAGACGCTCGTTGCCGAGTTTGTGCGCGAGAAGGTCTTGCGCCGCACCCGTGATGAGATCCCGCACTCCGTGGGCGTGATTTGCGATGCGCTTGAGCAGACCAAGAAGGTGCTGCGCGTGCACGCCACCATTTACGTCGAGCGCGAGGGCCAAAAGGGCATCATCATCGGCAAGGGCGGCGAGATGATCAAACATATCGGCATCGACGCCCGTCGCGACCTTGAGCGCATCTTTGGCACCCAGGTCTTTTTGGAGCTGGACGTGAAGGCCAAGGCCGGCTGGCGTGACGACGAGGCCCAGATTCGCCGCTTTGGCTATAACGCCGAGGATTAGGGACACGCGGCGCGAATGGCAGGTTCTCGTACATATCGCACGAAAGTGCTCGTGCTCGATAAGACGAAGCTCAAAGAGACGGACCTGATCCTGACGATGCTTGACGAGCGGGGTCGGCAGGTTCGTGCCGTGGCAAAGGGCGCCCGCAAACCCGGTGGACGCCTGGCTGCGCGCTGCGAGATGTTCTGTACCGTTGATCTGCTGCTTGCGCATGGACGGTCGCTCGACGTGGTTTCCCAGGCCGAGCTTATGGAGGCGCCGCTCGGCGCTGCTCCCGATTACGAGATGACATGCGCCGCAAGCGCGATCGCCGAGGTCGCGCGCGTGTGCTCGTTCGAGGACGCCGAGGACCCGTTTACCTTTGCCATCACGCAGCGGGCGCTCACACTTGTCGGCAGCGGGCTCGACGCGGCACATATGGACCTGCTCGTGGCGGCCTTTGTCTTTAAATTGCTGTCGCACGTTGGCTACCGACCCGATTTTTCGGCATGCGTGCTGTGCGGAGACCCGATGCTGTCGTATTTTTCGCCCCAGGCGGGCGGCCTCATGTGCGGGTCGTGCGCGTCGAGCGTGCCCGGTGCCGAGCTGGTGTCGACCGGTGAGGTCGCATGGCTGCGCGCCCTTATGTCCATGACCTTCGATGCGCTTATGGCCGAGAGGGTCGACCCCCATACCGCTGCCTTTTTGCTGGGGCTTTCGCACGTGTGGGCTGCGACGCACACTGATCAACGTCTCCGTGCGATGGAATTCATGTTGGGTCGGTGATGATGCGCAGGCGCGGGCTGCTTGTGGTAACATACCGACCTGTTGGTACCTCGACCTTGGATGCTCGCTCCACCGGCGGCTTCCCAGTCCGAGGCGAATAGCGTCGCCCGCGGGCGACAAGAAACGAAAGGTGAAACAATGACTGTTTCCAAAGAGCGCAAGGCGGAGCTGACTGCCCAGTTCGGTAACACCCCGGTCGACACCGGCAACCCCAAGGTTCAGGTCGCCATCCTGACCGAGCGCATCAAGGAGCTGACCGAGCACATGAAGTCCCACCAGAAGGACTTCCACACCCGTCGTGGTCTGCTCATGCTCGTCGGCCGTCGTCGTCGTCTTCTCTCCTACATCAAGAAGAACGACATCGTCGAGTATCGTGAGCTCATCAAGGCTCTGGGCATCCGCGACAACATCCAGTAAGGATTTGTACATGCAAGGAGCGTCCTGCGCAGCGGGGCGCTCTTTTTGTGTAAGGGCGTGAACAATCACGCTCTGAAGCGTGGCGGGGGCAGGGGGCCCGCGTCACATGAGGAGCCTGCAGGCAAGGGGCCTGCGGGGTAAAGGAGAACAATGACACTCGTATCCAAGACCTTTGAGCTGTACGGCAAGACCTACACCTTTGAGTCGGGCGAGCTTGCCAAGCAGGCCACCGGCGCCTGCCTGGTCAAGCAGGGCGACACCACGATGCTCGACACCGTGGTCGTCTCCAAGGAGCGCAAGAACTACGACTTCTTCCCGCTGACCGTCGACTTCAACGAGAAGATGTACGCCGCCGGCCGCATCCCGGGTGGCTACCTCAAGCGTGAGGGCCGTCCCAGTGAGAAGGCCACGCTCACCGCGCGCATGATCGACCGTCCGATTCGCCCGAGCTTCCCGGACGCTTCCGCAACGAGGTACACATCGTCGCTACCTCGCTCGTCGCCGACCAGGTCAACCCCTTTGACGTCATCAACGTCATGGGTGCCTCCCTGGCCATGACGCTCGGCGGCGTGCCCTTCGAGGGCCCGCTTGCCTGCGTGCGCATCGGCCGTAACGTGGAGACCGGCGAGTTTATCGTCAACCCCACCTACGAGGAGCGCGAGAACTCCGACCTGGACCTGGAGCTGGGCGGCTCTGCCGACTTCATCTCGATGGTCGAGGCCGGCGCCGAGGAGATCTCCGAGGACGACATGCTCGCCGCCATGAAGTTTGGCCAGGAGGCCCTTGCCGCCTTCTGCCAGGCCCAGGACGAGTTCGTTGCCGAGTGGGAGCAGGTCAATGGCGCCATCGTCAAGAAGGAGTACCCGCTCGACCAGCCCGTCGAGGAGGTCCAGGAGCGCATCTTCGCCCACTACGACGAGATGGCCGCCGCCCTTCGCGATGCCGACAAGCTCTCCCGTATCGGTAAGGTCGAGGCTCTGAAGGAGTCCATCCGTGCCGAGTTCACCGAGGAGGAGCAGGCCGCTTGGGAGCGCGAGATCCCCGTGGCGCTCAAGAAGCTCGAGAAGAAGGCTATGCGCACCATGGTCGTCGAGACCGGCGAGCGCGTCGACGGCCGTGCCGCCGATGAGATTCGCCCCATCATGGTGAAGGATAACTACCTGCCGCTCGTTCACGGCTCCGGTCTGTTCCAGCGTGGCCAGACCCAGGTGCTTTCCGTCCTGTCGCTCGGTATGCTCAACGAGGGTCAGCGTCTGGATACCATCGAGCCCACCGAGGGCAAGCGCTATATGCACCACTACAACTTCCCGCCGTTCTGCACCGGCGAGACTGGCCGCATGGGCAGCCCCAAGCGCCGCGAGATCGGCCACGGCAACCTGGCCGAGCGCGCCCTGCTCCCGGTGCTCCCCGACGAGAACGAGTTCCCCTACGCTATTCGCGTGGTCTCCGAGGTCATGGAGTCCAACGGCTCCTCTTCGATGGCTTCGACCTGCGGCTCCACGCTCGCCCTTATGGACGGCGGCGTGCCTATTAAGCGCCCGGTCTCCGGTATCGCCATGGGCCTGATCCAGGAGGAGGGCAAGACCGTGGTCCTGTCCGATATCCAGGGTCTCGAGGACTTCCTGGGCGACATGGACTTTAAGGTCACCGGCACCACCGAGGGCATCACCGCCCTGCAGATGGACAACAAGGCCACCGGTCTTACCTTCGACATCTTGGCCCGCGCCCTGCAGCAGGCCAAGGAGGGTCGCGCCTTCATCCTGCAGAAGATGCTCGATGTGATCCCCGAGCCGCGCCACACCACGCGCAGCACCGCTCCGCGCATCGTCTCCATCCAGGTTCCGACCGACAAGATCCGCGACGTTATCGGTTCTGGTGGTAAGGTCATCCGCGGCATCCAGGACGAGACCGGTGCCTCGGTCGACATCCAGGAGGACGGCACCGTCTTTGTCGGCGGCACCGGCGAGTCCGTCGACCAGGCTGTCGAGCGCATCAAGCTCATCATCAAGGTTCCCGAGCCGGGCGAGGAGTACACCGGTCGCGTGGTCTCCATCCAGCCCTTCGCGCCTTCGTCAACCTGCTGCCCGGCAAGGACGGCCTGCTGCACATCTCCCGCGTCGCCAAGGGCCGCGTGGAGAAGGTCGAGGATGTCCTTAACGTGGGCGACGAGGTCAAGGTCGTCGTCATCGAGGTCGACGATCGCGGTAAGATCTCGCTCGACCGTCTGGATAAGCCCGAGGCCCCGGCTCGCGCCGAGGGTGCCACCGAGGGCGATGGCGAGCACTTCCAGCGCCGTGAGCGTCCTCGTCGCGAGCGCTCCGAGCGCAACGACCGTCCGCGCCGTCCCGGCGACAACGGAGGTCGCAAGCCCCGCCGTCACCACGACGCCGAGTAACAGCTACACATAAGCAGCTCAACAAGGGCGACTCCGGACAGGGGTCGCCCTTTTGCTGTTCCCGGCGGGGGCCGCGGGTAAAGTTTCCTGCTCTACAGTCCTGCTCACGACGGAGGCCACATTAAGTGGCCTCCTGTTCGTGCGGAACTCGCGATAAACCTTAC
>ENA-OQBU01000012-OQBU01000012.1-human-gut-metagenome-genome-assembly--contig:-NODE-12-length-73465-cov-10.751220_pt1 | contig 73465 bp, 73 predicted proteins | sample MGYA00242492_ERZ504566 | MGnify/ENA primary metagenome ERZ504566 (study PRJEB26092, sample SAMD00036261) | human gut metagenome | host: Homo sapiens | study: EMG produced TPA metagenomics assembly of...
GGAACATTCCGTCATGGCCGACAACTGCAGGCATTGGTGGGACTGTTCATCAACGCCGTCTGAACAAAAGACGTGCTCACCGACCTGCCCGACAATTCGAGAACGTGCTCACCGTCAAACTGGAAGGAGAGCAGCGCAAAACTGTACGCCGCACACGAACAGCGGCTACGCGCCACGCTCACCAAGCGTCGGACGCCGACTTCAACACCAAGAGATCCGCATCCTCGCCGAATTCACCTTGCTGCGCGAAATCTGCTGCGATCCAAGACTCGTATACGCCGACGCGAAGAACGCCTCCGCCAAACTCGACGCCATCGCCGAACTCGTGGCCACATGCATGGGCGAAGGCAAAAAAGGTCCTCGTGTTCTCGCAATTCACCTCGTTCCTCGAACTCATCGGCGCCAGACTCGCCGAACAAGGCGTGGAATACTACACCATCACCGGCGAGACGCCGAAGAAACGCCGTGTGGAACTGGTCGACGAATTCAACGGCAACGACGTGCCCGTATTCCTCATCTCGCTCAAAGCCGGCAACACGGGCCTGAACCTCGTGGGCGCGCTCCGTGGTGGTGGCACGCCGATCCATGGTGGAACGCCGCCGCGCAGAACCAGGCAACCGACCGCGCGCACCGTATCGGCCAAACCCAGGACGTGAACGTATACCAGATCGTGGCCAAAGACACCATCGAGGAACGCATTCTGAAACTGCAGGAAAAGAAAAACGAGCTGGCGCGCCAATTCACCGACGGCACCGCATCCGGCGGCGTCGGCACGCTCAGCAAGGACGATCTGCTCGGCCTGCTGTCATAACATGCCCGCTGTCGCGGCGTGCGCAGACTGCGTTCCGAATCGCAAGACGAAAACGGAACGCAGGTTGCGCATATCGCATGGCGGGCGTATATATGGACAAGCAAGTTTCAGGGAAGGTGAAAATCCTTACTGGCGGTAACGGCACGACCGGCATTCATAACGGCCCCATACCGAAGCCCGCGACCCGCGAAAGCGGCTGATCCGGTGAGAATCCGGGGCCAACGGTTACAGTCCGGATGGAAGAAACGGAGCTCAACATGAGTGTATCCTCTCCTAGCAATACCTCCAATACCGCAGCTGATCAGGCCGCAGACAAACCGATGACCCGTCCGGACAACGCGCACTCCACAGGCGTCGCCGACTCCGGCCGCTGGTCCACCAAACGCATCGCCATGTACGCGCTGTTCGTGGCGCTGTCCATGGCCGTCAGCTTCATCGAATTCCCGATCATCCCAGGCGTGCAGTGGCTCAAATACGACCCATCCGGCATCGTCTGCCTCGTCGCGGGCTTCGCGTTCGGACCGGCCGCAGCCGTCATCGTCAGCGTGCTCGGCTTCGTGCCGCACCTGTTCACCAACCCATGGGGCACCCTGATGGCCGTGCTCGTGGCATTGGCCCTGTCCGTGCCGGCATCGCTCATCTACAAAAAGAACAAGACGCGCAAGGGCGCGCTGATCGGCATCATCGTCGGCGCTGTCGTGGCGCTCGCCGTCGCCATCGTCGGCAACATCATCGTCACGCCGTTCTACGCGCACATGACCACCGCGCAGGTCGTGGCGCTTATAGTGCCGGCGCTCCTGCCGTTCAACGCGTTGAAGTTCACCATCCACGGCGTGGTCACGTTCCTGATCTACAAGCCGATCTCCAACCTGCTGAACCGTTGAGCTTCGTTTGTTCCCATTGAAATGAACATGGAGGGACCGTCCGCATCCACCGGAGGGTTCCTCCGTCTTGTTTTCCCCGAGAATTCCATACAGTGCTGGTGAAGGAAGATTTTATGGTTACGACCAATGCGCCGATCATAACGCTACGCGATGTGCGATTCACCTATGATGGCGGCGCGACATGGGCGCTTGACGGTGTGAGCCTTGACATCCGCCGTGGCGAACGCATCTGTCTGACGGGGCCGAACGGTTCGGGCAAATCCACGCTGTCACGTGTCATCGCCGGACTGGTGGCTCCCGATGAGGGATATGTCGCATTGTCAGGCAATGTGGTGTTCGACGAGTCCGGCGCGCACGCCGACGAGTATCGAACCGCCCGTTGCGGCATAGGCGCGGTGTTCCAGCATCCCGAAGACCAAATCGTCACCACCGTCACCGAAGACGACGTGGCGTTCGGACCGGAGAATCTTGCGATTGAGCATGATGAGATCGGCCTGCGCATCTCCGGTTCGCTGGACGCCGTGGATATGAGCGACTATCGCGCTTCCAACCCGACGCGCATGAGCGGCGGCCAACAACAACGCATCGCCATCGCCGGCATGCTGGCGATGGATTCCGATGTGCTCGTGCTCGACGAGCCGACCGCCATGCTCGACCCGCAAGGGCGCGCCGACATCATGCGGGTGCTGGACGAACTCCAGGACCGCGGCACCACCATCATTCTCGTCACGCACCATGCGGACGAGTTGGAACATGCCGACCGTGTGATTCAGCTGGAAGCAGGCCACATCGTAGGCGATGGCCCTGCCGACGAGCGGCTTCGGATGCCGGTTCAATCGGTGGGCCTGCCGAAACGCATTGATGATGAGTCCGCCGAAACGCTCATCGAAGCACGCGACATATCGTATCGTTACGTGGACGCCGAACGTGACGTGTTCAACCACCTGTCGTTCAGCATCGGCAAAGGCGAGACAGTGGCGTTGATGGGACGCAATGGCGCCGGCAAAACCACATTGGCGCGCATGCTGTGCGCGTTGGAGAAACCCACGACAGGCTCGATCGTCATCGACGGCATCGCCGTGGCCACTGCGAAGGCGAACGGCGGAACGAAGCCCCTCAATCGCAAAAACCGTACGAGGCTGCGCCGTACGGTCGGCTACGTCATGCAGCATCCGGAACGGCAGCTGTTCGCCGACACCGTGGCCGAAGACGTCGCATACGGGCCTTCCAACCTGGGATTGGATACGTCCGAGGCGATGGAACGCGCCATGCAGGCCATGCGGCTGCTACATATCGAACATCTGCGAGACCGTTCGCCGTTCGACCTGTCGGGCGGCCAGCAGCGACTGGTGGCGATCGCCGGCGTGATTGCATGCGAGCCGAAAGCGTTGATTCTGGACGAGCCGACCGCAGGTCTGACGAGGAGGCCGCCGCACGCGTGCACGGGCTCATCCACGGGCTCAAATCACGCGGCGTGACCATACTGCTCATCTCGCATTCGCAGGATGAAGTGGACGAGCTTGCCGACCGTACCATCATATTGGGCAAGCCGGCGAAACGTGCGGACTCTAAGGAATCCACGGAATCCACAGTGAAAGCCACCTGCGAAGAGGAGCCGGATGCGGAACCATCCGTGGACGCCGCCGGCTCGGACACCGCGACCGTGGGGGAGCGGCGGACCCTGTTGGAACGCCTCGATCCGCGCGTGGGCATGCTGTCCGCATTGGCGCTCATGTTCTCCGCGTTCGCCATCGGCTCATTCTGGCAATTGCTGCTTGCCGTGGTGTTCACCGGCGTGATCGCCGCGGCCGGACGCATCAATGTAGGCCGATTGGCCGCTTCCGTGCGTGTGTTCCTGGCATTGTTCGTTTTCTGCGGCCTGCTGAACATCTTCTTCGTGCGCACCGGTACCACGGTGGCGAGCCTCGGGCCGATTCCCATCACCGATGACGGCATCCGCATCGCCCTACTCTACGCATGTCGGTTCGCCGTGGTCATCGTCATCGGAGCGATGTTCCTTGCCTCCACCACACCGACCGCCATGACCGACGCGTTCGAATCGCTGCTGTCACCGTTCGCCAGATTCGGTCTGCACACGCAGGAGACGGCATTGGTGATGAGCCTCGCCCTGCGTTTCCTACCGACGCTTGGTGTGGAAACGAAAGCAATCATCGACGCGCAGTCGGCGCGCGGCGGGAGCGTCGAAACAGGTTCGTTCGTAGTACGCATCAAAGCGATGGTGGCGGTCGTCGTGCCGGTCTTCGCCGCAGCCATCCGCCACGCCGACAACCTGAGCCTCGCCTTGGACGCGCGCTGCTATGAGGAAGGTGCGACGCGCACGCATTGGCGTGTCATGCGCGTCACCGGCATGGACGTGGCCGTGGCGATCGTGGTGCTCGTCTATCTCGTCGCACTGGTCGTGCTGGGCGTGCTGTTATGACCGGTGCGTTGCGGGCGGATGGGCAAATACCGTCCTCACGCTAGGCTTGAGCGGGTATTTGTAGATAGGAATGGAACACATATGGCACTTACCAAAAAGCAGGTCAAGCAGCTGCGCGGCCTGGCCACCAAACTCAATCCGCTCATCCAGGTCGGCAAGAACGATCTGAGCGAAAACGCCGTCAAACAGGCGGACGAGACCATCGAGAAGCGCGAGCTCATCAAATGCTCCGTGCTCGACGGTTCCGGTCTGACCGCCAAGGAGGCCGGCGAAGGTCTCGCCGAACAGCTTGGCGCGGAACTCGTGCAGGTCATCGGCAACCGTTTCGTGCTCTACCGTCGTTCCCAGCGTGACGACGTGGAGCACATTCGTCTCGTGCGCGAATAGCGAGCCGAACGTTATATGAGAAGCGGCCCGCCCTCCGGAACCAATCGGAAGGCGGGCCGCTTCATATGGAAATAAACAATCGGAAGAGAGCGTGCCGGAGAATCAGCTCTCCTGATCCCATTCGGGCTTCCACGTGTACTGCATGTCGTACGCGCTGGACCAGAACATGTACTCGTTCTCAACGCCGGTCACAAAAATATCGACCAGCTCCTGCTTACGTTCCTCGCTCACCTCGGCGGCGAGTTTTTCGATATGCTCGATCAGCCAAGCCGAACCCTGCCAGAACTCGTCGGTCTTGTACATGTCCACCCAGCTCTTGTACTGGTTCACATCGAGCGTGTCGGCGAATTCATGGGCAAGACGATATCCGTAATCCGCATACACCCAGGCGCAGGGGAGCACGGCCACGAGAATGTCGAGGATGTCCTTGCCATAGGCGATGGAAAGGATGTTCGACGTGTACGCGCGGGCGAACGCCGACTGGCGCACGTTGTTCATCTGCTCGTCGGTGATGCCGTAGCTGGCCAGATACGTGCGGTGCACGGTCGACTCCACATTCAACGCGCCGTTCTGCACGTTGAGCATGAACGCCATGATCTCAGGATCGTCTGTTTTGGCCAGTCCCAAAGCATGCACTCTGGCGTAGTCGTTAAGATAACGGAAATCCTGCAGCAGATAGAACGCGAACTTCTCGCGCGGCAGAGTGCCTTCGCCCAGTTCGCGGATGAACGGCTGCCTGTAGCCTTCCTCCCATACGAGGTCGGCGGCTTTGCGCAGCCGCTGCGCGAATGGGGGAAGATTGGTTCGCGTGACGCCCTTCGAAGCGTCGAACGCGGAATCGGAATTGGTTACGGAAATCACATCAGCCATATGGCCATGCCTCCCTACGCTGGTGTCAACCATCAGGTTCAAAGGGTTCGGACGTCCACGCCCATCTCAATCCGTCATACGGATTCCCCTGCATACGCGGTTCATTATGGCAAACAAGTTCGTGCCGTGCAAGGTTCTGTCCATATTTGTCGCGGATTATGCCCGTGCTCGGCTCCATATCGAACATGGCCGATGTGTGGTTGAGGGCCGGTGCAAGAATGGAACGTATGACTGAAAAGCAAGTTGCGAAGAAGACCATCGAAAAGCTGGCTATCGTCGTGGTGACCTACAAGCGCCAGCAGCTGCTCGCCACCCTGTTCGAATCCATCGAGAAGCTTACCGTCGCCCCGTGGCGCATCATCGTCGTGGACAACGAGCACAGCGACAAGACCCATGGCATGGTCGAAGAATTCAGCGCCAAACTCACCGCGCAGTGGGGCACCACCGTGGCCGACCTGTCCGGCAACGAGAACCGCGTGGTCTACGCGCCGCAGACCGACAACCTCGGTGGTGCGGGCGGTTTCTCCGCAGGCGTGAAGAAGGCGTACGAGCTGGGTGCCGAATGGTTCTGGGTCATGGACGACGACGTCGCCGTCATGCCGGAAGGCATCGAGCGCTTGGCCAAGTGGACCGATCGGCACGACGTGATTCAGGGAAGCCGCTACGACTATGATGGCGGTCCGTTCTACTGGCAGTACGATTTCATCGTCCCGCTCGGCATTCCGAACCCGATCGCACCGGCTGCGTTCGGCCCGGCTGGCTATCGCGTGATGGACACGTTGTGCTTCGAAGGCGGCCTGTTCCGCCGCAACATCGTCGAGAAGATCGGTCTGCCCGACCCGCGTTTCTTCATCTATTGGGACGACACGATGTACGGCTATCGTGCCAGCAAGGTCACCAATCCGATCGTCGTGCCCGACGTGGTGCTGCGCCGTACGCGCGAGATCGGCAATTGGGACATCGCCGGCGTGCGCCAGCTCAACTCCACTTCCGACATGAACCGCTACCACATCATGCGCAACCGCGGCTACATGGCCCGATACTTCATGACGTACGGCGATTACCGTCCGCTGTTGTTCGGCCTGGGTACGGTGCTGACCGCGGTCAAGGAAGTGATTCGACTGACGATGGTGGACCGCGAGCATTTCAAGACCGGCATCGTTCAGATCGCCAAGGGATGGTGGGATTCGCGCAAGCTGCTGCATGATCCGGAATGGCAGCCGATGCCGCCGCTGAAGTAACACCGTGGCCCACGCGTTTCCCACGCGCGGCGATCACGCGATTGACGATTCGTCCCACGTCGGAGCCTCTACCGACGTGGGACGAATCGTTTGCAAACAGACGATGAAATATTTACTCGGTTAAGTATTACAATTTGTGCAATCGTTCTCACCATTTGTGCATGTCGCGCGCGATTTTGGGCATGTTGCGAGTTACCATAATACGTACCGGTTCGAATACACCCATAACATACCTTGATAGAGAGGTTGAAGATGATTGAGACTGCACAGGCATTCGGCGTTGACATTGGTGGCTCCGGCATTAAGGCCGCCCCGGTTAACCTCGAGAAGGGCGAGTTCGCCGAACCGCGTCTGAAGATCCTCACCCCGGAGGTGTCCACTCCGAAGGCCGTCGGCGAAATCGTTCGCCAGCAGCTCGAGCATTTCGAGGTTCCGGAGTCCGCTCCGGTCGGCATCGCCTTCCCGGCTCCGATTCATGTGGGCGAGAAGCTTGGCTACATGGCCAACCTGGACCAGTCCTGGGTCGGCGTGGACGTCACCGAAGTGTTCTCCGAAGCTTGCGGTCGTCCGGTCACCGTGGTGAACGACGCTGACGCCGCCGGTCTTGCCGAGCAGCAGTTCGGCGCCGCGAAGGGCCAGGATGGCCTCGTCATCGCCACCACGCTGGGCACTGGCATCGGCACCGCACTGATTTTCAACGGCGAGCTCATTCCGAACACCGAGCTCGGCCATCTGGAACTGCTCAAGGGCAAGGGCGACGCGGAGAAGTACGCCGCATCCTCCATCCGCGAGAAGCTCGACATGGGCTACAAGAAGTGGGCGAAGCGCCTGACCAAGTACTACTCCCTCATGGAGTTCTACTTCGACCCGCAGCTGTTCGTCGTCGGCGGTGGCGTGTCCCGCGTCTCCGAGAAGTTCCTGCCGTACATCGACATCAAGACCCCGATCGTCGCAGCCAAGCTGCACAACGAGGCCGGCATCATCGGCGCCGCATACTACGCGAGCACCAAGCAGAAGTGATGTGTTGACCGATTAGGTTGTCACAAGGCCGTCCGACGAATCGGACGGCCTTTTTCGTTGTTCCATGTGCCGCAGATGGAAGACGGCAGTCCATGGAGTAGGGTGGAGAGCATGCGTTTTTCCTCAAGAGTCGACATCAGTGAGCTCAATCCCATCGCCAAGGCGGAAGCCACCGCCAAAACAGCCGGCAGACCGCTCGGCAAGCTCAACGACTCCAATCCGACACGGCACGCGCTGGCTCCGGATCTTGTGCCGGACATCTACTCCGCCGACCCGCGCGGCCAACGCTACGCGCGTGAGGCGCTGGCCGCGTTCCTTGACATGCAGGAAATCGGCCATTGCTCGCCGGACGACCTGTACATCCTCAGTTCAACTTCCGAAGCCTACTCGTGGCTTATCAAACTGCTGTGTGATGCCGGTGACGCCGTGCTCGCACCGAAACCCGGCTATCCGCTCATCGAATCGATCGCACGCCTCGAATGCGTCGACATGATCGAATACCAGCAACGATTCGACGGCTCCTGGTACATCGACGTGGCCGAACTGAAAACCGCGCTGGAAGGCCCGGACGGCAATCGCATCCGCGCGCTGGTGCTCATCAACCCCAACAATCCGACCGGTTCGTACGTCAAACCGTCGAACGCGAGGCGATCGTCCGCCTGTGCCGGGACCACGACGTGGCCATCATCGCCGACGAAGTGTTCTACGATTACGATTTGGAACCATTCGAAGGCAATGCACGACTCGCGGGGGAGCGTGGCGCGCTCACATTCGCGTTGGACGGTTTTTCGAAAATGCTCGCCGCACCGCATGCCAAAGTCGGCTGGATCCAAGTGTCCGGACCGGCAGAAGACGTGACGGAAGCCAAGCGTCGTCTCGACGTGATCGCCGACGACTATCTGCCCATGAGCGAGATCGTCGCAAAACAAATTCCCGCACTGCTTGAAGCGGCGCCATCGCAGACCGCGCGCGTGCAGGAACGTGTGCGCGGCAATCTCAAAGCACTGCATGGCATGCTCGACGCGGACGAGCAAGGTCTCGTCAGCGTATTGCGTGCCGAAGGCGGATGGAACGTACTGCTGCGCGTGCCCAGCGTGCTCGACGAGAACGAGCTGGTGCTGCACATGATCGAACGCCACGGCGTATCCGGACAGCCCGGCTACTTCTTCGACATGACCTCCAACGGCTATCTGGCCATCTCACTACTGCCCGAACCGGACGATTTCCGGCATAACGTGTACGTGGTGATCGACACCGTCAACGAACTGATCGGCTGAACGGACTGCCGAGTCCGAAATCTCTTCTACGCCCTGTCGCCCTTCGCCGCCTCATACTTCGAACGAACCAAATCCGTGTAAAAATCGACCGCCTCACGAGGCACGCCGTCGAACACCACACGATGGTCGTCGACAACGAGCACGCGGCCGATCGCATATTCCGGACGGACGATCAGATCCGTGTCATGCGTGGCGAACACCACCTGCTTGTCATAGCTGAACAGGGCCTTCGCCACGCGCGCCGACGCCACCTCGTCCAAGCCCTTGGTCGGCTCGTCGGCGACGATCGCAGCGGGGGAGAAGCTCAACGCGGCCGCGATCGCCAGCAGATGCCGCTTCTCGCTATCCAAAGCGGAGGCCGGCTCGCGGGCCACGGAAGCCAAGTCGAAATGCGCGAACAGATTGCCGATGATCGCCTGACGTTCGCTTTCCGGCACCTTGTGCTTCTTCAACGGCAGGTCGATCGCCTCACGAATCGAAGCCGCCTTGTAGTAGGCGTTCGGAATCTCTTCGCGCCGCACGCGGCCGACCAGATCCTCGACATGCTTCAGATCGCGTTTCACGGCGGGGTCGTATGCGGTACCGTCCGCTTCGATGCGGACCGTTCCGGACGTGGCGGCCAACGCGCCATCCAACAATTTGAGCAGCGTGGTCTTGCCGGCACCGTTCAAACCTATCACCGCCACACGCTTGCTGTCAGGTGTGATATCAAGCGTGGTGGCCTCCAAGCCGATATTGCCGTCCTCGTACATGTGGGCGGCCTGGTCGAGATGGAACGTGACGGACGAAGCCGGTGTGGAACGTTTACCGGCGAACAGCGAATCGAAGAAACCCATACCGCCGATTGTAACGAACCGCAGGCGCAACCGCGCGCAGGTTCACCGGCAGTTCATCCGAATCGTCCGTGCCCGCATGCGTGGCGGACGCCTTGTAATCGGCGAACAGGCTGCCGAAATCCAACAGTCGCGTCACACTGCTGGTTTCGGCATCGAGTTTGACGACCTGGTCCTGCACGGCGTTGTCGTCGCGGCCCAGTTCGGTGGTGAGCAGCACGATGTCGCCTTTGGCATCCAACGTGCGGCCCGAGGATGGTTGCGTGGAGGCGAAAGCGGTTTCATGGTTGGCGACCCCCGGAACATAACTCAAAGCAACAATGATGACAATCGTTATGATTGCCGATGAAACTCAGAGCAAACCGGAAAAACTGCTATATGAATCAGGAAAGAAACCTGAATTTTTACTGGATGTAGCTTATGTCGGACGTCAACCCAACATGAACCAGGACTGCACGTCGAGATAGAGGGCGGGATTGTTGCGCAACATCTCATCGTCACGCCCGGGCAGGAATAACGACATCAGCGCGACAACCAGCGTGAACAGCAGCAGCGCGAGGAATCCGGCACGACATACCCAACGCAGACGCGGCTTGCCGCAATCAAGTACGATCAGCAACGAAGGCAACGCGGCCAAGGCAAACAGCCATCCGAAATCGGCGATGTACCGCCATCCCAAACCAGCCATGCGGGAGTCAATCACCACAAGCAGCAATCCCAATGCCAGGCTGGATGTCAACAACAGCCATGTGTTCGTGCGCCCGGCCTTGCGCATACGCCGGTAGAGGAACGGGCAGGCCAGCGCGGCCAACGTCAACGGAGCTATCGTGAATAAGCCGCCAGGCATTGCCTCGGTAAATCCCCAAGTGGGAAGAGGCGCCGGATTGACGGCGAGGAACGGAAACGCATCCGTGAACCGCAACGGCAGGAACAGGTAATATGCGACGGTCAGCGCAAGATTCGACAATGGCTGCCGATAACTGGTCATATCCGTGACCGTCATCTGATATGAGGTGCCGAAGTCGAGCGGTGATCCGAACCGGACCACGTTGTACGCCAGCAGAGGAACGATCACAATCAACGCGGGAAGCAATGCGGCCAACGGCGCGCGCATCAGACGCCAGACCGACATATGGGGAAGGGAGGAATCATTGGAGGCGTGACGGAAAATCGACTGAATCTGCGGCCAGAATATTACGAAAGCCAGCAACGCCACGAGAATGAACTGCGGACGGCACCCCAGATTGGCCGCAATGCACATCGAGCCTGCAGCCAGATGGGGCAACGACAACGACTGCGTGCCATCAACCTCACGAATCCGATCGCCTGACACCGGCACCCGCTTGGCGGCGCCCAACCACAGCCACAATCCCAACACGCTCAGAAACAGGGAGGCGGCGATCGGCACCGAATAGAAATTCGTCCGATACCACAGATACAAACCATTGGAAGCCAACAGCATGAACACGCACAGCATACTGACCGCAGCCAACGGCGCATTCGGACGAATTCGGGATATCACACGAATCACCAGCAGACATCCGAATACCAGAAAACCAAGCATCAGCAGCGGCACGGCCGCACCGCAGGGCATCATCAGCCCGCCATCGACGAACAACGATGTGACCGCCCGATACGGCAGGAACAACAACAACGCGGGAACCACACCGAAATACGAATACCAGTGCCCCTGATAGAACGCGTAATCCCAATACACTGGGCTTACGCCATCGGCAAGCAACCGCTGCCGGGTGGCCACATCATACGGATCCGCCGCGTCACGCAACGCATCCGGCACATCCAAATCCAACCACGCGTGACCATCAAGCAGCGCCCTTGCCACGTAATCGTACTGGTCGAAATCATACGTGTACGTGCCTTTCGTATGGAAGCTCAACGGAGCCGCCTCCACCAGCTGCCACACCACAACGGCACAAGTGACCACAACAGGCACCGCCAGCAGCGCCCCCAGCCACGCACGCTGCCTCACACTCGTCGTATCCAACGGCATCCGCCACAACCGCGAACCAGGCCTCCACACCAGTACCATCGCCAACACGGCCGCCATCACGCCGATACGCAACGGATTCAACGCGAACGGTACACGCACATTCGCACGCACCGCATCAAACGGAATCAGCGAACCCTTCGGCTCGACAATCCGCACGCACACCGAACCGCCGGCAGCCGCCGCATGCACATACAGCGAACGTGGCGAAGACACCGACACCGAATTGACCGTACCGGCCCTGCGATTGACATCAGGACGGACACGAACCGTGCGCAACACCTGCTCCGATTGTCTGGCTGCCTTATCCAACGCCTTCGAAGACACCGGATCCATACGAACATATTCCGACGAGCCATCCGCATCGACCTGCATATATGCCTGCGTCGGATCGGTGACCTTCAACAACCCCTCGTCAGTACGTTCGAGCCCAGGGCCTAGCACGTTGTACGCGGCGGCGGAATCACCCGATGCGGCCAAGGAACGCCAAAACGGCATATTGCACAACACGCACTCGACCGCCACCATCACCGCGAAAGCGACTACAATGGCTGCGCACATACGACGACGTGCCTGAAAACGCTGCTTCGAAAAAGTCACGTCATTATTCTAATAGCTTCATGTCGCGTTGGATTGAAAGAATGGCACACATGTCTCACCGCACACCATCAGACCCGGCCAGCCAACCGGAACATAACCGGACCATGCTCGAACGTGTCAGGCAAAATGTGCGGCGACTCGTCAACCAGGCCACGCCGCGCCACATCCACGCCAACCCCTTCGGCAAGGCGCTTGACAAGCCCGACGACATCGTCGACGAACTGACCCGCAACGCCATCCGGCTTAATCCGCTCATCAAACGACACGTCATCGACGGATTCGAAGGCGTGCCCGGAGGATTCCGCCTCGGATGGGCCCAACTGCCGCAGACCCACGGCCATGCCTTCTCCATCGGATTGTTCACCGACAGCGACCACTTCGCCCAAATCGCGCTCGCGGACGGCAAAGCGCGTGTCTTCGCCGGCACCGATCCGGACATGGACACGCAGGAACTCGAACCGCGGTTCGTCTTCGTCAAAGAGGAAACCCTTACGTTGGCGGACGGTCCAAGACTCGGCCATGCGGCCAGCCGCAATCCGAAAACGGTGCGCGCCACGCAAGGCGGCGTCGTGGGACGCATGCCGGGCGGTCGCATGATGTGGCTCGCCTCATGGCTCAAAACCGGCAGCCGTTACACGCTTGAGCAAATGCGCGCCAACCTGCCAGCGAATATGCGGTTCGACCTCGAATATCGGGACGCCATCACCATCGCGTTCTTCGCCGCCTACATGCTGCCACAGATGAACGGCCTGCTCGTCGGCTTCGGTTCCGGCAACATTTTCCGCAGGCTCAACCGCGAAGCGCCCATAGGCGCCATCCGACGGTCCATCAGAGACACCATGAGCGCCCGGTCGCATGGCATGCGCGCCTCCGGCCTGGAAGACTACTTCGCCGATCTGATGCGCGAAGCCCACGCTCTCGATACCGATCAAGGGCTCGAAGCTGTGCACGGAGCGGAACCGCTGCGCCTGTACACATCCAGCTATTCCGGATGCTACTTCTTCGCATGGGATTCCTCCCTGCCGTTCTCGGCAGTGCTGTGCGCCCTCAACATCGAGGGCAACCTCAACCGCTTCGCCGCCGTCAGCTCATGGCTGGAACGTAATGCACGCATCGGCGCTCTCCCCACGGAGGACACGGTGACGCGTGCCGAAGCCGCGCAGATCGACTTCGCCCTGCTGGAGAATCCGGCGCTGATCGCGTTGAAACCGGACGACCGGTTCGGCGCGATCCTCGACCCGAACCGGGAAGACGGCATCCAGGCCGCCAGCCGACTGGCGGATATCGCGGCCGACTTCCGGCGTGAAGTCGCCGAATCAACCAAGGACAACGTGTTGGAAGGTGATTCCGGCGCCGACGGAGGTTCCGAATGGGTGTACCGGCAGACCATGTCCCGTCTGCTGCGCAGCCTGCGTCTGCCATACCGTTTCGACGTTGACTTCCGGTGCGACCTCAGCGACGGCGAAGTCGCAATCGGCTTCACTTCTGCTGGAGTGTCCATGATGCCGTTCACCCGATACGACGTATCGCGCCGCGCGTGGATCGACCTGACCGACGTCGAACGCACGCGTATGAGCGTCGATTACAATCTGCGCGTCGGACTCATGATGGCCGCGCTGAGCTTCGGAGCCGATCCGAATGTCAAACGCGTGTCGATGCACATCGATTCGATTGGTCTGGAAGAGGCCGTAGCCGAACAGGATTCCGCCATCAGCGAGTTGATGAGCGAGGCGTTAAGCGCCTTCGAACGCATCCGTACCGGAGACATGAGGCCATCCGGATCCAAAGCCGCTCCAAAGGACGGCGACTACCATGGTGATCCGGCTCGGCCCGTCACTCCGAGAACCGCCGATATCTCATCCGAATCAATCGATTCCGACGATTCGGCTGGCTCGGATAGCGTTGGCACTGGAGACGATACGGTGGACGGCCAGTTCGAAGACCTGATGAAAGACATCGACTTCGACGAAATGGCGTTCGCGGTACCGGACGGACGCGCCGATGATGACGACGCCTCCATGCGGGACGACGCCAGCGACAAAACGGAGTACGACACCTACCTCGATGATGATGACGACGATCCGATGGCGCAGCTGCGCAAAAACCCGACCGTACGCAACTTGGTGACCGTCACCTTCACCCGCGACGAGTTCCTGAAGCGGCTCGACACTGACGGATTGGCCCATCCAATCGCCACATACCGCATGTTCGACGCCGAAATGGACGTGGACGGCAAAGGCGCGCTCAAACCCATCGATGCGGCCTTCGACCTTCGTGACAGCCGATTCTCACCGGCGGGAAGCCAAGAAGAACCCGAATTGTCCGACATTCGTTTGATGACGGCACGGCGCAGTTGTTCGGCTGTGAGAACATGATGGGCCTGTCCATCCAGCGTGTCGACCTGTTGCAGCGCGCCGTGGGGGAGTTCCATCGTCTTGCGCAAAGCGACGGACTCGAATCGGTGTCCAAAGCCAAACAGGCCATGGACATCATCAATTCCATATCCGATCCGGAATTGACCGAATTGGCACCGCAGGTCACCAGCGCGCTGATCGACGGCGAAGACACGCCCGACTTCTCATTCGAACTGGCACAATCCCTCGATGACGAACGTCTGAAGGCACGAGACATGCTGTTCTCCGGAGACGTCGAGCGGGCCATCGAATCCGCCCAGTCCACACTCGAACGCATGGACCGGATCTTCGCTGAAAATCCGGGCGTGCCGCGGTACTTCAATTCATATGCGGAACGCGTCATCTACAACCGCATGTTCGCCACCGAAGGCGAAAGAACGGTGCTCATTCCCGACAACCTGTTCTACATGCATATGGAGCTTGCCGACCTGCTCGCCCAAGTCAAAGGCGTCGATGCCGCGCTGCCGCATCTGAACGCCATGGTGCGTTACGCCCCCGCATACCCGCTGTCGCACCTCAAGCTCGCCGTGCAGCTGGGGCGTGCCGAGGACTGGGATCCGGCACGTGCGGCATGCCTCAACGCGCTGAACGTCGCGCTTGACCGGGAAGACGCCTCATTCGCCTACTATCGCCTCGCCTATGCGGAATGGATGTGCGACCACTTCGACCTTGCCGCCGCCTCATACATCATGAGCGAGGAGATCGCCCCCGGACGTATCGCCATGCTCGAAAGCGAACTGCAGGAACTGATCGGAAGAGCGCAATCGCAGTGCATTCCGGTGCCGACCAACGTGCAGGAAGCCATCCACGTGCTCGCCGACGCCGGACTGCCGGTATGGCCGAACACGCCGGTCGCGCCCCTGATGCACCAAGCGGCCCGCGTCTGCGTGGACAAAGGCATGTTCGTGCCCGCACGCACCCTGTCGGTGGCCGCGATGCGCATGGATTACGAAGACCATGACGGTGCCGACGTGGTGCAGGTGCAGTTCCTGCGCTCTCTGAACAACTAACAAAACGGTCGAACATTTGTGCGATAATCGGTGCTGGCGTGGACATCCGCGCGGCATGGCGGAAATGATGGGAAAGCGGTGACAATGACGAATCGTGATGATTCCGAACAGTTGGCATGGGATTTCGACGCGCCGGAGAGCGACGGTAGTTCCGCGGCCGTCGTGGCCGATGAGGGGCTGGCTTCGCTGACTCCGGGCAGCGAACGTTGGATTGCCGCGTTGCAGCCGACCGATGCCGACGCCATGCGCCTCGACAAGGTTGATGTGGCTTCGATGAGCGCCGAAGCCGCGGCCAGGCTGTGGGCGCGCGTGGCCGCATGGGTGGAATCAGACCAGATCGCATACTATATCGACGATGCCCCCGTCTCATCCGACGCGGCATATGACGCAAGATTGCGCTGCCTGCAATCGCTTGAGGCGCAGTTCCCATCACTTGACTCACCGCAGTCACCGACCCATCGCGTGGGCGGCACGTTCTCCAACGACTCGCTTCCGTACGTCATCCATCGCGCATGATGAGCCTCGATGACGTGTTCTCCATCGAGGAGCTGCGCGAATGGTACGACGGCGTGCTCAGGGGATTGGACTGGCCCGAATCGAAGCCACTGCCCATGACCTGCGAGGTGAAAATCGACGGTCTTGCGCTGAACCTCATCTACCGCAACGGCGTGCTTGAACAGGGGCTGACCAGAGGCGATGGCGTGACCGGCGAGGACATCACTCTCAACGTGCGCACCATCTCCACCATTCCGCAGAACCTTGCCGGACCGGAGGAAGACATTCCCGAATTCGTGGAGATCCGCGGCGAAGTGTTCATGCGATGGGACGATTTCAACAAGCTGACGCCGAGAACGAGGACGCCGGTCGTGCGCCATTCGCCAATCCCCGTACGCGGCCGCAGGTAGTCTGAGACAGAAGGATCCGCGTATCACCGCAACCCGTCGCCTGAGCTTCTACGCGCACGGCATCGGATCGCTGCGTTGGGGTGCGGGGCACGCCGGCAACGGCCATGATGTGGTCAACGACCAATCCGAAGCCTACGAATTGTATAAGAAATGGGGTGTGCCCGTCTCTCCGCACAACCGTGAGGTCACGTCGTTCAAGGAAATCCTCGACATGATCGACTATTACGGCGAACACCGAGGCGACATCGAACACGCGCTTGACGGCATCGTCGTGAAGGTCGACGATTTGGGATTGCAGCGTTCCCTTGGCGCCACATCGCGGGCGCCGCGCTGGGCCATCGCCTACAAATATCCACCGGAAGAGGTCAATACCGAGCTGCTTGACATCACTGTGCAGGTGGGGCGCACCGGACGTGTGACTCCGGTGGCGGTGTTGAAACCCGTGTACGTGGCCGGTTCCACAGTATCCCGTACCACGCTGCACAACCCCTTTGAAGTGGAACGCAAAGGCGTGCTCATCGGCGACACCGTGGTGGTGCGCAAGGCGGGAGACGTGATTCCCGAGCTCGTCGGTCCGGTGCTGGAGCGGCGCAAGGGACGTGAGGGCCAGATCCGCCGGTTCGTGATGCCCACGCGTTGCCCGAGCTGCGGCGCGGAACTCGCTCCCGCCAAAGAGGGAGACAAAGATATACGCTGCCCGAACGTGGAATCCTGCCCGGCGCAGCTGACCGAGCGGATCATCAATCTGGCGTCCCGCAAGGCGTTCGATATCGAACATCTGGGCGACCAATCAGCCATTGCGCTGACGAATCCCGAAGAGGACAGGCCCGATTCCATCGACACGTATGCGCCGAACATCACCGAAATCGTGGTGAAACCCGGTGAGGAGCCTGAACCGTACGAGCCGGTGGCGGGACTGGAACTGCCGCCCATGCAGACACCTGTGCTGTCCAGCGAGGCCGGGCTGTTCTCGTTGACGTCCGCAGACCTCAAGGATGTGCGCGTCTGGCGCGAGGCCCCAATCATCGAAATCCACGAGACCGTCGGGTCAAACGGCAAGATCAAGAAAGTGCGCAAACGTGTGGGCGGATCCGGATTATGGCATCAGGTGCCCGCATTCTGGACCGCGCCTACCGCCGCCCGCAAACGCAAGGAAGCCGACATCGACGAGACCGCGGAATATCCGCAATACGTGGTGCCGGATGACGCCGTGGTGATCCGCGAGGAAATCAAGGTATCCCGTGGAGGCACGTCCAGCGTGCAGCCGGTGTACATTCGTCCGGCGGAAAACACCCGCAAGATGCTCGACGAAATGGACAAAGCCCGCCATGCCGACCTGTGGCGCGTTCTGGTGGCCCTGTCCATCCGCAGGCTCGGACCGCCCACCGCACGCACCATCGCCAGTGCGTTCGGTACGTTGGATGCCATCGAACATGCCAGCGTGGACGAATTGTCCCAAATCGACGGTATTGGTCCGGAAATTGCGGAATCCGTAGTCACATGGTTCACCGCGGCCCGTGAGCCGGGCAATTGGCGCGGTGCCGTGCTTGACGCATGGAAGGCCGCCGGCGTAGGAGTCGGACAAGCCCAAGCCAGCGGACTACCACAGACATTGGCAGGCAAAACGGTCGTGGTCACCGGCTCGTTGGAAGGATTCTCCCGCGATTCCGCCAAAGAGGCCATCGTCCTGCGCGGAGGCAAAGCCGCAGGATCCGTCAGCAAGAAAACCGATTGGGTCGTCGTAGGCGAGAATGCCGGCTCAAAAGCCGCAAAAGCCGAGGAACTGGGCATCCCCATGCTCAACGAAGACCAATTCAAACAGCTGCTCGACACAGGAACAGTTGAATAATCGCCACACCATCTGGCAAGCCGTGCCGCGAACCGCTACTGTGGTACGCGGCATAAGGAGGAAGCATGAGCGACGAGCGTACCATCGAAGCGCGCATCTACGAACGGCTAAGCAAAGTGATTGACCCCGAACTGGGCAGGTCCGTCACCGACTTGGGTATGATCGCAGCCATTGACGCCACGCCAGTGGCAGGCGAAACCAACACGTACGACGTACGGGTGCGGGTCGAACTGACCGTGGAAGGCTGTCCGCTGTCGCAGACCATCACCAACCAGATCAACGGCGCGGTCGCCTCCTATCCCGATGCCACGTTGATTCCCAGCATCGAAGTCGGCTCCATGAGCCAAGACAAACTCACCCAGCTGGTGGCCGGCCTCAAAGCGGAACGTAAACAGAACCCGTTCAACAAACCCGGCATCAAAACCCGCATCTTCGCCATCGCCTCCGGCAAAGGCGGCGTGGGCAAATCGTCTGTCACCGCCAATCTGGCAGCCACATTCGCGGCGCTCGGCTACGATACCGCCGCCATCGACGCCGACATCTACGGTTTCTCGCTGCCCAGGCTATTCGGCGTGCAATCACAGCCCACGAACCTCAACGGCATGCTCATGCCCGTCACCGCATGGGGTGTGAAACTGATCTCCATCGGCATGTTCGCCGGCGCGGACAGAGCCATCCTATGGCGTGGTCCAAGACTGCAACGCTCCTTGGAACAATTCCTATCCGACGTATGGTGGGGCGAGCCGGACGTATTGCTGCTCGACCTGGCGCCCGGCACCGGCGACATGGCGATTTCCGTGGCGCAGGCACTGCCGAACGCCGAACTGGTGGTGGTCACCACACCGCAGCCATCCGCCTCCGACATCGCGGTACGATCCGGCCTGGTGGCATTGCAGGTGCCGATGAAAGTTCGCGGCGTCGTGGAAAACATGAGCTACTACGAGCACAAAGGCGAGAAGCTACGCATCTTCGGCGAAGGTGGCGGCGCACGCGTATCCGAACAGCTGACCCACAGCCTCGGCTATGAAGTGCCACTGCTCGCACAACTCCCATTGGAGCCTGAACTGCGCGAAACCGGCGAAGCAGGCCGGCCCGCAGTCCTAACCAAAGAGGGCGCGTTGCGGTCGGACGGTATCGGAGAAACATTCAGGAATCTTGCCGAATCGCTGATGAGACTGCCTCAATAAAATCACCATACGGTTGGAGCGTTCCTCCAAAACAACACATCGGAATGCGACTCAGCCACGGAATACGGAATCCGTTATGAGACAAAACCGACGTAAATCGTGGGTCCTGTGTAATATCAGGCGCAGACACGGGGGCCGAATGGCTGAGAGGAAGCAACCGCTTCAACCGTATGAACGTATACCGGGTAATGCCGGCGCACGGACGTCTCTCTATTTCCCGTGCCTTGACGAAAAGAGAAAGGCACATATCCCATGACTGAAGAAAACCAGTCTTCCGCAGTTCGCAAACACAACAACAAGTGGCGCGTGGTCGATATCGTCGTCGCAGCCATCATCGCCGTCGCATCCGGCGTGATCTTCTGGGGCTGGGACATCGTCTGCACCGCGCCGCTGGCCCTCTTCGAGGCGGTGACTCCAGGCTTCGAAGGCCTGCTTAACGCTTTCTGGCTGTTCGCAGGCCCTCTGGCCGCCATCATCGTGCGCAAGCCTGGAGCCGCACTGTTCGCGGAAACCCTCGCGGCCGCGCTCGAACTCACCATGGGCAACCAGTGGGGCGTCGGCGGCTCGCTGATCGTCGGCATCGTGCAGGGCCTCGGCGCCGAAATCGGTCTTGCCATCTTCGCCTATAAGAAGTGGGACCTGCTGTCCACCACGATCTCCGGCGCACTTGCAGGCGTCGGCTGCGGCCTGTACTACTGGCTTACCAATCCGGCTTGGAGCGCGCTACGCGTCAGCATCTACCTGATCGCCTCCGCCATTTCCGGCGCGGTGCTCGCCGGCGCGGTGATGTACCTCCTGCAGGTGGCCATCGCCAAGACCGGCGTGCTCGACCGCTTCGAATCCGGTCGTACGCAGGAACTGGTCTGATTGTCCGATGCAAGCAAATCCCGCATCACATCAAGGTGGTGCGGGATTTTCTTGTGATGGCGCATCGCATGACAACGGCATACGAAACAACAGCATGACAATCAGAAGAAAGAACGACGAATGACCACTGACGTTCAGAACACAACAGCGGCCGGCGTGACCGCACATGATTGGGGATGGAGACACGCCTCACGTAAGGATTTCGCGCTACGACACGTCGACTTCGACATCAAACCGGGGGAGCGGGTACTGTTGCTTGGCGCGTCCGGCGCAGGCAAATCAACCCTGATGTCCGGTTTGGCCGGCGTGCTCGGTGGAGATGACGAAGGCGAGCAGGAAGGCGAGCTGCTCATCGACGGCGTCGACGCCAGACAAGCGCGCGGACGTTGCGGGCTGGTGCTTCAGGACCCGGACTCGCAGACGATTCTCGAACGTGCCGGAGACGACACCGCATTCGGCTGCGAGAACCTGAACCTGCCGAAAGATGAAATCTGGAACCGGGCACGAGCCGCCCTTGACATCGTCGGGCTCGACTACATGGCGTTCGACCGCTCCACACGAGGACTTTCCGGCGGGCAACGTCAGCGCCTCGCCTTGGCGGGCGTGCTGGCCATGCACCCTGGCTTGCTGCTGCTTGACGAACCGACCGCCAACCTTGACCCGGACGGTGTCAAGGAAGTGCACGACGCTGTCCGCCACGTCCTCGAACAAACCCATGAGACGCTGGTTGTGGTGGAACATCATATCGACGTGTGGCTCGACCTGGTCGACCGCGTCATCGTGCTGGGCAAACCCGAAGCCGATTCGAACGTCGGCGGCGTAATCGCCGACGGCACTCCAGACGAAGTGTTCGGCCACATGGGTCAGGTGCTTGCCGACGGCGGTGCGTGGGTGCCGGGCCGCACCATCGAAAGCCACGCGCCCAAACCGGAACAAATCCGGCAACCGCAGGACGTCGTGCTTTACACGCGGGATCTGAGCTTCGGCTATGATTTCCCGCTCGGCGAGCATATCGACCTCGAATTCCATTCCGGTGAGGTGACCGCGTTGACCGGCAGAAACGGCGTGGGCAAATCCACACTCGGACTCACTCTCGCAGGACTGCTCAAACCGATAGCAGGACGTGTATGCATGGCGGACAATCTGGTACCTCCCCATCGCGAAAACAATGTGATCACATGGAAAAGCCGCGACTTGCTGGGACGTATCGGCATGGTGTTCCAAGAGCCGGAACACCAGTTCGCCGCATCCACCGTGCGAGACGAGGTGGCCATCGGCCCCAAATCCATGGGCAAAACCGACGAGGAGGCGTATTCCATCGCCGACAGGCTGTTGGAACGCCTGAATCTTTCCCGCTTCGCCAAAGCGAATCCATTCACCCTATCGGGCGGTGAGAAAAGAAGACTGTCCGTGGCGTCCATGCTGGCTGCCGCGCCAAAAGTGCTGGTCATGGACGAGCCGACATTCGGACAGGATTTCACCACGTGGACCAGCATGGTCCAATTGATCGCCGGTGCGCGCGACCAAGGTTGCGCGGTCATCATGATTACGCACGATGAGCCGCTCATCGAAGCGCTGGGCGCACGCCGTATTTTGGTCAGAGAGGGGGAGTGACATGCTCGAAACCAACAAAAACAGTGGGCGCGACGGCAATGAAAAGCTCGAAACCATTACCGTGGTGCCACACAAGGAACGTCGTAACGAAACGAAGCCGGCGTCACCGTCATGGTTCGTGGCGAAAATCAACCCGGTAAGCCGTTTCATCGGTGCGTTGATCCTGTGCATTCCGATGTTCTTCACCCTCGATGTCGTTTCGGCATCCGTGGCGTTTGGTTTGGAAATGCTATTGTTATGGATCGGCGGAGTGGCTCCCTGGACGGTCTTGCGCAAGACATGGCCGGTATGGATAGCGGCCACAGGCAGCTTCGTTTCCGTGGCGTTGTACGGCAAGATATCCGGCACGGTGCTGGCCAATCTGGGCGGCATCATCGTCATCTCCCAAGGATCGCTCTATCTGGCGTTGGCCACATTCCTACGTGTCGCCGCAATCGCCGTGCCGGGTGTGATTCTGGCTTTGGGACTCGACCCGACCGATCTGGCCGACGGACTCGTGCAGATTCTGCGCCTGCCGCAACGTTTCGTATACGGCGGCCTTGCCGGCATGCGCATGTTCACGCTGCTGCAGGACGATTGGCGTGCACTCGGCCAGTCACGCCGCTCGCGTGGCCTCGGCGACGGCAGCACCATCAAACGCGTCTTCTCGCAGGCATTCAGCTTGCTCGTCGTATCCATCCGACGTGGAACGAAACTCGCCACCGCCATGGAAGCGCGCGGATTCGGATCCGACGCGCCACGAAGCCAAGCGCGCGAATCGAAACTGCATGCGGTCGACTGGCTGTTCTACGCCATCTGCATCGCGGTGCCGGCAATCGCGTTGGCCACCGCATACTACACCGGCTACTGGCATTGGGCGTTCAGCAACGTGTCCAACTAATGGATGATGATTCCCCAATCGGCAGCTAAATGAAAAAGCTCTCTGTCATACGTTCCAATCGGAATCGTATGACAGAGAGCTTTATCCTATTTCGGCAAGCCTTACACGGCTTCTTACTTGGCGAGCTTATCCAGCAGCAACGCCTCGGTGATGACGTTGTTCTTCAACGCCGGCAGACTGATGGACTCGTTCGGGCTATGCGCGTTGGCCTTCGGATCCTCCGGACCGGTGACCAGCACCTGCGCCTTCGGGAAGATGCGCTGCAATTCCGGAATGAACGGGATGGAGCCACCCTCGCCCTTGTTGACCGGAGCCACACCGAACGCTTCCTCCATGGCGTCCATGGCGTCCTTGGTGGCCTCAGCGTTCGGATCCATGGCCCAGCCCATGCCGTTGTCGAGCTTGTCGACCCACACTTCGGCACCGAACGGCGCATGCTCCACCATGAACTTGGCCAACGCCTCCTGGGCCTCTTCCGGGCGCTGGTTCGGCGCGGTGCGCAAGCTCAGACGGAACGTGGTTTCAGGAGAGATGACGTTGAAGGATCCTTCCACCGGATGCGCGTCGAACCCGATGACGGTGACGCTGGGCTTCGTCCACAGACGCGCGGCGAGCGAACCGGTGCCGGCAAGACGATACGATTCGACGATGCCCGCGTCGGCACGCACAGTCGCCTCGTCCATATCACGCTGCAGGCCGCCAACCGGTTCCTCGGACGCAACGCCCGGCACGGCCAAATCGCCATTGGCGTCGTACATGGAGGAAATCAACATCGCAGCCAGCGTGTTCGCGTCAAGAATCGGGCCGCCATACTGGCCGGAATGCACCGGATGTTCCAACGCCTTGACATGCACATCAATATCGGTGTTGCCACGCAGCGACGTGGTCAGCGACGGAATCTCAGCGGACCAGTTGCCCGAATCGGCCACAATGATCACATCGGAAGCGAACTCGTCCCGGTGCTCTTCGATGAACGGAATGAAGCTCGGAGAACCCATCTCCTCCTCACCTTCGATGAACACCTTGATGTTCACCTTCAGATCGTCTTCAAGCGCTTTCAGCGCACCGGAATGAATGGCGATTCCACCGCCGTCGTCCGCGGCTCCGCGGCCGTACAGACGCGTGTCGATTTCAGTGCCGACGAACGGGTCGGTGTTCCATACGCTCGGATCCGGCACCGGCTGCACGTCATGGTGCGCGTACAGCAGCACCGTCGGCGCGTCCTCGCTGACGTTTTTGGAACCGATGACCTCCCAAGCGCCCGGCGTGCCGTCGGGGTTGTGCGACTGCACCACCTTCGTATCGACGCCGACCTCGCGCAGCAGGTCCGCCACGAATTGCGCGGAACGCTTCATATGATCGGCGGTGATGCCCTTCGCGGAAATCGACTGCAACGCGATCTTCTGGTTCAACACGTCGACGATGCGGTTGAAATCCGACTCGACGCGCGTGCGGATCTCTTCGGGTCCTAAAGCTGTCATAATCCTTGATGCTCCCTATATATGCGTGTGTATTACGCGGATTGAATATCGTGTGACGAATGTCCATTGTATCCGTTCTTTGCAGACCGTCCGACCGCAGCTTGAATCGCAGCTTGAATCGCAGCTTGAACCGCAACGCAGACGGCACCGCGGGCGGCATCGAGCGTCGATACGTCACCTTACGCTCTATAGGCATGAGTTTGTTTACCAAGAAGGAAGAGCCGGCGCAGGAGAACGTCGAGAGCAAGGCTGCACAGCCGACCTCCGGCAAGGGCCGTCCGACCCCGAAGCGCAAGGACGCCCAGGCGCAGAATCTCCGTCCGCTGGTCCCCAAGGATCGCAACGCCAGCCGTAAGGCGGCCAAGGCCCGCATCCGCGAACGTGAGAACGCCGAATACGATGCCATGCAAAGTGGCGACATCAACCACATGCCGAAGTCGGAACGTCTGCCGTGGCGCATCTACATCCGTGACTACGTCGATGCCCGCTTCAATCTGGGCGAGTTCTTCATCCCGGTCGCGTTCATAATCCTGATCGGATCCATGGTCGTCACCTACAAGTGGCCTGCATTGGCGTTGCCGCTCATGCTGATCATGTATGTCTACTTGTTCGCCGTGATTATCGACGTGGCGGTCATGTGGCACAAGCTCAAGAAGAAGCTCATCGAGAAATTCGGTGAGCAGTCCGTGGCCAAGGGCATGCGTTCCGGTTCCTATGCGTGGAGCCGTGCCCTCCAGATTCGCCGTTGGAGGCTTCCGAAGCCTCGTTACCCGAAGCGTGGACACTGGCCGGAGTGATCGGTATCGAGAACCGCCGGTGATTTTTCAAGCCGTCAGCGAACAACTGACGGCTTTTCCATTACCATGGAAAACGATTGCTCGCATCGAACAAAAGCTCACTTCACGTGCGTGCAAACGAATCAATGAGGAACGAATTGGGATTCAATATGGTTCAACAGCATTTCGACATCGCTATCATCGGAGCCGGCCCCGGCGGTTACTCTACGGCACTGCGTGCCGCGGAACTCGGCAAATCGGTGGCGTTGATCGAACGTGACGGTACGCTCGGTGGCACATGCCTCAACCGCGGATGCATCCCATCGAAGGCATTGTTGACTGCCGTGCATAGCGTCGAAACCATCCATAACGCCGAACGCATGGGCATCAACGCCACGCTGCAGAGCATCGATTTCGGCAGATTACGTGATTTCCGCGTCTCCACCGTGGAAACGATGACGAAAGGGCTGACGGGCCTGCTGGCGCATCGCGGCGTCACCGTATTCCGCGGTTGCGCGGCATTGCAGAACGCGCATACAGTACGTGTCACGCCGGCTGAGGGGGAGACGCAGGTATCGCGGTCCGTGGAAGCCGGCGTGTTCGAACCGGTTGAAACGGAACTTGCGATTGATGCCGACGACATCGTGTTGGCAACCGGATCGCGTCCGCTTGCGTTGCCTGGAAATCCGTTCGCCGGCGCGCTGATCGATTCCACCCAGGCGTTGGAGCTGAATACCTTGCCCTCCAGCGCGGTGATTATCGGTGCGGGTGCGGTGGCATTGGAATTCGCGTCGCTGTGGAATGCCGCCGGTTGCGAAGTGACACTGCTGATTCGTAAGGACCGCGTGCTGTCCACATGGGAACGCCGTGCTTCGATGACGCTGACACGTGAGCTGAAACGCAGGGGAGTGAACGTGATCGCACGCACCGCGGTGGACCGTGTCGACACTGGCGCGAACCTAGGGGCACTGTGCACTATCGGCAGGGCGATTCCGATGAGGACCGCACCGCTTACGGCGAAGTGGTGCTTGCCGCCATCGGACGTGTGCCCAATACCGACGCCGACTGGTTCCGCTCCAGCGGCCTGAAGCTCGACGAACGAGGATACGTGACCGTCGACGGATACGGACGGACGAACCTTGATGGCGTGTGGGCGCTGGGAGACATCACTCCAGGTCATGCGCTGGCCCACCGCGCCTTTGAACAAGGCATCACCATCGCTGAGAAAATCGCCGGAGCCGATCCAAAACCCGTGATTGACGACACCGTGCCACAGGTGGTGTTCTCTTTCCCCGAAGCAGCAAGCGTCGGATTGACGCTCGACCAGGCAAAAGCGCGCGAAGACGTGGTCGAGCCGAAGGAGACGGCATACCCGATGCTGTCCAACGCGCGCATGCTGATGAGCGGGGAAGGCGGATCGATGACCGTCGTCAGCGGTGCGTTTGCGAACAATCCTGATATGCAGGTGGTGTTGGGCGTGCACATCGTCAGCCCAATCGCCAGTGATTTGATAGCGGAAGCCGAACAGTTGGTCGGCAACCGTGTCCCGCTTGCCGATGCGGCACGGCTCATCCACCCGCATCCCACGTTCAGCGAGACGCTCGGTGAGGCGTTGCTGAAAGCGGACGGACGCCCGCTGCATATGAGATAGGCGGAGTAGAATAGCGCAGTCGCACCATAAATGGCATGGTTCCTGATAGACTATCGTCCCAGTGTGTGTAACCGAACCGTCAAGCGAGGAAGTCGATGGCAGATAAAGCAGAGAAAAAGAAGCAGAAGAAGCAAGGCACCATCAACCAGATCATCCAGATCTTCAAATACACCCAAGCTGAGGATAAGGCGCTTCCGTGGCTGTGCGGTGGCGTGTTCGTGGCACCGATTATCGTGTTCGTCGTACTGGGCGTCATATTCAAGTGGCATGTGTTCAGCTGGATCCTGTTCATGATTCTTGCCGTCATGCTGGGCGTGCTGTTCGCCACCATGATGCTCACCAAGCGTGCCGACAAGGTCGGCTACGCCAAGATCGAGGTCGTCCCGGTGCCGCAGTAAGCGTGCTCGGCAACATCAGCAAGGCCGGCTTCAACTTCCCCCAGGAACCGGTGTGGATTGACCCGAAGACCAAGGACGCCATCTGGCGCGGTACCGGTTACAACGGCATCTATCTGCTGGGCGAAGGCGATTACAATCGCGTCAAGCGAGCCATGGATCGTCAGGAGCAGCGCATCAAGGGCGTGACCGCCGGCTCTGAAATCCCGGTCTACCGTATGTACGTCGGCACCGGCGCAAACCAGACCCGCCTCAAGGACGTGCGCAAGACGCTGCTCAAGTTCAAGAGCTACCAGCCGACCCATCACAAGAACAAGCTGATGGCCGCCATCCATCCGAGGACTCGTTTCGTGCTCACCAAGACCGAGCTCACGGTGCTCAACGAGCGTCTGCGTACCCTGCAGCTGAAGAACGGCATGAGCGTGCCGAAGGGCGTCGACCCGATGCATCCGCAGCGCGTGAGCCGTCGCGCCATGCGCGGCCGCTGACGGTGGAATCGCATTATTCCGTTGAAAAAGCTCCAATCGCGTCGTGCGATTGGAGCTTTTCCTATATTCGAAGCCATACGTGTCCATTAATTGACACGCCGCTGAAGGGCGTGACGCGACCGTTCGTAACACTTGAATCCCCATTTTTCGCGAAATCGCACTTCGAATATGTCATTACGAAACATTCTCGTAACCCAAATGGCGAGTGAGCGAAACTCGCGACCATAGACTAATAGCCTGTAAGTAACTTATTCGAAAGGAGCGGTCCCGTGACTGCACTTGAAACCAAGGCTGATGCTGAGGCCCTTATCAACAAGGAAGGCATTGAGTATGTCTCCGTTCGCTTCACCGATCTGATCGGTGTTCAGCAGCACTTCACCGTGCCGGCAAGCGAATTCCTGAAGGACGCCTTCACCGACGGCATGCCGTTCGATGGCTCCTCCGTGGAAGGCTTCCAGGCCATCAACGAGTCCGATATGAAGCTGGTGCCGGACGTTTCCACCGCATTCATCGATCCGTTCCGCAAGCACAAGACCCTCGACGTGGCATTCTCCATCGTCGACCCGCTGACCGACGAGCCGTACTCCCGCGACCCGCGTCAGGTTGCCGGCAAGGCCGAGGCTTACCTGAAGTCCACCGGCATCGCCGATACCGCTTCCTTCGCTCCGGAAGCCGAGTTCTTCATCTTCGACAAGGTGCGTTTCGAGAACAGCATGCAGCGCTCCTTCTACGAGGTGGACTCCATCGAGGCTCCGTGGAACTCCGGCATTGACACCGAAGATGACGGCACCCCGAACATCGCCTTCAAGAACCGCGTCAAGAAGGGCTACTTCCCGGTTCCGCCGATTGACCACACCCAGGACCTGCGCGACGACATGGTCGCCAACCTGCAGAAGGTCGGCCTGATTCTCGAGCGTTCCCACCACGAGGTGGCAGGCGCTGGCCAGCAGGAGATCAACTACCGCTTCAACTCCCTGCAGCATGCAGGCGATGACCTGATGAAGTACAAGTACGTCGTCCACGAGACCGCTGCCCTCGCTGGCAAGGCGCTACCTTCATGCCGAAGCCGATTGCAGGCGACAACGGCACTGGTATGCACTGCCACCAGTCCCTGTGGAAGGACGGCAAGCCGCTGTTCTACGATGAGAAGAACTACGGTGGTCTGTCCGACCTCGCCCGCTGGTACATCGGCGGCCTGATCAAGCACTCCTCCTCCGTGCTTGCCTTCACCAACCCGTCCCTGAACTCTTACCACCGTCTGGTCCCGGGCTTCGAGGCTCCGGTCAACCTGGTGTACTCCGCTCGTAACCGTTCCGCCGCCATCCGTATTCCGCTGGCCGGCACCTCCCCGGCTGCGAAGCGTATCGAGTTCCGCGCTCCGGATCCGTCCTGCAACCCGTTCCTCGCCTTCTCCGCACAGCTGATGGCAGGCTTGGACGGCATCCTGAACCACATCGAGCCTCCGGCACCGGTCGACAAGGATCTGTACGAACTGCCGCCGGAAGAGCATGCTGGCATCAAGCAGGTTCCGAGCTCCCTGGCTGAGGCCATGGACGCACTTGAGGAAGATCACGACTTCCTCACCGCAGGCGACGTCTTCACCGACGACCTGATTGACACCTGGATCAGCATCAAGCGTGGCGAGATTGACCAGGCTCGTCTGGCCCCGACCCCGCTGGAGTACGAGCTGTACTTCCACATCTGACGGGCATAACCCCTGAGCCCTACTGGCGACTGGGTTTTTACCCTGTCAGTATAGCTCAGGTCTAGTTATGGTCTAGTTGTATTCCGAAAACACGACCCCGCACGACTCGCAAGAGCCATGCGGGGGTCGTGTCTTTTCCGTTTACCGCTGCCGTTCGGACAGGCCGGCGATCCAGTCATCCAGGTCGCGCCGCCGGATACGCTCGGTCGACGAATGCACCGGGCGATGAGGTTGTCGTGCTTGATGGCCGTACGCACTGCTTTCCCGGGTGATCCGGCGTTGTCATTTTCTTCCTTACGGATGACGCTTTTTCGCGCATGGTCAGGGACATGACCCCTGACAAAGTAGCGTCGTTCTTTCTTCGGCAACGGTCACATTGTGTCTGCTGATCCCGCAATGCGTCGTTTACGCTCCTATACTCGGCCGTATGTTGTTCCAAGCCGGATCTTTGCTACTCGTCATCATCAGCGTCTACCTGCTCAAACGCATCCATATCTTCTCCGACAAATCCTATAAAGTGGTTCAGGGACTGGTATTCAACCTCACTCTGCCATGCGCCATCATCATGAGCTTCGCCACGAACAAGCATCCGATGAACCTGCTGTGGCTTGTCGTATTCGGCTTATTTGCCTGCCTGATTCCGTTGTTCGTCGTGTATTTCGGATCGCGCGGTGACGAGCCACGCTACCGTGCCTATCAGATGCTCAACGCGTCGGGACTGAACATCGGCGCTTTCTGCCTGCCTGTGGTGCAGACCTTCATGGGGCCAAGCGCCGGCCTGCCGGTCATCATGCTTGATATCGGCAACGCCATCATCGCCACCGCCGCATCCCTGACCATCACCCGTTCGCTGCTGCACTTGGGAAGCCCAGCCAAGGACCTGCCGTTGAGCCTTAAGATCAAGAACATCGCGCACGATTTCTACTCGTCCATCTCGTTTGACTGCTACATGCTTATGCTGGTATTCATGTTTGCCGGGTGGAGCGTCCCACATTGGATCGTCACGCTTATCACGCCGTTCGCCAATGCCAACGCGTTCGCTGCAATGGCCATGATCGGCCTGATGATGGAGATTCCCGACAATCACAAGGACCGTTCGGAACTGGGCAAGGTCATCGCATGGCGTTTCCTGTTCAGCGTCCTCATCGCATTGGCCGCATGGTTCCTGTTGCCGTTGGACGAACGTGTCCGCGAAATCGTGGTCTTGGCCGCATTCGCCCCGGTGACGATTTTCTCTACGAAATTCACCGACTCGCTGACGGGCAATGCCAAGCTTGCCGGCTTCTCATTGACCGTTACCGCGGTCATCGGATTGACGATCATGACGATTCTGCACGCCGTTCTGCCGGTCGCCTGACTTAGACTTGCGGGCGTGCATGCCGTCCGTTAGGCTGATGTGTGGCGATGATGTGTTCGATTTCGGTCAGATTCGACGCGAAATAGATGCCGTGCTGACGTTCGGACGTGGAGAAGCCCACGTTGATCATCCGCTGCAGGAACGCCTTCATATCATCGTAGAAACCGTTGAGGTTATAGAAGATGCACGGTTGGGACAGCTGATTCAGGCAGATCTTCGACACCACTTCGCTGACTTCCTCCAATGTGCCCGTGCCGCCGGGGAAGGCGATGAACACGTCGCCCAGTTCGATCATGCGGGTACGGCGTTCCGTGATGTCCGGCACGATGACCAGTTCGGTTAGTCCCTGATGCGCCACGCCTTGGTCGGCGAACATCTGCGCCTCGATGCCGGTCACCTCACCGCCGTGCGCCAGCACCGTATCGGCTATCACAGCCATCAGGCCCTCATCCGAGCCGCCATACACGAGACGGTTGCCATTGCCGGCGATCCATGCGCCCAATTCCTCGACGGCCTTCCTGTACGACGGGTCGTTGCCCTCATGGGCTCCCAGATATACGGTGATGTTCATTTATCGCCTTTCCAACGTGATTGCCTTGTTCGATCCGTTGACTGTCGTGCCGACGATTCGGTAATGCCTGGTTTCGGTGATCTTCTCGCCGCCACGGACAAGATAGGTCACTCTTTCGGTGTCCAGGTCATCGATATGACGTACTTGCGCGGGACTGCCGTGCAGCGGCGCGTAACCGCCGCGCGTGCTCACCTCGCCGTCCTCAGAAAATGGTAGTTGACGCATGAGCGGAAATAGTATAGGGATTCAATATAGTCGAATTCGCTGGATGCCACCACCGCGTTATCCGCGTCGCAGGCCACGGTGCGTGCCGTCCGCGCGGTTTGCGGCGTGGTCTGCTGTTCGTAGATGTAGTTTCCTTGGAACGCGAAGCCGATGGAACCGCCTGCGAGTACCGCGATCGACAGCAGCCATGCGCTCCAACGACGCAGGAAGCGGGTGGCTTTGCCGCAAAAGCCCCCGGCACCGGTCTCCCGCGTGCCAAGGACGATGCGCGAGCACAGCAATCCCAGGAACATATAGCTGAACGGGGCGAATGGGCACACGTAGCGGATGGTGAAGAATCCATAAGGTGCGGTAAACGGTTCGCGGACTGCCGCGAAAACCAGCAGCAGCGACAATGGGACGAACGCGAAAAACGCCAGATGCCGTGCCGCGCGTCCGCTGTCGGCGCGATCTTCGGCGGCCGCCACCGACCTGGCAGCTGATGGTTCCATGCCGGACCGGACCGTGGACCCGGCCGTATCGCGCAAACGCGACGATCCTGCGATCAACACCGCCAACATTGCCAGAAGCGCCACGGTCATCCCCGAAGTCAAGCGTTTGGCATCGAAGCCGGTCGTGAGAATGGAAAACACCGAAGTGAGTTCACTCAGATTCATGGTCTCCTTCAACGGGGGCAAAGCCGAGGAGGCGAACTGGCCGACCGCGGAAGGAATCCATGGAATGTACAGCGCCACGGCGAGCGCGTAGGGAATCAGCATGCGTGGGAAACGACGCGCATGGCCATGACGGCGTAACGCGACGTACAGCCATAACACGTGTGTCATCCACACGAATGCCATCATGTATTGCGAGTACATGCCCAACGCCACCACTATGGCGTAGGCGATCCACCATCGTCGATCGGCAATCCTGCGAAGGGCCGTCGAACCTCGTCCCGACCGACGCCGATCCGGACGCATCCCATCCTCGCGCATCGCGCGCAGCAGCAGATACGTGCCCAGCACGGACAGGAACGGGATCAACGAATACATGCGAATCTCATACCCGTACCGAAGCATCAGCGGCGCGAACATCACAAACGGCGAAGCCAACAGGGCATGGCGCTCGCAGGCCATGAAACGGAGCAGAACCATCGACATCAGAACAGTCAACCCGCAGAACACTCAGCTCATCGCACGCAATGCCATGACATCCGAGCCGAACACCGAAATCCACATGCGCAGCAGCAGATAATAGAGCGGCGGATGCACGTCGACCTTCAGCAGATCCATCATTCGGGCGAATGGCTGGCTCTCCACAATGAGCGTATACCCCTCGTCGAACCAGATGGAACGGCCGACGCCCAGCGCGAACGACCCGCAGGCGGCGGCGATCGCGCATACCGCCGTGACACAGGCAAAACGATGCTTCGAAACGGATTGTCCTATCGACATGGTGTGGTTTCCCTTTTCATTGTCCAAACATATGGTGGAACGTCGGTCCTTGAGAATGCCATGGCCATGGTCGGAATCGGCGTATCCCATCATTCCCATGCCGCATGGCGTATGCGGCATGTCAGCGCATCACCAGACCGCCGTCGACATGCAGGGTCTGTCCCGTGATGAACGCGGCATCGTCTCCCGCGAGCATGGCCACGCGCCGGCGATGTCCTCGGCGGTGGCGAGCCTTCCAAGCGGCGTGGAGGCGATGATGCGCTCGCGCATGTCCTCGGTGGTGGCCCGACTCGAATCGGTGCCCACGGTCAGTCCGGCCGCGATGGCGTTCACGGTCACGCCCCAAGCGCCCGCCTCCTGCGCCAAGGACCGGGTGAAGCCCACCAACGCGCCTTTGGCCGCGGTGTAATCGTGATAAGGCACGATGGGGGAGTCGACGAGGTTGCTGGATATGTTGATGATGCGTCCACCGGCCTGACGTCGCATCTGCGGCAGCACGGCCTCGCAGGTGTTGTACGCGCCTTTGAGACAGCCTTCGAGCTGCGCCGCGTAATCGGACCATCCGATCGAGCCGAAGGTTTTGCGGTTGCGCGGATCGAACGAGTAATGCGCGAACGCGTTGTTGACGAGAATGTCGAGACCGCCGAACGTGGTGACCGTGGTGGACACCATGCCGCGCACCTGCTCGGCGTCGGTGACATCCGCCTTGCATGTGATCACGCGACCGGCCGCATCGCAATCGTCCATGATCCGTTGCGCGCACTGCCGGGCACGCTCGTCGTTGCTGACATAATCGATGACCACGCACGCTCCCGCACGCGTCAGACGGCGTGCGATCGCCGCTCCGATGCCACGGCTTGCGCCAGTGACCACCGCCACACGTCCGGCAAGCGGCGCGTTTTCAGACTGCTGCATAATGAGGATTTCCTTTCGATTCGGAAAAAACGTTTCGTAAGATTCGCGCGATCATTCGACGTCCATGTCGAAGCCGTCGCAATACGTGTCGGTATTGCGTTCGATATCGACGGCATGCACCAGATCAAGCAGATTGAAGCCGCCGTCGTGATGCCAGCCGGATTTCGCGCGATTCATCTCGCCTACCGGGCAGATGCGGTCGATGCCGGTCTCGCCGACGCGTTGCGCCACGTCGAACAGCCGGTCCGGAGCGAGCGCCACACCGCAGGTCTGCAACCATTGCGCGTAAGGGCGCAGCATGGGCAGCGCGTCCTCGACATGGTCCACCGCCACGATGTTGACGGTGCGGTTCAGTGGTGTGGACAGCGAGTCGGCCATGCCGATGGACGGATAGTACAGCACCGTCCAGTCGGTGCCCGAACGCGACTGCACCACGAACGGGTCGTCGGACGGCGCATCATCCGCGTTGCCGGCCGCGGCGGCCATCGGGCCGGCGCCCAGCATCAGCGCTTTCATCTGCGCGGTGGAACGCAACCGCTGAATCGCCATGGACTCCTCTTCGGACGGTGTGGAACGGGGATATTTGCGCTGCTGCCCGTCCAATTCGCTGGCAAGCAGTTCGGCGACCTGCGCCGGAGACATCGCGCCGCCACGTTCCACGAACATGGTTTGCGGCGCCAGACAGCTTTGCTGGTCGTATGTGGCCACGTCGATCGCCATACGATGCACGGTGCCGGCATACAGGTCGGCGCGAAGCGCCTCGCGGCCGATCAGCGAGAAGCCGATTTTCGCGCCGTAGCTGAGGAAAGGCTTTCCGGCACGTACGCGCGGGCGAATCGCCTCGGTGGTGTGCGACGAACCGTACGCGACCACCGCATCCGCCTCGCCAATCGCGGCATCCTCCAAATCCACGGTGCCGCCACGCCAAGGCACAATCGCCAAAGCGTCCGCCATATCGGGGTCGACGCTTGCCAGGGAACGGGCGAACAGCACCGGCATCAGCGGCTCGTCGAACGACGATTTGCCGAGAATCGCGCTTTTCGTCAGCAGACCCATCGTCATGCTCCACACTGGAATGCCCGGCACATTGCTGGAAAACACGTGGAACGACAATTCCGGACCGTACAGCCGCGTGTATCCGCCCGAACGGTTCGGGCGATACTCGTCAAGCATCTGCGGGCAATTCAACTCGTCATCCACGAAACGCAGCAGCTCACGCCGACGGAACATGCGCATGTACCGCTTCAATTCGATACGCACCATGGACGCGTCATAGCCGGTGACCGCGGGAATGAGCCGCTCCGCAAGCCGACGTTCCGGATATTCCGGATCCGTCCACAATTCTACGGCGCGCGCGATCACGTCGACGATCCCGTCCGTGGAATACCGCGCCAGTTTCTCGGCGCGATGCCGCCGCACCGACGCCGCCAGCGCATGCACGGCATCGGCGTCGAGACGGGGGAAACGCAACGTCGCCGTGCCGCCATCGGACGCCGTGACGTTGCGTGTGTCGAAATCATGGAACTCGAAATCCCGCGGCGCGTGGAAAATGTCGACGTCGCTCATGCGTTGGCCGCCATCACCTCGTCGACGGTGATCGAACAGCCACGCGCCTCGGCGCCCTTCGCACGACCGTTCAGCACATAGCCATGTTCGGTGCGCACACCCAGATCCTCCGTCAGAATAGCCAGGCACGAATTCCAATTCGCCAGATCGTAATGCGCGATCACACCCTGCTCGCCATCGGCGACCGGCGTAAGCGAAGCCGGATCGAGGAACACCGAACGCACCCACGACGGCGTGGCTTTGAGATAATTCGACGAACCATCCGTGTAATAGGACAGGATGTTCTGATCGTAGATCTGCGAACTCAACTCCGTCATGCCATACATGTTCACGCAATGCGAGCGCTTCACGCCGAACACTCGTTCGAACGCCGCATACAGGTCGTCGACCGTCATGTCGGTGCGCGTGCTTTTGAAACCGCCCGTATCGAACACGCGGGAATCGGCGGCCAGAGCGTAGGTCTTGCCCTGCTTGTCCAGATAATCCAGCAGATACAGGTAGGCGGAGGAGGCGCCCATAAGCATCACCGGTTCGCCGTCGGCCGCGGCCTCGTCGAGGAAGCGCTCGACGCCCGTGAAATCAAGGCCATCCTCATGGAAGAAGAAGCCGCTGCCTTCGGCGCCGCACTGCTCCACGGCGCGGGTCAGATATCGGGACAGCGACGAATGCTCGTTCATGTCCCATGCGGGGGAGAGGACCGCGATGCGGATGCGCTCGCGGTCGGGCATGATGAAATGCCTGAACGGCACGATCATCGACTCGTCCCACACCTGCAGGTCGGGGTGGAAGTTGCGCCCGCGTTGACCGGGATGCGTGGTACCGCTGGTGGTGAACACCGCTTCGCAATCCTGTTCGGGCACGGAGGTGAGCGTCAGCATTTTGAAGCCGTCCACCGGCATGGGGGGAATCTGCATCCAGTTGGCGAGCGTCTGCGGCGTCACGCGTTTGGACATGCAGTAGGCGCGGTATGGGAGGTTGCGCTCGAATTGAAAGGCGAAGATATGCTTCGCCAGCGTGTCGAACGCCTCATCGGGCGCCTTGCCGCAGCCGTATTGTGCGATGAAGTCGAGCACCTCCCGTTTGATGGTTTCCTTCGTCTCGTCGATGTTCGTGGATTCCTGCGATTGCCCCATGCTCATGCCATGTCCTTTCCGTCGTATGGTTGTCGGATTATTCGGATGCTTTCGATTATTCCGCTTGTTTCGTCCGCTCGTCTGCGTGTCGTGCGATAAAGTTCGGCAGGTCGATGATGAGGGCCTTGAGAATCACGACGCTGAACGCGCCGACCAGAATCGAATTCGAGAAGAACACGTGCGCTCCTCCTTCAAGACCGCTCAACGCGTTCGGCAGGGCGATGCCTAGCAGCAGGGAAAGGCCGATCACCACTTGGGTGCGGTCGTCGCTTTCCACCTTGCGCAGCGTGTTGAAGCCGGTGCTGATGAGGCTTGCGGCGGCCGGCAGGAAGATGCCGCCGATCACGGGGGATGGGATGAGCGACAGCACTGCGCCCGCCTCGGAATGAAACCAAGCACCACGAACACCACGCCGGCAATGATCACCGGCACGCGGGTGCGGGTCTTGCCTTCGTCGGTGACTTTGAGCAGCGCCACGTTCTGCGGATACGCGGTGGTGGTGAAACCGCCGATCAGCGAGGAGATCGCCGAACCGGCGGCCTCTCCGGCAAGACCGTAACGCACCTGGCGGTCCTGGAGCTTCGTGCCTTGGATCTCCGTGGCCGCCTGATACACGCCGAGGGCTTCCATGATGGCCACCAGATAGGCGATGAAGAACGGTACGAAAATCGCCGCGTTGAAATCGAAACCGCCATACGGCATGAACTTGGGCAGGCCGAGCCACGGCTTGGAGGCCACCGCGGAGAAGTCGGCCATGCCGAACGCCAGAGACAGCGCGGTGCCCACGACCAGTGCGATCAGATACGACAGCGCCTTCACCATGCCCTTGCCGAACTGGGAAAGCACCACCACCAGCACGCAGGTGATGATGGAGACGGCCAGCGTCTTCGGATCGGCGAAGCCCTTGTCTCCCGGCGCGCCGCCAAGGAACTCGCTCAATGTGAATCCCGACAGGGAGACGCCGACGAGGAAGATGATCACGCCCGATACGATCGGGGCGAACAGGAACCGCAGCTTCTCGATCACACGCGTCAGGCACAGCACCAGGAAAATCAGCGAGCTGATGAAGATGGACGTGCCGGCCGCGGCAAGTGATCCGGCGGTGCCGGCGGCGATCATCAGCGCGTCGAACGCCGCGGAAGGACCCTGAACGATGGGCAGGCGCACCAGTTTCGTGGCCTGGATAAGCGTGACCAGGCCGGAGACGATGAAAATGGCGTTCACCATGTTCGACGACAATGCCAACGGCAGACCGATGGCGCCCGCCACGAACACCGGATCAAGCCACACGTTTGATACGAGCACATGCTGCAATCCCAGCAGGGCGTTCTTCGGCGTGACCTTCTTTTCGGCTGACGAACCGGCTTCCGCCACGCTCGTTTCGGTTTTCTTTCTGGTTGCGGCATCGCCGTGCGGCTGCGTCTGCGTCGATGGCTTTTCGTTGGCCATGGTGTCCCTTCTCGACTTCCATTGGGTATGTGCACAAGCCGAAATACAACGGAGATCGTCTCTACGGGACGCGACGCGTTTTGCCGGTACTGTTCCTACGCAAGCATTACCTTGATCAGGTCAAGGGTCCGGGCGGTCGCCCGTCTCAGCCGTATTCGGCACCCCTGTACTTCGACGCGCCCAATCATAACGCCACCGTCCAACCGAAACAGGAAAAAATACGGCATGCGTGTCCGTTGCATGGGGACGCATGCCGTATTTCTTTTCGAGAAGCTGCCGACGCTTATCTGCGACGCCTGATGGGAGCCAGCTCGAACACCTCGTCGGACGTCTTCGCCACTTCCGGACTGTGCGTGACGATGATGACGCAACGATGCCCATCATGCGCCAACGTTCGGAAAATACCCATGATGTCGTCCTGGGTGGCCAGGTCGAGATTGCCGGTCGGCTCGTCAGCGACGATGATGGAAGGGCCGTAGCTTAGCGCGCGGGCGATCGCCACACGCTGCTGTTCGCCGCCGGACAGGTGCAGAATCCGCTCGTTCACGTATTCCTTCGGCAAATGCACCTGTTCGAGCAGTTCCTCGACGATCGTCCTCTTCGACTTGTCGAACGTTTTGCCGGACGCGTCCATCGACAGGATGATGTTCTCCGCCACCGTAAGGTCGGCAGCAGGTTGAAGTTTTGGAAGATCACGCCGATGTCATGGCTGCGAAAACGGTATCGGTCTCGTTCCGACAGGTCGGTGCCGTCGACCACCACCATCCCTTCCGTGGGGGTCGCCAGTCCCGAGATGAGCGACAGCAGCGTGGTCTTGCCCGCTCCGGACGGTCCGGTGATGGCATGCACCTTGCCGGCTTGGAAATCGTGGCTGATGTTCTTCAGCACACGCTTGCTGCCTTTGGCGTAGGCGTAGCTGACATTGTCCAGGCGCAATGTGGGCGGATTGGTCCGCTGCGATTGTGCGCCGTTGGCTTCGACGGTTTCTTTTGCGATTGCCGTATCGGCGGTATTCGCGGAATTCGTTGTCATGGGAGGTCCTTTCCAGGAAAAACGTGCGATTGGATTGTCAGGAACGGTCGGCGAGCGATTTGGAGATGATGGCATCGCCATCACTGCTCGCGTCATAGCCGAACACCTTGCCCTTCACCATGGTGAAGCTGCCATTGGAGGCGTTGGCGACGGCCTCGTCGCTGGAGAAGCCGATTAGGGAGAAATCGCCGCTGACCATGTCCGCGCCGTCTTTGCTGCCCGCGACGTCGCCCATTTGTCCGTCGGGGCCACCGGACTGTTCATCCTGACGGGTGCCGTTATCCGTACCGGCGGTATCAGACGAATCCTTCATATTGGACGAGCCGGACGAGCTGGAGGAATCCGAACCGGACGAATCGGTGACCGGCTGGAAATCGTCGGTCGCCGCCAACCCCGTGGTCTCCATATAATAGTGGATTTCACCGCGGATGAAGCCTTCGCGTACTTCTGATAGTCGGCAAGCGAAAACTGCTTGTCGGCCAAAGCGGAACGCATGGCGTCGAAGTCAGGTTTGGCGGAAGCATCGGACGAATCGGAATCCGACTTGGACTGCTCGCGCGATTCGGAAATGAGTTTGCCGCGATCAAGGCTGATCTGCGCGGTGACGGTGGTGTTATCTAATCCGCTGCTTCTTGCGGTGGCGGCCGCCTGCCGGATGGATAGGCCGATTGTGGCGGCAGCGGCGATGATGGTCACGATGACGATGATGAGCATATTGCGTCCCTTGTTGCGGGTGACGCTTTTCCATGCGTTTTTGACGACGAACATGGCTGTTTCCTTATGTGTTTCGATAGATATGAGCGTTGATGGTTCCGCGCCGCTCGCGATCGCGTTTATGCTGATGGTAAAAGTTGTATCTGGCATACAACAGAAAGACGCTTTGTTCGCGCTGGGATGTGGCTGGATGTTTTCTGGACGCCTCGAAACATGACATGGCCGCGTCGCCAACCGCTTCGAAGGTGTTAGGCTAACGCGTATGCCTATGAAATCCGAAGTCATTGCAAACCCAAGGGCCGAACGCGTCCGCAGGGTCTCCGAACTTGCCGACAGGAAAGGCCGCAAGCGGTCCGGCAGGTTCATGGTGGAAGGACCGCAGTCGGTACGTGAACTGCTCTCCTGGCATCCCGACATCGTCGAGGATCTGTATGTGGAGGTCGTCTCCGCCGAACCGGACGCGGCTTTCATCACGCCTACCGTGGCGCAGATGGCCGGCAAGGCCATGCAGACCGGTGCTTACGTGCATAAGGTGACGCATGCCGTCATGCAGCACATGAGCTCCGACGCGCAGGGAGTGCTCGCCGTCGCCGACATGCGCGCTTTCCTCGATTCCGCCGTCATTGATGGCGATTCCGACGAACGCACGATGGTCGCCGCGTTCTGGCAGGTGCGCGATCCGGGCAACGCCGGCACCGTGATTCGTTCCGCGGATGCGGCCGGTTGCGCGGGCGTGGTGCTGGTGGACGACTGCGTGGACATCTTCAACCCGAAGGTGATTCGTTCCACTGCCGGCTCGCTGTTCCATCTGCCGGTCGTCTCCATGGGCACGGACGAGTATTTCGATTGGTGTGCGGAACGTGGACTCGCCGTGTACGCCGCCGACGTGTATGGTACCGACGCACGGCCGCCGGAACCGCTTACGGACGTGCTTGCCGTACCGCAATCACTTGCGCAAGCCAAGACGGTGCTGTTCGGCAACGAGGCGCGCGGGCTGACCCAGGATGTGTTGGAACGCGTCGACAGAATCGTGTCGATTCCCATCTACGGCAAGGCGGAATCGCTCAATCTCGGCACCAGCGCGGCGGTGATGCTGCTGAGCTTGGCTATGTCGAGTCATGTTGAAAGAATGTGAAGTCGTAAAAACGTGGAATTGCGCGTTTTTATGCGTAAAACAAACGGTTGATAAGAAAGGTATCTCGTGGCAGAGGGTGCGGTATTCGACGCCCAAGCGGTAACCGATGCGGTTGCCGAGGGCATCGCGAAAATCGAAAACGCCTCCACAATGGAGGAATTGAAAGCCATCAAGACGCAGTACGCCGGAGCGGAATCCGCGATGACGCAGGCCAGCAAGGCCATCGGCGCGTTGCCGAAGGACCAGAAGAAAGACGCCGGTAAGCTCATGGGCAAGCTTCGCGCCGACTTCGGTCGTGCGTTCGGCACCAAGGAAAAGCAAGTCAAGGCCGAAGAAGAGGCCCGCGAGCTTGCTGCCGAAACCGTGGATATGACCTTGCCGGTCAACCGCAAGCCGCTTGGCGCCCGCCATCCGCTGCCGAAGCTGATGGAGGATGTCGAGGACTTCTTTATCTCCATGGGCTGGCAGATTTCCGACGGTCCGGAAGTGGAACCGAATGGTATGACTTCGACGCGCTGAACTTCGGTCCGGACCATCCGGCCCGCCAGATGCAGGACACCTTCTACGTCAAGGGCAATCAGGCCAAGGACGCCGCGGGCTTCGTCGGCTCCAACATGGTGCTGCGCACCCAGACTTCGTCCGATCAGGTCCGTGGACTCATCACCCGTGGCGTGCCGTTGTACATCGCCTGCCCGGGCCGTGTGTTCCGTACCGACGAACTTGACGCCACCCACACCCCGGTGTTCCATCAGGTGGAGGCCCTCGCCGTGGACAAGCATCTGACCATGGCCGATTTGAAGGGCGTGCTCGACAAGCTTGCCGTGGCCATGTTCGGCCCGGAAGCCAAAACCCGTCTGCGTCCGAGCTACTTCCCGTTCACCGAGCCGAGCGCCGAACTCGACCTGTGGTTCCCCGATAAGAAGGGCGGCGCAGGCTGGCTTGAATGGGGCGGCTGCGGCATGGTCAACCCGAACGTGCTGAAGTCCGCTGGCCTCGATCCTGAGGTCTACACCGGCTTCGCCTTCGGCGTCGGCGTGGAACGTACCCTGCTGCTGCGCCACGACATCAACGACATGCACGACCTGGTGGAAGGCGACGTGCGATTCAGCGAACAGTTTGTGATGGGGGAGTGATTGACCCATGCCAATGGTTGACATTGATTGGCTCAAGGACCATGTCGAGGTTCCGGAAGGCCTTACGTATGAACAGCTTGCCAAGGATCTGGTGAAGGTCGGCCTCGAAGAGGAAGAGATCCACACCTCCCAGGTCACCGGCCCGATTGTCGTCGGCTATGTGGTCGACGCCACTCCGGAACCGCAGAAGAACGGCAAGATCATCAACTGGTGTCATGTGGACGTCGGCGACGAATACAACGAGACCGATGAAAACGGCAACAAGGTGCCACGCGGCATCATCTGCGGAGCTCCGAACATGGCAGCCGGCGAGAAGGTTGTCGTGACCCTGCCGGGCGCCGTGCTGCCAGGCGATTTCAAGATCGAACCGCGCAAGACCTACGGCCACATCTCCAACGGCATGTGCGCCTCCGAGCGCGAGCTTGGTCTGGGTGATAACCACGACGGCATCATCCTGCTACGCAAGTACGGCTTCACCCCGGAGGAATACGAAAAGCTCCAGCCGGGCGATGACGCCATGCATCTGCTGCACCTGGACCAGCCGCTGCTGGAAATCAACATCACCCCGGATCGCGGCTACGCGTTCTCCTACCGTGGCGTGGCCCGCGAATACCACCATTCCACTGGCGCCGTCTACACTGATCCGGCAACCGCCCTCGGCAAGAAGGCGCCCGTCACTCAGGGTCTGCCGGAAGGTGTCAAGAGCGACATCGAAGTGATTGTCGACGACAAGAATCCGATTCACGGTGTGGTCGGCTGCGATCGCTACTACGCGCGCGCCGTGCGTGGTTTCGACCCGGCAAGCCACACGCCGAACTGGATGCGCCGCCGCCTAATCCGCGCGGGCATGCGCTCCATCTCTTTGGCGGTGGACGTCACCAATTACGTGATGCTTGATCTTGGTCAGCCGATGCATGCCTACGATCTGGACAAGATTGAAGGACCGATCGTCGTGCGCCGCGCCAACGAAGGTGAGAAGCTCACCACATTGGACGGCAAGGATCATGACCTGAGCGTCGAAGACCTGCTGATCACCGACTCGCCGAACGGCGAGCGTGGCTCTCGTGTGCTTGGCATCGCCGGCGTGATGGGCGGCCTGTATGGCGAGGTCACTGCTGAAACTAAGAACATCCTGCTGGAATCCGCTCATTTCGACCAAGTATCGATCGCGCGTTCCGCACGTCGTCACAAGATTCCGTCCGAAGCGTCCCGTCGTTTCGAGCGTGGCGTGGATGATCAGCTGCAGCCGGCTGCCGCCCAGATGGCCGCCGAGCTTCTGGTCAAATACGGCAACGGCGAGCCGAGCGAGCACCCGACTGATTACAACACTGTCTGCAATCGTCGTCCGATTCTGTTCAAGGCGTCCGAAGTGGCCCGCGTGGCGGGACTGGACACTGACGTGAACACCATCAGCGACATTCTCACCGATATCGGCTGCACTGTGGCCGGCGGTGGCAACGGTGAGTTCTCCGTGACTCCGCCGAGCTGGCGTCCGGACCTCAACGAACCGTGCGATCTGGTGGAGGAAGTGGCCCGTCTGGTCGGCTACGATGAGATTCCGGTCACCGTGCCGCCGGCACCGGTCGAAGGCAGGGTCGGACTGACCGCCGAGCAGCTGCGCAAGCGCCAGGTGGCCGACGAACTCGCCGAATACGGCATGGTGGAGACCCTGAGCTATCCGTTCGTGGGCGACGAAGACTACAAGAACTTCGCACTTGACGCCGACGCCACCAAGAAGGTCAGCGTCGAAATTGCCAACCCACTGGCCGGCGATCGCCCGTTCCTGCGTCGCGACATCATCCCGACCCTCGCGCAGACCGTGCAGCGTAACCTGCGCCGTGGCGTGGAAAACGTGTCGCTGTACGAAATCGGACACGTCTACCTGTGGGATCCGAACGCTCCGGCGATTCCGGCATTGCCGGGTGCCGTCAAGCCGACCGACGAGCAGTTGGCCGCGCTTGACGCAGGTCTGCCGGACCAGCCGATGCACGTCGCCGGCATTCTGACCGGCAACGCCGTCGACTCCGGCTGGATGGGCGATCGCCGTGCCGTGGACTGGTCCGACGCAGTTGAAGCCGTGCAGCGTATTTCCGACCGCATCGGCGCAAAGCTCACGTTGGACCAGCCGAAGGCTGAGGACGTACCCGCGCAGTGGCATCCGGGCCGTGCGGCACGTGTGATGGCAGGTGACACGTTCGTCGGCATGGTCGGCGAGCTTCACCCGCATGTCAACGAGGCGTTGGGCTTCCCGGCCCATTCCGCCGCGTTCGAACTGAACCTGACCGCGCTGTTCGCCACCTTGAGCGGCAAGCCGGTGCAGGCCAAGCCGATTTCCACCTTCCCGCCGGTCAAGCAGGATCTGGCCTTCACCGTGTCGACGGACGTCACCGCCGCCGAACTCGAGAAGACCATCGTCGAAGCCGCCGGCAACAGCTTGGAGAGCATCGACCTGTTCGACGTGTACACCGGTGATCAGCTGGGTGAGGGATTGAAGTCCCTCGCATACGCCGTCACGTTCCGCGCTGAGGACAAGACGCTGACCTCCGAGGACAGCGAAGCCATTCGCAAGCGCATCGTGGATGCGGCCGCGAAGCTGGGCGCGCAACTGCGTGCCTGACACGTCAAGTCCATCGAAGTAACCAAAAAGATAAAGAGGACGACATGAACGAACCGGAGCAGAACCAGCCGATCAACCCCGACGAAGGGCAGGAGGCGGCCGGGGCTGCTCCGGTTTCGTCGTCTTCGTCGTCGGACCAGTCGGCACAGCCGGAATTCGGACAGTACAACCAGCCTGAATATGGCGCGATGTCCAACCAGTATCCGGCGAACTACAATCCATACATGTATGGGGCTCCCGAACAGCCCAAGCCGGAGGACGATGCACAACAAACGGCGCAGCGGCCGCAGACGAATCCGTATATGCAGAACGGGTATCCGGCGAATCCATATGATGCATCGGGACGGCAGCAATTAGGCCAGCCCAATGGCTATCAGTATGGACCAAATCAATACGGGCCAAGCCAGTATGGGCCGAATCCATACCAACAGCCCGGCATATATCCCATCAACCCGAATGATCCCAGCCAGAACCCCCTGTACGGCCATTGGGATAGCTATGCGATCATCTCGTTCGTGTTCGCACTATTCCTGCCGGTACCGGTCATCCCTGCGGTGATGGGCGCCATCGCCATGTGGCGTACCAAAAAACTGCATATGAAAGGCTACGCGCTTGGCGTGGCAGCGCTGATTATCAACGTGCTGTACACCATTGCGGTGATTTGGATGACGGTTCACGGCATTTCCACAGCCGATTTGTATAACCAGATGATGCAGTACATGTTCGGTGGCAGTGGCCAAAGTGGTGATTCCAGCTCGATTTCCGCCTGAAACCAATCTTTTTATGTTCGTCTGAACGGTCCCGTTATGGGCGGTGACCACTATCCGACACGATTGAACTGCATAATTATGCAATGTAGTGCATAAAGTGTATGCTGAATGTGTTTCAACGAGTCAAGGAAAAGAGACGTGACATGGCCAAATACACGGTAGCCGTGGCTGGCGCGACTGGATACGCGGGTGGTGAGGCGTTGCGCATACTCGCGGCACACCCGAATTTCGAAGTGACCTGCGTCGCCGGACATTCTTCGGTGGGGGACAAGCTTGGCAAGCATATGCCGCACATTCCGCAGTTGGCGGACCTCGTGGTCGAGGACACCACGCTGGAAGTGCTCAACGGCCATGACGTGATCATCCTGGCATTGCCGCACGGCGCTTCTGGAGCGCTGGCTTCCCAGCTTGATCCGAACGCAGTGGTGGTGGATCTGGGTGCCGATCACCGCCTTGAGGAGAAGAGCGCATGGGACGCGTTCTACGGCGGTGACTTCTACCAGCATTGGACCTACGGCATGCCGGAACTCATCACCGGCGTCGCGGCTGACGGCTCCTACAGCCGTCAGCGTGAAGCGCTTCCCGGCACCAAGCGCATTGCGGGACCGGGCTGCAACGTCACTGCGACCACGCTGGCTTTGCAGCCGGGCATTGCGCAGGGTCTTGTCGAATCGAAAGACATCGTGGCTGATTTGGTGGTCGGTTATTCCGGCGCCGGCAAGAACCTCAAGCGCACCAATCTGCTTGCGGCTGAGGCGTTTGGTTCCGCACTGCCGTATTCGGTAGGCGGTACGCACCGCCACATTCCGGAGATCCTGCAGAACTTCGCGCACGCGGCCGGCAAGAGTGCTGCTGAGGCAGACGATTACACCCTCGCCTTCACGCCGATTCTCGCGCCGATGGCGCGCGGCATTCTCGCCACCGTTTCTGCCAAACTTACCGACAAAGCGCTTGACATGACGGATGCCGAGATCCGCCAGGTCTGGCTGGATGCATACGAAGGCCAGGATTTCATGGTGGTGCTGCCTGAAGGCGTAATGCCGGCCACCGCCAACATCATCGGTTCTAACGCGGCCCACATTCAAGTGGTCGTCGACCATCATGCCGGCCGCTGCTGGCATTCGCGGCCATCGACAACCTCAACCGAGGCACCGCCGGGCAGGCCGTGCAGTCGCTGAATGTGGCATTGGGACTTCCTGAGGATGCAGGATTGACGAAGATTGGAGTGGCACCGTGAGCGTAACGTTCGCACAAGGTTTTTCCGCAGCTGGCGTGGCAGCTGGCATTTCCGCGGTCGAAGGCAAGAAGGATCTGGCTCTCGTGGTCAACAATGGACCGCTTGACGCCGCTGCCGGCGTGTTCACCTCGAACCGTTTCTGCGCGGCCCCTGTGCAGTGGTCGAGGAACATCGTATCCGACGGCCATGTGAAGGCCGTGATTCTGAACTCCGGCGGCGCCAACGCATGCACCGGCAAGCCAGGATACGAGCAGTCCAAGGCCACCGCTGAAAAGGTCGCCAGCCTCATCGGCGCCAAAGCCGAAGACGTGGCCGTATGTTCCACTGGTCTCATCGGCGAATTGCTGCCGCTCGACAACGTGCTGTCCGGCGCGGACAAGGCATTTGAAACCCTTGCCGATACCGCCGAAGCCGGAGCCGATGCGTCGCACGCCATCATGACCACCGACACCAAGCCGAAAACCGTCGAGCTGGAAGGTCCAACGGCTTCCGTATCGGTGGCATGGTCAAGGTTCCGGCATGATCGCCCCGCAGCTGGCCACCATGCTGTGCGTCATCACCACCGATGCGTCGTGACCGCCGGACAGCTTCAAGCCGCCTTGACGCCGGAGTCGAAATGTCGTTCAACCGCATCGACGTGGACGGCTGCATGTCCACCAACGACACCGTGCTGCTGCTGGCTTCCGCGCGTCCGGCATCGAACCGGAACCGGACGAGTTCAACGAGCTCGTGGCCAAGCCACCGCCTCGCTCGCCCGCCAGATCATCGGCGACGGCGAAGGCGCAAGCCATGACATCCGTGTCAAAGTTACCGGCGCGACCACCGAAGAAGCCGCTCTGGCATGCGGCCGCGCGGTTGCAGCGTCCAATCTGCTCAAATGCGCCATCTCCGGCAACGATCCGAACTGGGGCCGTATCGTCAGCTCCCTTGGCACCGTGCCGTCCGACGTCGCACCATACGATTCCGAAAAGGTCACGGTGGACGTCAACGGCGTACGCATCTGCGAAAACGGCGGAGCTGGACGCGACCGCTCCGAAGTGGACATGACCCCACGCGAGGTGCACATCGACATCGACCTGAACGCCGGAGAAGCGGAAGCGACCGTCTGGACCGACGATCTGACCCACGAATACGTACACATCAACGCTGACTACGAAAGCTGATCGAATAGGAATGGCCAAAGAACTCAAAGGACCTGGATTCCACTTCGACGTGCACACCGACCTGCGCGCCGACCAGAAGGCGGAAGTGCTTATCGAAGCGCTGCCGTGGCTGGAGGAATTCGCCGGACAACGCATCGTCATCAAATATGGCGGCAATGCGATGATCGACGATCATCTGAAAGCCTGCTTCGCCGAAGACATGGTGTTCCTGCGTCAGGTGGGACTGCACCCGGTCGTGGTGCACGGTGGCGGTCCGCAGATCTCCCAAATGCTTAAGGCCCTGGGTATCAAGTCCGAATTCAAGGGCGGATTGCGTGTCACCACTCCGGAAGCCATGGATGTGGTCCGCATGGTGCTGACCGGCAAGGTGTCCCGTGAACTCGTTGGCCTGATCAACGCGCACGGTCCATTCGCGGTCGGACTGTCCGGCGAGGACGGCGCCCTGTTCTCGGCCATGCAGCGCAAACCGGTCATTGACGGCAAACCCACCGATATCGGCTTGGTCGGCGACGTGGTAAGCGTCGACGCGTCCGCCGTGGAGGATCTAATCAACGCCGGACGTATTCCGGTGGTCTCCTCCGTGGCGCCGAATGAAGACGATGCCACCGAAGTGCTCAACGTGAACGCCGACTCCGCCGCGGCCGCCCTTGCCGCGGCCCTTGGAGCCAGCAAGCTGGTCGTGTTGACCGACGTCGATGGTCTGTATGCCGATTGGCCGGACCGCGACTCCCTGATTGGCCGCATCGGCGTGGAGAATCTGCGCGATATGCTCCCCGACCTGGAAAGCGGCATGCGTCCGAAGATGGAAGCCTGCGTGCGCGCCATCGACGGGGGTGTTCCGCGGGCCCATATCATCGACGGTCGCAAACCGCATTCCATCCTGAACGAGATCTTCACCACCGACGGCATCGGCACCATGGTCGTGCCCGAGGACGGTATTGAAATGAGGAGTTCCTATGGCAACTGAACAACTGGAAACACTCGGCACTGAAGATGCCAAGTGGCTGGGAGAGTACTCCCAGGTGCATATGAACGTGTTTGGCACGCCCCTGCGCGTGATGGACCACGGTGAGGGCGCCCACATCTGGGATGTCGACGGCAATGAATATCTCGATTTCCTTGCAGGCATCGCCGTCAACGCACTCGGATACGCCCATCCGAAGTGGGTGAAGGCCGTCAGCGAGCAGGCCGCCAAGGCCGCGCATGTGAGCAACTACTTCGCCACCGAACCGCAGATCAAGCTCGCCGCCAAACTCGTCAAGCTCGCGGGCGTCCGGAAGGTTCCCGCGTCTACTTCGGCAATTCCGGCGCGGAAGGTAACGAGGCGGCGCTGAAGCTCGCCAAGCTCTACGGGCGCACCCTGCCGGGCGCGTCGCCTGAGATCGGCGGCAAACCGGCACGCATCATCTCCATGACCCACGGTTTCCACGGCCGTACCATGGGCGCGCTGTCCGCAACGTGGAAGCCCGCCATCCGTGAGAAATTCGAGCCGCTGGTACCGAACATCGAATTTGTGGAGGCCGGCAACGTCGAAGCCTTGCACGACGCTTTCGCCGAAACCGGCCAAGGCAAGTACGGCAAAGGGCCGGTCGCGGCCGTCATCATGGAGCTTATCCAGGGCGAGGCCGGTGTGATGCCGCTCGGAGCGGACTATGTGAAGGCCGCCCGCAAACTATGCGACGAACATAAGGCACTCCTCATCATCGACGAAGTGCAGACCGGCATCGGACGCACCGGAGCATGGTTCGCCTTCCAGCGTGAGGATCTTTCCGGCGGTGTGACCCCGGACATCGTCACTTTCGCCAAGGGCGTTGGCGGTGGTTTCCCGATGGGCGGCATGATTTCCTTCGGCGCCGAACTGTCCGCGCTGTTCACCCCGGGTTCCCACGGCTCCACTTTCGCAGGCAATCCATTGGGCGCTTCGGCGGCATTGGCAACGCTGGGAGTCATCGAAGAGGACAACCTCGTGGACAACGCCGAAGAACGCGGCAAGCAGCTGCGCGACGGTATCGCCTCCTGCGGTAATCCGCTATTCGTCTCCGTGCGTGGCCGTGGCCTGCTCGACGCCATCGAACTTGCCCACCCCTGCTCGCATGCGGCCATGAACTGGGCTTTGGAACACGGTCTCATCGTCAATGCGGTGGCTCCGAATGCGTTGCGTCTCGCCCCGCCGCTGGTCATCACTGCTCAGGACGTCGATCAAGCGGTGTCCATCCTCGCCAAGATTCCGTCCGACCTGCCTAACGACTGATCTCGGACGAACCCGAAGAATTTGAAAGGAGCCTCTATACCAATGGCAACCCCTGAACTGCGCCATATGCTGCGCGATGACGATCTGAACCACGAAGAACAGAAGCAGGTGCTGGAACTGGCCATCAAGTTCCACAAGAACCGTTTCTATCACCAGCCGTTCGCTGGCCCGCAGGGCATCGCCGTGATTTTCGACAAGCCCAGTACCCGTACCCGCTCCAGCTTCTCCATTGGCGTGGCCGAACTCGGTGGCTATCCGCTGGTCATTGACAAGTCCGGCTCCCAGCTGGGCCGTGGCGAACCGGTGGCCGACACGGCTCGCGTGCTTGACCGTATGGCCTACGGCGTGGTGTGGCGCACCTTTGGTCAGGACCGTGTTGCGGAAATGGCCAAGTACTCCACCCATCCGGTGGTGAACGCACTGACCGACGAATTCCATCCGTGCCAGATTCTTGCTGACTTCCAGACCATCGCGGAACATCGCGGCGGTGTAGACAACCTCAAGAACCAGACCATCGCCTATCTTGGCGACGCGGCCAACAACATGTCCAACTCCTACCTGCTCGGCGGCGCTGTGGCGGGCATGAACGTGCGTGTGGCAGGACCGTACGGATACCTGCCGGATCCGCAGATCGTTGCCGATGCCGAAGCGATTGCCTCTGAGACCGGCGGCTCCATCCTCGTCACTACTGATCCGAATGAGGCTGTTGCCGGAGCCGATTGCGTCTTCACCGACACGTGGGTCTCCATGGGCGAGGAAGCGGAATACGCTGTCCGTTCCAAGCCGTTCTGGGATTACCAGGTGAACGCCGAACTCATGGCCAAGGCCAAGGACGACGCCATCTTCCAGCACTGCCTGCCTGCATATCGCGGCAAGGAGGTCACCGCCGAGGTTATCGATGGTCCTCAGTCCGTGGTTTGGGATGAGGCAGGCAACCGTCTGCACGCCCAGAAGGCGTTGCTGACCTGGTTGGCCGGCAAGGCCCGTGGCGATGAAAGCCTGCTGGTCTGATGACTGACCACACTCCCGCGTTGCAGCGTCCTGCCACACGAACCGCTCGACTGAGCGCCATTGAGCAGGCGCTGCTGACGCGCATCGTCACCTCGCAATCGCAACTGTCGCAGATTCTCGCCGACCAGGGCATCGAGGTGACGCAGGCCACGCTGAGCCGTGATCTTGATGAGATTCACGCCACGAAGACCCGTCTTGCCGACGGAACCGTGGCCTACGCCGTCGGCAAACAGAACATTGATGAACATCCGGCTTCTAACCCGGACGCCAAAACCGAGCAGCAGATTAGCCGGGTACTGTCCGGACTGGTCACATCCGTGGCCGCGGCACGTAATCTCGTGGTCGTGCACACGCCATCCGGCGCCGCGCAATATGTGGCCAGCGTCATCGATAAGCAGCCCATCGAAGGCGTGCTTGGCACCATTGCCGGAGATGACACGGTCATGGTTATCTGCTCCGAGGATGATGTCGCCAAACGGCGTGCGCAATGGCTGCTTGATGTCGCTTCCAAAGCGTGAATAGCCATATAGTGGACACGACGCACCAAATATGCATAAATATACAGAGCTGTGCATATACTGATGAATAACGTTGGATGTTAGAAAGGGAAACCATGAGCGATCAGAATCGTCTCGTCCTGGCGTACTCCGGTGGTCTTGACACCTCCGTCGCCATTTCGTATCTGAAGGAACGCACCGGCAAGGATGTTGTGGCCGTGTCCCTCGACGTCGGCCAGGGCGGCGAAAGCCTCGAAACCATCAAGCAGCGCGCGCTGGCATGCGGTGCGGTCGAAGCCTACGTGGTCGATGCCCGTGATGAATTCGCCAACGAATACTGCATGAAGGCCCTGAAGGCCAACGCCATGTACGAAGGCGTGTACCCGCTGGTCTCCGCTATCTCCCGTCCGCTGATTTCCAAGCACCTTGTGCGAGCCGCCCACCAGTTCGGCGCTGACACCATTTCCCACGGCTGCACCGGCAAGGGCAACGACCAGGTTCGTTTCGAGGTCTCCATCGCCTCCATCGACCCGACGCTGAAGGCCATCAGCCCGATTCGCGACCTGTCTCTGACCCGCGACGTCGAGATCGCCTTCGCCAAGGAACACAAGCTGCCGATCGTGCAGACCGAGAAGAGCCCGTTCTCCATCGACCAGAACGTGTGGGGCCGTGCCATCGAGACCGGTTTCCTTGAGGATCCGTGGAACGGTCCGACCAAGGATTGCTATTCCTACACCGACGATCCGGCGTTCCCACCGGTCGAGGATGAGGTCGTCATCGAATTCAAGCAGGGCGTCCCGGTCAAGATCGACGGCCATGACGTCACTCCGCTGCAGGCCATCGAAGAGATGAACCGTCGTGCAGGCGCGCAGGGCATCGGCCGCATCGATCTGATCGAGGATCGTCTGGTAGGCATCAAGTCCCGCGAGCTGTACGAGGCTCCGGGCGCAGTGGCGCTGATCACCGCCCACCAGGAGCTCGAGAACTGCTGCCTCGAACGCGAGCAGCACCGCATCAAGCGCGACATCGACAAGCGTTGGGCGGAACTGGTCTACGATGCGCAGTGGTTCTCCCCGGCAACCCAGTCCCTGAACGCCTTCATCGAAGACACCCAGAAGTACGTCTCCGGCGAGATTCGCATGGTTCTGCACGGTGGCCGCGCCGTCGTGACCGGCCGTCGCTCCGACAGCTCGCTGTACGACTACAACCTGGCCACCTACGATTCCGGCGACAGCTTCGACCAGAAGTCCTCCAACGGCTTCATCGACATCTATGGTCTGCCGAGCCGCGTGGCCGCAGCCCGCGACGTCAAGTTCGGCAACGGCATCGAGGTTCCGGAGAACAGCGTCGAGTAAGCATCATCCGGATTCACGTTGTGAATCGTCTTGATAATGGGGGAGAGCGTACCGTCGGGACCATCCTGACTGGTAAGCTCTCCCTCAGTCATATCTGCAAGGAGATTTGGAAAAAAATGACCGAGAGCACTACTAATGGTGAGCATCTTGCCCTGTGGGGCGGCCGTTTCAAGTCTGGGCCGTCGCCGGAACTCGCACGGCTGAGCAAGTCCACCCAATTCGACTGGCGGCTCGCCGATGACGATATCGCCGGTTCGCGCGCCCATGCCCGTGCACTGGGCCGCGCCGGACTGCTGACCGCCGATGAGCTGCAGCGCATGGAAGACGCCCTTGACGAGCTGCAGCGCCGCGTGGATTCCGGAGCGTTCGCTCCGATCGAGGATGACGAGGACGAGGCCACTGCACTCGAACGCGGTCTACTCCAGATCGCTGGTGACGAACTCGGCGGCAAGCTCCGCGCCGGCCGTTCCCGCAACGATCAGATCGCCGCGCTCATCCGCATGTGGCTGCGCCGCCACAGCCGCATCATCGCCAAAATGCTGCTCGGTCTCGCCGCAACACTGATCGAGCAGTCCGAAAAAGCCGGTCGCACCGTCATGCCGGGACGTACGCATATGCAGCACGCCCAACCGGTTCTGCTTGCCCACCAGCTCATGGCCCACGTGTGGCCGCTGCTGCGTGACGTGGAACGTCTCGCCGATTGGGATAAGCGCATCGACGCCAGCCCGTACGGCTCCGGTGCCCTCGCCGGCAACACCCTTGGACTCGAACCGGTGGCTGTGGCCCGTGAGCTGGGCTTCTCCAAGGTGACCGCCAACTCCATCGACGGCACCGCCAGCCGTGATCTGGTCGCCGAATTCGCCTTCATCGCCGCCATGGCCGGTGTCGATCTGAGCCGCCTGTCCGAAGAGATCATCATCTGGAACACCCAGGAATTCGCGTTCGTGCGTCTTGATGACGCCTACTCCACCGGCTCGTCCATCATGCCGCAGAAGAAGAATCCGGACATCGCCGAACTCACTCGCGGCAAGTCCGGACGACTCATCGGCGACCTGACTGGCCTGCTCGCCACCTTGAAAGGCCTGCCGACAGCCTACGCGCGCGACCTGCAGGAAGACAAGGAAGCCGTATTCGACCAAGTGGACACGCTTGAAGTGCTGCTGCCGGCATTCACCGGCATGGTCGCCACCATGGTCTTCGACAAGGAACGCCTCGAAGCCGAAGCCCCGACCGGTTTCGCCCTCGCCACCGACATCGCCGAATGGCTCGTCAAGAACGGTGTGCCGTTCCGTCACGCGCACGAGCTTTCCGGCGCATGCGTCAAAATCGCCGAAGACCGTGGCCAGGAGCTGTGGGACTTGACCGACGAGGACTTCATCAACGTGTTCAAGGACTTCCTGCCGGCGGACAAGGCCCCGCAGGTGCGTGAAGTGCTGTCCACCGAAGGCTCCGTCTCCGCCCGCAACGGCAAGGGAGGCACCTCCCCGCTGCGCGTGCGCGAACAGATCGTTTCCGCTAAGACCACCATCGAGCAGCTACGCGCCTTCGCCAACTCCGTGTCCGACGGTTCCGCATACAAGTCGCCCGAATCCCTGCTCAAGTAATCCCTATTAAGCAAGGAGCAAAAAGCGGTGCTGTTGACGCGCACGCAGATACGACGGCTGGTCTACGCGCACGGCCGGGAGATTCTGGAACATGACCACATGGCCATCGAAAGGGTCTGCTACCAGCATGGCGTGGTCACCACATTCGCCCATTCCATTCGTGTGGCTTGTCTGTCCGTCTGGCTGGCAGACAGACTGCACCTGTGGAATAGGGTTGATCTACGTTCGTTGATTCGCGCCGCTTTGCTCCATGATTACTTCCTTTACGATTGGCATGACTGGGACAACGGCACCCATCGGCTACACGGATTCACACATGGTGAAACGGCCATGCGCAACGCCATACGGGATTTCAAACTCAACCAGATCGAACGGGACAGCATCGAACATCACATGTTCCCATTGACTCCCTATCCGCCGAAGTACATCGAAGGATACCTTGTCACCGCGGCCGACAAAATCAGCGCCACGAAGGAAACGCTCTCTTTCGATCGTTTCGACAAACCCGCATCCGGACAACCGACGGACAGGAGCTGATGGCTGTGGCGCTCACACTCGAATATTTGTTCCTTTGGTTCCTGTTGTACGCCTTTATCGGATGGGTGTACGAGTCGGTTCTCGTGTCCGTTTCGGAACGTCGATGGGTCAACCGTGGTTTCCTCAACGGGCCGTTGTGCCCAATTTACGGATGCGGCGCGGTGCTTGCGATCGTGCTGTTGCATGACTTCACGAATCCCATCGAGATTTTCCTTATCTCCTCATTCGGCGCGAGCATACTCGAATACATCACCTCTTGGGGCATGGAAAAGCTGTTCCACGCCAGATGGTGGGATTACAGCCATTACCGATTCAACATCCAAGGCCGCATCTGTCTGCTCGGCGCAATCGTATTCGGATTCGGCGGAGTATTGATCATCGATGTGGTCCAGCCGCAGGTCGAACGGCTCACCGCCATGATTCCGCTGCTTGCCGTGCACATGATATGCGCGGTCGCCGCCATCGTCGTTATCATCGACACCATCGTCACCGTGGTGGGCATCGTCGGCCTGTCCGAGCGTCTCGCCAAATTCAGCGAAGTGGTGCAGGAGCGTGCGGAGAAGGCCGGAGACTCCTGGCAGTGGGGCAAAGAGGAATTCCGGGAAAAGATGCATGATTTGTCGGAATCGTCGCAGGAACGTGTTGCCAATATGCGTCAGCTTGTCTCTTCCGCGTTGAATTGGCAGCAACGTCGTATGATCCGCTCCTTCCCACGCATGCGTTCCACGGACTCCACCAAATACAGCAAGATCATGGAAACCGTGCGTGAGATGCTGCGCCGAAAGTAAGTTTCCACCGGCCACACGTGTCGTATAGCATGTGTCCAAAAACGATTTGCCCCGCCAACCTGCGTTGCGCACGCTGACGGGCAAAATCCCTTTATGCATCACATCGGATAGGGGCTACGACACTTGCGATGTGGCCGACCCCTTGTAATCGGTGATGCCGGCACCAATGTTCGGATGCTGCGCCGAATACGCCTGGTCCACACAGTAGAACGCCAGAAGCACGACGGCCACAACGGTGAGCTTTCTTGTATCGATACGACTCAGCAAGTTGTCCAATGCAGGAGCCAGCAGATACACAATCGCCAAACCGCCCAAACCAAACGTCAGCAGACCCTCGGCACAGATACGACCATTGAGATTGAGAAAATAACCGGTGTAATCCCACCAGCGTTGTCCTCCGTGGGTCTTCTCCAGATACCAGGACGAGAAGTACTCCAACCCGCCACACAAGACCATGGCGGCCAGGAACTCGAACAAGGGCTTCTTCCTCAACTTCTTCAGCAGAATAAGGATAATCACTCCGCCGGTGCCATAGATCGGCAGCCATGGCCCATGCAGCGTGCCACGATTCACGAACGTTCCTTCGGAAATGAAGGCGAGGCTCACCTCCCATACCCATCCCACGAAACAGAAGATGAAGAACATCATGACCAGATTGACCAACGAATAGCTGCGATCGGAGCTGACGGTGCGGGATTCGCGGAACCGGAACGCCATCGGCGCCGGAGCCAGACGACCAGGATAGATAGCGCCGTCCAGAATCTCCCTGCCGGTATCGATCTGGTGCAGTTGCTCGCGATACTCCTCATACTTGGTCACCGACCGCGCATGCAGGATACGCACGCCCAACCATTCGGACAGGAACCCGACGAAACCGTTTGGCTTGTCCACCGGAACAAGATTGCTGGACAACTGCTCCACCGTTTCGGCAACATCACCATACGCGGCATGCAATGTCTCAGCGGAGGCCTTGCTGTACAGGTATTCGTCGCTGAGCAGCTCGCTTCCCTCCAATCCCGAATCCTTGGACAATCCGCGCACATGCACGTAATATTCGACGAAAAAAAAAACGCCGCGTTATAGCCGTTGGAATAGAAGATGCCGCTCAAGCCGAGCGTGAACAGATTGAGCAGCCACCAGCCAAGGAACGACAGGTCGGCCACGAAACACTCCCACTTGTGACCCTTCATCATGCGCCTGGACAGGCTGATGGCCTCCCGTGCCCCGATATTCGGATTTTCGGCGACGATGTAGGGCACCATACGGTAGGAATACGGTTTGATGAACGCGCCGATGATGGTGAACGTCCACAGGAACAGGAACACGTTCTCGAGCAGCATCACCTTCGCCATCGACAACCATTTGCGCGTGGTGATCGGGTAGAGGAAACGGCTCACGGGAAGTTTGTCGTAGGTCCGCCCCTCAAGCAGCATGCGCATCATGACCACCCGGTATGTCTGCTGGACGAACAGCCATACGAAAAGGTAAACGGCCAGGGATACGACGATTGGTACGGCCACGGCGACGCCGTCATTATGCACGATGGAATTGGCCGCATCGGCCATCGACAGAATGACCGAACCCGATGAGAACGAGTTGAGCAGAGACGCGAACACGCCGCGTTTACGCCCCATCATGGCATTGGTGTCGTTTTGCACGATCTGCTCCTGATTGTGCTCCACTTGCCTGCGTGCCTGGCTTTCATCGCCGACAAGCAGGTTCTCCAACACTTTCGACACGTTGTCGGATTGCGCTGTGCCATCCTCCTGCACGGTTGCGGACGGGGAACTGGCGTTCACCGACCATGTCGACGAACTGTAGGCGACACCGAACACCGAAGCGAACAGACAGATGACGACTATCATCCAATAGTGTCTCTTATAGGCTTTCCTTGCATTGGCCTTCATGCCTTTGCGATCCATGCAGGCCTCCCTTCTTCTCGTCAATGAGATTCCGTTTTCGATTTTAACCGGCATGTTCCGTGATCGCTTTGATAAAAACATGGAAAACGGCACACGCGGCTGTCTGTGTCTTCTGCGAAACTGTAGGGTGCGTAAAACGCGGTAATGTCCACAATTCGATAGGGAGAAAGCACAGTTATGGCTCACGTCATCGATTTCAAGGAGGCCGGTTTCGATTCCGTCCTCGATGAACTGGAATGGCGCGGGTTGATTTCCCAGTCCACTGACAGGGATCGACTCGCCGAAGCGTTGAACGGAGAGCCCATCACCTATTATTGCGGCTTCGATCCGACCGCCGCCTCCCTGCACATCGGCAACCTCGTTCAGCTCATCAACATGCGCCACCTGCAGGCCGCAGGACACCATCCGATCGCGTTGGTCGGCGGCGCCACCGGCCTGATCGGAGATCCGCGCCAGTCGGGCGAACGTACGCTCAACCCGAAGGACGTCGTGGCCGGCTGGGCCGATCGTCTGAAGAAGCAGATCGGCGGCATCCTCGAGACCGAAGGCAGCAATCCGGTACGTTTCGTGTCCAACTACGATTGGACCGCTTCGATGAACGTCATCGACTTCCTGCGTGACGTCGGCAAGAATTTCCGTATGGGCACCATGCTCGCCAAGGACACCGTGGCCCGTCGCCTCAACTCCGAGGAAGGCATCTCCTTCACTGAGTTCAGCTATCAGGTGCTGCAGGGCAACGACTTCCTGCACCTGTTCGACGAGTACCATTGCGTGCTGGAGATCGGCGGCTCCGACCAGTGGGGCAACCTCACCTCCGGTCTGGATCTGATCCACAAGGTGCGCGGCGTGGACGTGAACGTGTTCACCAGCCCGATCATCACCGACGCGCAGGGCAAGAAGTTCGGCAAGTCCGAAGGCAACGCCGTCTGGTTGGATGGCACGATGCTCAGCCCCTACAAGTTCTACCAGTTCTGGTTCAACCGTCCCGACAGCGAGATGGAGAACCTGCTCAAGGCGTTCACCTTCCTGCCAAAGGCCGAAATCGAACGGCTTATCGAGGGAAGCAAGACCAATCCGGGCGCGCGTGAGGCGCAGCGCACCCTCGCATGGGAGGTCACCAGCTTCGTGCATGGCGAGGAAGCCACTCGCCAGGCCATCGAAGCTGCCGGCGCGTTGTTCGGACGTGGCGGCGATCTGGCGGACATCGATGAGTCCACGCTTGAGGCCGCTATCGACGGCATGAAGGTCGATGGGGAATTCGCCAAGGTCGCAGCCGGCGACCGTGTGGCCGAGGCTGGTATGAAGGCAGGCCTGTTCAAGTCGATTTCCGAGGCGCGCAAGACCATCAAGTCCGGTGGCGTGTACCTCAACAACACGCGCGTGGAGGATGAGGAACAGACGTTGCAGGAAGGTGACTTCCTGCATGGTCGTTTCGTGCTCATCCGCCGCGGCAAGAAGGCGCTCGGCGTCGTCGAACAGGCGTGAGACGCATAGGCAATCGTAAGTAAATAATCGCAAGTATCTCAAGACCAATAAGGAACAGCATGGCAGAAGAACAGCGCGGATCGCGCGGCAAGTCCTACGGCAACCACAAGTCCTACGGCTCGGGCAGGCCGGGTAACCGCGGTGGCAAGGGATTCAAGCCGCGCGGCAACGGCGGCAAGTCCTACGGGCACAAGTCCGGCGGCTTCCACAACGATGACCGTAAGGGCGGATATCGCAAGGGCAATGGCGGCGGATACCGTCGTGGCGACCGCGATTTCCATCGCGATGGCGAAGGCGAAGGTCAGGAGCGTCGTTTCCACAACGGTCCGCGCAAGTTCAACCGCGATGGCGAGCGTCGTGACGACCGCCGCGGCGGCTATCGTGGCAATCGCGGCGACAATCCGCGCTACCAGCGTGATGGCGAGCGTTCCGGCTTCCGTCATAATGACCGTCGTGACGGCGATCGCAGGGATTTCCATCGTGACGACCGCCATGGTGATGGCGAGCGTCGCAATTTCCGTCATGACGGTGACCGTCGTGACTTCCGCCGTGACGATGGTGAGCGTCGTGGCGGCCGCAATTTCCACAAGGACGGCGATCGCAGGGACTTCCGCCGCGATGACCGCCGCGGGGAGCGCCGTGATGGCGAGCGTCGTAATTTCCGTCGTGATGATCGTCGTGACGGCGATCGCAGGGATTTCCGCCGTGACAACCAGCGTCGTGACTTCCACAAGGATCGCGACCAGCGTCCGGAAGGCGAGGAGCGCCGCGAATTCACCCGTGAAGAGAAGATGGAGTACCGCGAGGCGAAGCGTGGTGAATACCTGTCGAAGCCACGTCGCAATTCCGACGGCACGATGAGCTTCCCGTCGCAAAACCCGTACACGCATCGTCGCCCGGGCGAGCCGAAGATGCCGAAGGGCATCGAGTGGAGCATGCTGTCCACCGATGACCGTGAGCGTCTGCGTGGCCTGTCCAAGGAACATGCGGAGAACATCGGCCTGCACATCCTCGCCGCCTACACGCTTGAGGAAAGGGATCCGGAGCTGGCGCTCGAACACGCCAAGTGGGTGGCGCATCAGGCTTCCCGTATTGATTTCGCGCGTGAGACCCTTGCGTTCGTGGCCTACCGTCAGGGCGATTACAAACTGGCCCTGCGTGAGTTCCGCACCGCGTTCCGCATGAACGGTTTCCTTGACTATCTGCCGTTCATCGCCGACTGCGAGCGTGGTATGGGCGAGCCGAAGAAGGCCATCGAAACCGCCATGAGCGATGACGCGAAGTATCTGCGCGGCGAATCCAAGGCCGAGATGTTCCTCGTGTACGCGGGCGCGCTGGGCGACCTCGAGCTGTGGGATAAGGCCATTGAGATCGTGCATACGCTGGGCCGTTCCAAGGGTCTGGCCGGCGAATACCGCATGCGTGCGGTGCAGGCCGAACAGTACTTCCTCGAGCAGGCCGGACGCTCCGATGAGGCCGTGGCCCTCGACCAGCTGCTTGACAAGCTTGAGCTGCAGTACGCCGATGCCGAAGAGGACGAGACCTCCGACGATCTGGTCATCGAATACGACATGCAGGAATTGAACGACGAGCTTATGGACAAGCTCGGCATTTCCGAAGATGACGCCCAGTATGCGCCGGAAGACGAGGATGAGGACGATTCCGAGGCCGTCGACGAGAACGGCGAGACCAACGATGAGACCCAGCTTGATGCCGAAGCGGCCAAGGAAGGCGCCGAGTCCGACGACGAGCCTGCCGGTGACGGCGAAAACGCGGGCGACTCCGAAGACGACCAGACTGAGGATGAGGTCGAATCCGCAGCCGATTCCGACAACGAGTGAGGTGCGGCAAAACAATGCTGAAATCCACAACCCGTCCGCTGAGCGAAGCCTACCAGCTGGCGCTGCTTGATCTTGACGGCGTGGTCTACCGTGGCAAGAATCCGGTGGAACATGCTGCAGAGAGCATCCGCAAGGCCGAAGGCCTCGGCATGACGGTGGAATACACCACCAACAATTCCTCCCGACTGCAATCCGTGGTGGCCGACCAGCTTAAGGGCTTCGACCTTGACGTCGAACCATGGCAGGTCATCACCTCGTCCGTGGTGGCTGCCCGTATGGTGGCCCGTGCGGTGCCGCAAGGTGCGAAAGTGTTTGTGCTCGGAGCACAGCATCTGCGTGAGGAAGTCGCCAAGCAGGGTCTTGAAGTGGTTGATTCCGCCGAAGACAAGCCGGTCGCGGCCATCCAAGGCTGGTACCCGGACATGTCTTGGAACCAGATGGCGCAAATCGCCTACGCCGTAGAACAGGGCGCCACGTATTTCGTGACCAACCGCGACCTGACCATTCCGCGTGAGCTGGGCATCGCCCCCGGTTGCGGTTCCATGATCATGGCCGTCATCAACGCCACTGGTGTGGAACCGGTTTCGTCCGCAGGCAAGCCGGAATCCGCCATGTATGACGAAGCCCGACTGCTTGCCGCGCATGATGGTGCCGAACCAGTGGCCAAGGAAGCATGCCTCGCCATCGGTGACCGTCTCGATACCGATATCGAAGCCGGCAATCGTGGCGGCTATGATTCCCTGGCCGTGCTGACCGGCGTCACCAATCCGCATGAGCTGATGTTCGCTCCGGAGCATCTGCGTCCGACCTACATCGCCAAGGACCTGACCGGACTTAACGAGCCGGCCCCCGAAGTCGTGCATGAGGCTGGCGCTTGGAGCTGCCGCGACGTGCAGGCGTGCGTCGACGGCGATCGTCTTTACGTCACCGACATCACCAGCGTCGACGGTCTTCGTGCGGCCTGCGCCGCCATGTGGGATGCGGCGGATCGCGGACACAGCGTCGACGGCATGATCGTGCCGGAATTCCGAATCGCCTGATTGCCGCACGTGCGTATGCGCAACATGAATGACGATTCCGGTGCCGTCGTCCGACTCGACATCGCGCTGGTGGAGCGTGGCGTCACGGACAGCCGCTCCAAAGCACAACGGCTGATCGAATCCGGCAAGGTCCGGGTGAACGGCATCGTCGCATCCAAAGCGTCGCTCAAAGTCACGGCCGCCGACACGCTTGATGCCGATCTGGGAGACGATTACGTCTCCCGTGGAGCCTACAAGTTGGTCGGCGCGTTCGACATGTTCTCCCAGACGGGCCTGCGTTCCGCGGAAGGATTCGATTGCCTCGACATCGGCGCGTCCACCGGCGGTTTCTGCGACGTGCTTCTGCGACGCGGTGCCGCGCATGTGATCGCGCTCGACGTGGGGCACGGCCAGCTTGACCCGCGCATCGCAGGCAACGAGCGCATCATCGAAATGAGCGGCGTCAACATCCGCGACGTCGAAGCGGATGATCTGCCGTACCGGCCAAGCATGATCGTATCCGACGTGTCATTCATCTCGTTGACATACGTGATTCCCGTCATCGCGCGCATCGCCGCGCCCGGCGCACACGTCGTGCTGCTGGTCAAACCGCAGTTCGAAGTCGGCAAAGGCAACCTCGGCAAAAACGGCATCGTGGAAAGCGAAACCTTACGCAAACAGGCGCTCGACACCGTCACCGCCTGCGCGAAAGCCAACGGACTGGATGTACGCGCCACGGCGGTCTCACCGATCGAAGGCACGCACGGCAACATCGAGTATCTGCTGTATGCAGTGGCGTAAACCGTTCTCCGCCAATCGATAGCGTAAAAATGAAAGGCCGGCGCCCATATGAAAAATCCCATATGGACCGCCGGCCTTTTTGCATGTTCCGTGAGCCTAGCCCCTCAAAAACTTGTCGATCTGATCCTGCTTGCCCATGATGATGAGCTCGTCGTTACGGTGCATAATCAGCTCTTTCGAACCGTATTCGAATTCCTTGCCCGGCGATTTGACACCGACCACGGTGATGCCGAACCGTTCATGTACGCGCGCATCCTCGATGGAGTAACCGACGACATGCGGGGGAGTGTGGATCTTCACCACGCTGTACGCGCCTTCAAGCTCGATGTAGTCCAGATAGTTGCCGGACACCAAGTGCCCTACGCGTTTGCCGGCATCGGTCTCCGCGTTGATGATGTGCCGTGCGCCGATACGCTGCAGAATGCGCGCATGCTCCTTGGACACCGACTTCGCCCAAATGTCGGAGATGCCCGCGTCCAGCAGATTGCCGGCGGTGATGACGGACGCTTCGACGCTGTCGCCGATGGCTACGACCGCCGTGTCGAAATCGGAGGCGTTGATCTGCTCCAACGCCATCACGTCGGTCATGTCGGCCTGCACGGTGGGGATCTGCGAGACCAGCGGTTCACCAGTTCGCCGTCCTTGTCGACGGCGAGCACATCCTGTCCCATCGTATCCAATGTGGTGGCTACGGAACTGCCGAAACGGCCGAGTCCTACCACAAGAACGCTTCTGGTGTTGTTAGCCATGATTGTTCGCGTACCTTTCGATGTTCTGTTCCGGATTCAAGTATAGGAAGTTGCGGGTATAGAAACCGTATCGACGAATCCGCTCAGCCGACCACGATCTGCTCGGTGGGGTAGCGGACCGGCTCCACATTGCGCGGCCTGGAGATCGCGTAGGCGATGGTGAGCGGACCGAGCCTGCCGATGAACATGGTCGCGGCGAGAATGTACAGGACCGCTGGACTAGAAGCGCTGGCCACGCCGACCGAATAGCCTCCCAGACCGAACGCCGAGCAGGTGTCGAACAGCGCGTTGCTCAGCGAGCATCCGGTGATGGCCATCAATGTCATGGACACTATGGTGACGAGTGCCAGACATGAGGTGGTGACGGCCACGGCCGTCATGACGGCTTGCGAATGGATGCGACGATGGAATGCGTTGACGTCATGGCGTCCGGTGAACGCGGCGCGGCAGGTCAACAGAATCACGGCGAATGTGGTGACGCGGATGCCGCCTGCGGTCGAAGTGCTGCCGCCGCCGATGAACATGACGATGGACAGGAACACCTTCGTCGCGTCGCTCACGCCCGGCATCCATGACAGGTCGAAGCCGGAGCTGCGGGGCATGACGGCCGCCACCATCGCATGCCACAACCGCGGTTCCACGCCTTCGGTGGCGAACAGCAGTTTGTTGTTCCATTCCATGAGGAGGAACCAGGTGAACGAGGCGAGCACGATGCAGAACGTGGTGGTCAGCGTGAGCTTGGTATGCAGGCTCCAAGCTTCGGCGGACGATGGTTGCGCCATGAGCGCATGAGGTTAAGCAGGACGGGAAAGCCGAGCGTGCCGCAGAACGCGCTGACGAGGATAGGCAGGCCAACAGCCCAATTGTTGACATGCAGGCCGGCGCCGTCAGGGGTGAAGCCGGCGTTGTTGTATGCCATGACCGCGAAGAACAACGATTCCCACAGCGTGTGCCGCACATTGCCATGATTGACTTTGTACAGGCCGGGGAACAGCGCCACGAACGTGATGCCTTCGATGGTGAACGCGGTGGCGATGACCACGGTGAGCACGCCCTTGATCTCGCCGAGTTTCGTGGTGCCCAGCTCGTTGGCCGTCAGCAGCTTTTGCGTGGCCTTGAGATGGTGGTTCACGGCCAAGGCGATGAGTGAAGCGAACGTCATGACACCCAAGCCGCCCATCTGCACGGAGAAGATGAGCACGGCCTGGCCGAAAGCGGACCAATGCGTCGTCGAATTGACGATGGAGATGCCACACGTCGAAATCGCGGAGATCGCGGTGAAGAACGCGGTGGTGAATGTCGTTTGCTCGCCTTTCGGCGTGGCGGTGGGCGTGAGCAGGAGCAGCGTGGACAATGCGCCCAACATCATGAAGTACAGGATGGTCAGACGTCCGGGATGTGTGGTGAGTCTGTGCATTAGGCTGCGCTTGCGCGGCTTGCGCTCCTCCGCCATGGCCTTCTCGAACGTGTCCCCGGAGAACCACCAGGCATAGCCATGTGAGGCCTCGCGATTGGAGGAGGACTCGTCGAAGACGAGGTTGGACATGCTGTTCCTCGCTCCTTGTCTGTATAAACGGTCTTCGTTTCCTTGAGCTATTGTAGACGGTAGTGTGACGAACGGTGCAGAGACATACCATTCGGCCTGTTCGGCGGATTCGTGGGAAAACGACGAACAGGTTTTGCGGGTGGGATGTACGTGGCTCGTGAACGAACGGAAACGTCTGCGGCGTGTCCGGACACCCGCTACCGCCATTCGTTCATTTGTTCGATTACAATGGTAGGCATCGGCGTCCGTCGAGGACGTGGTATGTACGAGAGTTCTCGGAAAGGGCTTGCGATGCACGGTACCCGGCATGCGGTGGTAGTGACGCATACACGTCTGCGTGAAAGCGGCACGGTGGTCGAAGAAGCCGTCGAACAGCTGCGGCGCGCCGATTTCGAAGTGACGATCATCGACAATATCGAAGCGCCCGATTTCGGCAGCAAGACGCCAGTAGTGCCGAAAAACACGGAAATCGTGGTCGTGCTTGGCGGGGACGGTACCATTCTGCGCGCGGCCGAACTGGTTCATTGCACTGAAGTGCCCATCCTCGGCGTGAACCTAGGGCATGTCGGCTTTCTTGCCGAATTTGAAAGCTTCCAGATGAGCGAGGCGATCCGTCGGATCGCCGACCACGACTATTCCATCGACGAACGTATGATCGCCCACGTCGACGTATGGCTGCCGGGCGCGACGGAACCCATCGAGGACTGGGCGTTGAACGACATCACTTTGGAACGTGCGGACCGTGGCAAGATGGTGGAATTGTCCATCCGTGTCGACGACGTGGAGATGAGCTCATTCGGTTGCGATGGCGTGATCGTATCCACGCCGACCGGTTCCACCGCCTACGCGTTTTCCGCGGGCGGGCCGATCATGTGGCCGAATGTGAAAGCCTTGCAATTGGTGCCGTTGGCGGCGCATGCGTTGTTCGCACGTCCGCTCATCATCGGTTCCGGCTCCACGTTCGCCATCGACATTCTCGAGGATTCCACGTCGGATGGCTGGATCTGCTGCGACGGCCGTCGTCAACGCGCACTGCCCAAAGGCACACGTGTCGAAGTGCGTGAATCGAAATGCACTTTGCGATTGGCTCGTTTGTCTGGCGTGCCGTTCACGAACCGGCTCGTCACCAAATTTGATTTGCCTGTCGTCGGCTGGCGCGAGCAGGCGCGCAAAACCGGTGGCATACATCATGGGCAATCGTTCCCTAGAACCGGCAAACCGGAAAGCGGGAAGTGACCGGGCATGCTGGAAGAGCTTGAGATTCACAATCTCGGTCCGATTCGTTCCGCTCTGATCGCCCCGGCAGGTGGTATGACGGCGATCACCGGTGAGACGGGAGCCGGCAAATCGATGCTGCTCAGTGCGATCCGACTGATTTCCGGCGGTCCGTCCGATGGAGGCCGCGTTTCGGTGGGCGCTCAGGAGGCGTGGGCGCAGGGTGTGTTCGAAGTCGCCTCGTCGCCGGCCGCGGTGGCCGCGGCACGGGAAGCCGGCTTCGAACCGGAGGATGGCGAGCTGTTTCTGTCGCGTAAAGTGCCCGCTTCCGGGCGATCCCGCAGCATGCTGTCGGGACGTAGCGTGCCGCGTTCCGTACTCGCCTCCGTCGCCGCCGAACTGGTGACGATTCACGGACAGGCCGACCAATTGCGCATAGCGACTACCTCACGTCAGCGCGAATTCCTTGACCGCTATGCGGGAGACGAAGTGGCTTTGGCCGCCTACGGCAAGTCGTGGAGCGCGTTGCGCGCGATGGACGAGCGGTTGGAACGGCTCAACAGCCAGGAATCGTCCATGCGACAGCAGGCGGATTATCTGCGCGAATCAATCGAACGCATCAACCGTGTCGACCCGCAGCCGGGGGAGATGGACGAATTGCGTGCGCGCCGCGACCGCATCGAAAACGCGGCCGAGATCGCCGAAGGCGTGACGCGAGCGTTGGGCGCGTTGGACGCCTCGCAGGTGGTGGACGATGTCGAATCGTCCAGCGCGGCCGATTTGATCGACCATGCTTCGCAGGCGTTGCGCGCCATCCATGTGGAAGGCGTGTTCTCCGAACTCGCCGACCGGCTCGACTCCATCAGCACCGATTTGTCCGACGTGGTGTTCAGCCTGTCCGGCGAAGTGGACAATGAGGCGAGCGTGGAGGATCTGGATGCCATCAACGGGCGCATCCACGAGCTGGACGAGCTGACCCGCCGATGGGGGCCGGAATTGTCCGACGTGATCACGTGGAGGGACAAGGCCGTATACGATTTGGAGGATTTGGACGCCTCGCCGGAAAAGGTCGAACAGCTGGAAGCCGAACGCGCCCAACTGCTTGAGGCTGCGAAAAAAAGCCGCGCAGGCTGTGAGCAAACGGCGTAGAGCCGCGGCGAAGGAACTCGCGTCCAAAGTCACCGCGGAACTTGATTCGCTGGCCATGGGCACTTCGAAACTGGAGATCCGCGTGGCCGAACGCGAACAGTTGGACGCCACCGGAGCGGACGACATCGAATTCCTCTTCACCCCGTTCCCCGGCTCCCCGCAACTGCCGATGGGCAAAAGCGCATCCGGCGGCGAATTGAGCCGTCTGATGCTCGCGCTTGAACTGGTCGCCGCCGAAAAGCATGTCGTGGCCGGAGGAACCGTGCCGCCGATGACGTTCATCTTCGATGAGGTCGACGCCGGCGTGGGAGGCAAGGCCGCTGTGGAGCTGGGTGCCCGCTTGGCCAAACTCGCCCAATCCGCGCAGGTTCTGGTCGTCACGCACCTACCACAGGTCGCATCCTGGGCGGACGAACAATATGTGGTCGCCAAAGGCGAAACCAAGGATGGTTCCATCGCCACCACCATCAGCCAGGTGCGCGGGGATGAGCGCGTGCATGAAATCGCCCGCATGCTTTCCGGCAGCGAAAGCGAAACATCTCTGGAACATGCCGAGGAACTGCTCAAATCGTCGGTGCTTGACTGACGGCGGATTCAATCGTAAAAAGTAATCGCAAATCGTAAAAGCGGTAATTGCAAAACAAAGGAGCCGATATGACACAGAAAACCAAGGCGAACCAAGGCAAAGGCGCCATCTTCGACCTTGACGGCACGCTACTCGACTCCATGGGCGTGTGGGATCAGGTGGACGTCGACTTCCTTGCCAAACGCGGCATCGAGGTGCCGGACGACTACATGCAGAAGGTCGCCGCCATGCAATTCCGCCAGATCGCCGAATACACAATCGCACGCTTCAGCCTGTCGGACACTCCCGAAGCGTTGATGGAGGAGTGGGACCATATGGCACGTGTCATGTACGCCACGGTGGTTGAAGCCAAACCGTATGCGCGCGAATATCTGGAATCGTTGAAGGCGAGCGGGGCGAAACTGGCTGTGGCCACGTCATTGCCGCCGATGCTGCGCGAACCGGCCATGAAGCACGTCGGCATTTTCGACTATTTCGATGACGTGGTCAGCGTCGACGACGCGGGCGACGTCGGCAAAACTGAGCCGGACGTATATCTGCTGGCCGCGTCGAGGCTCGGCATCAAACCAAGCGACTGCACCGTATTCGAGGATCTGCTCGTCGGCATGCGCTCGGCCAAGTCCGTCGGCATGCGAGTGTGGGCCATGCATGACGATTCGTCCGATGCCGATTGGCCGGCGATTTGCGCTCTGGCGGACGGTGTCATATTCGACTTCCACGACGCGCCTGCCGTATTGTAGGAACCGGTGTCGTACGGGGATACATGCATTTGGGGCTTTCCGTTGATTCGGAAGACCCCAAATCCGTTCTCCATAAGAGTCTGCCGGCTGGCTCGGTTCAGATGTCCTTGCTACCGTAAATATGCAGCGATATCTTGCTGGAGAACGCCAAGGCGAGTACGTCGATGATCAAGAATGCCGCTAATGCAATGGCTTGGTGCCGGCTGATCGCCTCGGCCAGCTGTTCGACGGTCTTTCCGAATTCCGGCAATGCCTTGCGCAGTCCGATGACCGTGCCCACGATCACGCCGATGCTCAGAATAATGGCGGCCATGGCACGATAAGGGGAGAATCGGTACAGGAACGGCTGCACGATGGCGTTGAGTAGCACGAGGGTCAGCACGGTCATCGCGGCGAGGCCGATCGCATCCGTTACTTTAACTGGCTCGTGCATGATGATGCCGGCGCAGGCGATACTGACGGCCACTTCCAATCCCGCCACCAGATCGCAGGCGATAAGGAATGCGAATCGTCCGAGGATCTGGTGGTTGCGGTTGATGGGCACGATGCCGTTCATCCAATGATGGTTGTTCATTTGTTCATAGGAGAACAGGGTGATATTAAGCATCAGGAAGCCGGAGGCCGCCCCGCCGATGGCGGCTCCCGCAACGCTGTCGAGAGTGGACCCTGTGGCCGCCATCAGGCATGTGAAACCTGGAACGTACGCGAAGAAGATGGCTATGTACGACCGCCCGTAGCTGATGGTGCGGTTCCGGTCCAAGGAAATCTGCCTAAGGATGGCGGTCATGGCGTCCGCGTTCGCTGTCGTATTCATCGTACGTCTCCTTCGTTGGTATTACTGATTGCCGTATGTTCCGTGGCATTGGTCAGTCTGATCACATCCTCAATCGAAGCATGCTGTGTCAGGAGACCGTCGGTGCTGCCGATGTGTGGGATGTCCTGCGTGCGGACCAACGCGTCGAAGCCAGTTGCGTATGTGCGGATGCCGACCATTGCCCGCTGTAGACCATCCGTAAGCTCATCCGGCCCGCCCTTGATCAGACGGAACGCGTCTTCGAACTCGTCTTTCGGCCCGCTGTAATACAGCATGCCGTGCGTGATATACGTGAGGAAATCCGCGCAACGCTCCAAATCGGCGGTGATATGCGTGGAGAAGATTACGCTGTGTTCGCCATCCGCAACATAATCGGACAGGATGTCCATGAGCTCGTCGCGGGACAGTACGTCCAGACGCTGGTCGGCTCGTCGAGAATCAGCAGTTTCGCATCGTGGCTCAACGCCACGGCGAGCATGAGCTTCATCTGCATGCCGCGCGACAGGTCCTTGATCTTCTTGTTCCGTCCGAGTCCGAACTGTCTGAGGTATGTGTCGAACAGATTGTGGTCCCACAGCGGGTACATTGGTCTGCTTGTCCGTTCCACCGCGTCGACCGTCATGTATTCGATAAAATAGCTGCTGTCGAGCACTACGCCCAGCTGCTCTTTGACCCGCTCCTCATCGGCCATCGCGTCAAGGCCGAGCACTTCGATTCGTCCCGCGTCTCGCGTGGTCATATTGAGGATCAGTTTGATCAACGTGGATTTGCCGGCGCCGTTCGGACCGACCAGACCCATGATGTAGCCGGACGGCAGGTCGAAGGTCACGTCATCTAATGTGAAGCCGGAATCATAATGCTTCGTCAATCCGGTTACGCTCAAGGCCAAGGTTGGTCGTGTCCCTTGGGGGAGTGAGGAATCGTTCATGATTGTTCCCTGTATGCTTTCTCGAACATGCCAAGCAGATCAAGCAGGCTGATGTTGGCGGCTTTGGCCTCGATGGAAACTTCACGGAGCTTGTCCATGATGTGTTCGCGCGCACGTTCCCTCATGAGTTCGTTGCCTCGTTCCATCACGAACGTGCCTTTGCCCTGCACGTTCTCCACGAGCCCCTCGTCAGCCAGTTCGTTATACGCTCTGGTCACGGTGAGCACGCTGACGCGCAGTTCCTTGGCGAGCTTGCGCAGTGAGGGAAGCGCCTCGCCTGCCATAAGCTCACCCGACATGATCGCGGACCTGATTTGGTTCTTGATCTGCTCGTAAATCGGTTCTCCGGACACGGATGAGATGATCAGCTTCAATCTGTGCCTCTTTTTCTGTATGTTTCGTAGGTGATATATCTCCCAGCTGAACAGTTAGATGCAAACTGTTTAGCTGTTATATATAATAGTAACACAGAAAACCCGTACTGTTATTGCATGTCGCATAACAGTACGGGTTCTGTTGGAATATAAGGAAATCCGCCGCTCCATGAACGCCTCTTGCGGTCGGCGATTGACGGAAGCGACATTTACTTGCGTTCGCGGATTCCCGTATGGACGGTTATGCGCGAGTCGGATGGATGATACGGCGGAAACACGGGTAGATCAGCCGCGCCAACGGCATGGTCGTCAACGTAGGCAATGTAGGGAACCGGCGATGAGTCCCACTTCAGTCATGATTGCGATTTGCTTCGCGCCGAAGGAGAGAGCGTCCCTTTTGGTGCGATCCGTCGCCTGGGTGGTGTTGCTATCTTGCTGCATGATTGTTTGTTGAGGAAACCATCTGTTATTCCATTCCCTTATAGAGTTCTTTGGCGAGATCAATCAGACCGTGAATGTCGAAATCCTCGGATCCTGCCAGCACTCCACGCGCGTGGCGGGTGGAGATCACACCGTAGGGAAGCGCGGCGCCAACGTGGTCGGAGTGATTGCCGGCAGATCACCTGGGTGGCTTTCGGTACGGCAATCGGACCGGTGACCACATGCGGGCCATCTGTATCGGGATTATGGTGACATTCTCGTGCTATGGCGATGCCGTCGTTCAACACGTCGTTTGCGGCGCGACCATCCATGAACAATCATGGGCGACTGATCAAATTCGCCGGATTGCCGGGCATGTCGAAATCTACGGTCTGCCGCCAATGATCGTGCGGGAAATCACGCCATCTAGTTTGGCGCCGTCGAACGCACTAATGGGATTGCGTCCCAACAACGCATTCGCATCGACAACAAACTGATGGTTGGGATTTACCATTACCAGGTTAGCCCTTTTGCCGGGGATGATAGCACCACCGCCTCGGGGTTTCAGTGCATATGCGGCTGGGGCTTTTCGCGCACTTTGGCGGTGAGGTAGTCCGCTTCCACCTTCCATACGGTGACGGCGCGTACCTGCTGATCGGTGAACTCCACATGTTCCATGCCGGCCTGCTGCTTCATCAGCAGTGCGAGCCCCTGGCGCGCCTCGTCAAGATTGTCGATGATGGACGCGGTACCATTGCCAACGATCGACTTGAACGCCTCGCCCCAATTGCACAGCGTGCGCCCCTCGACCACCTCGCAGTCAGTCGCCATTTCGAATGCTACAGGAAGCGCGTTGCCCGCGGCCTTGACAGCGTCCATCTTACGTCCGGTCGCAGAACCATGGAAATACAAGGTGAGATGATTGGATTCCGTGTCGAACACGTATCCGAAATTCAACGGCACGATGGTGATGCCCTCCGCATCGGTGTACGCAAGACTCACGATCTTGCATGTTGCGATAATCGCCTCGACCTGCTGCGGATCGGCCACCTCACGGTCGGCGCGCCTCATCATGCGATGCCTTCCCGCAACCGTCTGCTCATTATTGCGCCGCGTCATTTCAATCGCCTTCAATTCCAAACGTTCACGCTCCTCAGCCAACGCATCGCCAACACGATCAAGCAAACCGTACACGCGAGCCGTGGGCTGACATGTCGGAAGACGATGATTTATTGTCGAAGGTCTGAGTCTCATCGCGCTTTTTCTCTTCTTTTACGAGGCCGTGCTCCGCGCAGTTACGAGACTCTCGAAAGGCTCGCTGAAGAGCCCATGTTTGAAGACATCGGCACACTGCACGACCGCTATCAGGAATTCGGCATCTACCCGCTACTGACGCTGCTTATGTCATTCGCATGAAAAACTGATCTAAAAGCAACAATGCACTCCAGACTAGAAAACAGAACCATCGAGCTTGTCAAGCGCACGCAGCAAAGAATCAACATGACCCTTCGCACGCACGTTGTATCGGGCAACACGAATCACCCCATCACCATCAATCACAAAAGTCGAACGAATCACACCCTCGTAAACCTTGCCATACAATTTCTTCTCACCGTACGCACCATACAAACGATGCACGGTCAAATCAGCATCCGACAACAGAGGGAACGTCAAATGGTCGCGCTCGCGGAATCGGATAAGCTTGTCCATCGGATCCTTCGAAACGCCGAGCACTGTGAATCCGCGGGAGCTTAGGCGTGCGAGGTTGTCGCGGAAGTCGCAGGCCTCGG